>ERZ795042.1617-NODE-1617-length-14189-cov-6.389133_pt1 | contig 14189 bp, 12 predicted proteins | sample MGYA00375126_ERZ795042 | MGnify/ENA primary metagenome ERZ795042 (study PRJEB30171, sample SAMN05518105) | compost metagenome | isolation source: Feedstock adapted compost from Newby Island compost facility, Milpitas, CA | place: USA:Newby Island compost...
CACGTTTTTCCACGTTGAGCACGAACAAAAGCCCAGTCAGCAGTAAACTGGCCACAACAACAAACAGGTTAAAGGCCAGAAAAAGCACGTCAAACGGCGTGGTGCCCTGGGAAGCACTGAGGGCCTGTTCTTTCACCGGTTGGGGTTGCCAACCTAATTCTCCAACGGATAATGTGAGCCGGGCACGAAGCGCTTGCTCATCCAGCCCGCTGGTCGGCAAAACCTGAATCCCAGTGGTTTTCCCATACCGGCTCGCCCAATGTTTTTTGGCAAACTCGGGCGAAACAAAAATCTTGGGTGTTGCTCGGTGCTGCGTCCAGTAGTCCTCATCTTCGCGTGTGACGCGGGAAGCATCGAATGGAAACGGCGGATCCCAGTCCGCGATGGTTTTTTTGTCAGTCAGCCCCCTAACCTCGGGAACAAGTTCCGGATCTGCAGCGGCTCCCTGCAAACGGACAACGGCTTTTACTTTTAAAGATGCAGTTTCCCGCCGGATATCGGCACCCTGTGTTTCGGGAGCAAAATAGGTAAGCGTGATCTCCTCGCCTGGTCGCACCTGCAACCTTTCTGCCAGCCATTCGTTGATAACGCATTCGTCCTCAGCCGGCGTCGTGACCGGGCGATCCGCCGTATCCAGGAACGGGCCAAAAGGTGGATCCGACGCAAGCGGGAGAGCCGCCACAGTCGCATACCAGGCTTCGCCATGATGTGAAGTGACCCGCTCGGCCAAATAGATGAAGACCCGTTGAAACTCGACACCTTTCAGGTGATCCGTCACCGCTTTCTCCGTGGCTGGATCGAAGATCAACCTCTCCGTGCTAAGAAAGAGATAGCCCCTTCGCGTTCTGGTTACTCGCAGGCCATAATCCTCGGGCAGGAGGGGAAACCGCTCCAATTCAGCCAGGGCGTTCCCCGTATCGTGCGAGAACTCGGCTTTTCTCGAAAACAGGACGAGATTGGCGCGACCGGGTTGATCGATCTCCTCCGCAAGCCACGCCAGATCGACGTAAGCGTTGCGAGGAATTTCCTGCGACCCTGCCAGTTGGAACGCCCCTAGATTCTCGCTCGGTACAATATCCACCACTGTGACGGCCGATGGCTTCAGCAGATCGGCGCGCCGCCCGAAGCTGCTCTCAGCCGGGATACCGCGAACCACTGGCAGCCACACGACGATTCGGTCGCCAATTTTCGCGTGAAGGAGTTCCGCCGTCTTTGCGTTGAGCACAATTTCCCGCCCCTGCGGTTGACGCGCGGGTTTCACTACACCCAGCGTCCAGAAAGTTGCGGAACAACCGATGATCTGCACCCCATTGGCACGAGCGGTTCCATCACCGCTTCCCGAAAAATTTTCGAGTGAAGCCGACACACGAACGATTGGCACGATCTGCGAGTACATCTTAGCCGCCTTCTGCCAATCATTCGTGCAATCCTGACGCAGGAAACCTGCAGCAAAAAGAGCGTCGTCCACGCCGCCAAGACGGTCGATAGCCTGATGGCGGAGACTTTCGCGAAGGGAATCGCCCAGCACAAGGACCCCAACCAACACGGCGGTCGTCACGGCAACCGCCAGAACAACACCGGTGAGCGGCCGGAAAAAATACCACAGAGTTTCGCAAACCAGTCTCCCGAGCGAGAAAGCTGAGTGCTTCGGATTCATGAAAGGCGCTCTCACCCGTTCTCCCACCTGAGTTGTCCGTTCTCCAGCCGACATTGTTTCCCAATGATCGCAGCCAAATGTTCACTATGAGTCACCACGATGAGGATATTGTTTTGCTCCTGGTGAAGTTCAACGAGTAGTTGGGCCACGCGCTCGCCTGTTGTTCGGTCGAGATTCCCCGTCGGTTCGTCGGCTAAAATGAGTGCGGGATGCCGTATGAGCGCCCGGGCGATGGCCACGCGCTGACGTTCACCCCCCGACAGCTCACCCGGCCTGTGCCGCACGCGATCCTTCAAGCCCACCCGATCGAGAAGGGCCAAAGCCCAGTTGACCTCATCCTGCTGGGGCGAGCCCGACGCCAAACACGGCACAAGAACATTCTCGAGGACCGTGCACTGAGGCAAGAGATGGTGGTCCTGGAAGACGAACCCGACAGTTCGATTTCGATAGCGAGAGAGCTCCCTTTCGGGCATCTCCGAGACGACCTGGCCGTCCACCACCACACGGCCTTCTGTGGGCTGGTCCAATCCACCGATGATGTTCAAAAGAGTGCTTTTGCCGGAGCCGCTTGGCCCCAGAATCGCCACGCGGTCTCCGGACTGAAGTTCAAACTCCACATTATTCAGAACACACAGAGGCTGTCCTGGAGAAGGATACACCTTTTTGAGTCCGTGGACCGCTAACACCGTCATGTCTGCCGCCCGTTTCTTAAAAAAAGAAGTCGCTCCCAGAATCTTATCTACCGCCCACTATACAACTATCGGAGCAAGCGTGCAAAACCGCCCACCGGTCCGCGCCGAAAACCTCCCCGGGTTAGACGTCCAGCACTCTTCGCTGCGGCCGCGAGGATTCGGCACGAGCAACGTCGCCGGTCAGAGCACTGTCGCAGCAAAACTGTCGGCTCGCAGAAAATATTTTGAGAAAGCACGCCGATGAAAGTCGAATTCGGCGGTAACCCCCCGCATTGACGGATACGGCAAACGAGGCGGTTCACGCCAAATGAAAAAGGCCCCCAAAGGGGGCCTCACAACCTGTGACGTCGGTTATTCACGAAGAGCCCGCGACCGTACACCGGAAATCCGGCGGGTCCGGTTATCCCGTCACTTCAAACGGCGGAGGAAACCATGTTCCCCCCAGCGCCGGCGAAACCACCGGCATCGCCGGGTTGTTCAGGACGACACCACCCTCAGGATACGGTGGACTTCCGTAATCGGCTACTTCCAGGTAGAGGAACACGCAGCCGATAATCACGGCCACCAGCGCGATCGCCAGCAGCACGGTATAAATATCCACCCGAGGGGGCCGATATTGTACAGGACTACTGGAGGCTGCTTGCAACGCGATCTCCTTGCTGAATGGGGCCTTCCTGATACTCAGGAATCACCTGACACACAGCTCGGTCGGGTTCCGTTCTGACGACCACCACTCGACCGAGATACTTGTTTTCGCCATTACCCAGCCGGAAAACGTCAAGCTTGTGTCCCTTCATGAGGCCATCATCTGAACCAACGGAAATCTCCAGCAATCCATTGCCAGGTACCGCCAGGACCACGCCCTCCACCTTCGGCGCACGGTCCTGATAGAGCTCCGGCTCCGGCTTGAGATCAAATTTGGCCAACACTTCGCGAGCCTTGGCGAGATCATCGGCAAGTGTCACGGAACGATCTTTCAACACACGCAACTCGTTTGCTGTCTGATGAAGTTCGTCGGTCCGCTGGACCAAACGCAGAAGCGCCTCATGCCTCGCTTGTTCGGCCTGCCGCAAGAGATTGCGCAGATCGTCCACCTCAGCCGTTCTCTTGGCGAGGGTTTGATGAGCCGCCTCCATCGCCGCAACTGCGTCGCGCGCCTGCTGAGTCAACTGCGCCACCTGCTGCATGAGCTGGTCACGTTCCCGTTGAAGATCGTCCCGTGCCTGCTCCAGCTTGGCCACCTGGGCTCGCTTGTCGGCGATTTCCGCATCGAGCCTCTTGGTCAGCTCATCAATCTGTGCACGAAGGGCATCGTTTTCCTTTCGAAGATTTTGCACCTGGAGTCGCAACCCCAATGGCTTGCCCGGGGCTTCCTTCGGATTCTCCACCACCTCGCGCCAGTTAATGTGGGCCGAATAGACCATGAGCGCAAAGCTCATGAACACAATACTCATCACAAAGATAAGAACCACGAAGATCTTGCCGATGAGATTCATAAGCTCAACCTTCCTTCAAATCCCCTGGCTGCAAATCAACGCTGGCTGGCAACGGCTTCGCCCTCATCGGGAATTCTTCCCGACACGGCCTTGTTCGCATCACTTTCTACGAACCGAGTATAATCACACCCCGGTCGGGATGTCAAACGGCTGCCACTTTGCGGGGCTTTCCACGAACCGCTGGGTTACATCCCGGCCGGGGTGTTGCTCCGGAAACGATCTTCAACCCGGTCGCTCGCCGTCCTATTTCTCAGCTTTCTCTTTCGGTTGAGCGGCTTGCTCGAGTTTCTTCTCGAGTGCCTTCAGACGGTTTTCCAGGGCCTTGATCTGCTCCTCGAGTTTATTGACGCGAGCTTCGCTCTCCGCTTGGGGCTCGTGCCGCGGACGGATGAGACTCCGTGGGGGCCCCGCCTGAGGCACCACCGGCTTCACCTCCACCGCCCCAGGCCGGCCACTGCCACGGAGCATCTTTTCCACATGGGGCCTCACATCGGCGGGAAGCTTATCCAGTTCGTTCTCGGTCACTTCCCATTTCTGATTGTCCTTCTGGACGACGATCCTGGCCGGCTTGTCGCCCTCCTTGGTAATCACAATCGTCATATTCTTCGGGATGTTAAGAGACTCACCCGGCGGTACGATCACACCAGGATGATAAAACCGGAAAACGAGCGGCGGCTGCCCGGGGAAACGTTCTCGGAAAGCTTCCAGCCATTTCTCCCATGCTTTGGGATCTGCAAAGGTCCCGGGAAACGGCGGGGGAAACTCCCACGCTCCGGAGGGACGCGGCTCGGGCGTCACCTGCACGATCAGCGTTTTTCCCTTCCGCAAGACTTTGATTTCGATCGGTTTATCCTTTTTCACCTGGACAACATCGACCAGATCACCCGGCTTGGTCAGCGGCTTACCGGCCGCCTCCAGTAAGATATCGTGCACCTTAATTCCGGCTTTTTCGGCGGGGCTGTCTTTCGCCACACTCGTGACGAGTAATCCCTGGTCTTCCGGCAGGTCCACCTGCGCCCGTAACACCTCCGGGACTTCCTCCACGACCACACCGATCCACATGTCAGTGGGTGACGATACCACCCGGTCTAACGGAGCTCTTGGGGCGGGCTCGGCAGAGTAAGCGAAATTCCCGGCTAATATCAGCCCGGAGACCCCGGCTACCACGAAAACCCATATGAGCCCTCTCGTCATCCTCGCTATTGCTCGCCGCATGGTCACTCCTCCTTTCCTTAATGCCTCACACCGAACACCTACCGAACATCATGATCCGGCATCTGGATCTCTACCTGGTCAACCGGAATGATCGTTTGTCGCCCATCCGGAAGGGACACCGGCACCAATTGACGCTTCTGCCGAATGACATGTCCGCTTTTTCTGAGGACGTCCAGCACTTCGGCAGGAACCACGCTTTCCGGCCATAGATTCGGTCGTTGCCCCTCGGCCACCGGAATGATGGGAACATCCACTGTGGTGAGGGTGCCATCATTGCCCACGGCGACTGGAACAGCGACCATTTGGAACGGCGGAGCGGAAGGTTTTTGGGCATCCGAGAAACGGGGCGGATTCGCGCCGTTTTCGGCAAGTAACTCTCCGCTTCCGCCGGTTTGAGCGCTAGTGGCGACCCCCGTGCCGGCTGGCGGTACCGCAGCACTTTTCGTTGGACGCGGCTGGACTACCCACCAGACAGCCGCAAACATGACGGCAAAACTGCACGCCATCGCCGCTAAAGCGCCAAGATAACGGCCCGGGGACTTTCGAGCAGGACGACCTTGAATTTCGGTGATGTCTCGCTCCGCAGGGCTTGAGGGGGTTCGCGAGATTACCTCGGATCGCGAGTTCGCGAACGCCCCGTGTTTTGAACTCGAATCACCGGCCAGCGAGGGGAAGAGCCGGCGCCATTCCTGCGCCTCCAAAAAGGCCAGTGCCACTCGCCGGCACAATTCTGAGTCGTGCGCCAGCGCGGACAAAACGCGGCGCCGCTCGTCTTCATTCGCCTCACCATCAACCAACCTGTCAATGAGATCTTGATCTATCGTCATAGGAATCACCCCAAGCAAATCCCTCACACATCTGATTGTCGCTATCTCCCAGATATTCGCTCCCGCGCCTTTGCCCGAGCATTGATCTGGTACCAAGCCCCACCGTAATAGCCCGGGTCAGGGGCGCTCATCGGCGACATTGGATGGGCCGGGAGACCCACCGTTGAATGCACCCCGGGAAAGTCTGTGGAGTTCTTCGCGGAGCCGCTGCCTGGCCCGGTGAAGCCTTGTCTGGACTGCTGAAAAACTTATCCCCAGGTGGTCGGCAATTTCCTGGTAGCTCCAGTCCTGCCCATATTTGAGCAGAAGGATCTCGGCATCCCTGGCCGGGAGAGCCTGGAGTGCCGTGTGAACAATCTCGTCGCGTTCCGCCGCCAGAAGCCAGTCCAAGGGATTGGGCTGGGCAGGGGCGTGATTTCGCTTTTCCTCGCCGTACCGCTTGAGCCACTTGCGACGTCGTCCCAGCTTGCGGCGATACATCAGGGCGTTGAGCACCGCAAGACGATACAGCCACGGCGCCACCTTGGCGGGATCCTGCAAGGGCGCTTTCTGACGAACGGCGCTCAGTGCGACCTCCTGCATGACTTCGTCCACCGCATGGGGTTCCCTGACCCGCGCAAAAATGACCGTCCGCAACCACCGTTCGTGCTGTGCCAGTGCGCCCTCCCAGTCGACAGGTGTCGAACCGGAGGGATTTCGCCTGTCGGGTAGTCGGTGATCAATCTCGCCGTCCATTGTCGTCTTCCATTGAGTTGGTTGCCGAACGTACCCGCCGTGTTTCACGGCCTATTTCGGTACAGTCGCATTCCTCAAGGAGAGCGTGGAGCCGTAATAAAGTGCGTCGCTGGTGTCCGGCAGCCGCCGCCTGCCTGGCAGAATTGGACTGATCTCTCCGTGGAAAAACCCCTTGGGAGAATACGGGGCCAGTAGAAACACAATGTAAACATCTGTTTGACGTTCGCATAACATACTGATGCATAAATGATGTATACAAATCGTATTGCAAAGTTGCGAACGTTCGCACATAATTGATTTCTGGTACGTAATTACGCATTAGGGAGGATCGCAACCCATGCTCCCCAGCGATGAATGCCAGATTTTAGCTGATTTCTTCGATCTGTTGTCGCATCCTACGCGGCTCCAGTTCTTCTGCTTGCTCCGGGAAGGCGAGAAAACCGTGGGCGAACTGGCTGACGCAGCGGGAATCGCTTCGCAGAACGCCTCACAGCATTTGCGATTGATGCGCGAAGCCGGCGTCGTCAAGACCACACGCCGCGGCCAGCAGATCTTTTACCGTCTCGCTGACCCTCGCCTGGTGGAAGCAATCGATCTGCTGCGGCAGATCGTTCTCAATATGATCCAGCGAGCGCTCCCCCGGGTTGTCCAGGAGCGATTGAAAATGCCTGCGGATAATGGCGAACCCGGGAGGGTTCTCCCGTTCCCATCCGAGCGCGCTTTGTAAAAAGACACCGAACACGGTCCAGGCAGCGGTGCTTTGAAAGCCCGCGAAAAACCGAAAAGGAGAGCAAGGGTCATGCGGGGTGGCGTCTTCGTCGGAGTTTGTATCGCTGTGTTCGTCTCCGGGCTGGCAATAGCAGCCTGGCAGTTTGCCCGACAAGAAAAGCGGGAACCTCCCGACAATCCCTGGCGGCACGTTCCGCCTCCCCCTCGGCATGTGGACCATACCCCGTTTATCCCGGCGGGTTTAAAAACGGGTCCCGAGGTCACAAAGGTGTGTCTCTCCTGTCATCCCAATGCGGCCAAGGAGGTCATGGCCACGGACCACTGGACGTGGGCTGGCCAGAAGGTGAAGGACCCGGCAACCGGAAAGACCATCTACGTCGGGAAATTAAACCTCATCAACAACTTCTGCATCGCAGCCCTCCCCAATATTCAGGCCTGTTCGGCGTGCCATGCCGGTTACGGCTGGAAAGATCCTCACTTTGACTTTAGCCGGAAAGAAAACGTTGATTGCCTCGTCTGCCACGACCAGACCAACACCTATCAGAAAGGACTCGCAGGGCTTCCCAAACCAGATGTGGACCTTACGGCGGTTGCGCGGAGTGTGGGGCGTCCCACCCGGCTCAACTGCGGCCAGTGCCATTTCAAAGGAGGTGGTGCCGACGCCGTCAAGCACGGTGATCTCGATGGAACGATGTATTTCCCGCCCGAGCGTATCGATGTGCACATGGGGCGTTTGAAATTCCAGTGTGTGGATTGCCACCGCACACAAAAACATCAGATCCCCGGTTGCGCCATGTCAGTATGCATCGAAAAACCCGCACGGGTTTTCTGCACGGATTGCCACAGCGAAAAGCCGCACGGCAACGAAAGGCTTGACTTTCACACAGCCACCGTAGCGTGTCAGACCTGCCACATCCCCAAGATGGCCATCGATGCGCCGACGAAGATGTATTGGGACTGGTCGGCTGCGGGTCGCGACGACATCCCCGAGGATCCCCACGTCTATTTGAAGCAGAAGGGAAGGTTTGTTTACGCGCAGAATATCAATCCCGAATATTACTGGTACAACGGGCGTGGGGAGCGGTATCTAACCGGGCAGAAAATCGATCCCACCCATGTGGTCCAGATCAATCGGCCTCTCGGTGGTCCCGGAGACCCCGAAGCCAAAATCTGGCCGTTCAAGGTGCATCGGGGAAGGCAGATCTACGACAAACAGTATCTTTACCTTCTGACGCCGCGGACCTGGGGACCCGGTGGTTACTGGACAGAATTTAACTGGGATCTGGCCTGCCGCCTTGGGAGCCAGGACACCGGCTTGCCGTATAGCGGTCAGTACGGCTTCGTGGATACGGAAATGTACTGGCCGCTCTCCCATATGGTTCAGCCCAAGGAACGTGCCCTGCAATGTGCCGATTGCCACGGACCGGGCGGGCGACTCGATTGGAAGGCCCTGGGATACGACGGTGACCCGATGTTTCGTGGCGATCGACACATGACGGGGCTTGTGGAACGGTGAAATCGGGGGAAACGCCCAAAAACTTCGCTATCATTCCTTCGACCATTGAAGGATTTGCCACCATGGGGATGACGAAAACGAATCGGGTCTGGCGAGTGGTGCGTAACACCGTTGCTGTGGCGGCGCTGCTTTTCATGGAGCGCTTTCCAGAACGGTGCATACTCGCCACTGAATCGCCGCAATCGAAAGCACAACAAAATCTCACTGAGGTCACACATCGACCGGTTCCCCTGCTCGACGCGAATGGCCGCAATGTAATTGCCAGCGGGCAACCTGTCTCTGCGGAGCGAACTTGCGGGGCCTGTCACGATACCCAGTACATCAGCGATCATTGTTACCATGCCGATCTGGGGATCAGACGGTGGTTTCGGCCGGGCCAATCGGAACACGCCGCTCATGCCTGGGATTACACAAGCGGCGGGGTAGGGGGGTGGAAGCCGTTTTTCTACCAACGCCTCTCGCCGCCTGGCGAGAGCAAGCCTGATCTGGGGCTTGCGGACTGGCTCCGCACATACGGTTTCCGGTATGTGGGGGGGCGGCTGGGGCAATTTGGCTTCGGCAAGGAACCGCTGACGAAGCGCGGCGAAAGTTCGCAAGAACAAGCGGCCGCCGCCAGCGATACAGCCGCTGATGGTACTCAGGTAGAAAAGTCTGCCTCGGAAACGACGGCTTCAGCAATGCCGGGAAGCCACTCGGGATTAACCTGGGATCCCGACCTGATGTCGACGCTCTCTGGTAATCAACCCGTGCGGTGGGATTGGAGGAGTTCAGGCACATTGGAGATGAACTGTTTCGTGTGCCATCTCCACTCGCCGGATAATACAGCTCGTGTCGAAGAAATAAAAGCCGGGCGTTTTGCCTGGGCGGTTACGGCCACCTTGGCCAGGACCGGTGCCGTCATACGCAAAGGCACACAATGGGAATACAACAAGCAGGCGTTCGATGAACGCGGTGCCGTGGTGGCTCAAAGTTTTCGCATTGAACGCCCCACCGCCGAGCAGTGCGGCCAGTGCCACGAAAAAGTCGTTGGTCCCCACGAGCAACTCTCTTGCCTGGAAATAAGCTGGTCCGACTGGTCCACAATCACAAAGGGTCAGGTTTTTTCGGCCCAGCGGATAAGCGATTCGGAACTGAACATCGCTGGAAAGAAGAATCTGATTCGCCCCTGGGATATTCATGCGGCGTCCCTTCTGGATTGTCGCCACTGTCATTTTTCGCTGGACAATCCGGCACTCTTTGAGCCACCGGCGCGGGGTCGGCCGAAGCACCTCCGATTCGAACCGCGGCGTTTGTCCTTTGCGGAGTATCTGGAGCGTCCGAGTCATCAATTTGCCAAAGGGGACACCGCGCAGGGGAAGATTGCTCCCGAGTTTACCGGTACAATGCGGACCTGCCGGGACTGCCACGACGCCACCGAGGCCCATGAGTGGTTGCCCTTCCGGGCGGTGCACCTCGCCCGACTGGAATGCGAAACATGCCACATCCCCGCAGTTTACGCCCCTGCGCTGGAGGCAATCGATTGGTCTGCCCCTGCCGACGGTCAGCCTTTTTTGCAGTGGCGAGGAGTCACCTGGTCCAGCTCGACGACGGTCCCCGTGATCACAGGTTTTCGGCCTGTCATTCTTCCGCGAAGGGCCATGGACGGTGAGATCACACTTGGGCCGTACAATCTCGTGAGAGCGAGTTACTGGGTCGAGGCCGGAGCAAGCCCCCGACCGGTGAGACTGCGGGACTTGGAAGCCATTCTTTCCCGTCTGCCTCGCAATCCCGAAAGTAAAAGCGGTGAGAGTTCCCCCGTTTTTTCGACAAGTTATCGACGCCGCCTCCCGTCCCGCTATTCCACGACAGAACTCGCTACCCAACTCAAGAATGTCGGCGTGACCTCCCCGGAACACGTCGTGGAAATCTGGCCGTTCGGCATTCACCACGGTGTGGCGCCGGCACGGTTGGCGATCCGCCAGTGTGAGACGTGCCACAGTTCGCGATCTTTGCTTGGGCAAGCGTTCTCTTTGGGCAACGTTCAGGATGACGACAATTCCCGCGGGGCACGCATCGTTCCGGGCAGTGGAATTCCGGAAGCCTACAGGCTCGAAATTTCTTGGTCGTCGGACAACCCGGCGTTGATTTTGACCCCGAACCCGGAAAAAGCAGGTTTCTACATTCTGGGGAAAAGCCGGCACAACTGGGTGGACTGGCTCGGATTTTTTGCTTTCCTCGGAGTCGTGCTGACAATCGGCGTCCACACCTCGTTTCGAGTTTTTCCATCCCTGTCGTTGCTCAAAAGTTTTCGTCGACAGGATTGACAAAGCGAACGGTAACAAACCCGGGACATATATTCACGGACAAGAGGCGTGATCATGCAGAAAGAGCTGATTTATACGCTTTACGAAAGATTTTGGCACTGGTTTCAGGCGGTCATGATCCTGACGCTTCTTTTTACCGGTTTTTCTGTGCATTATTCCGGAAGCGCCGGCGTCATTCCATTTGCGACGGCCGTTCGACTGCACAATGTCGTGGGCTGGCTGCTGGTGATCAATGCTTTTCTGGGGTTTTTCTACTACCTGACAACGGGCACTCTGAGACAACTCATACCGGAACCGCGTGAGTTGCACATTTTGGCCTGGCGGCAGTTGCGATACTACCTCTACGGAATGTTCCACGGGGAACCACACCCGCTCCAGCGATCACGCCAGCGGAGGCTCAATCCATTGCAGCAGATCACGTACCTGGCGATTCTCAATATCCTGTTACCTGTTCAAGTTGTCACGGGTGTGGCCCTCTGGTTTATGCAGTATTCTCCAGAGTTAATGCATTTCGTGGGAGGAATCGGCAACCTGGCCGCCGTGCATATGCTGGGCGCATGGTTTTTTGGCGCATTCGTCCTCGCACACATCTATCTGGCGACCACGGGTCCGACCCCGTGGGCCCATTTTGTGACGATGATTACCGGATATGAAGTCATTGAAGAGCCTTCCGCCGGCGAGGCCACGTCGGTTCAGCAAAACGAAATTGCTTAGCGCCAGGAGAACACCGCTCCAGGGGGATTTCAGGCGAAAACTCCATCCATGTTCAGGGAGAACAAAGAAATGGCCAACGAACCAACTCCAAAGGATGACGCGGTCAAACAATACTGGAATCCGTATGTGGCTGGAGTGGCACTGGGAACCGTCCTGTTTCTGGCCTTTTTGCTCACCGGAAGTGGTCTGGGAGCCTCCGGAGGGATTGCCCGAGTCGTCGTCCAGGTTTTGAAGGTGGTCGCCCCCAGCGTGGTTGACCGCAACCCATATTTCGCCCCGATGGGCGGCGGATTCGCCAATCCGCTCAATAACCATATCGTGTGGATGGTGCTGGGCGTCCTTCTTGGAGGTTTCATCTCGGGGCTTATTTCTGGGCGGACTCGCCTGGAGATTTATCATGGACCGCGGGTCAGGCCAGCCCAGCGACTTGTTCTGGCCTTTATTGGGGGCGCCTTCATGGGATGGGGCGCTGCAATGGCACGCGGGTGCACGTCCGGACAGGCGTTGTCGGGCGGCGCCGTGCTGTCCCTGGGAAGCTGGGTGTTCATGATCATGATTTTTGCAGCCGGGTACGCACTGGCGTATCCTTTTCGGCGATTCTGGCTTTGATTTGCAAGTGTGGAAAGCAGCACAACTTTTTTGGAGGCGGCACAATGTTCCCCCTGCATATGACGGGTATTGCCGAAGTGTTGGTGACCGTCGTGATTGGGTTCTGGTTTGGGTTTGTTCTCGAACAGGCCGGCTTCGGTGACTGCCGCAATCTTGCTGCGCAGTTCTATCTATCCGACATGCGCGTTTTGAAGGTGATGTTCTCCGCCATCGTAACGGCAATGCTGCTTGTCTTTGCCGGATCTGCCATAGGCTGGATCGACTTCGAACAGATCTTCGTTCCACCCACGTACCTGGCCGCCTCTGTTGCCGGGGGACTGGCACTGGGCGTTGGCTTTATCATTGGTGGCTACTGTCCCGGAACATCGCTTGTCTCTTCGGCGACACTCAAGCTCGACGGCGTGGCCTTCGCCATTGGCGTGGCGACAGGCATGTTCCTTTTCGGTTTGACGTCTCCTTACGTGGAAGAATTCTGGACAGTCACGGGCGCGCTGGGACGGTTGACAATCTTTGATTGGCTCGGGCTCGATGCCGGACCAATTGTGCTTGGCGTGTTCCTCATGGCCGTCGGGGCGTTTGCCGCGGCGGAATGGGCCGAGAGGCGATTTCGATGGGCCAAGCCACCCGTCCCCGGTGCGACCAATTCTCCGGTCGTATTGCGCGCTTTTGCTACGGCGGGCCTCATTCTGGCACTCGTCGCTGTGGTGATTGGCCAGCCAGACGCTGAGAGAAAAATTGCCCTGCAAAAGGCACGACTTGATGCGGCGATCCAGTCGCGCAAAGTGTTTATTGATCCAGCGGAGCTTTTGGATTTGATGTACAACAACCAGGTGGATCGAATCCTTCTCGATGTTCGAAGCGAATCGGATTACAACCTCTTCCATTTAAAGGACGCCATCCACACGACGATCGATGAGATCGATCGATTCTGGCGTCCCCGGTTGACGGCGGAGCAGGTCGTGGTCGTCATGTCCAACGACGAACGGGACGCCATCGAGGCCTGGAAGCACCTGGCCATCTCCCGAAACATGAACGCATACATCCTGGCCGGGGGTGTTAATCGGTGGTGCGACGTGTATTTCGCCGGCAATCTCAACGTCCCGGGCCCGGAATTCGGTTCCCAGGGAGACGAGCACTTTCGCTACGCCGAGGCGTTCACCAAGTTGCGACAGTGTCCGACCGGTGCGGTGCCCGTTGGTTTGAACATTCCCGGCAGCCCCGGGGCCAACATCGACGTCTCACGGCCGGACGAAAAGCTGGTCTCGCTGCGTCAATTCACGCCCAAAATTCACCTCCTGAAAGCGGTCAAGGCGCCGGGAGGCGGCTGCGGTGGATGACGGATTTTAGTTTTCGGCGACTGGTCGAATCTTTTCGTAAATCGCCGGCAATTTGTCTCGATAGGCCTGGCGAAGTGTCGCTTCGAACTCGCCAAGCGGCTTGACGGGAATCAGGTCCATGACCTCCGCTTCCGAGAGACAGGACGCCTCCATCGTGGCAAGAGCGCCCAGAACCATGTCCCTCAGGGCTGCCTGGAAATCTTCGGGGGACAAACCAAGGCCTGTCAGGATGGAACGTAATTCATAGAATTGCGGCCAGAAATACGTCGGGCCCATCGCGGTGAGGAGTGCGTACAACTCCAGGTGCGATTCTGACACGAACGGCGCTTTCCCCAGGATTTGCAGGAGGCTCATCAGGC
>ERZ795042.1624-NODE-1624-length-14144-cov-3754.791539_pt1 | contig 14144 bp, 10 predicted proteins | sample MGYA00375126_ERZ795042 | MGnify/ENA primary metagenome ERZ795042 (study PRJEB30171, sample SAMN05518105) | compost metagenome | isolation source: Feedstock adapted compost from Newby Island compost facility, Milpitas, CA | place: USA:Newby Island compost...
GGCCTGACCCATAAGCATGTGGATGTGGCCGAGTTGCTTCAACACGTCAAATGTGAGCCTGTAGTTCCCCAGATCATAGCGCCTCACTCATCTGCTCTTTCACCGGAAAGCATCTACTCCTGCCCGGCTCCCGATTTCCGGCTGAGCCGCATTGAGCTGGCCCCCGGACATCATTTCACCACACAGGCGCAGAGCGCCGAGATCTGGCTGCTGATGGAGGGACACCTGATTGTGAGAAATTCTGACGATTTACTGCTCCAATCCGGGCAAAGCATCATCTTGTTTGCCGGCGAGCAGGTAACATGCACCGCCCAGGGCGAATCTGCAGCCATTCTGTTCCGGGCTGCCGTACCCGAATAGCCTTTCCCGCATCATTCAGTGCGACTTTTTCAATTTGTCTTTAAACACCTTTTCAAACTTCTCCAGTTTCGGCCTGATCACAAACTGGCAATAAGGCTGATCGGGATGCCGATTGTAATAATCGCGATGATAATCTTCCGCCGGATAAAATACGGTATAAGGTTCGATGGTGGTGACAATCGGTTTATCCCATGCCCCCGAAGCGTCGAGCCGTTTTTTGTAGGTTTCAGCCAGCCTGCGCTGATAGTCGTTGTGGTAAAAAATGGCCGACCGGTATTGTGAACCCACATCGTTTCCCTGACGGTTGAGCTGCGTAGGGTCATGGCTATACCAGAAAGCTTTCAGCAATTCCTCGTAACTGATTTTTTCCGGATCGTAAATGATGTTGCAGGCTTCGGCATGACCGGTGGTGTCGCTGCATACCATTTCGTAAGTGGGATTGGGTACATGACCACCCGTGTAGCCGGGAATCACCTCCACCACTCCATCTAACTGCTGAAAAAAGGCTTCCGTACACCAGAAGCAGCCTTCTGCAAAGGTGGCCGTGTCTAATGGTTTCTTTGTCTGCGCTGTCATGGTTTCATGGTTTAGGTATTGTTGCGATGCAAGATGCTGCCCGCACGAAGTAAGCGTATATAAACAAAAACATACGGCCCACAGCCATTGATCGAATACAAAAAATTTTTTCATTTCGCGGAGTGCAAATTTTCTTTCAATTTACGCTTTCTTGTCCACGATAGTTCGTCATCCGGCTGTTAAAAATCACAACAAGCCGGAAACCGAAAAAAATAGATTATTTCCACCGAAAAGATAGAGTATTTTTGCACATAAACTCGATTGACTATGATACACTGGCTGCAACAACCCTGGCCCTGGTATGTGGCCGGTCCACTCATCGGCCTGAGCGTGCCCCTCTTGCTGGTCATGGGCAATAAACGGCTTGGTATTTCATCGTCTCTGCGCCATATTTGTGCGGCTTGCATACCCGGCAAGATTCCATTTTTGCAATATAACTGGAAACAACAACGCTGGAATCTGTATTTCGTCCTGGGCATACTCATCGGGGGCTTTCTGGCGGGATATGTATTTGCTAATCCACATCCGGTGGCGGTTTCGCAACATACGCAGGCCATGTTGCAACAATGGCATATTCAAGAGGGAGCCGGACTTTTGCCGGAGCAGTGGTTCAACTGGCATCAGCTGTTGAGCTGGCAGGGGTTGATGCTGACTGTAGTAGGTGGATTTCTGGTAGGCTTCGGCACCCGGTATGCGGGTGGTTGTACATCCGGACACGGTATTTTCGGGCTTTCCAGTTTGCAATGGCCCTCACTGGTGGCTACAGCATCGTTTTTCCTTGGCGGCATCATCAGTGCCCACTGGATTTTACCGCTATTATTCAAGTAAAATTTTTCATGCCATGACTGAAGAAACACTTACCCATACACCACTCACCACGCAACAGGAAATAAAAAAAACCGGGCGAGCTATTCCCGACTGGGTGTTTGTATTTCCGGGTATCTATTTTGGCTGGGTACTGACCAAAGGTGAAGCTATCTCCTGGTATCGCATCACGGAAATGTTTTACTTTCAGGGATTTCACATGTACGGTATTTTCATGACGGCCATTCCTACCGGCGCGCTGGGCATCTGGCTGATTCGAAAGCTGCGGATCAAGGCCTTAAACGGTGAACCCATCGAGATTCCTAAAAAGCGTTTTCACAAAGGTTATATCATCGGCGGATTGATTTTCGGGTTGGGATGGGCGCTTACGGGAGCCTGCCCGGGTCCATTATATGCCCAGATTGGCACAGGATTTACCGTTGTCATCGTCACGCTGTTGAGCGCTATCTTCGGCACCAGGGTATATGCCCGATGGAAAGATAAATTGCCGCATTAATGTTGAGAAAATAGATTTTTCGGTATGTTTGCAGCCGAAAAGGTCCCGTGGCCGAGGGGTTAGGCAGAGGTCTGCAAAACCTTATACAGCGGTTCGAATCCGCTCGGGACCTCGATCTCAGCTAAGATGCAAGTCTATGCTCATTTACCCGCCTGTCGTATCCTTCTTCTTTTTTAAGAATTGATTCAAACGTTTCTGAATCGTTTGCTGAATGGTTTGTTGAATTTCATGTTTCACGGAAACCGTATCTGAAGCAGCTCCTCCATGTGGAATTACATGCTGACTATCGGACGGAATCAAATGTTGCATGAGTTTTTGTTTTTCTTCCTGAAATTTTTTCTGTGCCGCTGTGGTAATGGCTTGTTGAACACTGGAGGTTACGGGCGCCAGATCCAGTGTCAGCTGGGGTTGAAATAAGGTGCCGGTAAGATGTACGTTAAGATGAATTTTATCACCGGACTGCAGTTGCACACCCGCAACAGCATTAGCCCTGTCAATAAGCTGATGCAAAGCCGTATTGGCCTTTCCTAATTTTGATCCAGGAATTATCATTTGTATCGAATAATCGATTTGTTTGTTTAATCCATTCTTCCCGGCAATCGTCATTTGTACGCTATCAGTAACCAATTGAAACGGATGGACGAACAGATAACCGCTATCAATATGAAAACCAAAATGAACAGAAGGCCATTGAGTTTTTGTAAGTAGATCCAGGCCGGTTGCTGTTGCCAGCTTTTGCAAGGGTATAAATTCTAACAGATTTAAATTATCGGCCTGTAGCATACCGGTACTATTGACTGTTGATAAAATAGGCATCCATTTATCCGAAAGAAAAGTGCTGAGCGATAGGTTTCCAGAAAATTTTCCCTGGATTAATTGTTGTAAGGGCAAGAATGATTGTGCTATCGTTACGGTTTGCAATACTTGCGGAATCAGCAGATCTTTTGCGGAGAGTTCCACATGCGTTTCGGGTCGTTCAGGATCCTGGGTATTATACATCCCGGAAAGGATAACATCGCCGCCCAGCATATGCGATTGAATCTGCTGCAATTGCAGTGTACCATTCGCTATGCTCAGTTTTCCCTGAATTTGTTTTACATCATAATTACTATAAATAAAACGACCGATATCTGCCGTTAAGGTAAAATTCACATTACGGGGGATTACAATGGCCTTTACAGCCGATGTGGTATCTGGATGTTGTTCAGGTGATGTTGACATGAATTCATTCAAGTCGATGAGTCGGGACTGCAGATTCAGATTACCCTGTAATGGACCTTTGCCAAATAAGTAAGCATAAAACTGATTTAATGTGCCCTGGGCTTGAATATCTGTTCTTCCGATCTGTGCCTGCAATTGCGATAGCGTCACCTGTGCAGGAGAAAATAGAAGTTTAGCTATCGGAATGGAAAGTCCATGTGGAAATGCAGCAGACTGATAATTGATATCATTGAGCAGCACATATCCTTTTGCCTGAAATTGATCATACTGTTTATGTTGAAGGGAAGTCAGTGATCCTTTCAATTGAACATCCGCATCCAGCAAGCCTTTCAACCGGGTTTGCTTATCGAGTGGATAAATTTTCGAAATATTGGATAGATCAAGTTTCCCGTGCAACGCACCATCAATGAACATGCTGGTCTGGGGATACGTAATGAGCAGATGTGCATCCAGGGGTTGTTGATTCATTTCCAGATGTAATCGTTGAAGATTGATTGTGGTGTGATCCAGTATGCCATCTTTATTTTGAACCTCCACAAGCATGTTCACCTGACGGAGTGCATCGGGTAGAGAAGGATATTGAAACATACCATTCTGTACCAGTAATTGCAGGTAAAAGGCGGGTAAGCGTTGATAGTTATACACTCCCTGGATACGACCTTCTATACTGGCCGTTCCGGAGGCTTTGAGTTGTTCGAAATTTTTTTGATAAATCGCGGGAATTAAGGATAGCAGGTGCTTAAAATCGGATTGCTGCGTATGAAAACGGATATCCATCTCCACGTTCTGCGTATCGGGCAGGGCTACAAAGCCATCGGTCAGCAGCGTCAATCCATTGAGATAGGCTGCGCCCTTTTCAAAACTATACCGTTGATGCGGCACATCCACCTGCAGGTTTACATCCACCCGGGTATGTACGTGGTTCAGATAAGGAATACCCGCATACGCCAGGTAAAGCGACTGGATATCGGAATGGGTTTGCAGGTTAAACACCTCTTTTGTAAAATCACCATTGCCGGTATGATTCAGTCCATCTAAACGCAAGAAAAATCGAAGCGAAGTATCGGCATATACCACCTCCCCGTTCTGCACGACATAGCGTTGCAAAGCCGCCCGGAATGAAGAAGTGCTGGTCGACTTTTCGGTTGAAGATGAGGGCTGGGTAATATCCCAGTTGGCCTTCCCCTGCTCATTCACCAGCAATTGAATATAAGGACGATCGAGTTCCACCATGCGAATCTGATAGGTAGTTCCTTTCCACAGAGAAGAAAGATCAACCACCACATGCAAACGGTCGATATACAACAATGTATCCCCTTCAAAAGGTGTATGATTGATGATGGTTAAGCTATCGATACGCAAATCGGCATTCGGGAAATGACGGAAAAAATTCAAGCCGATATCTGGATCAAAATGAATAGTTGCATTTAACTGACGATTCATTTGTTGCTGTAATGCCCGTACAATAGGCTTTTTCAATACAAATGGTGCGGCAAGCAAGATGAGGAGTAATATGCCAATGGAGATAAAAAGGTACTTAACTATTTTCATAGCTATAAAATGAAAAGGATTAAGAACATGTGCAATAAAAGCTATCTTTATTCGAAGGACTCAGATGAAGCAGCTCTATGTATGTGTATCAAGGGCTTTTTCAGGTCTTTTCGATTGATTAAATCAATCATAAAAGAAACTTCTTGATTCATATGCACAAAAGACAAAGAAATCCCTTCATCTGCCATTTGTTGTTTTTGCTTAACAAATTCATGAGCGGCAGAGTGTGAGATAAAATTAATTTCTTCAAAATCAACCTCCACTTCATCAGGTTTTTCTGTCATAGCACTTAAATGGGAATTCAAAATATGCATAACCATAGCTCTGGTGCCTATATCCTTGTAAAGAAACTCCTCTGGAAAATATTTTTTTAGTGGTATAACCGTTTTCATCGCGTAATATTTTGAGTCGGATAGAGGTAATTTATACAAATTTTAGTTAAAAAAAATTAAAAATCAAGAAAATAATTCGTAAACACTAAAGTAGATAGATAGGGGAATTCTAAAGAATACAATTGTCCCTGGCCAACTGGAAGGAAGTTTATATAAGGTTTGGTTATGTAGCAAGCCATCTCCAGAAATCAGTATGAAATCACTTTTAGTTTCTAACATCGCTTTAAGTGAACTGGACAGTCCATATCCTCTTCCAGTATCAGGTTTGGTGGAAGTTCCCTCTACAGCGCTTTGTATGGCATCAAGATGATTATCTACATGAGTAAAACCATGCTTCTGAAATGAGCCTAGAATGGTGATACCGGTATCCAAAATACATAGATCCAGATACTGCTTTTTCGGATAATACTGAGCGAAGAGCCATCCGTTATCCACGCAAGCATGCTGTAAAATATTATCCACCATTTCTTGGATTAAATATCTATAAAGATTGATTTGCTGAGCATTTAGATTTAATTTCGACCGTAGTAAATTGATTGAGGCAGAAATCATACTATCCCTGATTTCTGTTTGTAAAGAATCTTCTGAAGCAGAAAAATGTAAAATAGGAAGAAATGATTTTGCCGAGTGGGAGCCCAGAAATGACACACACTCCTCTTTTGTTTGGAAACTAACTCCTGTTTCGAAATAAATTGTATCCAGGTAACTGATTAGATCTGGATTATGCGGCTTTTCTAAGTGTACTTCACACCCGGCATTCTTTATCATATTTATGGAAACAGAAAGAAACAATGCCAAAAAGGGGGTTATAAACTGTATGTGTTTTAAAGTTATAGTAATGAACTTTTCATCCTTTGCTTGATTTAGTAAAACAAGTAAACGGCTAAATTCTTTTAAGAGTTGTTTCACATCATCTGAATCACAGGGATGAACCGAAATCTCCATTTTCTAAATTCATTTTAATATTTTTCATCTTCCGCTTCCAGTGCGGCAAACAAATACAATGCCGTGGCTGTGCCGTCGAGGGTGGGCTCGTTGGTAGAATAGTCGGCCCAGTCGTCATGATAAACAGCCAGATCCGATTGAAACGGTGCGAAGCCGTCGGGTCGAGAAAGATGAATGCCGATCAAGCTATGAAAGATGCTTCCATACACCGGCCCATCGACCAGTCCACCTTTTATGGGTATATGTGCCAGATGTGAAAAAGCGGAATGCGGATCGTGTGGAGCAATGCCATTTTCCGGAAATCCTATGATGAATGAAGTTCCCCAGGGATTACATCCTAACAGCCAGTCCACACAGGCCTGCTCCAGCGCACGATAAGTGGTATCGCCGGAAAGATGACGATAGAGCCAGCATTGCATGGCAAAGGCGGCCGTTAAATTATTGGAACACCAGATAAAGGGAATGCCTCGATAGAATGCATTCCGCCTGGCTTTTTGCCAGACGGCCTCGATGCCTTTGCGGTAATAGGCAAGCCCTTTTCTTCGCTCGCTTGCTTTTCGAATATGTGCGATCAACTCGGCATGACCGGCATTAAAAAACGGATACCATTGATAATGCAGGGCCGTATCGGCTCCCATCCAGGGTTTCAGCGGATCGGCATCGGCATCATGCCATGCCGCCCTGAGAAATTCGGGTTGTCCGCTCATCTGCCACAGCAGCGCCGCGGCGAGCTCCATATCATCCTGCCAGTCCTGCTCGGCATAGTAATATGGTGCCAGATGAGGTGCGGTCTGGCAATAGCCTGGTTTTTCCTGTCCGAAACGATATGCCGAAAAGGCTTTCTGGCGCAGCCGAGAGGCGAAAGCGCTGTCTTTATCTTTCCACAACATAGCCCCTAAGGCAAAGCAGGCAGCCATCTTACCGGCTGTGGAAGCCACGCCTGTGGTATGGTTCTGATAGCGTATGGAGCCCTGCGGTAATCCGTTACAGAAATATACGGGCCGTTCCAGCCCTCGACCATAATCCGCCGAATCGCGATCGGGTAGGCGAAATCCTTGATGATCGCGATCGTCGGCCACCTGATTGAACATCCAATCCGGCCGCGGATGCATTTTCAACAACCAGTTCAATCCCCATCGCGCTTCATCCAGGACATCTGCAATGCCGTTTTTGCCCGGAAGTCCATTATCCTGGCAGTTATCGGTAAACACTTCCGGAAAATCACGATAGGCGGCCAGCAGATAATAAGTTGTCGTTGCAGAAGTGGTCACATAGCGTAGGTAGTCACTCGCATCGTGCCATCCACCCACCACATCCACATGGGTGCTGTCGGGCATCGGGCCATACAGGGTATATCCATCGTGGGTATGACAGGAATCACGTAAAACAGGGTTGAATCCGCATTGTTGCGCCCGTAGATATTGCAAACAAAAATCGGCCAATCCATGATATGGATCATTGCGAATGAAAAACACCTGGCTAATCGCATTTCCGGCTTTCAACACATACTTTCCAGGTACACCATAAACGGTAAAATCAAGTCGAGCTGTATACTGAAAAGGACCATATCTCCCAAAATCATGACTGCATTTTCCGCTCCACACGCATTGCCCATCATCAGCCCTGCACAGAAAAAAAGAATCTGGAACTCGATGCTTTTGTGAAGCCCAGACGGCTACCTTAGGACCATACGTAGCATATCCCAGTTGATTATAGCGGATTACTTCAAATCCATTATCGTTTACAGCATTCTGGCCGAACGATAGTTGCTGTGCACATAACACCATGCCCGTCACATACGCTATCCATATACTAATGCCTTTGTACATCTTCATGATTTTTAAAACGAAATGTACAAAATGAGAATGTGTTTTCTAAAAAATCTAAAAGTGGGGCATTTACCAAACAGGCTATAGATATAAGTGATGCAAAAAAAGAGCCATATCACCTGATATGGCTCATAAACAGGATATTAAAAAAATCATTCTGCAAGATGCAAAGGTCTGACCCATATATTGCGGAAGCTCACCAGATGATGATGATCCTGCAATTTGATGGGTGATGGGCCGTGCGGCGAATAGTATGGATGACCGATATAAAGGGTTCTACCTTTTAAGACGACATCATTTTGAATAAGAACTCCATTTTGAAAAGCAGTGACACGTGCAGGGCTTTTCAGGCTGCCATCGGGATTGAATCGGGGAGCGATCCAGATCACATCGTAGCTTTGCCATTCACCGGGAGGCCGACAGGCATTTACCAGTGGAGGATATTGTTTGTAAATACTTCCACACTGACCATTAACATAGGTTTTATTATGATAGGAATCAAGAATCTGTAGTTCATATCCGTCATCTCCAGGTCCCACCGATGCCAGAAACAAACCGCTATTGCCTCGATCCTGACCTACATGGTCTGCGGATTCCACGGGTTCACGCCATTCCAGATGCAATTGATAATCCATGAATCGCTGGCGGGTCTGGATATTACCCGTACCGGGCTTCACCGTCATCACGCCATCATGAACCGTCCATGCTGCAGGCTTTGTTGTGTCATTGGCACTTACCCAGTTATGCAAATCCTTTCCATCAAAAAGAATAATAGCATCAGAAGGTGCCTCTCCGCATGCGTTTCCAGGCGTAACCACAGGAGGTACGGGCGAATAATATTCTGTTTCTTCAGGCTTCATATGCTTGTTTTCCGGCGGTGGAGATGTGAGGAAATGCTGTTCCTGAGCAATCGCTGCATCCATAAGGCAAATGCTGCCCATAACGGAAGCACATAAAAAAATATGCCATTTCATAGTGGATAAAGTTTAACGAGATGAAAATCTAATATTCAAATGTAAAGAGAATTTTCTCTTGGAACAAGCGATAAAAATAGCTGCAGATCAGAAAATCGTATGCTCGATTTATGGACTTGCCCCGGAAATATGCGATGATTTCGATATTTTCAGAAGGTTAAGTCCAGCAAATTTCCGGATATCAGCTATAAGAGAACTACATCGTGTTTCATGAGATGAAATATGAAATAAAACGTTTGATTCGCATACCAGATCAGAAATCTTGTTCTTCTTCAACAAACCCACCTAAGCATGCCCTTATTATCCTCATAGCTTCAGCTGACAGGTGATATTACAGGATGATGGAAAAATGAACATGACAAAACAATCAACATGTGCTGTATGCTGAGCATCGTTCAATGCACTTCTCCATTCAAGCCGGTGATAAGGGACAAAGATTTTCAATAATTTTACCCTCTGCTTAAAACCTTTACTGCTGTATGGAAACACTCGTATCACTACAAAATCGCCTGCAAGAGCTTGAAACCACAGCTCGCAAGCTGGAACAACCTGATGAAGCATTCCGCATGGATCGTGTGGAACCCGCTGCTGAAGAAGCTTTTGCGTATGCGCGTCATTTTTTATCAACCCTGCCCGAACAGAAAGCGTTTGTTGAAGATGTCACCACGCCGCGGCTGCTGCAGCAATATCCGGTTCAGGATGAGCCGCGTGAAGCAAGTGAGGTATTTACGCTGCTGCATCGGGTTTTTGACAATGTATCGTTGAATGCGGCTTCCGGAGGCCACCTTGCTTATATTCCCGGAGGAGGGCTGTATTATGCTGCGCTGGGCGATTATCTGGCTGCAGTTACCAATAAATATTCCACCGTGTTTTACATTTCACCGGCTGCCGTGAAAATGGAGAATTTGCTCATCCGCTGGATGTGCGAACTGGTGGGCTATCCAGCCGACAAAAGCGGCGGCTACTTGACTTCCGGCGGCAGCCTGGCCAATCTTTCCGCCATTGTGGCCGCACGCGACGCTAAAGAAGTAAAAGCCGAACGCATCCCGCGCAGCGTAGTATATTTCACCCATCAGGTACATCATTGTGTACTGAAAGACTTGCGTGTAGCCGGACTGGCAGAGTGTGTCATCCGCGAAGTGCCCATGAACGAAGCCTATGAAATGCGTGCAGAAGCCCTGGCAGCAATGATTGAGGCCGATCTCAAAGAAGGACTCTATCCCTGGCTGGTAGTGGCTTCCGCCGGATCTACTGACGTAAGCGCTATCGATCCCCTGAATGAAATTGCCGACATCGCAGAAAAATACAAGCTCTGGTTTCATGTGGATGCCGCTTATGGCGGCTTTTTCCTGCTCACCGAAATGGGTAAACAAAAAATGAAAGGCATTCATCGGGCCGACTCGGTGGTGATGGATCCACATAAAGGCCTGTTTATGCCCTATGGTACGGGAGCCGTTATCGTGAAAGATGTTCAAACCCTCTGGCGTTCGAATCATTTCGATGCCAACTATATGCAGGATGCCATTCCTTATCACGATGAAATATCACCGGCCGATATTTCTCCGGAATTATCCCGGCATTTCCGCGGATTACGCGTGTGGCTTCCCCTGCAACTGCACGGCCTCAAACCTTTCCGGGCCGCACTCGAAGAAAAAATGTTGCTTACCCAGTACTTTTATCATGAAGTAAAAAAACTGGGATTTGAAACCGGTCCTTTCCCTGAATTATCCGTGATGATTTATCGATATGTGCCTGCACGCTTGAAAGGAAATATTGCAGCCATCAACGAATACAATGCAAAAATTTTGAAAAGCGTAAATGCTGATGGCAAAGTGTTTATTTCCAGTACATCCTTAAACGGCGAATACTGGCTTAGGCTGGCAGTGCTTTCGTTTAGAACCCATCGTACGCATATTGATTACCTGTTGCAATTGCTCAAAAAAATCGTGGAAGAAGAACAACAGTCATAAACAAAATGAAAAATCATGTGCATACTACATAAGCAATTTTCATTCTGGACACATGTAAAGGCACCTGCAATTTTATATGCATGTTAAATGCTTATGAAATGAAAATAAGCTGGCAAAAAACAATGAAGTGGAATATTGCTTTTGCAGAAAAGCATACAAAAGGTTAATCTTACTCTTCCATACCCGATCTCAATCAGGTAAAGCCAGAAGGAATGCTTACCTTTGCCACTTATTTTATATAACGTTTATGCAAACAGAAAATTCATTTCAAGCATTAGGAATCAGTGAACCCTTACTGGCTGGAGTTCGCGATATGGGGTTTGAGCACCCCACCCCGGTGCAACAACAGGCCATTCCCCGGCTGATTGCCCAACAATCCGATACCATTGTACTCGCACAAACCGGAACGGGTAAAACAGCAGCATTTGGCTTACCCTTACTTCAACACATTGATTTATCCCAACGCCATATTCAGGCGTTGATTCTTAGTCCTACGCGTGAACTGGCCTTACAGATCACACACGACCTCCGGGAAATGGGTAAATACCTGAACGGCCTGCACATAGCTACTGTATATGGCGGCAGCTCCATACAGCAACAAATCCGACAGTTGCGACAGGGCGTTCAGATTGTGGTGGCCACACCTGGCAGGCTCATGGACCTCATGCAGCGACAGGTCATTCAATTGCAAAGCGTGCGATGGGTTATTCTCGACGAAGCCGATGAAATGCTGAACATGGGCTTTCGTGAAGATATCCATTTCATTCTGCAACATGCCACCCATCGGCAATGCTGCTGGCTTTTTTCCGCAACAATGCCAGCAGAAATCCGACAAATCATCCGCCAGTTTATGCACGAACCTGCAGAAATCGTTGTGGGAGCAAAAAATACAGTAGCATCGGGCATTAGCCATGAATATTATGTTACACACGCGCAACATAAATTTGAAACCCTGCGCAGACTTATTGATTTTCATCCGGAACTCTATGGTATCGTATTTACCCGTACCAAAGCTGAAGCTCAAGAAATCTCCGATCGTCTGATGAAAATGGGTTATGAAGCCGAAGCTTTACATGGAGATCTTTCACAGGCTCAGCGCGACAGGGTGATGGAACGGTTTCGGGCAAAGGCAATCCGCATCTTGCTGGCTACTGATGTAGCTGCCCGTGGCATCGACGTGGAAAATATCAGCCATGTTATTCATTTTGGACTGCCAGATGATCTGGAATCCTACACCCATCGCAGCGGCCGCACCGCTCGCGCCGGACGTACCGGCACTTCCATTTCCATTATCCACATGCATGAAATGGAAAAACTCAGACGACTGGAAAAAATATTGCATATCCGCTTCGTACGCCGCTCCATACCCACCGGCCAACAAATCTGTGAAAAACAATTGTACCATTATTTTGAACAACTCAAACAGATCGATCTTTCCCAAATCGATATTCAGATTTATTTGCAAACCATTCAGTCGTCACTCGACGAGCTGAGCAGGGAAGAACTGATTGAAAGAATTGCCGCGTACGAGTTTCAACACCTGCTTAAACATTATGCACAGGCCAGAGACTTGAATGTACCCTTGCCTGAAGCCCGCCCGGCTTATCGTGCAATGAATAGAAAAGAATTGTCTGCTGTCGATCACAACACCCAGGGTGAATGGATTCGTTTTCGCCTCAACGTGGGAAGAAATCACGGTTTGTACAAGGCTTCTCTGCTTCAGTGGTTACTCGATCACACGCGCCTGCCCAAATCGGCCATAGGTAAGCTGATTATCCTGGATACATACAGTTTGATTGAACTGGATGCAAAGGCCGACCTGCAATCCCTGCAACGGCTCCAGGGCACCCGCCCCACCGGTTTGCACACCGATGCACCCGTCGATATTTTGTTGACCAGGCGTTTGCCACGCAACCAAGCCCGCTTTGCGGGTCAGGATCGATAAACCTGTTCATGGTTTTGTTTATCTGCCGGGCTTGGCCTAAATTTGTCGCGCTTTTTTTCGATAGATATACCGATGATATGAGACAGATTCAATTCCGCCAGGCATTACGCGAAGCAATGGTTGAAGAAATGCGCCGCGATGAAACCATTTTCCTGATGGGCGAAGAAGTTGCAGAATACAACGGCGCATACAAAGTAAGCCAGGGTATGCTGGAAGAGTTCGGACCCCGGCGGGTAATCGATACACCGATTTCTGAACTGGGCTTTGCCGCCATCGGCGTGGGGGCAGCACAAAATGGTCTGCGTCCCATCATCGAGTTCATGACCTGGAACTTTGCGCTGCTGGCTCTTGATCAAATTTTGAATAATGCCGCCAAGATGCTTGCCATGAGCGGTGGTCAGATCGGTTGCCCTATCGTGTTTCGTGGCCCCAACGGCTCGGCCGGACAGCTGGCGGCTCAGCACTCACAGGCCTTCGAAGCCATGTATGCCCATATGCCCGGATTGAAAGTGATCTCCGTATCCACGCCTTACGACGCCAAAGGCCTGCTCAAATCGGCTATCCGCGACGACGATCCCGTGATTTTCATGGAAAGCGAATTGATGTACGGCGATGTGGGCGAGGTACCGGAAGAGGAATATTTGATCCCGATCGGAAAAGCCGATGTGAAACGTGCAGGTAAGGATGTAACGCTTGTTTCGTACAACAAAACCATGAAAGTGGCACTGGGCGCAGCTGAAGAATTAGCTAAAGAAGGTATTGAAGCCGAAGTGATTGACCTGCGCACCATCCGCCCGCTCGACTGGCAAACAATCGGTGATTCCGTGAAAAAAACCAACCGGCTGGTTATCGTGGAAGAACAATGGCCCTTTGCCTCCGTGGGTGCGGAAATCGCTTACCGGATTCAAAAAGAATATTTCGATTATCTCGATGCACCCATCCGGCGCCTGGCTTCTGCCGATACGCCCATGCACTATGCACCCACCCTGGTCAAGGCCTATCTGCCAAGCATCGAACGTACCGTGAAGCTGGTGAAAGAAGTGATGTACCTGAAAAAATA
>ERZ795042.1629-NODE-1629-length-14107-cov-256.763023_pt1 | contig 14107 bp, 9 predicted proteins | sample MGYA00375126_ERZ795042 | MGnify/ENA primary metagenome ERZ795042 (study PRJEB30171, sample SAMN05518105) | compost metagenome | isolation source: Feedstock adapted compost from Newby Island compost facility, Milpitas, CA | place: USA:Newby Island compost...
TATGTAATCTGCCCTTTCTAACTGAGGGAATTTACACACAAATTTGGACTTGATCCTAACTGAGGGAATTTACACACAAATTTGGACTTGATCAACCTCCGCCTCCATCAACGAATGAACAAGAACATTCAGAGCTTCTTTGAGAAAATCTACATCACCATCAAAACCAGACTTGCGTAAAAGCTCCAAAAGTGACATTCTATCTATAGAAGCCACGGTTTGATCCTCCTTCTAAAGGTGAGTCGCGTCACTTTAGTAGAAATCATACCGTGGCTTCCCTTGTCAATAAGCTCGGTGCAATTTTACACCACTACTAGGGACTATAACGACGATTCGAAAGCCAGAGCTTTACTTGTCGCGTTACAAAAAGCGTTTGAACAGTTGGCCATATTGGGCGCGAACCGAAAAGCGCTGATTTTCACTGAATCGACGCGCACTCAAGCATATTTGAAAGAATTCTTGGAACAAAACGGCTACCGGGGCAAAATCGTAATTTTCAACGGCTCAAATTCGGACAAGGAATCCAATGAAATATTGGAAAAGTGGCTGAAGGCCAATGCATACACGGGCAAAATTAGCGGGATCCGTGCGGCTGACCGCAGAGCAGCAATTGTAGATTATTTCAGGAATCATGCCGAAATCATGATTGCTACCGAAGCTGCAGCAGAAGGTTTGAACTTACAGTTTTGTTCATTGGTAGTAAATTATGATTTGCCGTGGAATCCTCAGAGAATCGAACAGCGCATAGGCCGTTGCCACCGCTATGGGCAAAAAAATGACGTTGTGGTCGTCAATTTCGTTAATCAACGTAATTACGCCGATTTGCGTGTGTTTCAACTGATCAATGACAAATTCAAGCTGTTCAATGACGTGTTTGGAGCATCCGATGAAATCCTGGGACAAATCGACGGCGTGGATTTTGAAAAAAGGATCTGGCTAATCTATAATCTATCAGGAATGCCGTACAGAGGCGGAAATAAGCGCGGCTTTTGAGAAGCTTCAAGACGAACTGGAAAATGAAATCAACGCGCGCCTGGAAAGCGTGAAAGAACAGGTGCTGAAAAACTTTGACGTGGAAGTTCAGGAAAGGTTGAGGCTCGCCAAGGAGCAAACCAGCGCATTTATAAATCGTTATGAATACATTTTTTGGGAACTGACCAAGTATATCCTGGGTGATAAAGCGGTATTCAATGATAACGAATATTCTTTTGTGCTCAAAGAGCCTGTTGGCGGGACGTCGGCAGGGAAATATTGCCTGATTACCAAAAAAGGGAGCGATGGCATCCCGTATCGCCTTTCACATCCGCTTGCCCAGTATGTTCTTTCTCAGGCTTCCGCATTGGAAGTTCCGGCAGGGAAAGTTGTCTTTTCGCCCTCGGAAAATCGATTGAATGTTGCCATACCTGAAAATTTAAAAGGGAAAAAGGGATATCTGCTTCTTTCATCCCTGGACGTTACCGCTTTTGAAACGGAACAATACAGTCTGTTTACGGCCTATACGTCGGACGGACAACCATTGTCGCAAGAATTGTGTGAAAGGCTCTTTTTGTGTGCAGGATGGGAGGGCGAACCCGGAGGGATTGCTCCGGAACAACTGCAAAAATTGACAGAGAGCGCCGAGCAGAACCGCAAAGGGAAGCTGAATCAGATCGATTCCCGAAATCTTTCCTACTTCAAAGAGGAAGAGGAACGCATCTTCCAATGGGAAAAAGATCTGATTGAAAGTCTAGAAAAAGAGCTTGATACCATCAAACGTCAAATCCGCGAGCAGGAAAGGGCCGTACGAAATGCGGTGACGTTGGAAGAAAAAATTGAAGCGACACGAAAACTGGAAAAGCTTGAAAGCCTCAAGCGCCGCAAACGCAATGAGCTTGCCGACCGGGAAGAAGAAATTGCGGTCAAGCGCCGAAAGCTTCTGGCTGATCTCGAAAGCCGGATGATCAAACAAACGCGTCATGAAGACATATTTATGATCGAATGGCAGATTGCATAAAAGGAGAGTATGCGCAAAATGAGCCAAAAAGCCAGCGAAAAATTACAACGATTCATCAGGTTGCTGGAAGAAATCTTTGAGCTTGACAAGGCCGATCTGGATTTTGGAATTTATCGCATCATGAATATTCGTAAAGAGGAGATCAAAAAGTTTCTTTCCGAAGGATTGCCCCAAAAAGTGCAAGAAGCACTGGCTCCCTTTGCGGCCGATACCAGTGCTATTCAAAGACGGATCGAGGAGATTGAAAAGCAATGTGACGCTGTTGGCGTTGAAGTCAGCCAGAGCAAGATGGCGGACGAGTACGCACGCCTAAAAGCCCAGTTGGCTTCAGGTACGGATTTGTCTTCGCTCGAAACGGATGTATATTCCGCTTTATATACCTTTTTTAACCGATATTACGAGGAAGGAGATTTTATCTCCAAACGTCGCTACAAAGAAGGCGTGTATGCCATCCCCTACGAGGGAGAAGAAGTCAAACTGTATTGGGCCAATGCTGACCAGTATTACATCAAGACTTCGGAAAATTTCCGCGACTACACGTTCATTCATAACGGCAAGAAAGTGCATTTTCGCCTTGTGGAAGCAACGACGGAAAAAAACAACAACAAAGAATCCGAAAAGCGCGAGTTTATGCTTTATAAGGAAACGCCGGATCGCCCGGATCTCAAAGCGATTGAGGAAATTGAAGGCGAACTGGTGATCCGCTTTGTCTATGACATTCCCGAAGACAAAAAAGTAAAATGGTTTGAAGCCAATCTCGCTGCCATCAAGGAAGCCATTGCGAAGGAATATCAGAATTGGCTGCATTTGTTGACTCCCGTACCCGGAGGGAAGAACGATCGCACCGTATTGGAAAAGCATTTGAGCGCTTATGTTGCCAAAAACACCTTTGATTATTTCATTCACAAGGACTTGCGCGGCTTTTTAACCCGAGAGCTGGACTTTTTTATCAAGAGTGAAGTTATTCACTTGGACGACATTGACACAACCGACGAAAAACGCGCGGACAGCTATTTAGCCAAGGTGCGGGCCATCAAGCGCGTTGGAAAGATCATTATTGATTTCCTTGCGCAAATTGAAGATTTTCAGAAAAAATTGTGGCTGAAAAAGAAGTTTGTCGTCGATACCAACTGGTGCATAACGCTGGACAAAATCAATGAAAAATTTTATCCGGAGATCATCGCCAATGAAGCGCAAATTGCAGAATGGCGGGATCTGTATGCCATTCATGAAATAAAAGGGGATCTTACAACCGTCGGTTATTCCGAACCGCTTACAGTTAAATTTTTACATCAAAACCAGAACTTGGTTCTTGATACAAGGCATTTTTCTCAAGATTTCAAAGAACGATTATTAGCTAGCATCGATAACATTGACGAGCAGACAGGCGGCTTGTTAGTTTATAGCGAAAACTTTCAAGCTTTGCAATTACTAATTGAACGCTATTTGAAGAAAATTAAGTGTATTTATTTTGATCCTCCATATAATACATCTGAAGCAACTTTTTTGTATAAAAATCAATATAAACATTCAAGCTGGAATTCAATGATTTTTGATAGGGTGAAAACCGGCTTTAAATGTCTATCTGATGATGGTATCCTCGTCATAGCTATTGATGATGAAGAGTTATATCACTTGAAATGTTTGTTAGATATAGCTGTTGGCGCAGATAAATATATTGGAACAATAGCTGTGCAAAGTAATCCTCGTGGCAGAGGTATTAACTCATATTTTGCAACATCTCATGATTATTTAGTTTGGTATGCTGCCCATCCTGAAAACGCGATTATTTATGATAAAGAGCTGACTGAGGAGCAAGAAAGTGAATATAAACATTCAGATGGTGGTGAAAATTATAGGCTTTTGCCTTTCAGACGTAGTGGCGGTTATTCGACGCCATTAGAACGTCCAAATTCGGAATTTCCGTTATTCTTCAATAGGGACGGTGTTTTGTTCGCTGTAGGTGGCAGGAATATAAACAGCCATGATGTATCCTTACCTTACGAAACTGATGAGATATTAATGTTACAAGAAAATAAAATTATTTGTATTAATGTTGAAGATTTTAAACAACAATACCCCGATTCAACTATGATAATGCCAGTAGATACATCAGGTAATCGACGTGTTTGGCGTTGGTCTGACCGAGAAAAGATTTTGAAACATGGAGCAATTGGTGATTTTGTATTGAAAGTAAATGGTACCAAATACGTTCAACTTAAAGATTATATAAAAGAAGGTAGAAAACCCAAAACAATTTGGATTGATTCCGAATATGATAATTCTTCACATGGCACAAATTTGTTAAAAGATATATTTGGAGAAAGATATGTTTTCGGTTATCCAAAATCTATTTATGCAGTTATTGATACTCTTAAAGCTGTTGTTAATGGTGATCCTACAGCACTAATATTTGACTGTTTTGCAGGTTCTGGAACTACCGGTCATGCAGTATTAAAATTAAACCAAGATGGTGGCAACCGAAAATATATCCTCGTTGAAATGGGTGATTATTTCCATACTGTTACGCTGCCTCGTATGAAAAAGGTTATCTATTCCGACGAATGGAAAAATGGCAAACCACAGAACCGCAATACTGGCGTAAGCCATATCATGAAATACATCACCCTTGAAAGCTATGAAGACACCCTGGCAAATATCGAATTGGATGACGACAAACATCAATTGGCGTTTAAATTCGGCGACGAATATTTGATCCATTACATGCTGGATTTCGAAGCAAAAGACAGTTTGCTTTCGCTGGAGGGGTTCAACCAACCATTCTCGTATAAATTGAAGATTATCGAAAACAACGAAACCAAAATCAAAACCATTGACTTATGCGAAACATTTAATTATCTGATCGGCTTGTCGGTTGTTCGTCAGTCTGCCACTGCATACTTCAAGGCAGTTCCTGATGAAAAAGGCGAATACGAAGGTGCGGTCAGGCTGGAACGCGACGACAGCGGTGAATTTGGTTTTAAGCAAATCGAAGGCAAATTGCCGGACGGGAGACGCGCCCTTATCATTTGGCGTACCATTACGGATGACTTGCTGCTTTCGAATGCCGCTCTTGACGCGTATTTCACAAAGCACAGAATTAATCCGGCCGATCGTGAGTTTGACGTGATCTACGTCAATGGCGACAACAATCTTGCAAACCTGCGTCTTGATGAAGAGATCTGGAAAGTTCAGCGCATCGAACCGGTATTCAAAGCAAAGATGTTCGAGGAGGCGGAGTAATGGCAAGGACCAGAAGCCCCCGCAACGCCGTCCCGCCCATTCCATGGAATGAGCAGTTGATTTTGTTCCGCTATTTTCTTGACTTGTTCGGAATAAAGTCGCTTACCGCCCTGTCCGTTAAAATGAATAGCTCGGAATATGAGGGTTTGGATGAAAATCATAACACATACTTCTGGAGCGAGCTGGATTTGTTACTGCTGCGGCAAGGGGCAAATGCAAAAATCAGCCGTGACACGCTGCGCGAGTATGACGAGCGCATTTGCCGCTATGTCAAGCATATAGGCGAAAGGCGCGGCGGCATCAAGTTGAAATATTTTCAATATATGGCCTGCCTGTTCACTGAGATGTACCTTGACCGTTATTTTTCGAATAAGGAATCCTTTGCGAATGACCTCAACGCTTTTGTTGAAAAAGTAAAGGATGAAAGTCAGGGCAAGATACAAATCGAACCATTTGCGCCGGAAAATATGAACAAACTGGCGTATATGTGTGCTACTGGCAGCGGCAAAACGCTCATCATGCACATCAATATTTTACAGTTTCTTTACTATCTAAAGAAGGCGAAATTGACCAACCCGCATTTGGACATTAACAAAATTATCGTGCTTGCTCCCAATGAGGGGATGTCCATCCAGCATCTCGAGGAATTAAAACTGTCACAAATATCGGCGGAGCTCTTTGTGAAGGATGGCTATGGCTCAGAAGCTGACGTCATCATCATTGACATGAACAAACTGAAAGAAGAAGGCAAAGTCAAAACCGTTTCGGTTGACAGCTTTGAGCAGAACAATCTTGTGCTGGTGGATGAGGCGCATCGCGGGCTTGCAGGAGATGTGTGGTATGAATACCGTTCACGTCTTTCTGCGGATGGCGGCTTCGCTTTTGAATATTCCGCCACATTAAAACAAGCCATGAAATCAACCAAACCAAGCAATGCTTCAAATGAGGATTGGAAAAAACGGCTGGATGAATATTTCCGTTCGATTATAATGGATTACTCTTACAAGTATTTTTATGAGGACGGTTATGGCAAGGAATATCGCATTTACAACCTGAGAGAGAGCATAGACGAAGAACAGCGGCAATTGTACCTTACCGGCTGCCTGATGACATTTTACCAGCAATTAAAGCTTTACAAAGAAAAGGGTAAAGATTTTGCGCCTTTCCAAATTGAGAAACCCCTTCTGGTATTTGTCGGAAACCGCGTAACCGCCAAAACATCTGAGGCGGAAATGACGGATGTGGAAGAAGTTCTGGATTTTATCCATAATTTTGTGAACCGGAAGGAAAATACAATCAAGCGTATAGAAACTGTTTTAAACGGGCAGACCGGACTGATGGACAGTGCGGGGGGAGAGCTGTTTTCGCAAAGCTTTTATGCTCTTTATTCCTTGTTTGGCGGTATGCCAAAAGCGGAGGATGTATACAGGGATATTTTGCGGCTGGTGTTCAATAGCGAAAGCACGTCGGATTTTCCGCGTCTGCATGTTTTGAATCTGCGCCAGGTGCCGGGAGAAATTGCGCTGCGCATCGGTTCCGACGGCGATTTTTTCGGAGTTGTGAGTATCGGTGACACATCCGGTCTATTGAAAAATTGTGACAAGAAGGGCATTGTTACCGAAACTGAGGAATTTTTCTCCGAATCATTATTCCGCAGCATCAATTCCCCGAATTCGAATATTAACATTCTTATCGGTTCACGCAAGTTTACGGAAGGATGGAATTCCTGGCGTGTTTCAACCATGGGACTGATTAACTTTGCCAAAGGTGAAGGCTCACAGGCCATTCAGCTTTTTGGACGCGGTGTCCGTTTGCGCGGGTATGGGGGTTGCCTAAAGCGGAGCAGTAAACTGGAAGAAAAATCGATTGACATACCAAAGTTTATTGAAGTGCTTGAAACGCTGACCATATTCGGCATCAGGGCACAGTATATGGAGGACTTCAAAAAGTATCTTGAACTGGAAGACATGTCAGCCAATGAACAGCCCCATGATTATACGATTCCTGTCATCAGCCGTTACGATGCCAATGCGCACAAACATTTGCGTGTGATCAGAGTAAAAGGCGGAGCTAATTTCAAGAAACAGGCAAAAAGACTTTTGATCGGCAGACCGGATGAAGATTTTTTGCGCGATTTAAATAAAAACAAGGTGCGGCTGGACTGCCGATCCAAGGTTCAATCGATTGAATCCACTTTTAGCTTGCAGATGGAGCTTTTACCTGAAGAACATACCATTGAGGAACAGTTTATACCATTTCTTGATTACGATCGTATCCTTGAAGAGCTGGAAACTTACAAGAATGAAAAAGGTTACTACAATATATCTCTAACCAAAGAGGGTATTCAGGATGTTCTGAAAACGGACGGGTGGTATTCAATCATCATACCCAAAAGACACATTATCATTGATAGCATGGAGAAGCTTAATTTTGTTACGGACATCGCTATCATGCTAATGAAGAATTATCTGGATAAATTATACAAGTATGAAAAAAACAAGTGGGAAGTTCCGCTATTAGAGTATCAGGATTTTGATTTCAAACCTGGTGAAGGGAACTTTGTAAAAGAGTACAAGATTACTTACAATGCAGCCCATCCGGCCGATTCAAACCCCGAAACGTTAAAAATGTTTGAGGAAGAATTAAAAGAACTTCTTGAACGTTACAAGGGAATTCCCAATTATGAAAGAGGTGTCCTAAGTAATACTCTAATTGTTTTTGACTTCCCTCATCATTTTTACACACCGCTAGTTTATCAGAAAAAAGTGACCGGGCTGAATTTATCCGTATCACCTGTAAGTTTGAATGAAGATGAGAAGCGCTTTGTTGACAAACTTCGTGAGTTTGTCGAAACCAATCCAGCCATATTCGCGGAAAAAAGCCTGCATTTGCTCAGAAACAAAAGCAAGGTCGGATTGGGCTTTTTTGAAGCCGGGAATTTCTATCCGGATTTCATACTCTGGATTGATACGCCCGATGTACAGTATATCTCCTTTATTGATCCAAAGGGATTATTGCGTTTGCAATGGGACGATCCCAAAATCGAGTTCTACAAAACTATCAAAGAAGTGGAAGCTCGTCTTGTGCCGACCAGCGCCGGCAAAAAGATTGTGCTGAATTCATTCATCATGTCTGCAACCAGCTCGGAAGATTTGCGCCAGTGGTGGGGGAAAGGCCAGCCAGAGCGCAGGGCGAAGAATGTTTTCTGTCTCGATGAGAGTGATTGCATCGAGGCGATGATGGCCAAGATATTATCCGTATAAAAAATGTTCCGATTAAATTTATAAAAGAGCAGAAGCATGCAACTCCTGCTCTTTTTTTGTTCATTCCTTTTTTTGTCTAGGTCGATTTTACCATTTTATTGGAGGAAAATGTAATAAAACATCGAATATAACTAACAATTACGAATGCTGGGAGATTGATTTGGCATGACGCTTGCAGACTACGATCTGGATGAAATCAGAAAGCGGATTTATGAAGCTTACCAAAAAGAAAGTCCGATCTTTGAGAAGTTTAGAAAATATGCAAAAAATCTTTCGAATGAAATTAGGCCTGTACGCCCATATTCCGTCAATGCAGTATCGTTTGTTTCATCAGATGGCGGAGATAATCGATTGTTTTTTAATCCGGCAGTTATAGAATTAGTACGTGTCGTCGATTCCAGAGGAAATCAGTGCGCGATTGATGCCATTCCTAGTAATACTAAAACCAGTGACTTAAATGAGCGTGTTAAAGCGGATAGTCCCTTGATGGTAAAGCCTTTAAAAAAATTATGCGAAGATTTAAATATTAATCGATTGGAAGAATTGTCGTACTTGCTTTCCGGTTTAGAAGAAGGTAAAAGCACGGGAGCCATTCGATGCTATCGTGATATTGTAGAATGGGCAGTCCTTTATGATTTGATCGTAAATTACGAGTGGGGCAGTGACACTGTCATTGTAAGGGATGGTCTGTTACGGACCAAATCGTTTAAAAGGGATGTATTTCCCAAAATCGACACAAAAATCAGAGAAGGGGTAGAAAAACACAAGCGCAGAAATGTAAACGTTTCTGTTGTAGGTGTGGCGAAGCAAAGCGCAGTGTTAAGCCGTTTGGCGGTGGCATTGGAATTGGAAGGCGTATTTCATAAACCGTTTCCGTGTTATGCCAAAGTTCCTCCGGAGATAGAAAACGAATGCTACAACTATGACCGAACCTGGCTGGATACATACGAATCCATCGTGGAACACAATGAGGAAGCCCGTGAAAAAGGGGAAAAGGAAAAACCGTTCTTGTATCAATCCATGGGACAAATGTATCTCGTAAAATTCGGGGATCGCCCCAATGATCCCGTTTGGCCGGTGGATATCGCAACGTGGCAGATCAATGAAGCCGACAGGATTATTGGGCAACTTACCTTAGACGCACAGAACGGATTCCCCATTCCAGATTACCCCATGTGTATTCAAAAAGCGCATGATTACGCAAAGATTGGCGGAATTGAAGTTGCCATTTTGCAGGATCTGTTGTTTGAAGGGATAACGCAAAATTTGAATGAGCATGAAAAAGAGAGAATGTTACGCATGAAGTATCTTGGTGAGAATTTGGCAAGCCGGAGGTATAAGAATGGCTGAATTATTCGCAAAGTCTCAAGTAATGGGAACCTTCAAAGGTTTTACGGAAAAAGGATTGGAATTTGCAGCCGAGATTATAGCGCCGTATGATTCTTCCATGCTGGAAAGACCCCAATTGGGGCAATTTATTTTGATACAGCTTGAAAGTGAAGAAGAAGCCTCGCTTGGCAGAATCACCAAATATATTCCTTCCGGTTTGCTTGCATCTGCGGAAGGTGAAGACTACGTGAACACGCTGCAAAGCCGCGGACAAGCTGTTCCGGAAGATTTAAAAAAGCAGAAGCTGAAATATCGCGTTCATGTAAAATTGCTGGGTGCTGTCAAGATCGTAAACAGAAATGGCAATAAGGAAGTAGTTTTTGTGCCATCCCAGCGCCGCCTTCCCCATTTGGGGGCCAAAGTGGCGCTGCCGAGCGATGAAGTCTTGGCGAAAATTTGCAGCCTAAGCCAAGGCGAAACTGACCTGGGCGATTTTGTTTTGGGGGAATTCGTTTATAACGGAAATCAGGGCAGCGAACAGTTGGATGACATGTTTAGGCCGCTGTCTCCCAAGTTGTCGGTCAAGTTTAATATAAATAATCTTGTCTCTAGAAGATCGGTCGTATTCGCGCGTGCCGGGTACGGTAAGTCCAATTTGATTAAATATCTGATTTCGGAACTCTACAGAAATGGAGTGCCCAAAACCGAAAAAGGGCAAAAGGTTGGCACGCTGATTTTCGATGCGGACGGCGAGTATTTCTGGCCGGATTTCAGAAATCGGCCCGGTCTTTGTGATGTCAAGCATCTTCAGGATCACATTGTGATTTTTACAAACAGAAAAGGAATAAATAAATACTATGAAAGCTGGAATGCGGGTCCCGTTAAGTTGGACATTCGTACTCTTCCCGCCAGAGACGTAATAGGAATCGCTATCTCACCAGACAGACAAAACCAGCAAAATGTTTTGAAATTAAAAAGCGTTACTGATGCAAATTGGAGAGAATTGGTTGATCTGATTTATACTCACAGGTTGCAGGCTCCGGATGAACGTGTTGGCCAACTGCTTGGATATAACAGATCTCAAATTCAAAGTAATCTGGCGGAAATTGCAGCTGCCAGAAGCAACATGTTCAATGTGGTTCAGCATTTGCATGATCCGACTAGTCAATTAATCAATGGCACCATAGATGCGCTGCGGGAAGGTTGCGTGGTAATCATTGATATAAGTCTGTTAAGTTCTACGGCCGGTTACAATATTGCCGGTTTGCTAATGAGAAAGATATTTTCCTATAATCAGGAACATTTCACAGGTACAGGCGGAGTATCTCCGATTCCTGTGATTGCGGTAATCGAAGAAGCGCAAAGCGTGCTGGGAAGGAATTTGGAAGAAACCAGCCCGTTTGTGGAATGGGTCAAAGAAGGAAGAAAATATGATCTGGGGGCGATATTGGTTACACAACAGCCAGGTTCCATGGCGCCAGAACTGTTAAGCCAGGCGGATAACTGGTTTTGTTTTCACTTGCTTTCCGAAGGAGACGCAGCGACTTTAGGAAGATACAACTCCCATTTCTCTCCCGATATCCTTGCGCATCTGATCGGTGAACCGATTAGAGGTAATTGCTACATGTGGAGTGCTCCTCACCAACCGTTTGTTTTACCTGTCAGAATAAGAAATTTTGAAAATTTGTATAAAGACAACATTAAGGTTGATGAAACCGAAGCTGCTTATGACAAAGCGCCTGCAAACAAAATAAAAGAACAGGCTGAAAAAAGGTTAAAGAATATGGTGGAAGGTTTGATTGAAAAGATTAAAATTACATACCGAAGGGATCCAAGATTATTAAAGCAATTTGAAGATAATTTAAGTGGTATATATAGAGGTCGGTTGTATTATTTAATTGCCGAAATAAAGCCAGCAAATGAAATATTGAATGAGAATCAGCTCATGCCGATTCTGATGGATTTGATTCTTGGTAAAGATAATGTAATCATCGTTCAAGATACTGACGGAAGAGATTATTATTGTGCAAAAAATGTATTATGGGAAAGGATTTTAAACCAAAAATGATTCATCTAATTATAAAAAATGACAATCTGGATCAAAGTACCATTCCCAATGAGAATTTGACTTTGAACATTGCTGACAAATCGTTGGAAGAGAAAGTCAAGCTCCTGATTCTGCGCGACTTGCTTCGTTTAAATTGGAGGGTGAAGATTCAAAACAACAAAGTGGAAGTGTTGCCGCCGGCTCATTACCACAAGGAAACGATCAGGCAATCCATGGCGATACGGAGAAATGAAATTATCTTAAAAAACAAAAGTTGGATTGAAAAACATATCGATATTGCAAGAAAGAATTTGGCAACCGGATATGATGCGCTTCATTCGGAGATCAAACCTGTCATTGAAGTATGTCAAACCCAAAAGCAGCACGACCTTTTCCGTATATTCCGATACTACTGGTCATCCCCATACAGCGAGTACGTAGGCCGAAGAATCAAACTTATTATTCGAGATGCTGCAGTAAAAAATAAACCCGTTATTGGAATTGCGGCACTCGGCAGCCCAATTATTCATATTCCTGAAAGGGACGACTTTATTGGTTGGGACAAGAAAATCAGAACCAAAAATCTGGTGTATCTCATGGATGCATATGTTTTGGGTGCTGTCCCTCCATATAATGATCTTTTGGGAGGCAAGTTAATCGCATATATTCTGGCTTCCAACGAGATAAGGAAAATCTACAAGGAAAAATATAAAAATCACTTCACAATTCTGGAACAGCGGAAAGCGAATGACTTGGTTGGCATATTTACGACAAGTCTGTACGGCAGGAGCTCTCAATACAACAGGATAAAGTATCATGAAAAATTACTGTATCAACCGATTGGGGATACCAAAGGGTATGGAACGCTTCATTTAACGGAAGAAACTCTTCAATTCATGCGGAAGCTGCTGGATGAAAAAGGGATTGTTATAGGGAACAACTTTGGCGATGGTCCAAGCTGGCGAATGAGGGTCATCAGAACAGTTGGCGAAATTCTCGGATTCGATGCTGATTTTTTGCTTAATCATTCCTTTAAGCGAAAAATCTATTATGTGCCTTTAGCAGAAAATGCAATTGAATTCCTAAACGGTAAAGCGAAGAAACCAGTATATTATGACTATCCTCTGAAAGATTTGGTTGCTTTTTGGAAGGAGCGTTGGTTGAAAAAACGAAAAACAAAGCTGGATATTGTTAATCGTGTTTTAAAGTTTCAGCCTGAACAGTTTTCTATTGTATGAATGAATAAACGGACAACAAAAGACTTCGTTCGTTTGCAAATTTTGTTAGCTATTTGTGGCTCCATTTTTACTTACTGTGACGATAAATGGCGGCGGTAATCGGCGCTAAGAGTACTGATTGTGGAAATAACAACCAATGCGCGATTCGTATCCATGATCAAATATGGTGACTAATAAGTTCACCTTTCGAAGAGTTTTTTCTTCATGGTATTTGACTGCACCAATCCCAATAATGTTACGGGCTTTCGGGCATATTCAGATCTGTTAAACTGAAAAAGACTTCCAAGCTCTGCCCGGCAATGATCATTCCAATAAGGGAGCGATTCGCGTGCGGAAAGTCGTCACTTATCTCTGGTTTGACGACCAGGCGAAGGAAGCGGTGGATTTTTACGTGTCGCTGTTTGATGATGCCAGAATCACGAACATCACGTATTTCACAGAGTCCGTGGCAGAGATGGCCGGCAAGAAGCCGGGGGATGTTTCGACCATCGACTTCGAGCTGCATGGCCAGCATTTTTCCGCGATCAACGGCGGTCCGATGTACAAATTCAGCGAGGCGATCTCCATCGCGGTGTACTGCCGGACGCAGGAAAAGATCGACCGTCTCTGGGATGCGCTGACCGAGGGCGGCGAGGTGCTGGCGTGCGGCTGGCTCAAGGATCGGTATGGCCTGACTTGGCAGATCGTGCCGGAATGCCTGGATGTCATGATGCGCGATCCGGATCCGGCGAAAGCGGAGCGGGTCAGCGCCGCCATGCTGGGCATGGAGGGCAAGCTGATCATCAGCGAACTCGAAAAAGCATACAGAGGCGAGTAAAACCGGAATCTCCAAAGAGCGAGCGATTCGGCCCGCTCTTTTTTTATGCGGTGAATCCAAGCAGCTTTTGGCCATTTGTTAAGGTTTTTTTAAGGTGTCTTTTTGTAAGTAGATAGAGGGACTGTAATGCTCCCCAATGTCAAGACACGATTTTTTGAGAAATAAGTTATGTCCTCC
>ERZ795042.1631-NODE-1631-length-14095-cov-153.994444_pt1 | contig 14095 bp, 12 predicted proteins | sample MGYA00375126_ERZ795042 | MGnify/ENA primary metagenome ERZ795042 (study PRJEB30171, sample SAMN05518105) | compost metagenome | isolation source: Feedstock adapted compost from Newby Island compost facility, Milpitas, CA | place: USA:Newby Island compost...
GGCGGCGGAGCGCCTCGGCCAGCACGGACAGACCCCCGATGCCCGAATCAAAGAACGCGATCCTTCTCGAATCCAATGGCCTCCCCCGGTCCCGGACCGGTACCGCTCTCGTTTTTTTCTTTCGCGGGAATGCGCCCAATCCGATAGTACCCGAACCGTCCGTGCAAACACAAGCCTTGACGGAGGCGCCGTTTACGGAGACTTCGGTTGCCGGAGTTTGCGTCCGGCATGCAGCACGGCAAGCAGGGCAACGAGTTCGGCGGCGCAACCCGCCGATTGGGCCAGCGCGCCGATGCGCCCATTCCATTCCGGCACGGCGGCGACGGCCGCAAGAAGCGCCGTGAGCACGATGAACACGTTGACGGACTGGGTTTTGATCAGCACGCTTGTCTGGCTGCGCAGCATCATCAGGCCGTGGCAAAAGTCGACCCAGGCGAACAACACCGCATAGGGAAGGAAAAACTTGAGCACCGCCAGGCTTTCCGAAAGCAGCGGCCCTTCCGCACCCACGATGATGCGAAGCAACCACGGCCCCGCAGGCGTAAACGCCAGGGCGGACAAAAGCGCCGCCGGCGCCAGGTTCACCGCCGCCACCACCCGGATCGCGATCCCGGCGCCCTGGTTGTAAAACTGCAACGCAATCTGATGGGAATAGGTGAAAAAGCTGAGCACGAGGTTCATGACGCTGGAGGCGACGGCAAACGAGGCAATGGCCAAGTCCAGCTCGGCCGTCTTCCCCAGCATGATGTTGATGATCGGTCCGATGAGCACCCCGATGAACGAGGACAGGACCAGGGGCCGGTAGAACGGGAAAACGTCCCGCACCCGGGCCACCTTCGACGCCGGATCGCGCGCCGGCAGCCGCCGGACCGCCAGGCGCCCCTCGAAATAGCCGAAGACCGCTTCCGTCGCCATGCCGATCAGGAAGATGAGGGCCCCCATGCCTCCGCTCATCGACACGCCGGATTCCAAAATGATCACGGAAGCGGCGTACATGACGGCGAGCCGGATCAGCATGCCCAGGGTCAGCCATTTCGTGTTGCGGTCCCGGATGAGCACGCCGTGGTACAGGCAGCGGAGCGCCGAAAACACGCTGACAAACATGATGACGCGGTACGCGTCCAGCGACGCGGCGGCCAGCTCTTCGTCCGCGCCAAAGGCGAAGCGGATGAGCGCCAGACCCGCGGGGGTGAAGGCGAAGGCGAAACTGAAGAGCATAATGGCCGCGATCACGCCGAAGGTAAGCAGGCTCAAGGCGCGGAAGGAGACCCGGTCGCGGACCAGGGCCGAAACGGTCTGCCGGATGAGCACCGCCGGCCGTTCCGATATCTGAAAAATGCTTTGCGCGATGGCATAGCCGGCGATGACCAGTTCCGGCTGCGGAGCGCGCGCCAGCGTCCCGTTGATGATGACGTGGGACAGCGTGACGAGGCTCGCGGACAGTCCCAGCGGAAAGAAAAATTTCAGGATGCGCGCCGCGCTGACGCCCCGTGTCCCGGTGTCCCGCGTCCCGGCGGAAATCCGGTTGTTCCCCGCGAATGATCCGGGAGATGCGACCGGATTTTCCGATGAAGCGGCTTTTCCCTCGCTGCCCGATGTGTCCACTGTTGTCTCCACCGCCTTCTGAAAGTTCGGCCGACTCCGCATGTCTTCCGGGGTCTATCCGTCCCTTTGCGGTTCCCCGCCGGGCCGCGGCACGCCCAGAAGGTCCAGGTGCCGCCCGATATGCGCTTCCAGTGCCCGGGCGTATTCTTCTTCCCGGGCGTCCAGCGTGCGGAAAAATTCATCCCGGAAGAGATACGCTCCCTTGTCGTCCTTGCCCTGCAGGATCAGCCAGATCTGGCCGGAACCCGCGCGGCCGAGGCGGTCGCCCAGGCCGATGGTGGCCGACCGCTTGCCGAACGCCCGCGGCGCCGTAAACGGAAAGTATTGACTCAGCACCAGCCGGTTCTCCCGGCTCAGCCCGCACAGCTTGTGCCCGTCCTTCGCTTCACCCGCCAGATCGTTGTACAGCGGCCCGGAGCCGATGGCGGCGAGCTTTTTCTCCCCGCCGTCCCGGATCATCAGCACCCGCGTGTCGCCGTGCGCCTTCAGGGAACGCGGGCAGATGCGCACCTCTCCCCCTTCGGGCGCCGGCCCTCCGGCAAGAAACGCCAGCACAGGATCGTAACGCAACAGGATCACCTTCCCGCTTTAATGGACGGTCCCCATTTCCGCCGCCAGTTGCAAAATCATGGCCGCTTGATAGCCCGCCCCGAAGCCGTTGTCGATGTTGACCACGGTGACGCCGGGGGCGCAGGAACTCATCATGGCCAGCAATGTGGTCACGCCCTGGAAGTGCGCGCCGTACCCGGCCGACGTCGGCACCGCGATGACAGGCCGGCGGACCAGGCCGCCCACGACGCTGGCCAGCGCGCCTTCCATCCCCGCCACGGCGATCACCACCGAGGCTTCCCGGATGCGGTCGCGGTGCGCCAGCAACCGGTCGATGCCGGCCACGCCCACGTCGTAGATGCGGTCCGTCTCGCACCCCATCCATTCCGCGGTGCCGGCCGCCTCTTCCGCCGCCGGAATGTCCGCCGTGCCGCCGGTGACCACCGCGACGCGGCCCGGCAGCGGCTTGCCGCGCCCGTAGCGGATGAGACGGGAGACCGGATCGTACACCGCCTCCGGCAGGCGCGCCCGCACCCGGTCCGCCATCTCCTGCGTCGCCCGCGTGGCCAAAGCGCGCCCGTGCAGCTCCGCCAGGCGCAGAAAAATCGTCTCCACCTGGTCCGCCGTCTTGCCGGCGCCGAACACCACTTCCGGATGCCCGGTCCTTTCGGCGCGGTCCACATCCAGCTTGACGAAACCCAGATCTTCAAACCGGTTCATCCGCCCCGTTCCCCGCCTTCAGCGCACGATTCATGCTGCCGCTTCTGTACCCGGACAGATCCAGCGACACGTACAGAAACCCAAGGCTTTTGAGCCGTTCCGAGATTTCGGCCGCCCGCGCGACGATCCGTTCCATGTCCGGCGGCTCCACCTCGATCCGGGCGATGTCCCCGTGGGTGCGCACCCGCACCTGGCGGATGCCGAGGGACCGGATGTACCGCTCCGCCTCGCCGATCCGAACCAGTTTCTCCAGGGTGATCGGTTCCCCGTAGGCGATGCGCGACGAAAGGCAGGCAAAGGAGGGCTTGTTCCACGTCGGCAGCCCCCGCGCCTTCGACAGCGCGCGGATTTCTTCCTTGGTCAGCCCCGCTTCCTGCAACGGCCCGCGCACGCCCTGCTCCTTCGCAGCCCGGATGCCCGGCCGGTGTTCGCCCATGTCGTCGGCAATGAGCCCGAACACGATGTGCCGATAACCGCCGCGTTCCGCCAGAGGACGCAGGGTTTCGAACAGGTTTTGCTTGCAGAAGTAGCACCGGTTGCTCGTGTTTTCCCGGTACCCCGGTATGTCCAGCTCGCTCGTGCGGATCACTTCGTGTTTCGCGCCCAGGAATTCCGCGAGCTTTTTCGCCTCTTCCAGTTCCTCCGACGGGTAGGTTTCCGAATCCGCCGTCACCGCCAGCACGCGGCCGGGTCCCAGCGCCTCCAGCGCGGCCGCCAGGAGAAAGGTGCTGTCCACGCCGCCGGAGAACGCCACGAGGACGGACTCCATTTCCTGCAAGATGCGGAGAAGTTCCGCGTACTTTTCTTCCACCGTCTTCCGGTTCCCCGCTCCCGGACTCGGCCCTGCTTCCGAACCCGGACCGGTTCCCGCCCCCGGATTCGTCCCTGCACCCGCGGCCGGATTTGGCGCGGAATCCGGTCCCGGAGCGGATGTCATATCGGGTTGCACCTGCGCCATCATCCTTCCTCCCCGCGCAAATCGCGCCGTCCGGCGTCCGCCGAAGCGGCGGCCCGGCGGAACGCCCACATGGCGCGCATCGGCTCCTTCAGCCTCTCGTACAGCTCCAGATACATCGGTATGAGTTCCGAGTAGCGGGCGTGGACCGCGGCGTCGGGCTCGTAGCGCGTGCCTCCCGCCGGTTCCGGGATCGCAAGCGGCCGGTCTGGCGTCCGCAGGGCGTGCAGGCCCAGCAGTACCGCGCCCATGCCCGATCCTTCCACCGTATCCGGCACGAGCACGGGAGTGCCGGTCATGTCCGCCAGCATTTGGCACCAGAACGGCGATTTGGCGAAACCGCCCGATGCGCGGATTTCCCGAGCCCGCCCCGTCATTTTCTCCACGGCGGAAACGACGGCGCGGATCTGGAACAGCACGCCTTCCATCGCCGCGCGGATCAGGTGGGCGCTGCCGTGGGCGAGCGTCAGCCCGAACAACACGCCCTGGGCCAGCGGGTTCCAGAACGGCGCCCGTTCTCCGGCCAGATGCGGCAAAAACAAAAGCCCGTCCGCGCCCGGCGGAACGGTTGCCGCCAGTCCGACCGCTTCCTCCATCGGGCGGTCCGGGCACACCCGGTCCGCCATCCAGCGTACCGCGATGGCGCCGCTGTTCGTGGGACCGCCCACGATCCATTCGCGCTCCGTCAGCGCGTAACAGAACAGCCGCCCCTGCGGATCCGTGGCAGGCCGGTCCACCGCCGCGCGTACCGCCCCGCTGGTGCCGATGGTCACGGCCAGGATGCCCGGTGCCAGGGCGCCGACGCCCAGGTTGGCCAGCGTGCCGTCGGACGCTCCCACAACGAAAGGCGTCTCCCGGCCCAGGCCCGTCCGCCGCGCCGCTTCTTCGTCAAGCCCCTTCAGGATGTGCGTCGTCGGCACCGGCTTCGGCAGCTGCTCTTCACGCACGCCTGCCAGGCGCAAGGCTTCTTCGTCCCAGGCCAGCTTCTCCAGGTTGAAGCATCCGGTGGCGCTGGCCAGCGAATGATCCGTCACCCACACGCCGAACAGCCGGTGGAGAACGTATTCCTTGATGCCCGCAAATCTCGCCGCCCGTCGCCAGATATCGGGTCGCTCCTCCCTCAGCCACATGAGCTTTACCAGCGGCGACATGGCATGGACCGGCGTGCCCGTCCGCCGGTAGACGTCAAGCCCGCTGCCGTCCGCGTTCAGCCGCTCCGCCTGGGCCGCGGCCCTTTGGTCCGCCCACGTGATGCTGCGGGTGATCGGCCGATCCTCGCGGTCGAGGGCGATCAGGCTGTGCATGGCCGAGCTGAGCGACACGCAGAGCACGTCATCCTTCGCAAGGCCCGCGCGGCGCATGACCGCGGCGAGTCCCTCCAGCACGGCCTCGCAAATTTCGTCCGGGTCCTGTTCCGCCGCGCCCGGCTCCGGCGAATGCATCGGGTAGGCGACGGAATGTTCGGCCAGCACGCGGCCCGTCTCGTCCGCCGCCAGCGTTTTCGTGCTGGTCGTGCCGATGTCCACGGCCAGCACCACGGCTCCCTGTCGGCTCATGGATGTACGGTCCTTTCCGCCTGATGGATGTCTCGGATGGTTTTCAAGCCGCCGTCAGATCGTCATCGCGCCGAATCCGCCGTCCACCCGGATCAGCGCCCCCGTGACGAAGGACGACGCCTTTTTCGACGCGAGCCAGATCACCGCGCCCTGCAGTTCCTCCGGTTCGCCGAACCGCCCCATCGGCGTGTGCCGCATGATCGATTCCACCCGGTCCGGAGTGAGGATTTTGCGGTTCTGTTCCGCCGGGAAGAATCCGGGGATGATGGCGTTCACCCGCACGTTATGCGGCGCGAATTCCCGGGCCAGAAACTTCGTCACGTTGTTGACGCCGGCCTTGGACGCGGAATAGGTAAACACCCTGGACAGCGGCGGGTCCGACGACACCGACGAAATGTTGATGATGGACCCGCCCTCGCCCTGCTCGATCATGCGCTTGCCAAAGATCTGGCAGGCCAGGACCACGCTTTTCAGGTTGACGTCCATGATCCGGTCCCATTCTTCCATGTCCAGTTCGAAAAACGGCGTACTGCTGTTGACGCCCGAAGCGTTGATCAGCGTGTCCACGCGGCCGCCCCACGCGAGCACGTTCTCCAGCAGCCGTTCCAGGTCCTCCCGCTTCGTGGCGTCCGCCGCCATCGGAACGGCCGTGCCGCCCTTCGCGGCGATTCTCGCGCACACCGCCTCCGCCTTCTCCATGTTGCGGCCGACGACGGCCACCTTCGAACCCGCCAGAGCCAGCGCCTCCGACATGGCGCCGCCCAGCACGCCGTTGCCGCCGATCACCACCGAAACCGTGCCCGTCAGATCGAACAGGTTCATGCGCATGGTTCCGCCTCTCTTTTTTCCATCATCCGATTCGGAAATAACAACGTTGTCGTTCCCCATCATACCCGATCCCGGTCCGCGTGTCCACGCTTTTCCCGGGCGAAAAAGTGTATTAAGATAGGGATTAACAACGTTGTTACCTCCGGGTCCGGGTGAACGCTTCATGGTGACCATCAAGGATATCGCGGAACGCGCCGGCGTCAGCTTCTCCACGGTGTCCAAGGCGCTGCGCGGCAGCCCGCTGGTCAAGGAAGAAACGAAACGGCGCATTCTGGACGTTGCGCGGGAACTGGGCTACCAGCCGAATTTCGCCGCCCGCCGCCTCGTCTCCCGCAGAAGCTGGGCGGTCGGCGTCGTCTGGCCCTCGGTGGAACGGACGGCCCTTTCCTATCTCATCACCCGCATCAATGCGCAACTGGAACGCCTCGGCTATGTCACGGTGTTGTCCATCAACGAGCCGCGATCCGCCGTGGACGTGTTTCACCGGTTCCAGGTGGACGCCATCCTCGTTTTCGACGACCGCGGGGAACGGCCGCCGCTCGATGAGCTTGCGGGATACGGCCGGATTCCGATTCTGGTGTACGGCACGACGGGCCGCACGCCTTTTCCGACGGTGGACGTGAACCGGAAACAGGCCATCCGGCTGGCCGTGCGCCATCTGGCGGATCTGGGCCACCGCCGCTTGGTGTATGTCGGCCGTCCCGCCCGATACGATCCGCTCCAGGAAGAAAAAATCGCCGCCTTCCGCCGGGAAATGGCCGCGCTGGGCCTCCCCTGCCCGGAGGACGCGGTGCTGGACACGGAAGGGATGGCGTTCCACGACGGCTTCATCGCCATGCGGGCGATCCTCGCCCGGCAGCCGCTGCCCACCGCCGTCATCGGCGGCAGCTTCGACCTCACCCGGGGCATTCTCCGGGCCGCGAGGGAAGCGGGTCTCGCCGTCCCGGAGCGCCTGTCCGTCGTCAGCTACGACAACATTCCCCTCGCCGATGAGCTGGACAGCCCGGTGACGGCCGCCGGCGTACCGGCGGAAACGCTGGCCGGGGCCATCGCCGCAAGGCTCGCCGCCCTGATCGAGCGACCGGATGACACAAGCGGCGTCATCCTGGAGCCGGAACTGGCGGTCCGCGCGTCCACGGCGCCTCCCGCTCCCTGAGTCCGGCCTCCCGCCGCGAAAAAGCGCAGGCGGGAGGTCGTTGCTTTGTTTCGGGCAACTTTTACCATCCCACTGCGTCTATAAACGATGAGGTGGAAAAAAAGTGAAAAAGCGGCTGGCTCTGATCCCGCCCGTGCTGCTGGCGCTGATGCTATGCGCATCATGCGATGGAAATGCGGGAAAAGCAAATCTGCATGAGGAACGTCCGTCTCCGGCTTCTTCCGGACAGCCGGAACCCGCGTCGGCATTTCAAACGCAAACGGAAATTCCGGCGAACGTGCCGCGCGAGGACGATCCGGAAGAGCCGTTGCCCGCGACGCCGCCTTCTCCCCCCGAGTGGACCGTGACGGAAGAAGACGGGACCCTTGTGCTGCGGGCGGCAGGAGAAGAATGGGCGGAATACTGGAGCTTTGTCCAAACGGGATCCGACCTTTACGTGTACGCCAAAATCTCCAGGTATGGGATCAATATGCAGGGCCATGCGGTGGTCCGCGTGCAACCCGAGACCCTGCATGCGGAAACCATCTTCACGCAATGGATGCCTCTCAGCCAATATGAAGGGTACAACGCGTTCGTGGGCAACATCGGCATCCTCGGCGCCATGGACGACGGCCGCGCCCTTTTCCTGGAACCGGATGTCGACGCGGACGGAGTGGTCTTTCATCTGTCCGCCATCGGACCGGACGGGGAAATCGAACGCCTGCGGCCGGCTTTTTGGCGGGCTGAAACCGGGGAAAAAATCTATATGCACAGATGGAGCAAAGACCGGAAGCGGATATTGCTGCAGAGCGAGGAAGGAAACGTCTGGATCTTCGATCTGGCGGGCGGAGCCGACCGGTTTCATCCCGGACGGTTCCCCGTCATCCCGCATTCGACCACGGGCTATCCTTCCCTGTTCCCTTCACCGACGCTGGAACGCTTCGCGTTTGACGACGAGAGCGGCAAATTGGGGTTTTACGACGAAGCGGGAAAACTCCGGGGCACGGTGGAACTTTCCGAAAGCGAAATGTACCCTTCCCAGAAGGTCGGATGGAACGAAACCGGAACGGTCGGCTGGATCGCGTCCGCGCCGAAGGACCAAAGTCGCATCAAGGCGATCGACATCGATGTTCTGTCCATCGCGCCGGCCCGCCTTGACTTTTACGACCGGGACGGAAGACCGCTCAGTTCGGTCACGGCCGCGGATGCGGAAAACCTCGGCAGCGTCGAAGCGGCGGGATGGATCGACGAGCGGACGGCCGTAATCAAAGAGTACCGATTTGACAGTTCCGCGGAACCGCCGGCCGAAACGGACGTGACCTTTTCCCTGCTGGACGTGAAAACGGGACAAAAGCGAAAGTATAGTTCCTCGCGTTTTCTCGCGCCTTCCGAAACGGAGACGTCAGAATGGACCATGATCCGGACGGATGCCACTAGCGTCCGGTTTGCCAAATGACCATGCGGCAGGGCGGCTTGACGCCTTCCCTGCCGCTTCAAGCTTCGCACCGCCTCAGCCGAACGGAAAATACGCCTTCGCGTTGCCGTAGGAAATGTTGCGCACGATCGTCCCGAGCAGCTCCATGTCCGCGGGGAATTCGCCGTTTTCCGCCCATTCGCCGACGAGATTGCAGAGAATGCGCCGGAAGTATTCGTGCCGCGTGTAGGACAGAAAACTGCGCGAGTCGGTGAGCATGCCGATGAACCGGCCGAACACCCCCACGTCGGCCAGCGTTTTCATCTGGGCGATCATGCCTTCCTTCGTATCGTTGAACCACCAGGCCGTGCCGAACTGGATCTTGCCCGGGACGCCGCCGCCCTGGAAGTTGCCGATCATCGAGGCGACCACATGGTTTTGCGCCGGGTTGAGGGTGTAGAGAATCGTCTTGGGCAGCGCGTTTTCCCGGTCCAGCGCGTCCAGCAGGCGGGCCAGATTCCGGGCGATGGCGCCGTCCCGCATCGAATCGTGGCCGGTGTCCGGGCCCAGGGCCGCGAACATGCGGGAGTTGGTGTTGCGCAGGGCGCCCATGTGGTACTGCATCACCCAGCCCCGCTCCGCGTACAGGCGGCCGAGGAACACCAGCACGTGCGTCTTGTATTTCTCTTCCTCTTCCGCGCCGACCCGCTCTCCTTTGAGCGCCCGGGCGAAGACGGCGGCCGCCTCCGCATGGGTCGCGTCCGCGTAGGGCACCTCGTCCAGCGCGTGGTCCGAGACCCGGCAGCCCGCCTCATGGAAAAACTTCACCCGCGCCATGAGGGCGGAAAGCAGATCGTCGTAATTTTCGATCCGGACGCCCGCCGCCAGACCCAGCTTGCCGATCCATTCGACGAAACCGGGACGGTTCGGTTCCAGCGCCTTGTCGGGCCTGAACGACGGCAGCACCTTCACGCCGAAGCTTTGGTCCTCCCGAAGCTTGATGTGGTATTCCAGCGAATCCGCCGGATCGTCGGTGGTGCAGATCACTTCCACCTTCGACTTGGTGATGAAGTCGCGGGCGGCAAATCCGGACCCCTGCAGCTTGGCGTTCACCTTTTCCCAGATGGCCGGCGCGTTTTTCTCGTTGATCAGCTCGTCCACGCCGAAGAAGCGCCTCAGTTCCAGATGCGACCAATGGTAGAGCGGGTTCCCGATGGTCATCGGCAGCGTGCGGGCATAGGCCAGAAATTTCTCGTAATCGTCCGCGTCTCCCGTCACGTACTTCTCCTCCACGCCGTTCGCCCGCATGACCCGCCATTTGTAGTGGTCCCCGTACAGCCACACTTCCGTGAGATTGCGGTACGTCTTGTTTTCGTAGATTTCCTTCGGATTCAGATGGCAGTGATAATCGATGATGGGCAAATCCCTGGCGTGCTCGTGGAACAGCCGTTCCGCCGTCGGATTGGTGAGCAGGAAATTTTCGTCCATGAAGGGTCTGGGCACGGGAGATCCATCCGCCTTTCCTTGGAAATTGACAACGTTGTTATTCCGCTGATCCCATCATAAAATGAGCGGGCCGTTTTTGACAACCCGCCGGTTTTGACCCTTGGCGGAGCCGGTCGTGAGGCCGTAGCCGGCCGTATTGCCCCGGCGGCGATGACCGCACGAGGCGTCGGTAACCGCGATGACTCCATGACGACATCGGCGACGACTTCACGGGAATTGTAGTCGAAATATTGACTCCACGGCCTCAACGACCGCGGTCGCGAAAAGACCGTAGTCGATTTTTCGACTACATTGCTTGGGGAACCTCGCCAGCCAAAGCTTCGTAGTCAATTTTTCGACTACATTGCCCAGGCGACCCCGCCCGCCAAAGCATCGTAGCCGATTTCTCGACTACATTGCCCAAGCGTCTCAGCGCGCACAAAGCAGTTTGCCTGAGCGACGGCGCCCGAAGCCGCAACGTTCCTCCGGAGGGGACGTGCACGCACCATGGCTTTCGCCGGCGGTATGAAAAGAAAATGGTCCGCATGCCGCAAAAAAAGAGCCGGCAAACCGCGCGAGCAATCTGGCGGTTTTCCGACCCTTCGGACTCGGAACTCTTCTTTCAGCGGCGGGGATTCGGAGGATGGTTGACCGGTGAGGCCGGCGGTTCGCCCCTAAACCATCTGACGATTTCTTCCGCCGCCTGCCGCTGCAGCCGAAGCAGCGACTCGTCCGAATAGAAGGCCGCGTGCGGCGTGAACAGGACATTATCGCAGGAACGCAGCGGATGATCCGGCGGGAGCGGCTCCTCCTCGAAGACGTCCAGCGCGGCAAAACCCAGGGCTTTTCCGCGCAGCGCCCGCGCCAGCGCGGCCGTATCCACAAGACCGCCCCGTGAGGTGTTTACCAGCACGGCGTGCGGCTTCATCAAACGTAGCGCTTGTTCATCGATCAGATGTCGGGTTTCCGGCATGAGCGGCAGATGAAGGGACACGACGTCGCTTTCGCGCAACAGGTCTTCCAGCGATTCCATCCGGACGGCGCCAAACGCGCTTTCCATCCCCGGCTTCAGATAGGGATCGTACACCATGATTCGGAAACCGAAAGGCGCAAGCCTGCGGCAGACATTCCGCCCGATGCGTCCGAACCCGACGACGCCGATCGTCGTGTTGGCGAAGCTTTTCATGGGTCTCGCGATGCCCTCGACGCTCCATTCGCCCCTTCGGATCGATTCGTGGAACGGCAGAAGTTTTCTCAGGGATGCCAGGATCAGGGCGCAGGTGTGATCGGCCACTTCGTCCATGCAATAGTCGGGGACGTTGCAGACCTGGATCCCCAGTTTCTCCGCGGCGCGGATGTCCACGTTGTCGTAGCCGATGCCGTACCTGACAATGATTTGGCACCTTTCCCATGCCTTCATGACGTCCTCGGTAATCTGCGCAAATTGCACCAGAACGGCGTCGGCTTCCCTGCCGGCTTCCTTCAGCTCCTCGGCGGTTTTGCAGTTGTGCAGGACAACGCGAAACCCCGCACTCTCGAGCACGCTTCGCTCCGGATCGTTGTTTAGGTAGTTGCTGTCCGTGATGACCGCGTTTTTCAAAAGGCATCCGCTCCCTTCGGGCCGGCGCTCTTTCCGCCCTGTGCCGGCCGCATTCCGTTATCTCGGATACGGACCGCCGCCATGGTTCCGGATGGCGCCCGATCCGTTCATTTTTTCAGGTAATCGTAGATGACTTCCCCCAGGGGCAGCGTGAAGTCGCAGACCCAGTAGAAACCCTCCAGCATTTCCAGAACCGGAAGCTTGTAGACCGGAGCCTGCGCGTTGGGCCTGATCTCGATCGTCGCCTCTCCGCGCCAGCATTCATGGACCACCAGGTTTTCGAGCCGTCTGGACGTCAGCTGGGCGATTCCCGGCGTGCCATCGGCGTTGGGGATGATTTTCAGATTGATGTTTCGGGTGAAAGGAATCAGGCGGGTCAATTCCTCAATGGAAGATTTTTGCTGCTTGTAGCACATGGTGGCGGTCAGGACGTCGATGCCGTTTCGCTCCACCCGGCCGATGATGAGATCGTCCACGAACCGGATCGACGGATTGCCGAATTTTTTCGGCTGGCCGTAAAGCTCTCTCCCCGCCGCGACGGCACCATCATTTCCGAGATACAGGTATGGCGAATAGGATCCCCGGATCTCCGTGCCCTTCAGCTGCACTTCCACCTGCACCGCGGATTCGTAGTAATTGCCGAACCATTCGGCGTCGTTCATGTGGTAGAAATGGACGATCACGTAGTCGCTGATGCTGACCAGCGGTTCCGGAACGATCTTTTCTATGCAGGAGCGGTCGGTTCTGTACAGCACCGTGAAAATTTCGGTGTTCCTCATGTTGATGGGGAATTTGGGAACCAGCGGATTGTCGAAAGGAGTGGAAAAGGTTTTCAGGACATCCGATACACTCAATGTCATCTTGGATTCAGTCCTCCCGTTGGAATATCTTGGATGTTTTTATTCCATTCCGACCGGTGGCGCACAAGACTCCCGTATGACCAATTCCGTCGGCACGATCATCTTGACGGGCCGCTCTCCCCTTTCCTTATCGTTGATTTCCTTAAGCAACAGATTGGCCATCTGCCTGCCGATTTGCACCAGCGGCCTTCTGACGACGGTGATGGCGGGGTTCGCCAGCCTGGCGAGATCGGAATCCTCAAACCCGATCACGGAGAGTTCCCCGGGAATCCGGACGCCCCGCTCCCGGACCGCCTCAAGGGTTCCGACGAGCAGCTGGTAGCTGCAGGCGACGATCGCCGTGACTTCTTTCCCGTCGATCAGCTCCCCCGCAGCGGCGGCTCCGAAGCCGACGGAAAAATCCCCTTGCCTGATCCACCGCTCCTCAACGGGCAATTGCTTCAGCTGCATGGCGTCCAGATAGCCGCGCAGGCTTTCCCTCGCGGGGCGGATATCCCTGCCGTTGCCGACATAACCGATTCTGCGGTGGCCCAGGGAAATCAGATACTCCACCGCCTCGCGGATGCCGTGGTAGAAGTCGGAAAACACGCCGTTCGCGTCCGTCCCCGAAATCTCCCTGTCCACGAGAATGAAGGGAATTCCGCTTTCCAGGATCTCCTCGACGAAACGCAAGTTCCGCTCGGTCTGAAGCGAAACGATCATCCCGTCGAACTTCCGGATCTTGTACGACTCCAGGATTTTTTCCTCCACCCGCTCGTCCCCGGTGTTGTACAGCAGCAGATTGTACCCGTGCTTTTCCAGCTCTTCGTGGATGCCTTTGGCCATCGCGGAAAAGGCCACGTTGGAAATATCGTTGACGAAAAAGGCGATCGTATTCGTTTTTCGGGTACGCAGGCTTCTGGCCAGCGTGTCGGGCTTATAGCCCAAGGCGGCTATGCTTTTTTCCACCTGTCGCCTGATTTCCGGACGGACCCCCGCGGACCGGTTGAGCACCCTCGACACCGTACCGACCCCGACACCCGCGTGACGTGCGACGTCTTTGATGGTGATTTTTCGGCGGATCATGAAGTCCCCCGTAATTTTGGTTGGAATCGATTCACCATATTTTATTTGAACAGTGTTCTTCGTCGTTGTCAATACTTGCGTCAAGGGTTTGGAAACGATTCAAATAATATGTGGTTGCAAAAGGGATTTTTTCATTTCATTCAATGTCCTAAAATGCTAAAATAGAAATAAAATACCTTCAAAGTTCCCGCTCATCATCATGAACCTGCTCATGCATACATCAATTTCATTTCGCGCTGGGGAAAGGAAGTTGATGGCCATGGGATTAGGGAATCATGAGGTGACGATGCTGAACTTTGACGGACCCTATCTGATGCAGCCCC
>ERZ795042.1635-NODE-1635-length-14090-cov-5.160812_pt1 | contig 14090 bp, 16 predicted proteins | sample MGYA00375126_ERZ795042 | MGnify/ENA primary metagenome ERZ795042 (study PRJEB30171, sample SAMN05518105) | compost metagenome | isolation source: Feedstock adapted compost from Newby Island compost facility, Milpitas, CA | place: USA:Newby Island compost...
GGACGATAATTGGCAATGGGGTCGAAAATGCGCGCGGGCCTGCCGCATCAGCTGCTCGATCCGGCGAAGCACGATTCACCTTTGCTGGAAGGGCGCGTGGATTAGCGATCGGTGCGCTGGCCAAGCCAGATGCTGCCAAGGACAAGACCGCAGCCGATCAGCTGAAACACCGTCAGCCGCTGATCCAGAAACACCCATCCCAGCAGCACCGCTGTAAGGGGACTAAGGAAAAGTAGCAGTGACACCGTTGCCGATCTGAGCCGCGCAACGCCTCGGAACCAGAGAACGTAAGTCAGCGCCGCGCCGATCAGTCCGAGCCAGGCGAGCCCCAGCAAGTTGCCCGCGCTGGGCACCGGAACGGGTGGTTCGAAAAGCAGAACGACCGGGACCAGAAGAACGCCGCCGGTGGTCAATTGCCACCCTGTCAGCGTAAGCGGTGACACCGGCGGCTGCCATTTGCGGGTCAGCACCGTACCGAGCGCCATGGAAGCGGCTCCGGCGAGACCTGCAGCGACGCCGAGTACGTCCAGCGCCGCATTGGGCGTCAACACCATCAGCGCCACACCCCCGACCCCTGCAAGGGCAGCGAGAATAGACAACCGCCGAAGTGGGCTGGCAAGCAGGACGGAGGCGAGGAAAACCACCATCAGCGGCTGAACCGACAGCACCGTCGCGGCGACTCCGCCCGGAAGCCGATAGGCCGCAACGAACAGCAAGCTCAGGAAGATGGCGATGTTGAGGGCGCCAAGGGCGAAAGCGCGCACCCACCAATGGCCTGTCGGCAATTGCCGCACGACCATAAGCAGGAGTAGCCCCGCAGGCAGGGCGCGAAGCATGGCGACCGTCATCGGGGAATATTCCGGCAGGAACTCGGTGGTGACGATGTAGGTGCTGCCCCATATGGCCGGCGCAATCGCCGTCAGCAGCAGGTCGGACGTGCGGGTGGTCATGAAAATTCCAAAACTTCTGCACGAGTGCGGTTACCTCCGGCGGCCTTGGCTTGATCATAAGCCAGCCGGCGCAACAGCGACTTTTGCTCCGGGTAGATCCGCAGGTTGTAGGCAGTCGGCGCGCATTGCGAGCCGAACCAGTTGCTCAATCTCGGCATCCGTCAATGTGTGAGAGGGATCGAAAAAGGTTGACCGATACGCGGCGCTCTATCAGGGAAATGATGGGGTTCATCATCTTGCCTTCCGGAAGGGTATCGCCGGAAGGGCATACGTATTCATCAAATCGGACCGACTCTCTATGCAGACTATCCATTCCGGCAGTACATCGCCTCGAAAATTCGCGCCTTCCTCGATTTTCTGATCGAGGACCTTTCAACGCCGCTGCGGAACATCTACGCATGAGCCATCGTCGCTGCCGTCCAAGAGTGACGCGCACCAATCGTCGGGCGGAGACACCTCTTGCGCTGCGACGTTTGTCCGGCTACGGGATCATCTGATGGTGGGATACCTGACTTTGGATCAGGAGGTTGGGGACGAAACCCTGCCTCGCAGCTGGCAGCAGCTGGGACCGAAGTGCCGCGAAGATTCCGACGGAGGGATAGCAGATCGCCTAAAGACAGCAGACCGTAAATCTGCGTGCGGAAATGAGTTGACCGGGGGAGAACAAAACGTGTACAAAACGGACGGGCAAGTGCGCCTGCGCGATGCTCTGCCGTATGATGTTTCTGGTCGGGACACGTAATCCGTGCAATTCTTTACGTTGTTCCACAACTAGAACAAGAATTGCGGCATGATCTTCGCGAACCTCACATTCAAGCGAATCACCATCCATGAGGTATTCCGGCGCAACGATGATCGGACTCCGGTACCTCCCGTTTATGGCACAAGTCTTATTCACCTTGGTGCGAAGGCGATCGAAGCTCTACGCAGCCGAGTGATCACCGCAATGGGTAGGGCGTCGCAAAGCGTCGAAATGGAGATACGGCAGACCGGAGCCGGTTCGATGTTCGCCCTGGTTCAGGATCTATTGAACACGACTAGCGATGACGATTACGTCAATAAGTCTGCCCGCGCTGCCGATCAGCTGACAACCGCACAGCTATCTCGGAAGGTGCCCGGTGGAATCCTTGTCGTATTCGATGGCGAGGTCGATCATCCGGCGAAGCGGCTCGTAGGAGTCATTAAGGCCGAACCTCAGAATGGCTTTACGCGCACCAATACTGCGGGAAGCCTTGGGCTGGAGTTCCTGGAAGATTTAATCCTCACGCCGCAGGCAAAGCTCTACAAGATTGGTGTGTTTGTCGAAATGGATGCCGCTATAGCTGCTGGGATCAATCCGGTAGCTGGCTTCCGAGCTTTTATCTATGACGATGGCATGACTATCAGCAACCGAGATGCCGCTGCACAGTACTTTTATGAAGGGTTTCTCGGATGTGGCTTCCCGCAATCGAGCGCACGCCTCACGAAGAAGTTTCACTCTCTAACCAAAGAATTCATTAGAGATCTAAGCATCCCGGAAGAACAGAAGGCTGATTTGTATAATAGTCTTTACACGTATTTGAAGGTTGATCAAGCGTCGACCGTGCAAGTGGATCAATTTGCGCGACAATATCTCGCAAATGACCATATGCGCGACGCTTACGAGCAATTTATGAAGGCACGTGATTTTCCCATGACTGCCGTTCCGAAAGATCTAGCTGAAGTTGCTCCGAATCTTCGTCTTCGCAAACTTCGGTTTAGATCGGATATACGCATTACGGGGCCAGCTGAGAAGTTTAACGAGTTGGTACAAATGAAGGTGATCGATGCCATTCCTGTCGATGGACAGCCTGGCTCCGACGACAAGTGGACGCAGATCGTCATTCGCGATCGCATCGTGTCACAAGAATGAGCGAGGTCGAGTTCATTAACCGCTGGAAAGCGGAAAAGCGCCTTTATGAGGCGTGGGGTAAGTACGTTACGGACGCGATCCTTTGCCGCCTTAGTGAACTAAAACTTCCAAAGCCCGTCGATGAGTTCATCAAGATTCCACCAGTGCCGCGTCTGAAAACGGACAGTTCGTTGCTAGAAAAGGCATTTTACCGAGTAGGCAAGTCATATACCGACCCGTATCGCCAGATCACTGACAAAGTTGGCGTGCGGTTCGTTGTGCTGTTGGAGCGCGATATAGACGTTGTGCGTAAAGCGGTTGAAGACCATCCAAAATGGATTTCTTCCCGTGATCGGGATTTCGACGTTGAGCGCGAGGATCATCCAGAAGTATTCGGCTATCAGTCCGTTCACTTCGTAGTAAAAGCCAGGACGGATATTCCTTGTGACGGAATTACGGTTCCTGCTGATACGCCGTGCGAAGTGCAGATCCGTACCCTATTACAGCATGCGCACAGTGAGCTAACACACGACACTATATATAAGCCGAAGACGAACGCATCCTCGCTTACGAAGCGATACTGTTCGCGCAGTATGGCCCTCATCGAGATCGCCGATGACTTTTTCGTCCGAGTCATGGAGCAGATCGATAAGGCCGGCGAGCCATTGAGGCAGGCCATGGAGCATCTTGCATCAACTTTTAGATCGGCCGTTGGAGTTGAGCCGGAAGCGTCCAGGCTGAACACGCTGATCCTTGATGCCTACGAGGACCGTCTATCTGATGTGCGTACAGACGAGTTCGCCGCGTTCTTGCGAGATCGCCCGTATATCGCCAAGCACATTGCCGAGAGAGCACCTAATCATTTGCTATTTCGGCAACCCGCCGTACTGTTGATCTATTATCTTGCCCAGGCCGCTCCACGGGAAACTAGAAGGCAGTGGCCTCTAACCCCTTCCGAGTTGCAGCTGATCTATGAGGACTTGGGGCAGCGGTTCGAAGCGTAAGTGATCTCATCCGCAGATGAGGTCATATGGTGACTAACACGTCAATCGCGGATGCACATTTCAAAGACAAGCCCATCGGATCGTTTCAAGGAGTGTGTTCTCGCGTTCGTCGATCACTCCAACCTATCAGTGGTCCATAAGGCTAACCACAATATCACCGCTCTCGACGCACAACTCGTGTACTACGGCGAACCTGCTGTCTTGAGATTCGACGGTGCGACGATCTTTTCCAGGAACGCGAAGAGAAGCTCGTCCGACCGCCTCGGGTTTCCTCGTCACGCAGCATCGCATAGCCGCGAGGCCTGGCGTTCAGAACCGTGAAAAGCAGCCGATTGAACTTGCGCGTGATCGGCAGGCCGGTTTTCTCGTCGTGCGGCATGCTGCGGCCGTCGATGCGGATGCGGCAGTCGCGCAGGGAAAAACATACGCGCTTCGGTTCGAGCGCGTTGCCATCCCATTGATGATACGCTTTCGCGAAGACGTGCAGTTCGACGGCCGAGCCGCCGCGCCGCAAGCCTTCTCCTGCGAGGCCGGCGTTGCGCCGGAGCGCCCCGGAACGGCCTGGCTTGTTACGATTGGGCGGCTGTGGCTGGGAAATGAGGGCGCATCGGGACGTCGCGATCATCCGGGCATCTGACGAGACACCCACGCGCGAGGCGGCATCGGTCGCATTTCCTGTACCGGCCTATCGGGAGGCCGGGACGAATCGACCGATCGGTCCGTGATGTCGGCCGCGACTCGCGCCGGCCGAGATCATCGACGACCGTCGATAGGTGTCCGCGGGGCGGTTCGTGATGCGCGAGCCGCGACACGTGCCGGGCGGGTGCGCGGCGGTTTTTCGGCGATTCCCCACCTATGCAAGCCGGATCGCGATCACGAGACGCGCATCCCGATCGCAGACCTCACGCGTCAAGGCGCCGGCCGTGCTGGATGAGGATGCGCCGAACCTCCTGCGTCGCCTGCACGATGTTGCCGCCCGGGTGACGCTCCAGCCAGGCCCAAGCCGCAAGGTTCACGGCGGTTCGTTCCGACGCACCGTGTCCACGGGCCTGATCGAAGCGGTCGAGCACCAATCTGTCGATACCGACATCCTCAACGACGTTTGAGGTTGGATTCTGACCCATCGGGGTATCCATACGTTTCAAGCAAGACGCGGAAATGCGACCGGTGCGCGCCGCGCCAAGCTGTCCAATCGTCCAGGCGTCCAACGGCGATCCATGGCGCTCGTTCCCGGCCGGCATCGGGCGTTGGTGGAATTGAACCTGCCCGGCAAGACGGTCATCCTTCTCGCGGTCGCGCCCTGTGCAGTCGACGCACGCCGGCCTCGCGACGCCTTTCTCGTTCATCCGCCCCAGGGAGCGTTCCGGTACCCCTGGGCAACGCTGGAGTGAAGGCCGGCTACCGGTCCCCGCCGTTTCCGGTAGCCGCTGTGTCGTCGTTGCTTCCGCCGGTTATCTGATCGACCTCAAGATCCTTTGGTCTTCACTTCGATCCGCTTGAAGTGCTGCTGGGCTTCTGGGGGGCGCGGCAGCATGACCCGCAGGACGCCGTTCTCGAAGGTCGCTTCGATCTTGTCTGGCTCGGGTTCGAACGGCAGCGCGAGCGTGCGCGCGAATACGCCGTAGGAGCGCTCCATGAGATGGTAGGTCCGGTCCTTCTGCTCCTGTTCCGCCTTGGTCTCGGCACGGATGCGGAGCATGTCGCCCTCTATCCGGACATCGAGGTCCTTCGCATCGACTCCAGGGAGGTCCGCCACGACCTCTATGCCCTGCTCGGTCTCGCACACGTCCACGCGCGGTCGCAACATTGCAGGCTCTGCGGAGACGGTCGTGCTCGGCCAGCGGAAAAAGTCGTCAAAGAGCCGATCCATCTGCTGCCGCAATGCGACGAACGGATCGAAGAACCGCGGCGCGGGTGAGGTGGAACGTTCTGAAGTCACGGGTACGCGCGAAGCCATTCTCTCGTCTCCTTGTCTGTGTGCAACATCGCCGCCAACGCGAGCGCAGGGCGTCGGACACGCATGTTAATTCGGCGCCCAGTCCTGGGTTCCTGCTACGGAACGGGCGTCAAGATGGCAGCTCGTTTGGGCAAGGGGACGGACAGAAAGGCTCCGCGATAGGACGACATGGTGCCGATCGGCGAATCCGATCGGCGAAGCCGACATCGCGACCGACTAGCGCGCCCGTACGACTCCCTCGGAGGCTATACGCTGTTTGGCGCCGCAGGCGAGGCGGCAGGCGCCATGGAACCGACCAGCAGTCTGGTCACCGAGATGCCGAGCGACTTCTTCCGGAATATCGACATCGTTATCGACCATAGACCGAAGGTCTCTGGGCAAAGCACGCCGAGACGTACTGGCGTCAGATTTCGTCTTCAGAGCACCAAGAAGCGCGAGGTGATCGGTCACCCGTCATGCCGGGCCAATTACGAGACCGCATACGGCTTTGAGACGACCCGTGTCATTAACACGACTGCAGCCGCTCGGGTGCTAACTGTGTCGGCACATGCCGGCCTTCTCGACCGCCCGGCACATTGCTGCACCGTGCAACCGACGTCAGGGGAAACCATGCCAAAGGGGCCATCATGAGTGCACTGGTACCCGAGCGCGCGTGCCAATCAGGCGTCTGCCCTGAAAATAGGCACCTTGATGCCTCGTCATCCTCGTTCCCTGGTCGATCGATCTAACCAGCCGCGTGATGGCGTATCCGCTGATCATCTTCCGGGACTCAGTCTATCAATTTAACACAATTTGCATTCATCTACCCTTGGTTGCATCGGATTCGGTTGAAAGATCTGAAGAACTGGTATACCAGAAAAACCACATACCTACATGCGCCTGAGCGACCGAGCATATACCGAGCTGAAGCAGCTCATACTCTCCAAAGGGTTTGGGGAGGAGGTGCTGTCGGAACGCGCGCTTGCGGCTATCCTGAAAATGAGCCGCATGCCAGTTCGTGAGGCAGTCAAGGCATTAGAAAATGAAGGGCTTCTGATCGTTCTGCCCCGTCGGGGCATCTATGTTCGCCGTCTGAGTGTCGATCAGGTCCGTGAACTCTACGAGGTGCGACAGGCTATCGAGGGAATGGCGGCATACCTTTGCGCGACGGGTAAGCGTCGCGCAGAGATAGGGGCTTATCGCCGCCGTCTTGAGCAGCAGCTTCGCCGGAAGGGCAAAATCGATCTTGCCAAAATTCAGAAAGAAAGTTCGGCGTTCCATCGTGCCATATTTGAACTTTGTGGGAACGCCAGGTTGCTGGAGCTTTATCGGTCTATCGAGCCGCAGATCGACTTGAATCTCCGCCTCACGGCAGTCCATGCACCGAATCGGGTGAAGCAGGCGCTTTACGAACATCTGCAGATCGCAAAGGCGATCGAGGCAGGTGAAGGCGCGCGCGCCGAACGGCTGACGCGACAACATCTCGAGCATGGAAAGATCGCACGAATCCAGTTGCTGCGTCACAAGGACCCCGGCAAACGCAATTCGGGCGCAGCACCAAGATCCAGGAGAGCGAGATGAACCCGCACGGTGGATCTCCTACCGACGCCCTGGCCTCTTCGGGGGATACTTCTGACGCATTGCATGTTCTGCTGGCTCGCTTGGCGCTTGCCCACGCGATACTCGCGTCGAATGGTCACGACGATCTGACACTGGGGCATATGGCGTTACGCGATCCGCAGGGACGCGGCTTCTGGATGAAGCGATCCGGAACCGCCATGGACGAAATTTCGCCCGATCGGGATTTCCTGTTGATCGCATTCGATGGTCAGGTGGTCGAGGGCAACGGGCGGCGGCACGCGGAGTGGCCGATCCATGCGGAACTCATGCGTGCCCGGGCGGATGTTCTCGTCTCCGCACATACCCATCCGGAATATGCGACCCTGCTGTCAGCCTTCGGTGCATCCATCCGGCCCCTTACGACAGACGGCGGGTATCTTGGCGAGGTCCGCTGCGTTCATATCGCCGGCAGTCATATTGACACGCCTGCACGTGGCATGGAGGTCGCTCGCGCGCTGGGCGATCGGCGCGCCGTACTCCTGCGCAATCACGGAGCCGTCTTTTGCGGGCGTTCGATCGAGCAGGCGACGCTCATTGGGGTTTATCTCGAACGTGCGGCGCGGGCGGAACTGCGTGTCCGGAGCGTATCCGGCATACCGATTCCGGCCTCGCCGGAGGATGTGGCTGGCCGTGCCGAGATGATCGAGAGCGATCGCTGGCTGGTGGACAGTTTTGATTGTCTTGCGCGCCGAGCCGGCGCCGCGTCGTGTTTGCCGGGCGTACAGGGTAGGAGGTAAAGGACGGAAAACGTCAGATGAGCGTCAATTCGTATCCTTGGGATGACATACTCGACGAGCAGACAAGGGCGATGCTGGCACGGCGGCCGCAACGCTCTGCGCTGGGGGCGCGACCGGCGATCATTGCCGTCGACCTTTATGATCTTGTTTATGATGGCGGGCCGAGGCCGGTTGCCGAGCTGATGGAACTATATCCGGCCTCATGCGGCGAGTTTGCGTGGCGTGCTCTTCCCGGCACCATCGAACTCTACCGAGTCGCGCGTGAACACGGCGTGCCGATCATTCATGTAACATATGATACGCGGCTCGAGACGGATCCGCGTCAGATCCATCCGACGAACCGCAGGCGCCGGCAGCCCGATCTCAAACTTTACCGCATCAAGGAGGAGCTGGCGCCCAGAGATGGTGAACTCGTAGTTTACAAGAAGCGCGCCAGCGCGTTCTTCGGTACCCCCCTCTGCGCATTCCTGAACGAGCTCGACATCGACTCGTTGTTCGTAATCGGCGAGAGCACGAGCGGCTGCGTACGATCGAGCGTCGTCGAGGCTTGGTCGTACGGCTATCCCGTTACCGTCATCGCCGACTGCGTGTTCGATCGCTACGAGCTCAATCACAAGGTCAGTCTTCTCGACATGCATCTGAAGTACGCGACCGTGGTCGATCTCGACTCGGCCCTCAAGACAATTCGCGACCGTCCGGCCGCGAGGAAGGCGGGGTGAGCCATGCGCGACTTCGAAGACTATTGCTGGCGCGACCTGATGACCGACGAGATGCGGCGGATATTCGCCGCGTACCATCGTGAGCGCGGCATAGCGTCCCGACCGGCCGTCGTGGTCGTTCATCCCCATAGCGGATTTACGGCAACGGTTCAGGCGACGTGGCATCAGGAAGCCGATCGCCTCGTTCAGGAAGCACGGCGCCGACGGTTGCCCGTATTTCACTCCGTGCCACCAGTCGAATCGGCAACAATGAAGATCGCACCGGTCGCAGGAGAGCGGATCTGTACGCGCCCGTGTGAGAGTGCGTTTTTCTTTTCCGACCTCGAAGCGGCGCTTACTCGGGCCAACGCAAACGGGGTGATCATTTGTGGTGCGCCGACGAGCGGGGCGGTCCGCGCGACGGCCGTCGAAGCGAAGTCGTACGGATACAAAGTGGCGATTGCGGAGGACACGACCGGCGACGAGGCAGATCTGCTTCATAAGATGGCGCTGTTCGACGTGGCACATAAGTATGCCGACGTCATGACGCTCGATGAGTTGCTTGCAGCCCTGGCCAAGATGCCGGCGGCGGAGGCGTTGACATGAAGCCCACACGCTATGGGCCGTTCAAGTTCGTGCCGATTAACCGAAGGCCGCGGCTTACGTGGCCCGGTGGGGCGCGGGTCGCTCTTTGGGTCATCACCAACATCGAGTTTTTCGCGCTGGATCGGCCCATGCCCGGCGATTCCAACGAACGCCCGAAGGGCACGGAGGGGACGCCGATGGTCCGACATTGGGCGCAGCGCGATTACGGCAACCGCGTCGGCGTATACCGGATCATGGATGCCCTGAAACGGCACGGTATCCGGAGCACCGTCGCGCTCAACTCCGATGTATGCGACGTCCATCCCGAGATCGTCGAGGATTGTGTCCAGCTCGGCTGGGAATTCATGGGGCATTGCCGAACGAACACCGAGCGCGTGAACGAAGTGCCGCCGGATCAGGAGCGCGACCTGATCCGCTCGTCACTGGATCGAATCGCGAAGGCAACCGGACGGAGACCCGTGGGTTGGCTCGGTGCCGGACTTCAAGAGACGTGGAACACGCTTGACTATCTCGTGGCCGAAGGCTGCATCTACGTAGCTGACTGGGTAAACGACGACCAGCCTTACCTGATGAACGTCGACGGTAAGACGTTGGTCTCGGTGCCGTATTCCTATGAACTGAACGACGTTGCCGCAATCGTCAGGTCGAAGTACACGCCGGGCGAGTTCGAGCGGATGATCCGTGACCAGTTCGATGTGCTCTATGCCGAAGGCGCCACATCCGGCCGAGTCATGGCAATCTGTCTTCATCCGTTCATCATGGGGCATCCCCATCGCATCGGAGCGCTCGATCGTGCGCTTTCCTACATCGATGGTTTCGACGGCGTATGGAAAACAACGGGAGAGGAGATTGCCCGGTACTATCTGAATTGTGGTGCCACGTTCTAAGAGATCACTGTTCAAGTTCGAAGCGAGGAGAATTCGATGCTGAGTCGTTTGCGCTCTTTGTTCCCGCGTCGGTCATTGGCAGCAGCATTGGCGCTTGGTCTGCTGACTGTCTCGACATCCGCCGGAGCGCAACAGCCGCTTCCGACGGTTGTCGTCGGCATTCTCGGCGTCTCGTCATCGATCTGGCCCGCGCTCATAGCACAGGAAAAAGGCTTCTTCAGGGACGCGGGAATCAACGTCGAAATGGTTACCACCGGCCAGAGCGCCCGGTCAGCGCAGCAGGTGGCGGCCGGAGTCATAAACATCGGCAGCTCGTCGATGGTCGATGCCTTTCGCGCCATCGACGGCGGCGGTGAGCTCAAAGTATTCATGAACAGTCAGGCCGTAGGGACGCATAGCCTCATTGCCGCCAAGGGCATCAAGTCATTTGCCGATCTTAAAGGCAAGCGCGTCATGACCGGTGGGCAGAAAGACATCACGAACCTGTGGTGGCAAGCGGCTGCTCGTCACCATGGCCTTGATCCGGTGAATGACGTGCAGCTGCTCTTTTCGGGCTCAACCAGCAACCGACTCGCGGCATTGATGGCCGGCGGTATTGAGGCGTCTGTCATCTCTCCGCCGCAGAGCTTCAAGGCGGTGGAAGACGGCTATACGGATCTCGGTCCAGTGGCGCCCTACATGGGCGAGTTCCCGATGATGATCTGGCACGTCAATACCCGGTGGGCGCAGGAGAACGAGGACCTCGTCGTAGCCTTCGTCAAGGCACACAACCGCGCGACGCAATTCCTGATCGATCCGAGGAATCGCCCGGAATCGGTTGTCATCCTTGCGAAGGCGTCGAATTCCGGCGTCGCCGATGCCGACAAGACCTGGGAACTCAGCATGAAGGTCAAGGCTTACGTTCCCGACGGCAACATCTCGCCGCAGACGGTGCAGCGGGTCATCGATGTGCTGCAGGCCAACGGCGATCTTCGCACGCCGATCAAGCCCGCCAGTGCATTCTTCGACGATCGCTTCCTTCGTGCCGCCAAATGAGCCAGGAAACTTCGAAAGTTAGCGCCGACAGCGGGAGCTCGATGGCAGATAAACAAGGGGGCGACGATATACCTCGAAGGAAAAGTTCCTTCCTGGCGAAGAGGTCATCGTCAGCATCGGCTCTTTCGATCATCGGTGGACTGGCAATCTGGGAGTTCTGTGGTCGATTTCTCGTGAAGAACTCCCTGTTTCTCGCTACGCCGAGCCAGGTGGTCGAAGAGATCATCGAACTCGCACGTACCGGAGAATTGGGGATCCACGTATGGGCGAGTGCCCAGGAATTTGTCATCGGTCTTTCCATCGCGATTGTGCTGGGTATCGCCATCGGCTTCGTGATGGCGTCGAGCCGCATTGGTGAGCAGGTATTTGGGCCGTGGGTCACCGCCCTTTATGCGACGCCCACGGTCGCCATCTCGCCGCTCATCATTCTTTGGGCCGGGATCGGCGTCTGGTCCAAGGCAATCGTGGTGATCATCAACTCGATCTTCCCGATGATCATCAACACGGACGCCGGACTGAGGGCAACCGACAAACATCTGATCGACGCCGCCCGTTGCTTCGGCGCCAGCCGGCTTCAGATCTTCTGGAAGGTATCGTTGCCTTCCGCCATACCGTTTGTTCTCGCCGGTTTGAAGCTAGCCGTTGGACGAGGGCTTGTGGCAGTCGTCGTGGCGGAACTGTTCGGCTCGCGAGCCGGGCTCGGCTACCTTCTCGTACAGGCAGCCGAGGTATTTAACATGCCCCGGCTTTTTGCCGCCGTCGTCATTTTGGCAGTTACCGGAATCGTTCTGACTGCTCTCGTGGGGCGGTTGGAGCGTTTTCTGCTGCCCTGGCGATTCGTGGGGCAGGAGAGCAAGTGATGGCGAAACTCGAGATTGTCAACGTATCCAAGTCCTTCGGTTCGCTCGAGGTGCTGCGCGACATAAACCTGCGAATCGAAGACCATGAGTTCGTGGCAATCGTCGGCCCCTCAGGTTGCGGAAAGACGACATTGTTGCGAACGATCGCCGGCATCGAGACGCCGGACAGGGGAACTATTCTCGTCGACGGCCGTGCAATCGACAAACCCGGCGCGGATCGCGGCTTCGTGTTTCAGCAAGACAGTCTGTTTCCGTGGAGGACGGTCTGGCAGAACACCATTTTTGGCCTGGAGATCAGCGGCCGCATCGACGAAGAGACGAAGAAGCGCACACGCGAGCTGCTTCGACTCGTCGGTCTTGCCGGCTTCGAGAATTATTACCCGACGCAGCTGTCGGGAGGCATGCGGCAGCGCGTCAACATTGCGCGAGCGCTGGCGATCAATCCCGAAGTGCTCATCATGGACGAGCCGTTCTCGGCATTGGATGCCCAGACACGGGAGGTCATGCAACTCGAACTGTTACGGATCTGGTTGCAGGGACGAAAGACAGTTCTGTTCATTACGCATCAGATCGACGAGGCGGTGTTCCTGGCCGATCGCGTCGTGGTTCTGGGGCGCCGTCCCGGGCGTATCAAGGAGATCGTGCCGATCGATCTGCCGCGTCCTCGTGAATTCGGCATCAAGCGAGATCTGCAATTCATCGCTTATGTCGATAGGGTCTGGAGTCTGATCGAGAACGACGTGCACGACAGTGTACGTGAGGACGCTGTGGCCCTGAATTGAGGAAGTGTACGTGGCTAAGCTTACCGTCAGTCTGGCGTGCGGTGCATATGATCGGACGCGCCCGATCCTCGACGGCCGAGTCGGAATCGAGGGGTGCGAAGTCATTCCTTCGGCTCTCGAGCCTGAAGAGGCGTTTCATCGTGCGTACCGATATCAGGACTTCGATATAACGGAACTGTCTTTCAGCACGCATATACTTACAACGGCGCGCGGTGATAGTCCGTTTGTCGGCATCCCGGCGTTCCTGTCGCGTGTCTTTCGACATTCCGGGATCTACATCCGTACTGACCGCGGCATTACCCGGCCTGAAGATCTGAAAGGAAAAATCGTCGGCGTGCCCGAGTATCAGTTGACGGCCAATGTCTGGATACGCGGCATGCTTCACGACGAGTATGGAGTCAGGGCGTCCGACATCAAATGGCGAGGCGGCGGGATGGAGGAGGCCGGACGAACAGAACGCACGCCTATCGTGCTTCCACCGAACATCGAGTTCAAACGAGTGCCGCCGGACCGGACCCTTTCACAGATGTTGGAGGCGGGGGAGCTCGACGCCGTCATGGGGCCGCGTCCGCCTTCCTGCTTCGTGCGCGGTGCGCCCAACATAGCACGGTTGTTCCCGGACTATCGCCGCGCCGAGGAGGCATATTTTCGCAAGACGCGGCTGTTCCCCATCATGCACATTGTCGGGATACGTCGTGCACTTGTCGACCGATACCCCTGGCTTCCGGCAAACGTCTACAAAGCTTTCGTCAAGGCCAAGCAGATCGCAATGGACGAATTGGCCCAGATCGGCCGCCTTGCCGTCAGCTTGCCGTGGGTGGTTTCGGAGTACGAGGCGATGAAAGAACTCATGGGGCCGGATTACTGGAGCTATGGCGTCGAGGCGAACCGGCGGGAGATCGAGGCGCTTACGCGGTATATGGTTGAGCAAGGTCTCGCATACCGGGTCGTATCCATCGAAGAGCTGTTTGCTGCATCTACATTGGACAGCAGCCGAATGTGACGGCGCTTTTTGCCCCCCAACGACGGCTGCATTGCACCGAGAAACGCTACAGACGGTATCTTTGGCGCCATTTGGGAGCCGAACTCAGTCAGCCGTGGTACA
>ERZ795042.1643-NODE-1643-length-14024-cov-3712.959840_pt1 | contig 14024 bp, 10 predicted proteins | sample MGYA00375126_ERZ795042 | MGnify/ENA primary metagenome ERZ795042 (study PRJEB30171, sample SAMN05518105) | compost metagenome | isolation source: Feedstock adapted compost from Newby Island compost facility, Milpitas, CA | place: USA:Newby Island compost...
ACTGATGAATATACACCCGTATATCAACAGCTCACCTGCTTTCCTGCCATAAGCAATTAGCGTATATCCGGACTTCATATCGACTAAGATAGTGGCTTTTCAATTGTATGTATCCAAATAAGAAATTTATCATGATTTTGGACATATTAAATAAATTGCTGTATTTTGTGATGGAGAAATCTATTTATCGATGTTAACCAATCCCTCGACAGGTTCTTTAAGGCGACTGATGGTTTTTCTCTGGGCATTGGTCATGCTCTGCATAGCTTACACGTCAGATGCCCAGACGCATCGGAACGACATCCTGTTTGTGGGTACCTATTGTCCGGCCGATAGCCAGGGTATTTTTGTGTATCATTTTGATTCGCAAACCGGACATGTGAAATTATTGGACGTGATCGCTGGAATTGCCAATCCGTCGTTTCTCACCCTTTCGCCCGATCATCATTTCCTGTATGCCGTCAGCGAAACCCATGGTGCTGATGGCGGACATGTATTTGCCTATCGCTGGGACGCACAGCACAGCAAACTGCATTTCTTAAATGAACAACCCTCCGGTGGAAAAGATCCCTGTCACCTGAGCACAGACCATACGGGAAAATGGTTGCTGGTGGCAAATTATACCAGCGGAAGCGTTGCCGTATTACCCATTCACACGGATGGAAGCCTGGGAGCACCAGTACAGGTGATTCAACATCAAGGCCATGGCCCCAATCCACAGCGACAGGAAGGCCCGCATGTTCATTTTGTGAACATCACACCCGACAATCAATATGTACTGGTTTCGGATCTGGGGCTGGATAAAATATTTATCTATCAATTCGATGCGCGGACGGGCAGGCTCACGCCAGCTGCCCAACCATTCGTAGCGGTAGATCCTGGAGCAGGTCCCCGTCATCAGGCGTTTTCACCTGACCATCGTGTGCTATACCTGATTCAGGAAATGGGCTGGAAAATCACGGTATTTCGGTATCATCAAGGGCAGTTGAACGCTATCCAGACGGTCTCTACGGTTGAACCCGATTTTCATGGAGTGAATACCGCGGCCGATATTCATCTTTCTCCGGATGGTCGTTTTTTATATGCCAGTAACCGGGGTGCATTAAACGATATCGTTATTTTTGCAGTCTATCCATCATCGGGTAAATTGAAAAAATTAACCTACGTATCGAGTGGAGGTAAAACCCCTCGGAATTTTGTAATCAGTCCGGATGGACAATGGCTGCTCGTAGGACATCAGGACAGTGATGCGGTTGTCGTGTTTCGCAGGAATACAGAAAATGGAATGCTCACGCGCGCTGGACACTGGTATCGCCCGAGGGCTGTTTGCCTGAAGATGCTGAAAGAATAGGTTAGGCATTTGTTCCTATCCTATTGATTTGTAAACCACCTGCACAAGTAAAGCCTGAGCGATCGTTGCTACACGCAAATACTTTGCGCAGGTGGTCTTTTATTTTGGTGCTGCTTTGAAAATGTGTATGCAACCTGATCCAATGAAAAACTACATGACCATTATTCATCACGTAAATAAAAATTTATGTTGACCCAGTGGTATTTTTTAGGAGGCTTGATTACCGCCGCTCTGGTAACCTTTTTGAGCATTCCCATCATTATTCGCATATGTTATGAATTACGATTGTTAGATGTTCCCGGTGGCAGAAAAATCCATTCCTCTAGCATTCCCCATCTGGGCGGGGTAGCATTGTATATCAGTTTTTTCTTTTCCATGCTTACCTGGGGTGATTTTCATGCATCCACGGCATTACAGTATTTTTTGCTGGGATTATCCGTACTGTTTTTTGTGGGCCTGAAAGATGATGTGGTGCCCATGAGTGCGATGAAAAAGATGGGTGGACAGGTTATCGGTGCCTTTATATTGGTTGTGCTGGCCGGCTTTAAAATAGAAGATCTGCATGGTTTATTCGGTTTTCACCATCTGGGATCTCCGTTAAGCGAATTCGTCAGCATGTTCCTGATCGTGGCCACCATCAATGCATTTAATTTAATCGATGGCATTGACGGACTGGCCGGAGGTATTGCATTAATCGTAACCCTTACTTATGGTACCATATTCTGGGTGAAGGGATTGCACAATATGCATATTGCAGCTTTTATACTGAGTGGTGCATTAATCAGTTTTCTGTATTACAACACTCATCCGGCAAAAATTTTCATGGGCGATACCGGATCGATGACCATTGGATATATTGTAGCTGCGCTGACTTTGAAATTTTTGAATTGTGATCTGGATTTACCCAACGGAGAAACCTTTCACCCCAATCCTGCCATAGCCGCCGCTATTCTTATTATCCCGTTTTTTGACATCCTGCGGGTGTTTGTGTTTCGATTATGGCAGAAAAAATCGCCATTTAAAGCCGATCGCAACCATATCCATCATATTTTAATTGATTGCGGTATGAATCACTTTCAAGCATCCATGTTGCTGTATGTTGTGAATGGCATATTCATCGGAATGGCATATCTGTTACGGAATATAAACCCGAACTTATTAATTACATTTATCATAACCATGGCGAGTATACTTACGCTTATTGCCATTCAGCTACGTCGGAAGCGAACCGCTGCTCCCATGCTGGTTTCAGAGCAGCCGATAGTGTCAACAAACTCTTCATCAAACTTTACGACATTCGTTACCATCGATAATCTCGAAAACCTATCAGCCGATGAACCACTGAAAATATCGGGCAGATAAGTTTTTCTCAGATCAAGCGCATGGCAATATGGCTTTTGCCGAAATGAGTAGCATATGCGTGCTAAATCAACAGCAGATTCGCGATCCATAGCAGATTGGCCTGATTTATCGTTTATTCACACCGATGTACATGCCCATTATTTACCGGGTGTGGATGATGGAGCAAAAGACCTGAATACTTCTATCCTGTTAATTTCCGGCTTGAAGCAGATGGGGTATGAAAAATTTATTGTTACCCCTCATATCAAGAAACGCTCATTTCCCAATGAAGCTGATGACCTGAAGTCACGTTTTTCGGCATGGCAGGCGGCTTTACAGCTCCATGGGCTTTCGGTATCAACCGCGCTGGCAGCGGAATATTACCTCGATGAACACTTTCTTCAGCTCATGGAAAATGATGATTTGCTTTGCTTTAATTCATTCTCCGGAAGAGGACAGGTATTAATAGAATTTTCTTTTCATCAACCTCCTGATCGGGTAACGGAATACATTCAGCTGATTCTGGATCATGCTTATATCCCCGTAATCGCTCATCCCGAACGTTATCGATATTATCATGAACAATTCCACATGTATGAAACTTTTAAGACCATGGGTTGCTTGCTTCAAATGAATTTAAATGCCCTGACAGGTTATTACGGTAATGAAGAAAAAACAATCGCCATGAAGCTATTGCAACACGGGCTGATTGATTATGCCGGAACCGACATGCATCATATCCGGCATCTGGAAGCGTTGAAATCACTGCAGCAGGATCCGCATCTCATGAAAATACTGCAGCATTATCCGTTTCAAAATATGTATATCTGATTGGGCGCAGATTACTTGTGATTCAATCCTAATTCCTGAATCATTTGTTCAATGCGTTTGCCAAGCGCTTCCCAGACAGCAGGGAAAGCCTTGGCATGTGAAAGGGGCTGTTTTACGCTAAAATAAAATTTAATCTTGGGCTCGGTACCCGACGGGCGTGCGGATATTTTTGATGCATCTTCCAGCACAAATTGCAATACATTAGAGCGGGGTAAATCAATAGGTTGCTTTTCTCCTGTACGCAAATTCGTTTTTTCCTGCGTCCAGTAATCCAGTATCCACACTACGGGCACGCCGGCGATTTGTGATGGTGGATGATTACGGAAGCGTTCCATCATCTCAGCAATTTCCTGTGTACCTTTAATGCCTTTCCGGGTAAGAGATAATAACGATTCCCGATAACAACCATATTGTACATACAGGTCGATGAGTTTATCAAACAAGCTTCGACCTTTATCCCGCTCGTAGGCGGCCATCTCACAAATCAATGCCACAGCCGATACCGCATCTTTATCCCGTATTTTATCACCAATCATCAGTCCGTAAGATTCTTCTCCACCAATGATGTACTGTTCTTTTCCCTCTTTTTCCCGGATCAATGAAGCAATGTATTTGAATCCCGTAAGCACATTGTAGCAACGCACCCGATGATGTGCGGCAATAGCATCAATCATATCAGTAGTGACGATGGTTTTTACCACATAATCATGAGGAGTGGCTATGTTTTTCTGTGCACGAGATTCGATTAAATAGTTAAAAGCCAGAACAGCCGTCTGGTTGCCGTTGAGCAATATCCATTCTCCCTGTTGATTTTTTACACCCACGCCCACCCGATCGGCATCTGGATCGGTGCCCAGCAAGATATCTGCATCGAGTGCTTTTGCCTTTTGTAAGCCCAGGCTCATCGCTTCAGGCTCTTCGGGGTTGGGGTAGATAACTGTTGGGAAATTACCGTCGGGTTGTGCCTGTTCTTCAACAATATGCACGGAAGTGAAGCCTAATTGCGCCAGCGCACGAGGCACCAGTTTGATGCCGCTACCATGGATGGGGGTATATACAATCTTCAAATTATGCTGTCGTTGCACAACTTCCGGAAATACAGATAAGCTTTTTACCATTTGCAAATAAGCCTGGTCAATTTCTTCACCGATCAAATGAATCAACTGTTCATTGCCCTGCCATTTAACATCGTTAATGCTTTGAATTTTTTCCACTTCAGCAATTACATTTTTATCATGCGGACTCACCAGTTGCGCTCCGTCGTTCCAGTAAGCTTTGTATCCATTGTATTCTTTAGGATTGTGTGAAGCCGTGCACACCACACCACCCTGGCATTTCAGGTAACGAATGGCAAACGATAATTCGGGTGTGGGCCGGAGGCTTTCGAACAGGTATACTTCAATGCCATTAGCAGCCATTACCTGCGCGGTGATCTCTGCAAAATATCGGCTATTATTCCGGCTATCATGGCCAATTGCAACCTTGATGGGCGTGGAAAAGCATTGTTTTAAATAATTGGCAAATCCCTGCGTGGCCATGCCCACGGTATATTTATTCATGCGATTTGTACCCGGACCCATAATGCCTCGCAGTCCACCGGTACCGAATTCCAGATTGCGATAAAAAGCTTCTTTAAGTTCCTCAGGATTGGTTTGTTGCAGCTGTTTGATTTGTGCTTTTGTTTCTTCATCAAATGGTCCATCAAGCCATTGCTGTATGCGCTGTGCAATAGAAGTGTCGTGCATGGTCAGGGGTTTTGTTGCAAGATAAGCAATTGCCATTACATCTGCAGTATACCCACACGGTTCTAACAAATATGTAGGTGAACATGTATCAGGTATGGAGATATCGGATGCACTATCCGATGACTTCGTCAGGAACGTCGGCTATAAAACTTGCCGAACGTCATTTGTTTTTTGCGGGAAGTGAGGTTCCGCAGAAGGCCTCCGCACCAGGCGCCCACACCTGCAGTCAGTGCACCGATCAGTGCCGTAACAATCAAGGCGGGCCAATGATCCGAACGGTGAAAAAACAAACGGCCAATTCGGTGCGAAAGTATATGCTGGTTACGCAGGTCAATGTATGCAGCCATGAAAAACCAGAGCAGGCCTACGGCAAGAAATGCCGATAAAAAACTGAAAAATATCTTTCTCTGCGCAATCAATAATGCACTCAGTGCGCCTGCAATAGCAATTGTCCACCACGGTAAATATTGTCCGGCCAGATAAGCCAGCAGAGCCGCAAGAAGAGCTGATAAAACGAAACGCATACCCAATGATTTTAAGGTGCAAAATGCATGATGGCTTCAATATCGGGCTGATGGCGATCTTTCGGGGTATACATCCGCAGCGGTTCATATCGCCCTAACAGCCAGTCGTTAATCATATCGTCGTAGTGTGCGCTACCCGGATTACCGCTTTGTCCGCCTGGATATACGCCATAAGCTTCCGTCTGGCGTCCCAGTTGCACAATCATCCGCCAGGAGGGGCCGTGATTGGAAGTGATGGCATTTAACGTAGCTCCATCGCCGGGTGTGGCCAATCGTGTATGGCTCAAAGCTTCCAGTCGGGTCAGGTGCAGAATATCCGTGCCGCGAAATCGGCCCCAGCTCAATCCCCTGCCGGTATCCATTTGCTGAATTGCCTGCATGGCCGCATGAAAAGATTCGGTAACCCGCTCACTCAAAGAAACAGACTTGCGGGTGAATTGGTTGAAAAATTGCAGGGAAGTATCGCGTATCAACCATTCAATGGTGGTCTGCATGGAAGGCGCTTTCACAATTGCATGAGCCGTTGACAATACGGGATCCCAGAGTGCGTGCATGAGGCTATCCATCCATGTGTAAAACAAAATAGGAGCCTTACTTTGCGTCGTCACCCGCATATCCCAGTGACGGAGTAGGGAATCGTATGCGTGTTCTGAAGGCCTTATCGCCGAAGCCGGCAAATGAGCCAACAGCAGAGGTAAAGCCTCGGCGGCACGGGTATCGAATACATCATTTTGCAGGTGCATCATATCCTGCAGGGTCAGCTGTGATTTTTCAGCAAGGAAATCATGGATGCGTTTAGCCCGATAATAAAAGAAATCACCTGTATAGTAGTAAGGGTAGGTCCCGTCAGTAGGGTGTTGGTTAGCTGAAAACACAAATCCCTGTGGAGGATCCACCACATGCGGGTTTTCGGCTACAGGCACATAGCCCTGCCATTGAAAATGGTCGTCATCGCCGGGCATGACGTATTTTCCCTGATCCTTCCAGCGCAAGGGAAACCAACCCTGCTGCCAGATGGCAATATGTCCGGCCTTATCTGCATACACAAAATTTTGTGCAGGACAGTTGAAATAAGCAATAGCATGCACATAATCCTGATAATTCTGCGCACAGTTGAGCAGGTAAAATGTTTTCAGATCATTTGAAGGCTGCAGCGCCTGCCAGTGCGTGGCCAGGTAAGGCATATGACTGATGGTATCCGGAAAATCCGGATCGAAGGTCACCGGCCCCCATACGGTATAGGCGACGGTATCCTGAAAAGAAGGCCTGCCCTTGATTTGAATCGTTTCAATACGCAGTGTAGCGGGTATTTTTTTCCCTTTCCAGAGATAGGTTTTTTTATCGGGTCCCGTGAAATGTACCGCATAATAATCCTTTACGTCGCGGGAAGCATTGGTTACACCCCAGGCGATACTATCATTAAAGCCGATGATTACCGTGGGGGCTCCGGGCAGGGAAACGCCATATACCTGAATGCCGGGGGCATGCAGCTGAATTTCAAACCAAAGCGAAGGCAGGTTTAGAGCCAGATGGGGATCATTACAAAGAATAGGTACATGAGCAGCTGTTCTATCACCACTTACCGCCCAATTATTGCTGCCGATGAAATAGTCTGATGCCGGATGGATATCGCTAATCCGGGTTAGATCGGATTGCAGGGCTCTTGCGCGTGCGGTATCAGAAGGAACGGAAGGATTGATCCTGGAAGGCCTTGCAAAAGCGGTACCCGACGGAATAATAGGCATGGAAGAATCCGGAAAATCGGGGAACATCTGGTGGAGTTGTTCATCGGTAAACACACGGCGCAGATTGGTATACTCGCGATCATCGCTATAGCCGGTCAGATCATCTGCCATATACTCAATGAGCAAGGCGCTACGCAGGTTTGTCCATTTTCGCGGATAATCGTGTAGTAGTTTATACTCCAGCGGCATATTGCGTGGGGTAAGCGTCTGGATATAGGCATTCACTCCGGCTGTATAAGCATCGAGGATTTGCCTGGTCACCGAATCTGCTTCCATGGCTTTTAATTTCTGTTCTGCACCGAACACCATTCCCTTGCGGCGCTGCAGGCGATCAAAGGGCAATAGATCGGGACCCATAATAGAAGCCAGTTGTCCACCTGCTGCAAGGGTTTCGATATCCATCTGCCATAAGCGGAACATGGCTGTGATATAGCCCTGCATGAAAAATAAATCATGCCTGTTGCGAGCAAAAATATGGGGTACCCACCGCCTGTCGAGCCACACTTCCACACTATCTTTCAGCTCCGGCAATCGGGTGAACGTGGGAAACTTGCGATTCAGGGGTTCTGCATTCTGCCAGAATCCTTCCTGTGGACTGAAAAATGAGCCAAGAGGTGGAATGCGCCCCCAGGGATGATCGAGTAGAAAAATAAAGCTGATGGTTATCAGGAGGGCAATGATAAAACGCGTCATGCCAGCAATATTTACCGTGAGATTTTCAAATATACAAGATTCTCATGATGAATCAGAGGAATGAATGGTCGTGCCTATAGAATTAAAAAGGCGCGGATGTAAAATCCACGCCTTAAGGCTAAATCTATTGCATAATATGATGCCGCTCGGGATAAGCGGGATGGCAGGCAAGTTATTGTCCCTGACCTTTGCTAAATCCTTCCACACCGTTTTGCATGTACAGGTTTTCCGTTTTAATCACATGAAAACCTTTACTATGAACACTTTGCAGCAGATCGATAACATCCTGGTAGTTCAGCGGTTGATGATCGGGCGACTCAAAGCGGCAACGCCAGTGATCCGTACAGAAAGTTTCCGGATAACCGCCCGGCCATACTTTCGTGCCCCGATTGGTAATCATGGTAAGCTGTAACTTGTCTGTAGAAGCAAGCTTCAAAGATTCACCCAGTTTATTCGGATCGCGCTTGTCGTAAGGCAATTCCACCTGTTCGTCCAGAAAAACATCCACGCCCACCAGGTCTTTGGGGGTAACTGCTGTTTGTTTGATTTTGATGTTGAAGCTGGCCTTACCAAATTTCACCGGTTTCAATGTTTGAGGCTGCATGCCGAGGCGTTGAATCACCGCGTCGGCAAACTCGCGAGTACCCACTTTTTGTTTGGAAATGCCTTCCTGGTAAATATCATACGTGTGGATGCCATCTTCAATGGTGCGCAACCAGGCGTTTTGTACGGTAGTAGCCACATCATGTTGACCAATATGCACCAGCATCTGTACGGCTGCCAGCAACAAGCCGGAAGGATTGGCCAGATTTTGACCGGCCCTGCGCGGCGCCGATCCGTGAATGGCTTCAAACATAGCCACGCTTTCACCAATATTGGCCGATCCGGCAATACCTACCGACCCGGTCATCTGAGCAGCCACGTCGGAAAGAATGTCGCCATAAAGATTGGGCATCACCACCACATCGAACATTTCAGGCGTATCGACCAGCTTGGCCGCACCAATATCAATAATCCAGGTTTCTTTTTCAATATCCGGATATTCCTGACCCACTTCATCAAATACTTTGTGAAACAACCCATCCGTGATTTTCATGATGTTGTCTTTCACAAAGCAGGTGACTTTCTTACGGCCATAAGCACGCGCATATTCAAATGCATAGCGAATGATTTTCTCACATCCGGGCCTGGTAATCAATTTCAAACATTGCGTTACTTCACGGGATTGCCAGTGTTCAATACCACCATAAGTATCTTCTTCATTTTCCCGCACAATAACCACATCCATCGTCGGATGTTTGGTTTTCACGAATGGATAATAAGACACACATGGACGCACGTTGGCAAACAAACCCATGGTTTTGCGCACCGTTACATTCAAACTTTTATAACCGCCTCCCTGGGGTGTGGTGATGGGTGCTTTTAAAAATACTTTGGTGCGACGCAGCGATTCCCAGGCTTCAGGCCTGATACCCGAGCTGAAACCTTCCAGATATGCCTTTTCTCCAATTTCAATGACTTCAGGCTCAATGCGGGCACCAGCGGCCATAATGATGCGTAGCGTTGCATCCATGATTTCCGGTCCAATGCCGTCACCATAAGCTACGGTAATCGGCACTTTCTTATTTTCTTCTGTCATGTTGATGTTGATTTTGAGCGCAAAGATAGGACATCCCCCGCTTTCTGAGAGAAAAGAACTATTGGCTTTTACAAAGGCTTATGCCATTTTATCGAAAACCATACAACCATCATTCATCTCATCTTAGCAGGCTGTGTTTTTCACCATATTTATTCCAAAATCATGAACAATTACGGAAATGCTGAAGCGAGAACATACGCATCGCTATCTGGATGTATGGATATATTTTTCCAGATCAGGCAGGAATCCTGCCAGCAAGCCAATCAATGGCAAAAAAGAGCAAACATGATACACATAAAAAATGCTGGTACGATCGGCCAGTTCGCCCAACACCGCCGATCCGATGCCCCCCATGCCGAAAGCCAGTCCAAAAAACAATCCGGAAATCATGCCCACTTTTCCGGGCAACAACTCCTGGGCATATACGATGATAGCAGAAAAAGCCGAAGACAAAATCAATCCAATCAACATGCTAAGGATGGCAGTCCAGAAAAGATTGGCATAAGGCAATAGTAACGTAAACGGCGCCACACCTAAAATCGATATCCAGATCACATATTTCCGTCCGATACGATCGCCCACAGGCCCACCAATCATGGTACCGGCGGCGACAGCAAACAGGAAAATAAACAAATATACCTGAGCATGTTGTATGGAAATATGAAATTTAGCCATTAGGTAAAATGTCAGGTAATTGTTCATGCTGGCCAGGTAAAAGTATTTCGAAAAGATCAGGCAAAGCAGGATGAAAAGAGAAAAACCAATTTGCAGCCGGCTGAGACCGGGTTGCGTTGTTGGCCGGTTGATGGTATTGTGGGTTTTAACGGATAGGTGATGCGTTTGATACCAGCGCCCTACGCGCCACAGGACCCCGATGCCGATACAGGCCAGCACACAAAACCAGAGCAAATAACGCTGTCCGAACGGCACCACGATGGCTGCAGCTAACAATGGACCAATGGCCGCGCCGGTATTGCCGCCTACCTGAAACAACGATTGGGCCGTGCCGTGATGACCTCCAGAGGCCAGTCGCGCCATACGCGAAGACTCAGGATGAAATACCGAAGAGCCCATACCCACCAGCGCCACGGAAACCAGTACGGCATGAAAACTGCCGGCCATGGAAAGTGAAATCAACCCCATCAACGTAAAACACATGCCCAGCGCCAGGGAATAGGGTTGTGGGCGACGATCGGTGAAATGCCCCACCAGCGGCTGCAACAAAGAAGCTGTGAGCTGATAGGTTAGCGTTATCAATCCGATCTGAGAAAAATCGAGATGATAGTTTTTCTTGATCAATGGATAAATAGACGGGATAAGTGATTGCATGGCATCGTTCAGCAAGTGTGCAAAACTCAACGCAAGCAAAACAGGTAATACGGCCTGCGAACGAAATGCCCAGGATGTTCGTGATTCAACCTGCTCCATGATGGTTCACCCACTTGATGAAGTGCAAAGATATGTCAATAAGATATAATCGTTGATTTTGTGTATGCATTACATTATTAATGCTGATAAAGCATTTATCGGAGGATGGACCTAAATTTTTTTTGAAAATTTGTTTTGAATTTTGAAAAAATAATTCAAATTTAGCTCAATCATTTACCCACTACCATCCATCCATACATATGATGCACAATTACTCAGCTTTAACTCCCGAAGCCCTGTTAGCATTGGTGCAGCAAGATGATGCGCAGGCTTTTGAAGAACTCTACAAAAGATACTGGTTTCGCCTGTTGATCAGCGCCCACAAACGTTTGGGCCAGCGTGAAGCTGCAGAAGAAGCCGTGCAGACTTTGTTTGAGAGTCTCTGGAAAAATCGCCGGCAGATTCATATCATTACCTCACTGGAAAATTATTTGTTTGCATCCCTGCGGTATATCGTACTGAAAATGATGTATCAGCGCACCATGATTTCTATGGAAGAAATCCCTGCCGAGCCTGTTCAGGAAAGCCCTGAACAGGAGCTGTTTTCCCGTGATTTGCACGGCTTGATCCAGCAGATCATCGAACGCCTGCCCGAGCGCTGCCGACAGGTATATCAGCTCAGTCGAGAAGAAATGAAGACGCATAGAGAAATCGCCCAGCTGATGGGTATTTCTGAAAAAACCGTTGAAAATCAACTCACCAAAGCGCTTCGTATCATCAAAACACATTTGCATCATCTCTTTTCCCTGTAAAAAAATTTTTTCTTCGAATAGGGGATCTGGCTATTTTTTGACACTACTTAAAAGAAAACAAACCAGAAGCGGCCTGAGACTTGACACATGCAACTCAGGCGCTATCTTCATGAAAAGCCTTTTTTCAGGCGCAGGATATATTCATTAAATGCATACTTGTGGAACAATCATTGATTCAGGAAATTATTCGGAAGTTTCTGGAAGGAACCTGTAATGATGAAGAATTCGCTTATTTATTGTCGTGGTATGAATCTTTTGATGAAGCCGAGGCTTTGCAAATGACGGAAGAAGAAAAACAGGAGCTGGAAAAAGCCCTGTTGACCAACATATTACGACGAATACCCGATTTGCAGAATCGCTTACCTGATGAGAAAAAAAACCAGATTAAGCTGCGTACCGGTTCAAGGGCATGGTTAAAGTATACAGCTGCGGCACTGGTGATAGGTCTTTTTGCAGGAGTAGGTTGGTGGACGATAAAACAGGTACATCAGGTCACAGAGCTCAACAAACAACAGGTGGCCGGCTTTAATCAGATTTCATTGAATAACATGACACAACGCATGTACCTGATTACCTTATCTGATAGCACCAGGGTGTGGTTAAGTCCGAACAGCAATTTGGAGTATCCCGATAAATTCACGGGAAAAGAAAGGATTGTGCATTTAAAGGGTGAAGCGTTTTTTGAGGTTAGCAAAGATCCAGCGCATCCTTTTGTGATTTACAGCGATCGGCTTATCACGCGCGTATGGGGTACGAGTTTTCTGGTAAAATCTATTGAAGGCAAACCGGCCGAAGTTTCGGTACTTACAGGCAGGGTATCGGTACAGAAAAAGGGCGCACACGATGAAATCGTGATGTTATATCCACATCAAAAAGCCGTGCTGGATGCTCATGGTCAATTGATAAAAGAAGAGGAGAACGATCAAACAAGTATGCAGCGATGGGAGAAAATAAACCTCACGTTTGACAATACGCCGTTTTCGGATGTCATCGCTTCTCTGGAAAAGCATTTTGATGTGCAGATCCGGTGTGCAGATGCTGGCTTATTGAATCTAACCCTTACAGGTGATTTCAATGAGCAGCATCTTTCTGATGTCCTGGAGTTAATAGAAAAATCATTGAATGTGCATTATCGTATCGTAAACGATTCTGTGATTGAGGTATATACAACACCAGATGGTTCACCTTAAAATCAGATGCTTATGGTAACGTAGCAATTTTACGATTCACCACAAAGAAAAACCGGTGTGAGCCACCACACCGGTTGAGAAAAGTTCCCTGCACGACGCAGTGTACAAGGAAGCTATTTAGTTAAACCAACTAAACTCATCAAAATTATGAAATTCATTTCTGGAATTCAAAAAATTAACTGGCTCAAAATCATGAAGTTTTCCTGCACCCAGCTCATCATGGCCCTGGCTTTTGCGGGCATGAGTTATGCTCGACCGGGTGAAGCACAGGTGAACATGCAGCAACGGGTGAATTTAAACATGCATCATGCCACCATAGCATCGGTATTGCACAGGCTTGAAAAGCTCACCGATGTAAAGTTCGTATACAGCCTCAACCGGGTTCCTGTAACCCAGCGTGTAGATATAGATGTAACCAATGCCCGTCTTGATAGCATTCTGGCTGAAGTGTTGATTAAAAACGGTATTGGATATGAGGTTGTCAGCAATCGAATCGTGTTAACGCCCGGAATTGCTCCGCAAATGGCGCCGATTACCGGTATCACCATCAGGCCCGACCTGCATGTGCAATTGCAGGACGTAGAGGTGCGTGGTCGGGTTACCGACGAAAACGGCAATCCCCTGGCAGGAGTTACCATACAGGTGAAAGGCACCAACATTGGAACGACAACCGACAATCAGGGTGCATATCTGATTCATCCGCTTTCTGGAAACGATACCCTGGTATTTTCTTTTATTGGTTATGAACGGCAGGAAATACCCATTGCCGGCCGTACTACCATCAA
>ERZ795042.1646-NODE-1646-length-14015-cov-36.706017_pt1 | contig 14015 bp, 5 predicted proteins | sample MGYA00375126_ERZ795042 | MGnify/ENA primary metagenome ERZ795042 (study PRJEB30171, sample SAMN05518105) | compost metagenome | isolation source: Feedstock adapted compost from Newby Island compost facility, Milpitas, CA | place: USA:Newby Island compost...
TGGAGACGGTGATCGACGGGGAGACGGGCGTCTTCTTCCGCGAACCGACGGCGGAAAGCCTGATGGAAGCCGTCGGGCGTCTGGAGCGCATGACCTTCGACCGGAACCGGCTCAGGCAGCACGCCCTCTCGTTCAACGAGGACCGGTTTCTGTCGGAGATCGAAGCGTTTCTGAAAAAGCATGCGGCATATCAATGAAGGAATGGTGGGTGCAACGTGGCGAAAAAGAGCGTGAAGCGAACCGGCCGAACGGGCGGCGGCATGCCGCCCGCGGCCTCCCTCATGTTTGTGCTGCTGTGCGCGGCCTTTGCGTTCCGGGGGCTGTTCAACTCCGGCATTTTGTCTTTTGACGCGCCGATATTGATTTACCTGGTTGTCGCGTCATTCCTCGGGTTGTGGACGGCCGTGCGCCATTTCCGTCTCCGGGACAAGCCGCCCGTCTGGCCCGTGGCGCTCGTGCTCGCGGTTCCGTTCTGCTTTCTGCTTTCATTCTTCGGCGCGGTGGCTTATCACGGCGCTTTGTTGGCCCTTCTGATCCATGTGTCCTTTGTTTTCGTCTTCGCCTATGCCTATGTGGCCCTCCGGTCGGAGGACGCCCGCCGGCAGGCCGTGAACGTCCTGCTGCTGGCCGGGCATGCGGTCGTGGCGTTCGGTTTGCTGCACTGGATCGGCATTCGCCTGTATCCGGATGCCGTGGGGCAATTTTCCGGCGAATACCGGCTCATGTCCGTCTGGCAATACGCCAACACGTACGGCGCCTATTTGATCGCGATGATGCTGGTATCCCTGTTTGTCCTCTCCCGCCCCGCTTCCGGCTTCATCCGCAGCCTGACGGCGGGCATGCTGCCGCTCGTCATGATGTCCATCGTGCTGACGCTGTCGCGCGGCGCCTGGCTGACCATTCCCGTGCTGCTCGTCATCGTGCTCGTCTTCCTGCCCCTCGGTCGGCAGATCGCCTTTCTGATTCATCTGTTGGCCGCTGCCGTTCCCGCGGCGCTGGCGTTCGTCCCGGCCAGCCGGATCGGCGTCAGCCAGCAGGAATCGTTTTCCCTGGTAATGTTTCTTGCGGGATTCGGGCTGCTGCTGGCCGCTTCTCTGGCGGCCTGGGGACTGTCCCGTCTGGCGGATCGGCATGTCATCCCCCGTCTTGACCGTCTGTCATTCCTGGAGGCGAAGAAGGGTTCGTTCCTGTGGCTGCCGGCCGGTGCCGTTGTTCTTGCGGCGTGCATCGGCTTCCTGTTCCTGAAGACGCCCCTCATTTCGCTTCTGCCGGATCACATCGAGCAGCGCGTGGCCGGCATCAACTTCGCCCAGCACAGCGTGCTGGAACGCTTCAGTTTCTATGCCGATGCCCTGGCGATCAGCAAAGACTACCCGGTCCTCGGCGCCGGCGGCGGCGCATGGAACGTTCTTCACGAGCAATACCAGAGCTACCCGTATCTCAGCACCCAGGTTCACAGTTTCCTTTTCCAGTATCTCGTGGAGATCGGCTGGCTGGGCCTCGCCGTCCTGTTGGCCGTGATGGCCATCGTGCTGGTGGGCGCTGTCATCCGCCGCGTCCGGCACGGTCTGGATGATGCAACCTTCCCATTCTTCATTCTCGTGCTGGCCATTCTCGGACATGCCCTCATCGACTTCGATTTGAGCTACGTGTCCCTGGGAGCCCTTCTGTTCTTCAGCCTGGGCCTTCTGGCGCAAACCATGCCGGCTTTCCGCATCCGGGAGAAGGCGGGGACCGTTCTGCAGAAGTCATGCACGGCCGTTCTTTCCCTTCTGGTGCTGTTCGTTTTCGTTTTCGCCGTCCGCCTGTTTGACGGATACCTGACGCATGTCAAACTGAACCGCCTGATCGGCACCGGCCAATTGAGCATAAGCGAAATCGAATCCATGCTCGACCGCATGGTCCGGCTCAGCAAGCACCCGGCCCATCTGATGCTTTATTTTCAGGTTCATCGGCAGCTTTATGCGCAAACGTCCGACCCGGCCCACCTGGACGCGGCCGAACGCGCGTTGGAATGGATGGACGCCTATGAACCGGAACGCAGGTCGACCGAAATCGTCCGCGTCCAGTGGCACATGATGCGGGATGACCCGGATCAGGCGGCCGACGTCCTGGTGGAGGCATTGGACCGGTTCCCCTGGGAACAGATGCTTTATGAAGAAGCGGTCGGCCTGCTTTGGGAGCTCGGTTCACCGGACCGGGACGAACCCTGGAACCGGGCTCTGGACGTTTTCAGCCGGATGGAAGCCCAAATGGACATCGTGGCGAAGCTGCCTTCCTATCAGGTCCCGACCAAGGAATTTGCCATTTCGCCTCCGCTGGCCGGCACCATCGCCAAAATCCATCTGCTGCAGGACCGTCCGGAACAAGCCTACCGTCTCCTGACGCGGTATGTGGAGGCCGACCCCGGATTCGGGGCTGGCGATCTCGATTCGCTTCGCGCCTATCTCGGGCTTTGACAAGCCATCATGGACTTTGGCCAGGCCATATCGTCTTTGCAGCCAAGAAAGGCCCGCCTGCTTGCGGCAGGCGGGCCTTCTCTGTCCGGCGACCGGCCGCTCGCGGCCGGTTTTTTATTATGCTTTTCGCACGATTTGCCGGTCAGTCGCTGGTGGAAAACCAGCGAATCGACTTGGAGGCCAGCAATTTCTTGTAATCCGCCCCGTACTTCTCGTAAATGTTGAGCTTGTAATCATTGTCGAGACGCTGGATTTTGTAGAGCAGGTCGGGATCTTCGTTGTTGACGAACCGGAATTCGTGCTCGCCGACCAGGAACGATTCTTCGCCCGCTTCGATCGCGTATTCGTTGGACAGGGAGACATTGTTCTTCTCGTCAAGCACTTCGATGACGAGTTTCTTGTTTTCGCCGTTGAATTGGACCAACGCATCGCGTTCAAGCCTGTACTTGAAGTCCAGCGTCAAGGTTCCCGTCCCATACTGGATTTGGGACTTCACGTTGGAAATGGACAGTTTGTACGGATACAGATCGATGTTTTCCAGCGTGGTTTGCGGCTCTTTTTCGTCCGGCAGTTCAAATTCCACCGGATTGATGTAGGCAAGCTGGCCGCCGGTCTCCCCGCCAAGGGATACCGCTTCACCCAGAATGAGCGTGGCGTCGGTCAAATCATAGTCCAGCGGGAAGTACGAGGAAATTTCCAGCAGCGCCTTTCCGGCGGGCGTCATTTTGTTTTTCACTTCGGAAATTTCCACCGGGAAAATATTGCCGTCGTTCGTTTTGATGCAGCCGGCCACGCGCTGGATGTCGATGGCCCGCCGTTCAAGGTTTTTCACATCGATTTGGACCGTGAACCGTTTTGACGTGCTGCCGGTATAGGTGCGGACTTCCCGGATCGCGTACTCGGAACGGGCTCCGACGTTTTTCAGGCTGTAGGTCTCTTCCTTGCCCAGCAGTTTCAGCGGGTCGATCACGTCTTTGCCCGACACTTCCAGCAAATTGGTGGCTTCATTCGTGACGGGATCTTTCTCCTGCAGCACCAGTTTCAGTTCCTCGAAATCGAACGTGTACGGAATGACGGCAAAGAGGCTTACATCGATTTTCCCGTTGGGCGATATGGCAATGATCTTGTTGGGCTGGTAAATGGAACCTTCGGCGTCGATCGAATCGTCAAGCACGAATTTGCCGGTCAGTTCCGGGACGGGGACCGCCCGCGTTCCTTTGTTCGCGATGGTCAGCCGCGCGGCGATGATGTCCTGGTCATCAATGGGCGACCTGGTGATTTCATTGATGGTCACGTGATACAGGCCGTCCAGCGTCGCAAAGGAGTATTCCGCTTTGAAATCATCGCTGATTTCAACGACGCTCGTCGGTACGGCGTATGTCGCCAGCGGCAAAACGGGCTGTCCTTCGGCCCCGGCAATGGCGACGACCAGTTTCCAGTTGCCCCTGGACACTTCCACGGGAATGTTGGCGCGGAGCGAAATTTCTTCGCTCATTTTCGGCGCGATTTCCATGCTGACGGACCGGTTCGGCGTCAGCGCATACAGGATCTCTTCATTTGTCAAAATGTAATACTTCAGCTGCGGCAGGGTGATCGTCGATTTCCCGTTGTTGTAAAGTTCCAGGGTAATGGCCGCATTGTGGTATTTTTCGTTGCTGGTGATGTTCGATTTCTTGATCAGGCCTTCCAGCTGCATGCCGGTATACTTGATCTCATATTTCTTGCCGGCCGGAACGGTGAAATGATCGTCCGAAAACGTGATTTCGCCAAGCCGCTTCTCGAAGGAGCTGGACGACGAATACAGGTCCCATTGGATGATGTCCACGATGACGTCGCCCAGTTTGGCGTCCGCCGAAAGTTCGCTGTAGAACGTCATCGTATAATCCGTTTTGGCCGGAATCTTCGTTTTGTTCCGGTCTTCCGCCACGGCCTTCACGCTGAATGCCGTGCCCGATTTGGATTTGAACCGGATTTTGGCCCAGTAGTTGGACAGATCCAGATCCGAGTTGCCGCCGTTGTAAAAACGGATGGAGATCGTGAGCAGCTTGCTGTTTGCCGTCGGGATCATCGCGGCATTCACCAGTTCGGCGTAGCTCGACTGGCCCAGCGAGACCGCATTCAGCTTCTTCGGCACGAATGTCTCGACGCCGGCGGCATCGGATTGGGCTGCCGTGGGAAAAGTCATGGCCAGGAAACAGATGAAGGCCGTGAACAAGACCATGATTCGTTGCATCCTGATTTTCATGCGCCGTACTCCTCTTCACTATGGTTTGATCTATCTCTAATAGACGGATGACACGGCGAATAGTTTCGTTTTTCAAAAAAAATCAGCCGCATTTATGGGTCCGATTCTCATTGCATGTTCGATTCCGTCTTTTGGTCGAGAAGGGGCGCGGCCAACGTTCGTCCTTCAGGTTGCATGCATCCGGGAATGAAATCGGCCGAATCCGGCAACAATAAAAAAACAAAGAAGCCTATTGCTAGGCTTCTTTGTCCCACCATCAAAGATGGTGAATGTTAGTTGGCGTCCGTCACTTGGACTTGGACTTCAACGGATTTGCCGTTGGTCAAAGACGTGATCGTGATGGTGAACGCCTTGACGGTGGACTTGCCGCCGCCAGACAGCGGCAGTTGCAGCTTGCCGTCGTTGTCGATGGTCACCTTGCCGCTGCCGTCCGTCGTGGTGAAGGTGAATTTCACCTTGTGGAACGGTTGGTAATTGCTGTTGAACAGTTCGGCATTTTCGTATTCAATGCCGTACTGATCCTTGAAGACAATTTTACCCACGACGTTCCAGACGAACTCACCGTTAATGTTGTCGGTCGTGTCGGCAACGCTCGACTTTTCAGCCGTCAGCGAGTCAGCGTACGGCAACACGTCATCAACGGTGACCGTCTGCACGGCAACCTTCTCGAAGCCGGCGATACCGTCCAGCGTGAAGTGAGCGGTGATCGTCGCAGAGCCTTTGTCTTTGCCGTACACGCGTTTGCCGACCGGTTCAGCAACACCATCGTTGCTGCTGTAGACCGACATCGTCACGTTCGGCAGGGCCACCTTGTTGCCGGCGCTGTCCTTGGCTTCGACCGTCACTTCTTTGGCGTTCTTGGTTTCACCAGCGGTCGGAGTGGGCGTCGTCAAACCGACAGCATACAGCGTGCCAAGTTGCTTCACTTCATAGGTCAGCTCGCGAGCCTTGTCGGCACCGATCACTTCGATGTCGCGAGCAATCGACGAAACCGTAATTTCACGTTGTTGCTGGCCGACGGTTTCAACCTTGACCAGCTTGACCGTCAGCTTCGTCTTGCCGGTGTCGCTGCCGGAAGCCGTCAGGGTGATCGTTTGACGCGGGATCGTTTGACCCGGGTTCGTTTGATCCGGGATGTCGTCCGTCAGCCAACCTTCGTAGTTGATGTTGCCGGTGAACGAAGGCGTCACGACGGTCGCATTGCTCAGCTCGACAACGGCTTTGTAGTCGGGATGGTCGCCCTTCCAGTCAGCGCCGTATTGGTCCACGACCTTGTACTTCGCTACATACGCGGCGTTCGGCAGCATCTTCGGCGCCGGCGCTTCTTCCACGACGATGGCGTTCGGCACGCGTTCGTCTTGCACGCTCAGGGTTATTTGAGCTTGCTTGTTCGTGCCGTTGATCGTCACGATAACGGTAGCCGAGCCTTTGCCTTTGACGTTGATGCGGACCTTGCCTTGTTCGTTGCCCGGAGTTTCAACGACGGACACACTGTCGATGACGCTGCTGTTGGTCGAATAAGCATTGAATCTGTTATTGCTGGCAGCATCCGCGACATCTTTCGGGGACATCTTGTCGCCGAATTGGTCGTAGACCTCCAGCGGGATATACTTGATGCCGTCGTTCTCGGCCAGGACTTCGTCGAATTCGCCGAAGTTCAGGTCGGCCGGTTGCCGTTCGGCATAGACCCTCAGCACATAGTTGAAGCTTTGGCCGGAACCGTTGGCCACGACGGTGACGGTCACATCCACGTCGTTTTGAATGCCGGCCTTCGTTTGGATTTCCAGGTTGGCATCGTTGTCGATCGTCAGCGATTGGACAACGTCCGAACGGTTGCTCAGCGGCGTCGTCGTGTCTTCGATGACGGTCTTCGCATCAGACGGGATTTCGTTGCCGTATTGGTCGTAGACCGTGAGTTCGAGCGTAGCTTTCTTGCCGGCCGTCAGGCGTTCTTCGCCGTCTTCCAGCTTCAGCTCGCCGAATTCCACCTTGGCCGCTTGCGGCGCGTCGCCGACGATGAACGTCTTGGTGGCTTGCGCGGTGTGGTTCGGCGCAATGACCGTGAACGGCACGCGCGAATCCCTTGCGACGTTGGCGTCGACAGCAAGACGCACTTGCGGTTTGTCCGTAAACGGATAGTCTTCCACGTCGTTGTGGCCGACGATGACGGTATATTGGGAAGCCGGCGTTTCGCTGTCTTCACCGAATTGGTTCACACCGCGAATCTTGATGATGTTGTACTCATAGTTCGCGATGTAGTCGTTCGCCGCCAGGATTTCCACGGACTCGATCTTTTCGTCTTGGCCGCGGAATTCCACTTTGCCCAGTTCGCCGTCCTGGTCCGCAACGGTCACCGTGTAGTCGGCGTCCACCAGCTTGGAAGCCGTCTTCAGGACAGCGGACTTCTTGTCGGCGCTCCAGGTGACGCCTTCTTCGTCGTCGAGAGCAACGTTCGCGCTGCCCCGCTTCACGGTGAACTTCACGTCGTCCGTCTTGCTGACGGGAACGGCGAATTTCACCGTGATCTTGCGGGCGCCGGTTTGCTGGCCGGAAACCGATTGCTCGGAAGCCGGCGCTTCGATCTTGCCCAGCGCCACGGCAGCCGTGTAGGTCACGTTGACCAGGTCCGCGCGGAGGGCGTCTTCCTTGTAGTTCGTCGGGAAGTCGATGCCGTTGTCTTGCAGGGCTTTGATGTACGGAGCAGCCCAGTTGTCGGCGCCTTCCACTTCCGCCCCTTCAACCGGCTCCAGTCCGAGCACCTTGGCAATGATGACGGCCAGTTGCTGGATCGTCAGGTTGTCGGACGGACCGAAGTTGCCATCGCCATAGCCGACGATGATGTCCAGGTCCTTGATGGCGTCGATTTCTTCAACGGCCCAGTGGTTGAGCGGGACGTCGTTGAACGGCGGTTCCGTCACAACCCGGGTGTCCGGAATGCCGATGCCTTCGACACCCAGCAGCAGGGCGACGATCCGGGCGGCTTGGGCACGGGTCAGCTTTTGGTCGAGACCCGGCGTGCCTTGCTCATCCACACCGGCCATGATGCCCGCTGCTTTGAGGGCTTCGAATTTTTGCTGCTCAGTCAGGCCGTTGTCTGCAAAGGCCAGCGATGAGAACATCGAAAAGACCAATGCAAAGGCCAGAAGCAAAGAGAAACTTTTCTTCATAACCTTTTTTTCTCCTCCTCGAGATTTCGGTGGTTGCGTGTTAAGTCTGAAGCTCTTGTCTCTCATGTCCGATTCACCCCCTTCCCGGAGTTGAGCAAGCTTGCGCTATTGGGAATTCCCCGGTCCGGCCGGACAGGGGAAACTTGCAAACCAGATCATGCGGGCAAGAAAACGAAACGCCCAAAAACAAGGCGATGCCTCCTACCATTATACACCGGGCTCTCTAGCAACGTAAAGAAGATTTTTGTGAATCGTTGCCAGCAACGCGGGTCCCGAAGGCCCGTCATTCCGGGCCGCATCCCGGCCGGCGGAACGAAACCCCGCCGTTTCCCCGCAATCACTACTCATTTGACGCACGGAGGTTCAAAAAGTTGCGTTGCGGCGAAAAAGTTTTTGCGTCTCGCACGTTCATCCATTTTCTTGATCCGTACGGACAATCTGCCGCGCGATTCAGCAAGAAACGTTTCCCCGGCGACTTGCGCCGGCGTCTTGCTTCGGAATCTATCAAAAGCATTGCGGTTCCAGTATACAATTGGACGCGGCCCGGCGTCATCGCCAAACATTTTCCATAATGAATCTCAAAAAGAAAGGCGGGCAACCGGCAAAGCCGGCTGCCCGCCCCGGCCGGGCGCGCGGTTCCGCAGACGCCAGGCCGGATCCGCCGTAAACGGCCGTCCCGCATCACAAGTGGGGGATGCGCTTGCGGTCCAGCAGCATCTTCATGATGATGGCTGCCGCTTCCGCCCGCGTCAGGCTGGCCGTCGGGTCAAAGTAATAGGTTTGTTTCTCGCCCGGATTGGTGACGTTCGGCTTGCCTTCCATCAGCTTCTTCCGGGTCACCGCGTCGACGGACGCCCTGGCGTAATAGTCGATGCTGGAGGCGTCGGTGAACTGTTTCTCCAGGCTGCTCAGGATCCGCTTTTCGTCGCCGCTGATGTTCAGGTTCATCGCCCTGGCGAGCAGCGACGCCGCATCCTGCCGCGAGATCGGATTGTTCGGCAGGAACCGGCCCTGGGTCGTGCCTCTGGCGATGCCCGCCCGGGCCGCCGTTTCGATGTACTTGTAGTCCCACAGGCCGAAGGACAGCTGGTTGCCCCAGTTGACGTCCGAGAACGTGCCGGAACCTTCATAGTTCAGCGGCAGGTCCAGCGCCTTGACGATCAGCGAAACGAATTCGCCGCGGGTGATCGGCTCGTTCGTCTCGAACCGGGTCGATTCCTTGTTGTTCATGACCCCTTTTGCATAAAGGGTATCCAGGAAATCCCGCGCCCACGGGTGGGCGATGACATCGTTGAAGGATTCCTCCAGGTACATGACGACGTAAAAGCCCGGGTCCGTGATGTTCACGGTGATGGTGTTGTTCTTCGGATTCACCACGCCGCCGATGTTCTTCCAGCCGTACACCGGCTGCCCGAAGGAGTTGACATCATAGCCGTAATGGAAGACGGTCACATAGCGCCAGCTGGACTGGACCATGTTCGGATCGTACGCCAGCGTCAGTTCGCCCGGTTTGGACAGCACGAACAGACGGTCCCTGTATTGCGGCGAGCGCTGGTGGAATTCCTGGCCCCGCTCGTACGGATCGGCGCCGCTGCCATACAGGATGTCATACAGCGAAGCGTCGGTGGACGGCGGAACGAAGCCGGCGTCAATCCAGAACAGCGGGCTCACTTTCCGGAACCGCATGTTGATGTTCTGGATCCTGGTAAAGTGAAGCTGGTAGTTCGGGATGATCTCGAACGGCGACTGCTCGCCGGGAATCGGATGAAGGTACTTGTTGACCCGGCCCTGATCGGGATCGGCGATGGCGAACAGCAGCTCCCTGGTTGGCGACAAATATTGGTCGGATGCCGTCTTGCTGTTGCGCATCAGCACGGTGCCTCTCTCCAGCTTCAGCTGCAGCAGGCCGTTGAACGCCTTGATGTTCGTTTTCGAGACGCTTTCCTTGAAGACGGCCCCCGGCACCGCCGTGTCCGCGTTGATGAAATTGATTTCCACTTTATCGCTGCGGTTGCCCCGGACGATGGTCAGCTCGACCTTGTTGTTGCCGCGCTTGAGTCCTTTGACTTCGAACACGAACACGTCCCGGTCCACGCCGCCGATCCGCATTTTGACCGTGCGGTCGACTTCCTGGTTTTTGCCGTAGATGATCTTGTCGGCGCCTTCCGCTTCCAGGATGACCCGGGTAAAGTTGCCGTTCACCCGGCCTTCCCAGGCTTTGGTCACCGGGTGCTGGTCAATCACCGGGTAATGCATCAGGAAGAGGGCCGGTTCGCGCACGATTTCCATCATGCGGACCCTGGAAATGCCGGCGTTGTTCGTGACGATGACTTCCACCGTATGGGTGCCCGAACCGTACAGGGGAAGTTCCTGCGACACGACGGTCCCGTTCCCGTTGGGCGCCGTGCCGCCGGAACCGCCGGTCCCCGGCGAGACGCCCGAAAGCCCGCCGTTTGCCGGCAGCAACCCGTCGTTGCGCTCAACCGCGAATTGGTTGCCGCCCCATTTCAGCACCGCAATCCGCGTGACCTGTTTGCCGTCTTGATCCAGGGTGTAGAACCGGATCTCGACGGTTTCGGCTTCCTTGAAGGTGGCGGTAAACTGCGTGGCCGTTCCCTGGGTGTAATACCGCTGGACCTGCCCCTCCAGGGTTTGATAGTTGTATTTTTCCTTGATCTCATCCGTGACATCCAGGTTCACGACATCGGGCAGGTTGTCGGTGAAGTAGAACAATTCGTATTTGATTGTCGTGATGGGCACGGCCCCGTCCTTGAGATTGCCGTTCGTGTCCCGCGAGCCGCGATCATACACTTCGATGACGAGCGTGTTCAGGCCTTCGTTCCATCCCCAGGACGAACGGTCCGTGAAGGGGATGCCGGACTTGCCGAAATAGAACCGGAATTCGACGAACTGGTTGTTCCGGAAAGCCGCGTCCCCCCGGTACGTAAGGCCGTCCGGGAAATTGCCGGTCTTGGAGGCATCCATGCGGATCCAGTCGGATACCCCGTTCCAGCGAACGAGAATGTTCTCGAACTGGTTTTCCGGAATGTTGACGGGGCGGATCTGGAGTACCGGACCGTCATAGGTTTGCCCGTTATGACCGATCAATTTCGGATCCCTGGAGGCTTCCGAAAACACCTGTCCGTTCGTGATGTTCGTGACGTAGACGTAGGGCGCCGGGTTGTAGCGGACCAGGTATTCCCTCGCGCCGAGTTTGTATTCCTTGCCGCCGCTGTCAACCGGCACAAACCGAAGCAGGCTCGTGCCTTCCGGCAGCGATTCCTTGTTCAGCGTCAAAGTCGCGACGCCGGAAGCATTGACATTTCCGCGAGCCAGTTCGGTTTCCTGGCCGTTGTCGACAAGGTACAGGACAACCTGGGTTGCGCCCTGTTTCGTCTGAACTTCCAGATCGAAGGAAGACTGCTGGACGAAAATCTCGATGCCGCTGTAAAATTCCTGATCCGTGCCGGCGAACTTCACCGATTCGATGTAGGGTTCATTCCGGTTCACGAAATAGTAATGGAACGCCTGGATGCTGTCCTCATCGCTTCCCACCGCCGGGCTCGACGAACTGAACCGGACTTCCATGATTTGCAGGGACGTCTCGGTATCGAACCCGATGCCGGGGAACGTCACGTTGCGGATCAGGTAATACTCGCCCGCATCCTGCACGCTGTGGGTGGTGCGGGTGGACGGGTCGTTGTTCCAGGTGATGTCGACCTGGCCGCCGCTGATGGTGCCGATGGCAGCCAGCATTTGATCAGTGCCGTTGATGGACAGGACGATGCGGTCGTGGAGAAACCCGCCGGCGGACATCTTGTTGATCTTGATGTCCGTCTTCATCGCAAAGCCGAAAGGTCCCGCGGCGTTGTCGCCCTCGAACGTCGGCTGCCTGAACAGATAGACCGAACCGTCCGGATCGTTCGCCGCAGGAGGCTTGACCGCGGAATAGACGGAAGCCACCACGGTGTTGAACAGGAACGATTCGCCGTTGTTGTAGACGAACCGGCGGTCCGTCCGGTACGACTTGAACGCGTTGGCAGCTTCGATGGTCAAATCGTTGTCGCCCGGACGAAGCGGCAGCTCGGCATTGGCGGCATGGCCGGCGCTGAACGAGAAGCGCCCGTCCGGCAGCAGCACGTCGGCGATGTCGCCGGCCGGAAGAAGGGACGTATACCCGATCACTTCCGTGGCGTTCGGCGCCAGGCCCTCGATGAAGACCATGCCGAAGTCGGCCACCGACGCATTGCTGGCCGGCGCGATGATGCCCTGGCTGAATTGCCGTCCGTCAATGGTCAGGTTGATGATCGTCGTAACTTCCGTGTAGTTGACGTAAAGCGGCGCCGACACCGGCCGGGTTCCGGCATCGAGCCGGATGACGATCCGGTTCAGCCCTTCCGTCAGCTCCACGTTGGTGAAAATGCCCCGGTTGGTGCCCTGCTTCTGGGGCGGGCTGTCCTTCACTTCCCGGGTAAACCCGGTGTTCACGTTGTCAACCACATAGTAGAGTTTGGGGAAGTCGGTATCGGAAATCTCCGAATACTGGAACTCTATGTTGATCGTTCCCGTCGTCACATTCAGGGGATTGCCCTGCGACGTGCCGGAAGCCAGCGGATTGGTAATGACGATCGTCGCCGCCGCCAGCGCCGTCGCGGGCGGAAGCAGGGCGGCCAGCATCACGATGGCCGTCAGCAGGCAGAGCGTGCGCTTCCACGTTTTGCCCAAGGTGAATCTCTCCTTCGCTGGTTGATTCGTCCAAATCGTTATGTACACAATTTGACGCCCGAACCGGAAAAAAGTTGTTGTACGCCGGAAAATGTTGCCGGCATTCGTCGAAGCGGGCCGGAAGCCCGCCGGAACCCCCCCGGCAAAAACGGCAGGGAAAGGCTATAAAGTTATATCGGCTGTCCCGGGGAAATCCATTAGACCAAAACGGAAGGTTGGGTCCCCGGTCCCGGAAGCGGGCCGTCCGGCGATGGGCTTGTTCCGCCGCCTAACGGTCCCGCTTCCACCAGCGAGCGGCGGCATGGCGGCTGAAGATGCCGGCCCCGTCCGGATTCATGTGGTTGACGTCCCGGAAATGCGATTCGTCCAGCCCCGCTTCTTCCGCCGGAACGATCTCGAACGCCGCCCCGGCCGCTTTCGCCGCTTCCGACACGATCCGCACATATTCGTCCCGCTCCCGGGCATGCTTCGCCGCCACCGCCGCATCGAACGCGGGCATGCGGGGAATCTGGACCACGACGACGTCCAGTCCCCGTTCCCGCCAGGCGGCCAGCAGTTCGCCGAACGCCTCCGTGTACACGCCTTCCGGCTGCCAGCCGCGGAACCACCGGTCGGCGACTTCATCGGCATATTCCGGCGTCCTCGTCTTCGGTTCGGACCAGCGGGTCGGCTCGATGCCGCCCGGAAAGACGGCGTCCTCCTCCGGCGGCCAGGTGCCGGCCCGGTACCGTTCGAGGAGATTCGTCCATTCCGTGCGAAGCCCGAACGACCGGAGCGCCCAGCCGACCAGCAGTTCGCCGTAGTTGTCCCGGTCGAGCGCCACCAGCCGCTGCCGCAGGGTGGCATGGAATTTGAACTTGGTGTCTTCCCCCGCGTCGGCGTTGTTCAGCTGGTGTTCGTTCATCACGTAGATGACCCGCTTCAGGTTCGGCATCCGCTCCGCATACGTCCTGTACAGGTACAGGCTGTCCGTCGGTTTGCCGCCGCTCGTGCTGAAATTGAAAATGCGCGACGCCGGCACGCCGAGCGCCTCCGCCATGATGTCGGGCCGAAGCGCGTCGATGCCCTGGGAATCCCCGAAGATCGCGAATTCGATGTTGGCCCCGCCCTGCAGATCGAACGCCCGCGCGATGTGGGCGAACTGGCCGATGAAACCGCCCCGCGCCCCGTTCTTGTTGCCGAGGTCATAGAAAGCCGGGTTGCGGAACAGGAAGGCGTCGAGCAGGCCGAGGATCACGAAGGCGAACAGCGCCCCCCAGCCGAGCCGGAGAAACCGGCGAAGGCGGGAGCGGCCGCGGGACGGGCGGCCGGACGGGAGGTCATCTTGGGTGCCGGCCGCCCCGGGGGAGCGCGCATGGCGGCCGTCAGAATTGGAAATAGATAAACTCATACGTCTCCCCCTTCATGTTGAAGAAAATG
>ERZ795042.1652-NODE-1652-length-13982-cov-3419.595318_pt1 | contig 13982 bp, 9 predicted proteins | sample MGYA00375126_ERZ795042 | MGnify/ENA primary metagenome ERZ795042 (study PRJEB30171, sample SAMN05518105) | compost metagenome | isolation source: Feedstock adapted compost from Newby Island compost facility, Milpitas, CA | place: USA:Newby Island compost...
GGTATTATTTCAATGTCGACATATCGATCACAAATCGATATTTCACATCGTTTTTAATCAACCGATCGAAGGCATTGTTGATATCCTGCATGGCAATCATTTCCACGTCAGAAGTGATTTGATGTTGTGCTGCGTAGTTGAGCATTTCCTGTGTTTCACGAATGCCTCCTATTTGAGAGCCCATGATGCTGCGCCTGAAATTCGTGAGGTTAAACACTTCCACCTGTTGTGGTGCAGGAGGCAGTCCCACCACGGCCATTACGCCGTTTAATCGCAATAACTGCAAATAGCGGTTATAATCGTGTGGTGCAGAAATGGTGTTCAGGATTACATCAAAATAGGCTTTTCTTTTTTTCATAGCCTGTTCATCGCTTACCAGCACAAATTCATGAGCGCCCAGCCTACGGGCATCGGCTTCTTTGGATGGTGATGAGCTGAGCAGGGTTACTTCCGCACCCATGGCTACGGCCCATTTTACGCCCATATGTCCCAGTCCGCCCAGTCCGGCAATGGCCACCCGTGTGCCTTTCCCCACTTCCAGATAACGCAAAGGCGAGTAGGTTGTTATGCCGGCGCATAACAGGGGAGCTACCCCTTTTAAGTCGAGCGTTTCCGGTATGTGCAATACATAATGTTCATCCACCACAATCTGGTTGGAATATCCGCCGTAGGTGTAGTGTTTGCCGTCTTTTTCCCAGCTGTTGTAGGTGGCAATCATTCCTTTCTCGCAATATTGTTCAAGTCCCTGCCTGCAATTTTCACATTCGCGACAGGAATCTACAAATACGCCTACTCCAGCCAGGTCGCCCGGCTTGAATTGGGTAACGGCGTTTCCGGTGCGCACCACACGGCCTACGATTTCGTGACCGGGTACTATCGGATAAATCGTTTCATGCCATTCATTACGCACCTGGTGAAGATCGGAATGGCAAACTCCACAATATAAGATTTCAATCAACACGTCATGCGGACCGGGATCGCGACGAGAAAACTCAAACGGTACCAGCGGATCATGATCGTTGTGTGCAGCATAGCCTTTGGTGGGTAACATCGTCAAACGATTTTTGTTATACAGATTGTTTTTATCAAAACATCAAAAATACTGTGCAGGATTGTTTAAACAAAATAACCCGGAATAGCACAGTCCAACATTTCCTTTGAGCCAGAATCTGATCAGGGTTCCCATTGAATGGTGATAGGCTGGTCGGACACGGGCACCATGAGCGCGATTACGTCATCCGACAGGTGTTTTACAGCTACCAGTTTGCCATTGACACGAAACTTTGCATCAGCCGGGAAATGATGGCCGATCCATTCGATTTGTTTAAAACGGGAAACATACGCACCCGTTGCAGCACTTATTTTAAATTGATGGGTTTCGGGCTGGAACTGCAACTGGCGAACCAGGTATTTTCCCTGTTCATATTGATAGGTCTGTCCGTCGTCTTCGTAATAGGTGAAAGAGGTGCTATCGGGTCCATACCATAAGTGGATACGTAAGATGCCATCGCCAGGGTCGGCCGTTGTTTCCACCGCGTTTTGCATGGGGATGATGGCACCTGCTTTCACGAATACCGGCAGATCATCCAGTGGGGCGGGCACCCACCAGCTGGTATCGCCGGCATAAGCCTGGTCTGTACTGAAACGATACCATTGTCCGTGCGGCAGGTAAACATGAGCGGCTTGTTGTGTAGAAACCACGGGGGCGACCAGCATGAAAGGTCCAAACAGATATTCGGCATCAAAACGAGGATCATAGATATGTTCGTCGTATGTGTAGTCGATGGCCAGGCTGCGGTTGACAGGCATGCCGGTGGTATGAGATGCATAAAAACAGGAATACAGATAGGGAAGCAGTCGGTAACGGGTTTGCAGAAAATGCCTGACCGTGATTTCATTGAATTCGCCCCAGGCCCAGGGCTCATGGGAAGTGTTGCCTTTAGCGGTGTGGTTGCGGAAAAGAGGCGTGTACACGCCCAACGACATCCAGCGAACATAAAGCTCGGGGGTGGGGTTGCCGTTAAATCCGCCGATATCCATACCCACAAACGATTCGCCGCTCAGGCCCATGCTGTTCAGGGTGCGGTAGCCCATGATCATGTTATCATCTGTAGCAAAATTGTCGCCGGTCCATTCTGCGGAATAACGTTGAACACCTGAATAGGCGGCACGGGTCAGCACAAAAGGTCGGTAGCCGTTCAGCAGTTTACGCGTGCCTTCGTAAGTCGCTCTGGCCATTTGCATGCCATACACATTATGCACTTGCTGAATGGTGGCTATATTTTTCCCTTTTCCAAACTCCACCACGGGTGGAATGTTCTGTCCCCATGCTGCCGGCTCATTCATATCATTCCAGAAGCCTGTCACACCGCTGTTGACCAGCACCTGGAACTGTTCTCCCCACCACTGGCGCACTTCCGGGCGGGTAAAATCCGGAAAATGGCTTCTGCCGGCCCAGACGCTGCCTGTATAAGGTTGTCCATCCGGGTAATAGGCGAAATATCCGTTGGCCAGGCCCGTGCGATAAGGGGCATAGCCACCTGCTTCATCCGAAGAATCGATTTTTATTCCCGGATCAATGATGGTCACCAGATGCATGCCCAATTGCTTGAGGGTATCGGTCATGGCCTTGGGGTCGGGATAGGTTTGCGGATTCCAGGTGAATACCCGATAGCCGCGCATATAATCGATATCGCAATAGATGACATCGCAGGGAAGGCTGTCCTGTCGGAAACGACGGGCGACATCCAGCAGTTGCTGCTGGCTCATATAGCTGTAGCGACATTGCTGATATCCCAGGCTCCAGAGTGGAGGCATGGGCATGCGACCCGTCAATTCGGTATAATCTTTTAAAATGCCTTCTACGGTAGATGCCCCGAAAAAGTAATAATTCATCTCACCACCCTCAGCGCCAAAGAAATACATCCGATCATCTGTAGAGCCGCCGAAATTGAAAAACGATTTAAAAGTGTTATCAAAAAACAACCCGAACACATGGTTGGCCAGAATGCCCATGTAAAAAGGATAGGTAGCATACAGCGGGTCGCTATACGTTTGATAGCCTGCATCCGTATTCCAGTTTACATACGATAGCCCACGCCGATTGAGCGGTCCGGTTTTTTCACCCAGTCCAATAAATCTTTCCGGATCCTGCAACTTTCGATAGCTGTACACTTGGCTACCCTGCCAGGTAACACCCAGTGCGGCATCATCGCCATCGAGCCAGCTGCCATCATGATGGTAAAACTGAATCCGCAAAGGTTTTTTGTTGATGCGCACCTGCAGCGAATCGGTTTCAAGAATCCATGCTGTGGAGGTTTCCTGCATACGGGTGAATGCACGCTGAGGAGATGCCACCACTGCGTAAGATTCATCGGAAGAAGGATGTAAATCGGTAATGCTCACCCGGATGATGGTAGGTGCGTAAGTGGTAATCCATACCAGATGCTGGTCATCTGTGGTAAATCGCATACCGTACTGGATTTTTTCGGCTTTTTGCATATTCCCCAGGCTATGAGGCATCAGGTTGTTTTGGGCATGCGACATCCCGGGAAATAATATGCTCAAAAGCATGCACGAAAAGCAAAAAATTCGGATAGGCATAATCAGACATTTTTTTAAAGGGTAAAGGAATTGAATGTGTGATTTTCACGCAAAGTAGCATAAATTCTTCTCGGTTTCTGCCTGGATGGAAAAAATGAATTATGAATCGGAAAAATAAATCGATTAGTAATTTGATTATCAATATGTTGTATCTAAGTCATTTTGTTTTTACATCGTAACTTCCCGGAAATCAAGTTTAAGCTAAACCAGGGTAACATGTAGGTTTGATGCAGGATTTATGAAGATTTGATGTTATGGCAGTTCTCAACAAATACAGCCGCACGCTCACGCAGGACCCCACACAACCTGCGGCTCAAGCTATGTTATACGGCATCGGCCTTACGGAAAAAGATCTGGAAAAGCCTCAGGTGGGCATTGCCAGCATGGGATATGATGGCAACACCTGCAATATGCACCTGAACGAGCTGGCCCAGCTGGTGAAGAAAGGGGTATGGGAACAGGATATGGTGGGACTGGTATTTCACACCATCGGCGTGAGCGACGGCATGAGCATGGGCACGGAAGGTATGCGGTATTCGCTGGTTTCCCGCGAAATCATCGCCGATTCCATAGAGGCGGTTTGCGGCGCACAGTATTACGACGGATTGATTACCATTCCAGGTTGCGATAAAAACATGCCCGGTTCGGTGATTGCCATGATTCGGCTGAACCGGCCCTCGATCATGATTTATGGCGGTACCATCGCCGCGGGTCATTATAAAGGCCGGGAATTGAATATCGTTTCGGCTTTTGAGGCTTTGGGTGAAAAAATTGCGGGTAAGCTCAGTGAAGAAGATTTTAAGGGAATTATCCAGCATGCCTGTCCGGGTGCCGGCGCCTGCGGGGGCATGTACACGGCTAATACCATGGCTACCGCCATTGAAACTTTAGGACTTTCCCTGCCCTACAGCTCTTCATACCCGGCCGTGAGTGAGGAAAAACGAAAAGAATGCCTCGAAGCGGGTAAAGCCATCCGGTTATTGCTGGAAAAAGACCTGAAACCCAAAGATATTCTCACCAAACAATCGTTTGAGAACGCCCTGGCCATGGTGATGGTGCTGGGCGGCTCCACCAATGCCGTCCTGCATTTGATTGCCATCGCAAAAGCCGCCGATATCCCCCTCACGCTCGATGATTTTCAACGGGTAAGCGATCGGGTGCCTGTGTTAAGTGATTTCAAACCCAGTGGCAGATACCTGATGGAAGATGTACACCGTATAGGTGGGTTGCCGGCTATCCAGAAATACCTGATTCGGGAAGGTATTCTGGATGGGAATTGTCTGACTGTAACCGGCAAGACCCTGGGCGAGAATGTGGAATCGGCCGTCGATCTGGATTTTCAATCCCAGCAAATCGTGCATCCGGTATCCAGTCCGTTGAAAAAAACGGGTCATCTGCAAATCCTCAAAGGCAATCTGGCCGAATATGGGGCGGTAGCCAAGATCACCGGCAAGGAAGGCGAGCGTTTTGAAGGGCCCGCCCGGGTCTTCGACCATGAGGCTGATATGATTGTTGCGCTGGAGGCCGGAAAAATTCAGGCCGGTGATGTGGTGGTGATTCGCTATGCCGGCCCGAAAGGAGCGCCGGGCATGCCCGAGATGCTCAAGCCCACGGCAGCCATCATTGGTGCCGGCCTGGGCGCTAAGGTGGCCCTGATCACCGACGGGCGCTTTTCGGGAGGAACTCACGGCTTTGTCGTGGGACACATCGCGCCTGAAGCCTATGAGGGCGGCACGCTGGCCCTGGTGCAGGATGGCGATATCATTGAAATTGATGTGATCCGCCATACGCTTACCCTGAAAGTAAGCGATGCCGAACTGCAGGAGAGAAGGGCTCGCTGGCGTCGTCCACCCTTAAGGGCCCGCAAAGGAGTTTTATTTAAATACGCTAAACTGGTTAAAAATGCAACAGAAGGCTGCGTTACAGACGAAGATTGATCGGCTGAACAGTGAACTGCCCATTACGGGTGCTGAAGCCTTGATCCGGAGCTTGATTGCCGAATCGGTGGATACCATCTTCGGTTATCCGGGCGGGGCTATCATGCCCGTATACGATGCGTTGTATCATTACGGGGAACAGCTGAATCATATCCTCACCCGACACGAACAGGGCGCTATTCATGCCGCCCAGGGTTACGCCCGTGCCAGCGGAAAGGTGGGCGTGGTGTTTGTGACTTCGGGCCCTGGCGCCACCAACCTGGTCACAGGTCTTGCCGACGCCATGATCGACTCCACCCCGGTAGTTTGCATCACCGGTCAGGTGGCTTCGCATCTATTAGGCACCGACGCCTTCCAGGAAACCGACGTGATGAACATCACCATTCCGGTGACCAAATGGAGTGTGCAGGTCACCCGGGCTGAAGATATTCCGGCTGCTGTAGCAAAGGCCTTTTATATTGCACGTACCGGACGTCCCGGACCCGTGTTGATCGATATCACCAAAGACGCCCAGTTCGGGAAAGCGCCCTTCCATTACGAGCCCTGCCAGCAGCTGCGCACCTATCGACCGAAACCCCGGCTTCAGATGGAAGCCGTACGGGCTGCAGCCGAACTCATCAACCAGTCCAGGCGTCCTTATATCCTGGCCGGTCAGGGTGTGTTACTCTCCGGCGCCATGGAGGCGTTAAAAGCCCTGGCGGAAAAAGCCGATATACCTGTAGCCAATACATTGCTGGGGCTTTCTTCTTTCCCGGCCGATCACCCGTTATATGTGGGCTTTCTGGGGATGCACGGCAACTACAGCACCAATCGCAATACCAATGAGTGCGATTTGCTGATCGCCGTGGGCATGCGTTTCGACGATCGGGTGACGGGTGATGTGAGTAAATATGCCCGTCAGGCTAAAGTGATTCATATTGAGCTCGATGAAGCGGAAATCAATAAGATCATCCAGGCCGATGTAGCCGTTCATGCTGATGCAAAGGAAGCCCTGGAAGCGTTGCTGCCGCTGGTTAAGCCCAACCGGCATACCGAGTGGATAGCCAGCTTTCATCGCTATCAGCAGGAGGAGTTTGAAAAGATTGTCTCTAAAGACTGGTTTCCGGCCACCGGCCTCATCAAAATGGGTGAAGTGGTGCATTTGCTTTCTGAATTGACACAGGGTCAGGCGGTGATCGTTACCGACGTGGGCCAGCACCAGATGATCACCTCCCGCTATTATGCCTTCAAACGTCCCCGCACCCATATCACCTCGGGTGGATTGGGAACGATGGGCTTTGCCCTGCCGGCAGCCATGGGGGCTGCCTTAGGTGCTCCCCACGAGCAGGTGATTGCCATCATCGGCGACGGCGGCTTCCAGATGACCCTGCAGGAGCTGGGTACCATTTCACAGTATCATATTCCAGTGAAAATACTCGTGTTGAATAATTCATTCTTGGGCATGGTGCGCCAATGGCAGCAGTTGTTTCATGAAAGCCGGTATTCGTTCACCGAAATGGTGAATCCCGATTTTGTGAAACTGCTCGACGCCTACGGTATTCCGGCTGGCCGCGTAACAGAACGCGCACAGCTCCGGGAGGCTTTAGCGGAATTCGTGTCTGCACCGGCGCCCCGGTTCCTGGAAGTGAAGGTGGAAAAGGAAGATAATGTATTCCCCATGGTGCCTGCTGGTGCCGCCGTATCGGATATGATTCTGGAAGCGTAAGCTTAATAACACGTTTGGTTATGAAAAAAGATTTCTCATTCATCGTATATGCCGATAATAGTTTCGGCATCCTGAACCGGATGATCAATGCCTTCAACCGCAGGCGCATCCGCATTCGCACGCTGATGGCCAGCGAAGACGAACAGAACCCGCATACCGGCTCGGCGGGATTCATTCTCTATACCACTGAAGACATGATGCGCAAGGTGAAACCGCAGATTGAAAAATTCATCGAGGTGGATCATACGCATTACGAAGAAGGCACCACGGCCTTTTATCAGTATCTGCAGCAACTCTCAGTTGAAAAATAAACCTGTATTATTTTTTCACCGTTTTTAAAACCTTTACACACACATGGCAACCATTTATTTTGGCGGAGTTCCGGAAGAAGTCGTTACCCGGGAAGAATTTCCCATGGAAAAAGCTCGACAGGTATTACAAGATGAAACCATTGCCGTGATCGGCTACGGCGTACAGGGTCCCGGACAGGCCCTCAACTTGCGCGACAATGGATTCCGCGTGATCGTGGGTCAACGCAAAGGCAAAACCTGGGACAAGGCTGTGGCCGATGGCTGGGTGCCCGGCGAAACCCTTTTCGACATTGAAGAGGCAGCTCAGAAAGGCACCATCGTTGCTTTCCTGCTTTCCGATGCCGGCCAGATCGCCCTGTGGCCGACCCTGAAAAAACACCTCACCGCGGGTAAAGCCCTGTATTTTTCCCATGGCTTCGGCATCACCTTCAGCGATCAAACGGGCATCATCCCGCCCGCCGATATCGATGTGATTCTGGTGGCTCCCAAAGGCTCGGGTACTTCGCTGCGCAGGTTGTTCTTAGCCGGTCAGGGTATCAATTCCAGCTTTGCCGTGCATCAGGATGCCACCGGCCGGGCTCGTGAGCGCGCTATCGCCATGGGCATTGGCATTGGCTCGGGATATCTGTTTCCTACCGACTTTAAAAAAGAAGTGTATTCCGATCTTACCGGCGAACGGGGCACGCTGATGGGCGCTATCCAGGGTATCTTTGCCGCCCAGTATGAAACCCTGCGTCGCAACGGCCATTCCCCATCGGAAGCGTTCAACGAAACGGTGGAAGAATTAACCCAATCCCTCATGCCCCTCGTAGCTGAAAACGGGATGGACTGGATGTATGCCAATTGCTCTACCACGGCTCAACGTGGCGCACTCGACTGGTGGAAACGTTTTAAAGAAGCCACCCAGCCCGTGTTTGACGAGCTATACCATAGTGTGGCCAGTGGAAAAGAAGCTGCACGTGCCATATCGGCCAACAGTCAGCCCGACTACCGCGAGAAGCTGGAGGCCGAGCTGAAGGAACTGCGAGAAAGCGAGATGTGGCAGGCTGGAGCTGCCGTTCGTAAACTGCGGCCGAAAGGATAAAACCCGGCATGTGCTTGTGGGAAATCATACCGTTCAGCAGAGCCTGCTTATATACCCGGGCTCTGCTTTTTTCAATTATCAAAACCAAAGGAAATGGCTGAAACAATAGCAAAAGCCATACCGACACTGGATTTTGAGGCTGCCCGCAAAAGGCTCAGCCCGGTGGTCTCACACACGCCGCTCATGTGGAATCAAAACCTCTCGCGGCGCTACCAGGCCAATATTTTTTTGAAACGGGAAGACCTGCAGGTGGTGCGCTCCTACAAGATCAGAGGCGCTTTCAACCTGATGAGCAGCCTTCCGGCAAAGGAGCTCCAACGCGGTGTGGTGTGTGCCAGTGCAGGCAATCATGCTCAGGGCTTTGCCTATTCCTGTGCACACCTTCAGGTGAAAGGCGTGGTGTTCATGCCGTCTCCTACGCCCAAACAAAAGATTCATCAGGTGCAGATGTTCGGCGATGGATGGATCGATATCCGGTTGACCGGCGATACCTTCGATGATTGCCAGGCTGCAGCCCTCTCTTTCGCCGAACAACAGGGCATGACCTTCATCCCGCCTTTCGAACATCCCAAAATCATTGAAGGGCAGGGTACGGTGGGACTCGAAATTCTCGAAGACCTGCCCGATGTGGATTATGTATTCATACCCGTGGGGGGAGGCGGACTGGCATCGGGCATAGGCCTGTATATGAAAGCCCATCGACCCGGGGTAAAACTTATCGGTGCAGAACCCGAGGGAGCTCCATCGATGGTAGAAGCCTTTAAAGCAGGGCATCCGGTTAAGCTGGAGCATATCGATCCCTTTGTAGATGGGGCCGCCGTCAAGCAGGTGGGCGAGCTTACCTATACGATTTGCAAACACGTACTCGATCGGATGCTGTTGATTCCCGAAGGCAGGGTGTGCTCCACCATCCTTCGCCTGTATAACGAAGAAGCTATGGTGGTGGAACCCGCCGGCGCACTGGCCATCTCAGCCCTGCCCGAGCTGAGGGAAGAAATCAAAGGTAAAAATGTGGTGTGTATCGTGAGCGGCAGCAACAACGATATCGACCGCATGCAGGAAATCAAAGAACGATCGTTATTGTATGAAGGGTTAAAGCATTATTTCATCATTCGTTTTGCCCAGCGTCCCGGCGCCCTGCGCGAGTTCGTGAATGAAGTGCTGGGCCCGAACGACGATATCGTACGGTTTGAATACATGCAGAAGCACCACAAAGAAAGCGGTCCCGCCCTGGTGGGCATCGAACTCAAAGATCCGCGCGACTATGATGCCCTCATCGATCGCATGAGAAAGCGCCACATCTCATTTACCGAATTGAATAAAGACGATACCCTGTTCGGGTTTATCGTGTGAAGCCTGATTTTGAGCACACAGTTTGTCGGCATCAGCCTGAATAGATAGGCGAAAGGCAACGGATTTTGTTCATTTCAACGTAAAACTTGCCTGTTGCACATCGCGGCTGTTTCCGCCGACGAAGACGTCAAAAACGCCAGGTTCATACCGGTAATGCATGTGCCGGTCGTAGATGCGCAAATCATCGGTCGTGAGCGTAAATTCAAGCGTCTTGCTTTCCCCTTTTTTCAGAAACACCCGTTGAAAGCCTTTTAATACTTTCACCGGCTGGGTAACATCGGCCACCCGGTCGCGGATATACAGCTGGGCGATTTCTGTTCCGTCGCGATCACCATCATTGGTCAGCGTAACACGCACATGCAGTTGATCACCCGGCATCAACACCTCCTTGTCTAATTGCAGCGGACCATAAGTGAAATGGGTATAGCTCAAGCCATAGCCGAATGGATAGAGCGGATCGTTGGGAATATCCAGATATTTAGAAGTCCACTTGACATCAGGGTTGCCGGGTCGGCCGGTATTCTTGTGGTTGTAATACACCGGGATTTGCCCGACGGCATAGGGGAACGACATCGTGAGCTTACCCGAGGGATTATAGTCGCCAAACAGCACATCGGCTATGGCATGGCCGGCTTCTGTGCCCAGGAACCAGGTTTCCAGAATCGCCGGGATATGCTCGCTTTCCCATTTCAGCACCAGGGGACGTCCGTTCGACAGCACCAGCACGATGGGCTTGCCGGTAGCATAAACGGCTTTCAGCAGTTCGCGTTGATTTTCGGGGATATGGATATCGGCCCGGGAGGCGGCTTCCCCGCTCATGCCCTGCGATTCGCCCAGGCACATCACCACCACATCAGCCTTACGGGCTACGGCTACGGCCTCGCGGATGAGCTGCTGCGGCGATTCTTTCGCGAGCTGTATATCCCCGCCGAATGCATTCAGCTGGCGCAGCAAAGAGGTATCGTCGGTAATATTTGCCCCCCTGGCATAGAGGATTCTGGCCTGGTTGCCTGCCGCCTCGCGGATGCCCTGCAGGATGCTCACCGCTTGATGCCAGTCGCCCGCACCCGACCAGCAGCCGATCATATCGCGCTGATCGTCGGCCAGCGGCCCGATGACGGCGATGGTGCCCGATTTTTTTAATGGCAACAGCTGATGGGCGTTTTTCAACAGTACGATCGATTCACGCGCCATTTCACGAGCAAATTGCAGCTTATCGGGACTCATGATTTCGCGTCGGGCACGGGCTTCGTTGATGCGGTTGTAGGGATCCTGAAAGAGGCCCAGCTTGTATTTCGCAATCAGGATATCACGCACGGCCTGGTCGATGGCGTCCTCGCTGATCTGCCCGTTTTCCACCAGTGTTTTCAGATGATGGATATATGCCAGCCCCTGCATATCCATTTCCGCGCCGGCCTCAAAAGCCAGCTTGCTGGCTTCGGCGGTATCGGCGGCGATGCCATGGTTGATGAGTTCGGGAATGGCGTCGTAGTCGGTGACCACAAAACCCTGAAAATGCCACTGGCGACGCAGCAGGTCGGTCAGCAGCCAGTGATTGGCTGTGGCGGGGATGCCGTTGATTTCATTGAAAGCGCTCATCACCGAACCCACGCCGGCATCTATAGCCGCCTTATAGGGAGGCAGATAATCTTCAAACATACGCCGGCGGCTCATATCCACGATGTTGTATTCCCGGCCCGCCTCTACGGCACCATACAATGCATAATGCTTCACGCAAGCCATCACCGTAGTGCTGTCGGCCAGGTTATGCCCCTGATAGCCTTTCACATAAGCCCGGGCGATGAGTGAACCCAGATAGGGATCTTCCCCGGCGCCTTCGGCTACGCGCCCCCAGCGCGGATCGCGAGCCAGATCCACCATAGGCGAGAACACCCAGTTCAATCCATCGGCCGCCGCCTCGGTAGCCGCAATGCGGGCGGCATGGGCTATGCCCGTCGTATCCCAGCTACAGGCCATGCCCAGCGGAATCGGAAATATGGTTTTATGTCCGTGAATCACATCAAACCCGAACAGCAACGGGATATGCAGCCGGGTGCTATCTACAGCAATCTCCTGCAATTTTCTTACGTAATCCGGACCGAAAGCATTGAAAATACCCCCACATCTCCCCGCCTTGATATCCTCAAGATATGCTTTGCGCATGGTGGGTCCCGTAACCGCCATATCGCTGGTCAGCAGATTCAGCTGGCCGATCTTTTCATCGAGCGTCATCTGGCCGATGAGCCGATTCACAAAAGCATACATGGCCGAATCATTACGCTGCTGGCTGAAAGCAGGAAGCATCAACATAGCCAGTAATCCGGTCAGGATGAATAAACGAAGTGGAGTAGTCATAGCACGTATGATGAAATGAACGAAAATAACCGCTCAAAAATAGGCCAAGCACATGAAAAATACCAGCATATCGGCCGATGGGTTAATATTTATTCACCGCATGGGGATAAAATTTTCCCTTTTTTAAGAAGGATTTGTCTATTTTTCGGTTATGCATTAAACGCCCAGCATCACATGCGTTTCAAAATCACCATGGAAGCCCGGGAATCGCATCCCATCCTGCCCTGTAATTATCAATATCCCCTGTCTGCCGCTGTTTATCGTATCCTCGGCGAGGCCCACAGCACGCACACACAATTCCTTCACGATACCGGATACCGCCGGCCCTTTCGATTAAAAGGATTTAAGCTGTTTACCTTTTCCGATTTGCACACGCCCTTTCAAATCCAGGGCGATCGGATGTATATGAAAAGACCGATAGCCGATTTTCAAATTTGTTTTTACCTGCCCGATGTAGCGGAGCATTTTCTCAAAGGCCTTTTCATGCAGCAACAGGTTGATATTGCCGATCCAGTCAGCCGGGCTTCTTTCACGATTCAACAGGTAGACCTGCTCGATGATTCCCTGTCCGATACGCCTGATGGTGCGCAGGAGCTCATGCTCCGGCCGCTTTCGCCGCTGGTGGTGGGAATGAAAAATCAGCGCGGGCATTACGAATTTCTGCGCCCCGATGATCCCGCATTCACCCAATGGCTCAAACACAACTGGATAGAAAAATATCGCGCGATAGAAAATGGCGATGAACAGCGGCTCAGTCGATGGATATCCCAGACGGAAATAAAACCCGTGTGGAATGGAACTTCTTACCGGAGCCGACTCATCACCATTAAAGCTTTTACACCGCAGCAGACGCGCATCAGAGGCTTTGATCGGTTTTTGTTACAGGTGCGAGCACCCCGGCCTTTGTTGAAGCTTGCCCTTGATGCAGGAATGGGCTTATACAATGCCATGGGCATGGGTTATGTAGAAGTCATGAAAAAAAATTTTTTAAGCGCACATAGGATGCGTAGTGAGGATATAGCTTGGTGAAAAAACTGAAACACACAAAAGAAAGCATTTTTTAGCCATGCGATTGCAAATAGATATGGAGCTGGAACAACCTGAATTGCCCCGGGATTATCGGAGGGGTTTTATGTCGTTGATTAAAGCGGCGCTGGAAAAAGCCGATGGCCGGTTGTTTCGGAAGATGTATGATAAAAAAACCCTGAAGCCGTTTACGTTTTCTGTGTATTTCCCGGAAATGAAAGGTATAAACGGTCATCATCTTCAGGTAGGAACAAGGGCACTGCTGAATTTTTCGACGATAGATCCGATTTTGCTGGCGCATGTATATAATGGATTAAGGGAACAAAAACATTTTCCATGGGGCAGTTATAATCGGTTTACCGTTCATCAGATCCGGATGCTTCCACAGGTCAGGATCAAGACAAGCACATGTACATTCAAAACCTTATCTCCTTTTCTGGTGAATCGGCGGCAGGATAATTTGCAATACCTGAGTGCAGAAGATGAGGGTTTTGATGAAGGATTCAAGCACAGCATTCGGCTATTGTGTCAGCATTTTCTGGGTAGATCGTGCGATGATATGAAATATGAAATCATCAATTCCAGAAAAATGGTGGTTTTTCATTATG
>ERZ795042.1653-NODE-1653-length-13968-cov-6.051031_pt1 | contig 13968 bp, 10 predicted proteins | sample MGYA00375126_ERZ795042 | MGnify/ENA primary metagenome ERZ795042 (study PRJEB30171, sample SAMN05518105) | compost metagenome | isolation source: Feedstock adapted compost from Newby Island compost facility, Milpitas, CA | place: USA:Newby Island compost...
CTTCATGCTATGGACTCTCCTGCTTTGCGCGGAGGGTAAATTTTTCAAATCCCACGCTTTGACACAGCCGGATTAACTCCTGAACACGCCCGGTCTTGGCGTATCGATCTGCCCGAATGATGATGGTGGTGTTCCGGAAATCACCGCCTCGGCGGGAAATCAACTCCTTTTCCACTTCCAGAACAGGCCGGAGGTTCTCCAGCGTGAACTCGTCCACTCCATAAAAGACAGTTCCGCGGGCAGTCATCTGAAGGGTAATGGGCCAGGCAGGGGCGGTATCAGGTGGTTTGGCCAGTTCGCTGGCGGGAAGCCGAATCAACTGATTCTGATCGCCTTCCGAAAAGTTTATCAAAATCATAAAGAAGGCGATCAGCTGAAAAGTCATATCAATCATCGGCGTCATGTCGCCTTCAGCGTCCGGGATTTGGCGACCTCTTTTGTATCGCATGAGCAACCACTCCGCTTAAAGCCCGCCCTCTACCTCGGCCGGATCAGGCTGGCAACCGCTCTTCCGCGTCAAAAATCCCTCATCACTTGCGAGGTACGGCGGTCGAGAATCGGGACATCAAACCTTCGCTCACAATCCCTACTTCGAGCACCAGACGGGCGATACGGTTCCGCAAGAAACCGTACACGATGATAGCGGGAATGGCGATGATCAAGCCCACCAGCGTGGTGATCAACGCGGTGGAAATACCCCGAGCCAGTTCGGATGGCTTTGGTGTCGTCGTGCTATTGGCGATGACGCTGAACGATCGGACCATACCATCCACGGTTCCCAGCAGCCCCACCATCGGGCTGATCGTGCCAATCAGACCGATGTAGCTTAATCGGTGCTCCATTCGCATGGCCTGCTCTTCACCGACTTCCTGCATCGCTTCGATAGCTTGGGAATACCCTGCCGAGAGCTTGGCGAGTCCGGCCGAGAGCACCTGCCCGAGGAATGAATCATCGTTCTTGGCCAGTTCATAGGCCTCCTGAAACTTTTTCTCATTGAAAAGCGTTTCGAAGCCGTCAATCAGTGCGGACGGCATCACCGCCTCCCGACGGCACGACACCAGGTTCATGACCAAAAGGGCCACGAACGAAAAGGAAATCGTCAAAAAAGCTAGCGTGTACGTCCAGCCGAGGGACTCGAAAAACCATCGCAGCACGGATTTTTCCTGGGGTCTTGCCTCCGTGTCCGGGGCGGCCGCACCCTGGTCTTCCGGAGCGGCCTCGGGCAACTGATCATCTGCCGGTGCCGCTTCCTCGGCCGCGGCGATCCGTTCCACAAACCTGGGGAAGTACGGCACCACCCCCAAAAACAGCGTCAGACCGGCAAGTGTCGCCACAACCGCCCCGGTCCACGTCGAGAAAAAACCCTGTCGCATGAAAACCTCCGTCACTGGCCTAACGGACCCGACATGCTCAAGCAAACGCCTCTCAACACCTCTGTTCCGAAAACTCTTCGAGGAAAACAACCACGACACAGGTGAGAGCACACATCTTTCTTCCACGTGCCTCTCACAGCATCGCGATTATTGCTCTAGTTTACACAACCTCGATTAGGAGAGTAAACACGGCCCTCGGATTTCAGAATCACGGGAAGGCCCCTATCCACCACGGGCAACCGCGGGTCAGTTCGTCACCGCCACTTCCCGCCCGTATTGTTCCTTCAGGACCCGCGCTGCTTCAGCCGCCCGTTCAGGATGCTGGACTTGCGGCCACAACTGCACCAGATTTTGAAGTGCCTCGATGTGAGAGGGTGCGTCGCGGAAGTAAATCAAATCCACATGAAGGAACGCCATGATGGCCTGCTTAATCTGCCCCGCCTGTCGGTACGCCAGACCGAGGGCGGTGTAAGCCCGGCCCATAACCTCCGCATTCTCTACGAGATCGGGCCGCTTGAGAATGTCCTGGATCATGGATATGGCCTGATCCGTTTGTCCCTGAGCGATCAGACATCGCGCCTTGCCGATAATGGCCAGAAGCTTCGGTGTGTCATCTCCCGAAACTTGCAGGGATATGACCTGATCAAAGGCTTTCTCGGCCTCACTCATCTTCTTGGCCTCTAGATAGGCCCAGCCGATGGCGGCGCCCGCCTGAGCCTTGTATTCCGGCCACGGTGCCTGAGCAATCAACTGATAGTATTCGATCGCCTTATCGACACTCCCCTTTGCGCGGAGCAACTCAGCGACCAGCCGGGTCGCCTCCCAGTAATGGTAATTGTTCGGATAGTTGATGATGAAGTTCGCCACCAGCTTACCTGCATCGTCGATCGACCCGGAACCTGCCAGCGCGAGATGCGCCGCGGCGGCTGCGCGATAAAACTCGATGTCCTGGCGGACTTCCGGCCGTGTTGAATCATCGACCTTAATTTTGTCGAGGATGCTCATCACATCCTCGTAGCGGGAAACTTCGAACGCCGCTCGCACCGACTTGAGAAGCGCCGGTTCTCCGTCCCATTCGATCGTTTGGATTTGATTGACACTGATCGTGCGCGGGGTTGTCCCCATGTTAACGACAACCTCCGTTCGCGTCATACTGGTGATTCTTCCTCGGATCGTCTCACTCCCCACCCGTATGACATCCCCCCACGCGCTGGCGACCGCGAAGAGACATATTGCGACAGTGACGAAGGTAACACCCGTCTTTTTCAACGCATCACGCATGGCGGAACACTCCTCAATACTCGCAGTCATGCTTGTGTCAGTTTATTGCTGGCTTCCGCATTGTGTTCGGGAAAAGTTTCTCAGGACGCAGTGGACCTCGCCTGAACGGAACTTTCAAATGCTCGCAACCCCTGAGGGTTTTGTTGTCCCAACATTTGCTGGATCGTCCGGGCCAGCTTATCGTATCGGGTATACCATTCTTTGCCGCCCATCTCGGGATACAGCAAATAAGTACGCTGAATGTCGAGCATGGCCTGTTTGAGGAGTTCCTGACGCTTGGCTCCCGTCTGCTTCTGCGCCAGTTTGAATCGGCACAGAGCAAGATTATATCGGGCCTGATGGAAGATATCCTGATACTTTGTGTAATTGATCGCGACACGGCGTGCGATTCCGCCCCATCCCCAGATGAGATATCGCCCGTTTTTCTCATATCCACCCCGGATGGCGTATTCGTAATACTCTTCCTTGCCCGGCTGTTCGGCCCATTCCTGATAGATTTGGGCAGCCTCAATCTGGGCGTCCAACCGGTTCTCCTTTCCCTCCTTGTCAATCACGTTGATGATAACGGCCAGGGCCTTATCGAATGAACGCAGGCCTCGGAGTGCGCTAGCCAGCCTCACTTTGAGAGCGATCGTGGCTTCTGGGGGCCCAAACTGCGGATCTTTCTGACATTTATCAATCAATTCCAGGTAGGTCCGCATAGCTTTGGTGTAGTATTCCTTGGCCTGTTCCGGGACGGCAGGCCCTCCCGGATCCAAACCTTTGGCAAGCCCCAGAAATGTCTCGGCGACCCAGTTGAGGGCCCGAAAATCGACACTTTCGGATCTCTCCTGAATGGCCTCGAGAAACGCCGTGAAGCCTTTCAGCACTTTATCCACTTCTTCGCTTTTTCCTTCATTGCGAAGCCGGGTCAACTGCTCCTCCAGTTGCCGCCCCAGCCCCACGTAGACGAGTGTCAAGCGTCGGGTTGCCTCGGCGTCATTGCTACCCGCCACCAGTTTTTCCAGCTCATCCCGAATCTGAAACGCCTTGTCCAGATTTTGAGCTCCCACGTAGGCTCGCAGCGCTGTTTTGAGGATTTCTTCCTTGAACTTCGGCAAACTCACTGCGCTGTGGTTGCTGCGCATCAACGCGAGGGGGCCAATCGTGGGATCCTCCAGAAGTTTAATGGCGTCGTCCGTCCGCCCTGTGTTGACATAGAGCTGAGCGAGGAGCCACACCGAGTATTCCAGGAAATAATCGACCGTCACTCCCTGCGAACTGGCGCGAATCCGCTGGACGCCCTGCTCGAGATATTTTTGAGCTTCCGCCAGCAGACCCTGCGCATCTTCCTGAGCGGCTCCCTCCTCACGAGAGGTGGCCGCCTTCGCGTATTGCATCCACAAAACCTGACCGATCCGCAGTTCCGCCCGGGCCCGACTGGGAGAATTCTCGGGAAGCCGATTCAAAAATGCTTTGGCCTCTTCAAGCTGGTCGAGATCCAGAAAGCTCTCCAGCAACGTCAACACACATTCTCCGGACTCCGGTTGGTCGGGCCATTGGCTCAACACATACCCCGTGAGAGACTCCATCTGGCTCAACTCAGCATCTGCCGGTTGTCCGTTCTTCCGCGCCTCGATGAAGAGGTTCCGCAACGCTTTCACGGCGATTTCGGCGGCTTTTTGGGAACCAGCACTCTGCGGATACCGGCTGGCGAGAAATTCGCCCAGAACCGCCGCATCCTCGTAGCGCCCGGCATCCCAGAAAAGAAAAACCATCTGGAATCGCATCAGGTTCACTTCTTCGAGAGGCTGGTTCTTATAGAAAGCCAGCGCCTTTCGATAAAAGGCGATCGCCAGATCCCTCGCCTTCGTCGCTTCTTCGCGGAGTTGCTTCGCATCCCCTTCTCCCTTTTGAAGCTGGGCCATCAATCCCAGGAACCGACCCCAGGCCAGCTCACCCCGAGCCTTTGCATCGGCGTACGTCTGGACATCCTGAACGCTCAAATCCTGTTGAGCCCCGGAAAGTTCGGCGAGTTTTGCCTGCGCGTCCAACCGATGGGAGCCGGGGGCCCGGGAGACGATTTCCAGGAAGCGCCGGGCGGTCGCACGATACTGCTGCGCCGATCGCGCGTCTTTCGCCTTATCTGCCGCCTGGGCCAGTTCCAGCGCTGACAGTGCCGCTTCGTACAAAAGGTTGAGCCCCCATTCTGAATCGCGAACATCCGGACGCACAGATTCTTCCCATTGCACGGCGGCCTCCACCGCGGCCTGGTAACTTTTGTTCTTTCGATAAATTTGAACCAGCCGCGCCAGTGCTTCCGTATGCAGCCGCTGCACCTCGGGCGAGTCACCGGGCACGGTTAACGTCTCCTTGAAGATGTCGGCGGCCTGCATGTCCTGGCCCAATTCCTGGTAGCAGATACCTTCGTAGAATCGGGCATAAATTCCTGCCGCGTAGTTTTGATACTTGTTGAAGATCTTTTCGTATTCGGCGGCCGCCTGTTTGAGAAGGTCGCTCCGCTCTTTACTGGACGCCGGATAGGTTTGCGCCAGTTGATAGAGGGCCCCGACGGAATAAATCAGCGATTTCAAATACATCGCCCGGGCTTCGTCCCGCTCCTTGACCAGCGCTGCATTGGCCCGGTCGATCACCTTGTTTTCAAATTCTTTTGCGCGATTATAGGCCGCCTTCTTGAACGCCTCGAACTCCTGCCTCGCCTGTTCGATGAGTTTGCGAGCTTGCAACCGTGCGGGCTCGGCCTCCTGATCGGTTTTCCCCTCTGTGGTGGCGAGAAGTCCCTTCGCACGCTCAATGAGGGCCTGAGCCATCTCGGCCGTCGCTTCCGGCACGGCCGGATGTTGAGGATGCTCCTGGACAAACTTTTTGAGCCGGGTCACGGCCGCCGTCAGAAGCTGTTCCCGCGTCTGGGCAACCCGCGACGCTTGCGCTGCCCCAAGAAGGGCCTTACCCGCCTCATAATCGATCACCTCTTTCAACTCCGGCGGGCACGTCGGATCACCGGCCAGCATATCAAGATATTCCACGGCCGTGTCGAAATACCCCCGGAGCTTGAGAGCCTCCAGAAAACGCCGGTGTATGTCCGATTCCTGGCTCAACACCTCGCTGGCCTTGCCACCCACAACCAGGGCGATGACGAGCGCCAGACCAATTCTCCTCAACAGCATATCCTCCGCCTCCAATCACGGTGCCTGCGGCGGAAAACTCAGTGACCCAAAAGACAGGGCAGATTTGGCTCCCTATTTCTTACTACCACATCCGGTGGTGGTAGAAAAGCCACACCCTCAATGGCATCCCGGGCGTCCAACTTGAATTCGTTCATCTTTTCCCGGAACGACCTGCAGCACGCGCAGAATCCTTCCTCAACACAATCAAACCTCCCGGACCGCTCCCGGCCAGGTCACAAACATGGCAGAATGAAACCTAAGTTGTTTTTGTCGCTTTGTTCCCCAGCGGCTGTTCCCACGACGATGGCCGGATTGGGCCGGAATCCACGGGGCTGACTGTTTTCATCCATCGAGGGCGACTTCGAAAAGCGGCACAATTCCGCCCGCTGCGACGAGGAAGAAACGATGACTCGTTGGGACGAAATTCCCGAACTCATGGCTCTTGATTCTCGGCGGCAACTCATTCGCATTCCGCCGGAATTGGACGTTCCCATTACCGACCGCGTCCGCCGTCTGATCGATACAGCGGCCTTTCGCCGGTTGGCAAGGATTACCCAATTGGGCCTGGTCTCCCTCGTTTATCCGGCCGCCAATCACACCCGATTCGAGCACAGCCTTGGTGTGTATCGCCTGGCCCTTTTGGTTCTCAAGCATCTTTCCCACGATCAGCGGTTTCGCGCCCAGGTGACGCCGCATGAGGGCGAAAAACTGATCGTTGCCGCCCTTCTCCACGATTTGGGGCACTGGCCATTCTGTCACGCCATCGAGGACCTTGGCCTGCCCGACGTGCCACTCCATGAAGCGTTCGTCGCCAGATTCTTGCGGGACGAACCTGTGGCGCTGCTTCTGGAACGTGACTGGAACCTGCAACCCGACGACGTGCTCAACCTCATCGCCAAACGTCGGAGGGATGGCGTGTCAAGCCTCTTACAGAACATTCTTTCCGGTCCGCTCGATGTGGACAAAATGGATTATCTTTTCCGAGACAGTCTTCATGCGGGTGTCCCGTATGGCCGTTTTTTCGACCAGCAACGGCTGGTGGGCAGCCTCTGTTTGAATGAACGGGGTGACGGCCTGGCCATTACCGAAAAAGGAAAAACGGCCGCCGAGCTCATGGTCTTTGCACGATACGTCATGTTCAGCGAGGTTTACTGGCACCATGCCGTTCGTTCCGCCACGGCGATGCTCCAACGGAGTTTTTACGACTTGAAGGATCGGCTCGACCTCGAGCAGCTTTTCTCGTCAGGTGAATGGGAATTCATCGAAACCCTGCGGCAATCTGCCGGGCCGTCGAAGGCAGCCGAGATTCTCCAGGGACTTTTTGGACCGGTGCGAACACTTTACAAGCGGATTGCGCAGTTTCACTATTTTGATGGGAATGATGTCTATCGACGAATAGCGGGGCGCCCTTACCGCTGGCTCGTCGCCTGTGCGCATCATCTGGCGGACCTCCTCAGCAAAAGATTGGGGATCCCCGTCCTCCCGCACCAGGTCCTGGTTGATGCCCCACCGGTTCATAAAGAGATCGAATTCCGTGTGGACGTGTTCTTCCCCAAAGAGGCAACCTACCGCCCCCTGAGCGAAGTCTCACCCGTTGTGCGGGCCCTGGCACAGGAGCAATTCGACCACTACGTCAAACGGGTGCGTGTCTTTGCGGCACCATCCATTGCGGGGGAGATCAGACGGCTGGGTCCCTTGACTGAGTTGATGCATCAAGCCGTGGAAGCGACGGAGTCTTCCGAAGGCAACTTGGCCAACTTGGGTTAACGGTGCGGATCGCAAGGCTTGGTGCGGACCATCCGGAATTTGCCGGGCAGGACTATGCGCGTCCGCGAGAGCCAGCGGGCAAAACATCCTCCAGCGATCGACCGGCCGACGCTGTCCGTGTTTTCCTTTTCCGTGTGCTCTCGGCGTCCGAGCACCACCCCAGATTTCCCCGGAGGCACCGGCGATGTCTCGAGGTCCAAGGTCGACTCCGGTGCCCGATCTCCTGGCCTTCTTTCGTTTCCAAGTTGTGGCATAATCGAATCGTATTTCAACCAATGAGGTAAATGATCCGGTTTATGAATCGAGATTCACGCGATGAAGATGGAGGTCACCGGAAAAGTCGTCGTCCGACAGGATCGCCTGCGGCCGTTTGTGGAGCGTCACCCATGGGTCCGGGCAACTGCCGTGGAGCTCGTGGAAGGCAACCCGCCCGACGGGGGAATTGTTGACCTCGTTACTCGGGATGGGCGGTTCATCGCGCGAGGACTTTACAACAGCCGGAGCCAGATACGCGTCCGCCTTTACACGTGGCAGGATATTCCGTTGGACCGGGAGTTCTGGCGTGATCGCATCCACAGGGCTCTGGCCCTGCGTAGCGAATTGGGGTTGATCACACCGCAAGGAGCCGTGCGACTGGTTTTTAGCGAGGCAGACGGGTTAAGCGGGCTTATCGTGGACAAATATGGTCCGTATCTCGTTGTGCAAACCAATGCCCTGGGGTTGGAGCAGCGGTCCTGCGAACTCCTGGAAATCCTGGAAGAGGCGATCAAACCGCGCGGCATCGTTCATCGCTGCGACCCGGAAGTGCGCGATCAGGAGGGCTTGACTGTTGACCGCGCCATCCACGGCACCGTTCCCGATGGTCCCATCCTGATCGAGGAGCATGGAATCCAGTACGGTGTGGACCTTCTCACTGGCCAGAAAACGGGCTTCTACCTGGATCAGCGAGAGAACCGGCGTGTGGCCGCACAATGGACACGGGATAAACGTGTCCTTGATATGTTCTGCTACACCGGGGGATTCGCCCTGTGTGCAGCGAAGCTCGGACGGGCCAGGGAAGTATGGGGCTATGATAGCAGCGAAAAAGCCGTCATTCTCGCGCGGGCCAACGCGGAACACAACGCCGTCCCCCGCGCCCGTTTTGAAGTGGGTGATGCGTTTGAAGTGCTCAAGGAACTCCGGGAACGCGGCGAGCGATTCGACGTGGTCATCCTTGATCCACCAAAATTCGCCTCCGGAAAGGCGAAACTTCCCGAAGCCCTTCGCGCCTACCATTTTTTGAATCGAATGGCGGTGGAACTCATTCCCCCCGGCGGCTACCTCATCACGTGCAGTTGCTCCGGATATGTGACCCGAGAAGATTTCTTCAACGTCATGTTTGGAGTTGCCCAGCAAACCCGAAGAGATATTCAGATCCTCGAGCAGCGAGGCGCCGGTGCGGACCATCCTGTCAGTGTGACGTGTCGCGAAACAAACTACCTGAAGTGCTTCATTTGCCGGGTCCTTTAACAGGCGGACCGAGTGGCATCCGAGGCTCAGCGTCTTGACTCATTCGCCGAGCCAATGTAAGTCCACCGCGCGGAGTAGTGAGGTGTCTCAAACACTTCCATGCGCAGGCTTTCGAGGTTGCCTGGTAACTGCGTCGCGATTCGCTCCTTCAAAATACTGCCGAGATACTGGGCCAAGAGCTCGGCCGTTACGTTGCAGACCGGCAGCACCATGCAATGAGCCGCCGGGAATTGCCAACACCGTTTTCCCAGCGATGCCCGAATGTGGTCGCCTTCCAGCATTTCCACGCGGAGCCAGGGGTTTTGGGCGGGGAGAAGAAGCTTGTGATCGAGCGGCTCAACGGTTTCGCGAACAAGCCGGTGAAGGACAAGAAAATCCATGACCCAGCCCGGCTCCAGCAAGTTGCCCGTGGCCACGACCTCCACAGTAAAGTCGTGACCGTGCACGGCCTCGGCTGAATCGGGCCCAAAGACAAGAAAATGGGCGGCGCTGAATTGCACCGCCCCATGACCAATCCGGATCTCGAACGCTTCCCCCAAACGAACTCCTTTCTTTTAGATCTTTCCAGAGCCCTAACAGCAGGTGGACAAAACTGGGCGTCCACGAACCGCTCAGGCCGTTAATGGCCGGTGGTCTGAAATGATCTGAGCGGAACGAATGGCGGACCAAAACGCAGAGGAAACAACGCCACATAACCCCCTGCGGTTGCCGTGGGATCACCTGGTGAGGATTATCACTCCGATTGCTGCTCCTCGGCAAAACTTCCCGCGGGATGGCCGCCCTTCTTATCCCGTTTGCGGTCAAGTTCTCGCGCCACGACCTGGCTGAGCCGATCAGCCGCCCTGTTCACGACGCTGATGAGGTCAGCGTCCTGGTCTTCAATTTTGACGTATTTACCGCCACGCAGGGACGCCAGTACCCGGCAATGCTTGTCAACTCCTCCGCGCGGGCCATTGACGTCCTCCAGGATGACATCGACATTCATAACAAACCCATCGAACTGGTCCAGCGCGAACATGAAACGGCGCTCCACCAGTTCACGCGTTGCCTCGTCCAGATTAACGCGACGGGTTTGGATGTGCAGTTCCATAATCTTCCTCCAATTCAGCAGTTCTGCAGGCGGTCCATGGATCGACCGGCCCGATCTGGCGCCGATCAGTCCTTCCCCACCACATCAAATGACAGCCGTAGATCAACCGAGGTTCAGACGCCCTCGCCGGCTCGAGAAGCCAACCATCTACCCCGCACCCGGGATGCTCTGAGTGTTTGCAGTTTCGTCTCATCAACTGAGTGCGAAAAGCGATGTATCCACCCGGTTTAATGGCCTGCCCATTCGGCAGTCGGTTCCTGGGCAACTGTTGTGCTTTGGCAAATCCGATGCCTTTCTGGTGGTGAAGTTCCAATTTCCTCTCCACAATTCCTAATCGCAAGCCCAAGGTAATTCTACCCCATTTAACAGCCGAAACCAGCCCGTTTTGCCTTCTACCCCGGTTATGGTTGCCTGCCAATCGAGCACATTCCTCCTTTGCGCACTCTGCGCCGGAGGCCTCCCCGGGGCTAATTCTCAGGATCGGATGGGCGGATTTTTGTCGTTATAACGGCTATGACGGCTAGACCGAGCCAGGAGAGGATCCACAACACCGCTCCCGCCGGAATGACAGGTCCGAGCCGAACCTGTGGCAGGCAGACCTTGAGGAAAAGCCCGCCACTGAAACCGACTATCCCCAGCAGAAACCCGGTGGCAACGACATTGAGGCCGCGGAATTTTCCGCACAGTCCAACAAGTCCGCACAGGATGAGTGCAACGGCGTGGTAAAACTGGTACCGCACGGCCAGCTCAAACTGCCGGACCTCCGCCAATCCCCAGTTCCCTTTGAGGACGTGATCCGCCACTGCGGCCAAAACCACGCTGAGACCTGCCAGAATCGCGCCGCAGGCAATCCAAAAACGGCTTCTGTCAGTCACGGAAAGTACTCCTGGGAACGAAATTGGCCAATTGGCCCACCAGAATCTGTCGCTCTTTTACGAATGGCAACAGTTTGCTACAACAACGTCCAACCTGGCGGAAAGTCCGCAAGAAAGACACCGAATCCCTGGAGCGGCACAGACACGCTCAATCGAGCCGTCGCTCCGCCCGCAAGGGATTGAAACTGCCTTCGATTCGCCGAAGGTATATAATACGCTTTAAACAGCGGCAGCCCATAGGGGTGCGAAAACAGCACCCTGTGGGATGCGGAACATGACGGACGCTGGGCGAAGACCGCAGAGTCGATGCTAACCCGAGCCCGCACACCAGGCCAAACTCGGAGGGAAAGCAGCAGTTTCCCCGGGAGGAAACAACCGCGGATCGTGACAGGTACTAGCGAGATCACAAAACGGAACATTGACGGATGTAACAGCTGGAAACCGCGACAGCTCCCGTGGAGGGGTGCCACCCTGTCCCAAACAGAAAACATTCCAGCGCAACGTATTCAGCTTCTGAGCAAGAATGACTACTGTTCTGATATTTTTACTCGTATTGGCAGTTCTCGGGCATCTAACCATTTGGGCGGCGCTGTGGAATCGACTTCACGGTTTTGGTCTCTCATTCGGAATTTGTAGCTGGATCACGGCGCTGCTCGTCGCGGTCGGGGCCGTCGTACCGACAACCCTGGTTGTCCTTATATTGGAGGGAGAGCTACCCCTCTTTTTCCTCACTCAAAGTGACATTGAACACTCCCAGGTCGGTCTGTATGGGGCCCTAGCCGCCAATGCCTACATTGGTGCCTGCCTTCTGGCCCTCCCGTTTGCCATTGGATGGCGGATCTGGCGGAACCTCCGACAGCCTCCCCGCGTGTTGAAAGCCTCGGCAAATGAGCTTCTATTCGATCTTGCGCCGGCCTTGAAATCCCGGCAGGGTCTTCGCGCCAGGGCCCGTGCAGGTGCCATCCAATTCCTCGCCCTGGTGCGACGGAGGAAGGCAGTATCCCGCACAACCGACCGCCGAAAGGGTGCGCAACGGAGCATCGCCTCGTCCAATCCCGAGCAGTTGTCCGTCGACGCGTCTACCGCTGTCGGAGTCGAACAGCATGCGGGAACACCGCAAACCGGATGGTCTGGGATTTGCTCAGAGGCCGCGAAGACCAAAATTTCGGAAGTTGTTCTTCACAAAAACACGTCGAAAAGCCCGCCGCCCAGGCGTCACCCTCCCAGCAATCTCCTGCTTTTACCAGGTAATGAATCTCTCGCGTGTCAGCGTGTTGAGCTGACCCTTGCGTTGCCTGGCTTGCCTCCGGCCCTGAATGGTGTGCGGATCGTCCAGCTTACCGACCTCCATTTCGTGGGAAGGATTCCCGATGAGTTTTACGAACTCGTGGTGGAGCACAGCAATCGGCTTGAGCCCGACATGGTCGTGATCACGGGAGATATCGTCGATCGCGCGGCGTGCATTCCCCAGGCGCAAAAGATTCTGGCGCCCCTCCAGGCCAAACTGGGCGTCTTTTTCATCCTGGGCAATCACGACCTTCGTGCAGGGGTGGAGAACGTTCGCACAGCTCTTACCGAGATCGGCTTCAAAGACGTGGGCGGAAGGGTGGAACAGTTGACTGTTAACGGAACGCCCGTCCTGGTGGGCGGAAATGAGCTGCCGTGGTTGGGACCGGCCCCATCTTACCCCCGCGATGATTCGCTGAATAACATGCCCAACTTCCGGCTTTTGCTCGCCCATACGCCGGATCAGTTCTACTGGGCCATTCGCAACAAGATTCACCTCATGCTCGCCGGCCACACACACGGTGGACAGGCGTGCCTGCCGTGGCTGGGTCCCATCATCGCGCCCAGCGCTTACGGCATTCGCTACGCCCAGGGGTTGTATTACAAGCCACCCACGACGATGTATGTGAGCCGGGGCATCGGCGGTGAATTTCCTCTTCGTTACTTCTGCCCTCCTGAGCTGACCTGCCTGACCCTTTTGAGCGAAACGTCGGGTTCCGAACCCCAGCCGATTCGAGTATGCTGAATCCCTAACAAGCCTGGCAGAAAAGCAGCTTCGTTGGGCAGCCGTGGGTTCTGTCTCGCATGGAAGGAGGAGTTTGCTATGTCCTCGGCACAACCGACCGGAGACCAGGAATTTGGTTTTATCGGGATCGGCCAAATGGGCCAGGCGATGGTCGCCAACTGGCTCGCTTTGGGATACCGCGTCCGAGTGTACAATCGAACACGCGAAAAGATCCTTCCCCTTCTCCAACAAGGAGCGATTGAAGCGGCCTCACCCGCCGAGGCGGTCGTCCCAGGCGGATTGGTCATGACCTGCGTCTCGGACGATCACGCCTTGCTTTCCATTTTTGAGGAGGACGAAATATTTCGGCGACTCGGCCAGGAGGGCGTCCACGTCTCGATGAGCACCATTTCCCCACGAACCGCCCGCGTCCTGGCCGACAAACACAGCCAGTTGGGCGGAACTTACCTGGCCTCCCCGGTGATGGGCCGTCCCGATACCGTGGCCGCCAAACGCCAGACTTTCTACATATCCGGACCGGCAGCGGCTCGCCAGCGCGTCAAGCCGCTGCTTCAGGCCATCAGCCGCCAAGTGCTGGAATTGGGGGACGGTCCCGAAGCCGCCCACGTGGCCAAACTTGCCTCCAACTTTCTTATCGCAACAGTCGTGGAGTCGCTCTCTGAGGCGTTCGCATTCGTCGAAAAGAACGGTTTGCCACCGCAAACCTTTTTCGACACGATCACCGAATTCCTTTTCGACTGTTTCATCTACAAAGGATATGGCCGACATCTCTTGAGCGGTCAATTCCGTGATCCCCTCTTTCGGCTTCAGCTTGGTTTGAAAGACATCAATCTTTCCCTTCAGTCGGCCACCGAATCGAGAACGCCGATGCCGT
>ERZ795042.1661-NODE-1661-length-13916-cov-82.491739_pt1 | contig 13916 bp, 13 predicted proteins | sample MGYA00375126_ERZ795042 | MGnify/ENA primary metagenome ERZ795042 (study PRJEB30171, sample SAMN05518105) | compost metagenome | isolation source: Feedstock adapted compost from Newby Island compost facility, Milpitas, CA | place: USA:Newby Island compost...
CCCCAGACAAAGCCGGGAATACCTCGCCGAACGAGGATCTGGTTCATGCCACGCCGCAGCCGGGCGGCCATGGCGTCAGCATGGCGCTGCACGACTGGATCAGCGACGATCTGCAGGCACGCGCACCCCGCTGCTGCCGAGAGGGGATTGGCATTAAACGTGCCTGGATGCTGGACGCGGCGCTCTTGGTTCCAGGCTGGATCGTCACGGAACTCAAGCAAGGCCAGAATGTCAGCCCGCCCGCCGACCGCGCCACCTGGCAGCCCACCTGCCATAATCTTGGCCATTGTCGTCAGATCAGGTCGAATACCGAGCAGGCCCTGCACACCGCCCGGCGACCAGCGGAAACCCGTGATGACCTCGTCGAAGATCAGCACGGTGTCGTACCGCTGCGTAATCTCGCGGAGGCGGTGGAGGAAGCCGTCGGGCAGGGGGATCGAAGCCCAAGATGCACCACTTGGCTCAAGGATAACCGCGGCAATATCACCTTCGGACAAGCGGCGCTCGACGAACGCAAGGTCGTTGACTGGCGCAACGACGACGGTGTCAAAGACCGCCTGGGGAATCCCGGGTGACGAGCGAGCAGTGAACGGCAGCTTCTCACCTGGCACAGCATAGTCCTGCCAGCCGTGGAAGTGGCCGGCAAACTTGAGGATCTTCTGTCGCCCGGTGAAGGCTCGAGCCAGACGCATGGCGAGCAGCGTCGCTTCGGTCCCTGACGCCGTGAATTTGACGCGCTCACAGGATGGCATCAGCGAGCGAATGCGCTCGGCCCACTCCAGCTCAAGCTCATGCCCAGCGCCATAGTGGGTGCCGCGTTGTACCTGGGCGGTGACGGCTTCGACAATAGCGGGATGAGCGTGGCCAAGGAGCAATGCGCCATGGCCCATCGCATAGTCGATGAGCTCATTTCCGTCAACGTCCCACTTTTTCGGTCCTGATGCACGCTCAACGTAGAGCGGAAACGGCCGCAGATAGCGTGCATCATGGGTTACGCCGCTCGGAAAGTCGCGGACCGCGCGTTCATAACGGGCCCGTGAACCAGGATGCTGGGCGATAAACGCCTCTTCGATGGTCAACGTGCTTCGTGCCATGGTCCTATCCCTTCAGTCAGCCGCGCCGCACAGCGCAATCAGCCTAGCCTGATTATCCGGACCGCAGGAAGCGCTGTCTATGGGCCACGAGCAGCATGGCATCATTGAACAGTGCACGGCATGCTGCCTGAAAGGCCGATAATCACGACAATGCACGACCAAGCGACCCGCTGCGCCGAGGTTGCACTCGACGCGCCGACAACTGAACGACGCCAGCTGTTTTCGTACCTTGTTCCAGCTCACCTGGCGGACCAGGTGCAGGAGCGTCAGCTTGTTTGGGCCCCATTGAAGGATGAACTCCGCGTCGGCATCGTGGTGCGGCTGACAACGGAACTGCCGCCGTTCCCGCTACGGCCGCTGCACGCTGTCGTCGAGCCGACGTTTCGACTCGCGCCGTGGCAGTGGGAACTGGTTGAGTGGCTGAGCGAGGAAACGCTCTGCACCCTGTTTGAAGCAGCGTCGCCGTTCTTGCCCCCGGGCATTACCCAACGAACAGCGACGGTACTCCAGTTGCGCGACCCAGCAACGGTCGACTTTGACACGCTGACACCATTGCAGCGCCGACTTGTCCAGTTGCTGCAAGAACGCGGCCCGATCACGCTCGAGTCAGCACGCCGTGCGCTGAACCGCAGCCTGACCACCGTCGTCGAGCGCTTGGTTGCAGCAGGCATCATCGAGCGCACTGCGCGCGTGCAAGCGCAGCCGAGTGCCGTCCGGCGATATGTTCAGCTCGTCGCCGGTCCGCCACCCAGCGATGGAGCATCCGCCCAGCGGGCACAGGCTGTACTCCGCGACTGGGAGGCTGCTCACCCTGGACAGCCGATGCCTTGGCAAACCTTCCACCAGATGACGCGGTTGACGCTCTCAGCAACACGCGAACTGGCGAAGGCAGGCGTCCTCCGGCTGATCGAGCTACCGCCGTTGCCGGTCGGGACGAGCACGCACGTCACAAGTATCCCGACGCTTTCGCCAGCGCAAGCAGAAGCCTGGCGAGCTATCCACGCTGCTCTCTCTCGCCAGGAGTTCGCCGGGTTTTTGCTCCATGGGGTGACTGGAAGCGGCAAGACAGAGCTTTACTTGCGGGCTACGGCAGAATGCCTGCGCCAGGGACGGCAAGCGATTATTCTCGTGCCTGAGATTGCTTTAACCAGCCATATTGTCGAACGTTTTGCAAGCCGATTCCCTGGCCACGTTGTCGTCTTCCACAGTGGGCTTCGCCCGAGCGAACGATGGACAGCCTGGCACGCTGTCGCCCGTGGCGAAGCGCCAATTGTTGTCGGGCCACGCTCGGCGCTCTTTGTTCCCGTGCAGCAGCTCGGGCTGATTGTGATTGATGAGGAGCATGACGCGGCTTACAAGCAAGAAAGCGTGCCGCGGTACCATGCCCGGGCAGTTGCTCAGCAGTTGGCGCAACGGCACCGTGCTGTCTTACTTCTGGGAAGCGCCACGCCCGATGTCACAACGCGCTATGCGGCCGAGATTGGCGAACTTCACCTGCTGCGTCTTCCTGAACGTGTCGGGCCAGTTGTGTTACACAGCCGGCAGGCACAGCCAGTTGCGACATCACTGCCGCTGCCACAGACGACGATCGTCGACATGCGCTTAGAGTTACAACGCGGGAATCGCAGTCTGTTTAGCACGCAGCTGCAGCAGGCGATCGCGCGAGCGCTGGCGGCTCACGAGCAAGCGATTGTGCTGCTCAATCGGCGCGGTCTGGCGACGGTCGTGCAATGCCGCGCGTGCGGTGCTGTCCTGGAATGCCCGGCATGCGAGATCCCCTTGGTTTACCACGCTGACCTTCGTCGTCTCATCTGCCACCGCTGTGGGTTGCGACGTTCTCCGCTCGGGCGTTGCCCACGCTGCCGCCACGGCACGTTAGGCTACTACGGCGCCGGAACCGAGCGTGTCGAGCGGGAACTTGCCCGTCTCTTCCCAACAGCACGCATCCTACGGTGGGATCAGGATGTCGTGCGCCAAGCTGGTGACGTGGAGCGCCTTGTGCGCCTCGTGCAGCAGCACGCCGTCGACATCGTGGTCGGCACGCAGATGGTCGCCAAAGGGTTTGACTTCCCGCTTGTCTCAACTGTTGGGATTGTGAACGCAGATACGCAGCTCTACCTGCCAGATTACCGGGCAGGTGAGCGGACGTTCCAGCTTCTTACGCAAGTGGCCGGTCGAGCCGGCCGGAAGACACCGGGCGCACACGTGATTATCCAGACCTATACGCCCGACCACTATGCCATTCAGGCAGCGAGCCAGCATGACTACGAGCGCTTTTACACAGAAGAGCTTGCGTTCCGTAAGCGGCATCGCTATCCACCGTTCTGCCGCTTGGTCCGGCTGGTCTACCGCCATAGTGACGCACTCGCCTGCCAGCTGTCAGCTGAGGCAGCAGCCGATCGACTACGCCAGGCACAAGCTCAGTTGGGCATCGACGCCGAGGTGCTCGGTCCAACGCCAGCCTTCATTGCCAAGATTCGTGGGCGTTACCAGTGGCAAATCCTCGTGCGTGGTGCAGCTGCTCGCGAACTCGTCGCTGCGGTGCCACTCGGACCAGGCTGGCTAATCGACGTCGATCCAATCAGCCTCCTTTAAGGCTATCCAACTGTCCCATCACGATCGGCTATACTTGTCCGTTAGCAGAGGAACGACACGAGGGACGACTGAGGGAACAATGGCAGTACGACCGATTATCACGGAAGGCGATCCACGACTGCGGCAGAAGGCGGTGCGCATCCGAACGATTGACGAGGATATTCGCCGGTTGGCGCAGGACATGTGGGATACCTTGGAAGCTGCCGAAGGGGTGGGACTGGCAGCACCACAGGTAGGCGTCCTACGCCGGCTCATTATCGTGAGCATCCCAGCTGGTTTTGAGCACGAAGACGACCCTGAGATTAAGCTCACCTTAGTCAATCCGGAGATTATCAAGGCGAGCGGGCGGCAAGTTGGCCCAGAAGGCTGCCTCAGCATCCCGAATTGGGTGGGCGATGTGCCACGCGCGATGAATGTCACGGTTCGTGCCCGTGACTTGCAAGACCGCGAGGTGCGGATCAAAGCCCATGGGTTCCTTGCCCGTGTTTTGCAGCACGAGATCGATCACCTCGATGGCATTCTCTTCATCGACCGCGTGGAAGACAAGTCGACGCTCCGCTACGTGCCTGACGAGGGCGAGGAAGCCGAGCCGCGTGTTCCGGTCTCGGCCCCCGTTGTATCGCCGGCCAACACGTAACGTTAGACAATCACTTCTGGCTGGTGAACGCGGGCTTGCTCCGCCTCGATAATGGCGCTAATTGTTGCCACCGTCTCCTCGAGCCGGTCGTGCTCGTTGAAGACGACATAGTCAAAGTCGTAGACGCATTCTAACTCGCGCGAGGCCGTCGCAATCCGCTCCATCAGTGTCGCTGGGTCGTCCGTCTTGCGCTGGCGGAGTCGCTGCATCAGTTCACTCATTGATGGTGGAGCGAGGAAGATCAAGACAGCCTGCGGCACAAGGCGGCGAATTGACGCTGCTCCTTGGACATCAACCTTGACGACCACTGACTTGCCAGCACGCAACGCCCGACGAATCCGCTCCTTGGGCACGCCATAGAGATGGCCATAGACTTCGGCCGATTCGAGAAATTCGCCGCGCTCACGGGCTTCGAGAAACTCCTCGCGCGACATGAAATAGTAATGGACGCCGTCGATTTCACCGGGTCGACGCGGCCGCGTCGTCGCCGTAACGGCAAAATGGAAATCGGGGAAGCGCTCGCGCATGCGCTCAATCACGGTATCCTTGCCAACACCGGAGGGCCCTGAGATCACAATGAGCTTTGGACGAACACGTTGGCGCAAAGCCTCAAGGAGCTCGTCGGCTTGCGCATTCAGCCCGAGATCGTCCCGCACGCTCACGTTTCCTCTTCTCCCGCACGCGCCCGCTCTGCTCCAGGGCGTGACAACTGCCCCGTTGAGGCCATTGTGCCACATGCCTTTGCGTACGTGAACGGCAACGACGAAGGAATGTATCACCAATGTTTGATGTGCTGACAATAGCTGCTCTCAGCGACGAACTACGCGCCAAGATTGTCCCAAGCCGGGTGCAGCGTGTCTTTGCCATCGACCGCTGGACGTTCGGGCTGGAATGCTACGCTGGAAAGCGCTGGTATGTTCTCGTCTCGATCGCCCCACAGGATGCCTGGGTGACACTGCAAACCGAGCCGCCCACGCACGACCCGTCACTCGTTACCCCATTTTTGCTCTTGTTGCGGAAATACGTCCGCGGTGGGCGACTCACAGCCGTCTCCCAGCCTGACCTTGAGCGTGTGCTCTTTCTTGATTTCGAGCACTGGCTGGAAGACGATGACGAGGAAGGCAGGCTTGTCCAAACACGGCTCGCACTCGAGGTGATGGGACGTTATAGCAACGCGGTGTTGGTCGCTCAGGAGAGCGGCAAGATCCTCGACGCACTCAAGCGCGTGACGCCTGACATGAGCAGTGCTCGCCCAGTTCTACCCGGACGGCCCTACACGTTGCCTCCAAGCCAACTGAAGCACGATCCACGGGGGCTCTCGCCAGCACTGCTTGCTGGGCTGCTGCGCGATCAGCCGCCGCAAGCGCCGCTGTCAAGTGCGCTCGTGCAGACATTGCTCGGCTTTAGCCCACAGATGGCGCGCGAAGCAGCCTATCGCGCTTGTGGCGATCCAGCGCTGCCAGTGCACGAGGCACTCGAGGATCCAGAGGTAATCGAGCGCCTTGCAGCAGCGATTGCGGCAATCCTTCAGCCACTGGCAGATCACAGCTGGGAGCCGAGTGTCTATCTCAGCCAGGACGAAGCGGTCGCGTTTGCGGCCATTTCGCTCTCCTATCTCCGCGGAATGGACGTCGAGCATTACACCTGGATATCTGAAGCGATCCAGCGCTACCGACAGGCCCACCAGCAGGCCAAGGGTGTAGCCGAGAGCACGCAGGAACGCTATGCCGCACGCCGACAGCGGTTGCTTGCACGCATCCAAGAGGAACGGGCGCGACTTGCAGCCCGCATCCACTCGCTCGAGCAAGAGCTTGCGCGGAGTGCCGACGCCGAGCGTTTGCGGGAGATGGGGGAAATGCTCTATGCCTACCTGCACACAATCACACCCGGGCAGACGGCACTCGATGTCGACGGCATGACCATCCCGCTTGATCCGCAACGCTCGCCGGTTGAGAATGCCCAGCATTACTTTGAGCTCTATCGTAAGGCCAAAGCCGCGCTCAGCCAGCTGCCAGAACGGCTGGAGGCAGCGCGAACCGAGCTTGCCTACCTTGAACAGCTTGCGACGCTGGTCGAGCTCGCTGATACTGCTGAGACGCTTGAGCAGCTTGGGCGAGAACTCGAGGACTACCGCACGCACCGGCAATCGCCGGCACCTGCTGCCAGGCAGCGGCAGGCGACGAAGCTACGGAGTTGGCGCACACCGAATGGCGACCGCATCTACGTCGGACGCAATGGCGCAGAAAATGAGCGGATTACGTTCGAGATCGCGCGGCCGCATGACACGTGGTTACACGTGCGCGGCATGCCGGGGGCTCACGTTGTCGTGCGATGGAATAGCCAGCCGAATGAGGAGACGTTGCAGCAGGCGGCAGCGCTTGCTGCCTGGTTTAGCCGGGGACGAACCGATACGCGCGTCGCCGTCGATGCGACAGAGCGGCGCTTTGTGCAGCGGATTCCGAACGCTGGGCCAGGTATGGTGCGCTATCGGAATGAGCGCACCCTCAGCGTGCGGCCAAAGCCACCTGAGGAACTTCCCCTTGTACCAGCCTAGGAACGGCCTAACTGGAGCGCCGCTCTGGCGGGCGGGCAAAGCGACCGAGCAGCAAGCCCAGCTCAAAGAGCAAGTACATCGGCGCAGCGACAAGCATCATGTTGAACGGGTCAGGGGTTGGCGTAATGATGGCAGCGATGACCATAACGATCACCACCGCAAGGCGGCGGAAGGAGGCTAAGCGCTTCACTGACACGATGCCGAGCCGCACCAGCAGGTAGATCACAATCGGCGTCTCAAAGACAACGCCAACCCAGAGCAGCAGCGTAAGGTAGAACGAGATCACTTCTTGCGCGCGGAAGTCGGCCCGAAATACACCACTGCCAAAGTGGGAGAGGAAATCCAACGCGCGCGGGACGAGGACGAAGAAGGCAAAGAGCACACCAGCCACAAACATCAAGGTCACAAAGGGCAAGGCACGGAAGAGGTAATAGCGCTCTTTGCGCGTCAGGCCTGGCGCCAGAAAGCGGATCAGCTGGTAAATGATCACCGGCATGGCGAAGGCGAAGCCAATATAGAGTGCGACTTTGGTGTACACGATGAACGGTTCGGTTGGCGAAATAGCCTGCAAGTTATTCAGGCCCGACATCCGCTCGATCAGATGAAGTGCTGGAAACGCCAGCGCCAAGCCGATGACAAACCCGACGGCGACCGCAAGGACTGAGTAAATCAGCCGTGTGCGGAGCTCCGCCAGGTGCTCCTGGAGGGTCATTTCTTTATAAAATTCTTCTGGCTCAGGCTCCGGCTCGGCTGGCCTGGCGACGTTGCCTTGTCCCCGCATCCGGTCGAGCAAGCTTACCATCGTCTGCTACCCGTGCTCTCGCAAGACCCGCACTCCGTTGCCATTAAGCGTAGCAAAAGCGCGCGGAACGACAAAGACGGCGCGGAGCCGTGCTGCTCGCGCCGTCCACCGCGGTCTCGGCACACGCCTATTGGTTCAGGTGCTCTTCGATGAACTGGATTGCGTCGCGTACGGTGACGATATTGGATGCCTCTTCGTCAGAAATCTCAATGCCGAACTCTTCCTCGAGTTGCATGATCAATTCAACAAGATCGAGGGAATCCGCGTTGAGATCCTTGACGAATTCGGCATCGGGCGTCACTTCACTCGGATCAACGCCAAGCTGCTCGGCGACGACCGCTTGGACGCGCTGAAAAATCGGTGACTCTGTCGACACAGTCATACCTCCCCATTGGCCTCACACGCCCGTTTATCGCGCGTAGTATGCCCAAGGCAACACGATCCCGACAAGGGATGCGGAATTAGCTTGGCGAGGCAAGGTTCGTTGCAATTGTCCCAAGGACGCCGTTGACAAACCGGCTCGAGTTCTCGCCGCCATACTGCTTTGCGAGCTCGACGGCCTCGTTAATCGCCGCCTTGAGTGGCACATCAGCTTCGTGGAGCAGCTCGTAGATCGCAATCCGCAGGATGTTCCGGTCGACTGGCGGCAGTTGCGCAACGGGGAAGGCTGGAGCAGCCGCGGCAATCCGCTGGTCGATATCGTCCCGATGAGCAAGCACGCCGCGCACCAGACGCTCAAGGTAACGCCGCACCGGCTGCGCAATTGACACATTCTCAAGATACCGCGCAAGCACGTCTTCAGGATCGTGGCGTGCAACGTCAATCTCATAGAGGACTTGCAACGCCAGGATTCGCGCCTGCCGGCGTGTTCGGCTGAGCGTCGCCACTCGTGCCTCCATATCACAGCACAAACCGCGTGTCGTCTCGCCCTCCCATGCCCCAGACCACTCAACCACAGTCCAACGGGCTACCCCGTTCGACCTCCATTCGTGATTGTACCCAATGGACATGAGTGCCAGTCATGCAGTAAGCGAAGCACCGTTCAGGTACGAGGCCAAGAAGGTCGTTGTTGCGCGGCCTTCCTGCACAACGGGATGCTCGAGCAGTTCGAGGTAGAGCGGAATTGGGGTAGGGACACCGACGATCACGGTCTCGCGCAACGCCCGATGAAGCCGGCGGATGGCGCTCGGTCGATCCGGCCCCCAGGCGATGATCTTAGCCAGCAAGGAGTCATAGTATGGCGGGATCGTGTAGCCGGGATAGAGGTGGGAATCGACACGAATGCCCGGTCCTGCTGGCAAGAGCAGTTCCGTGACCTGGCCAACGCGTGGCGTGAACTGCTGCGCCGGGTCCTCGGCTGTCACCCGGACTTCAATCGCGTGTCCACGCGGGCGCCGGTCGTCTTCAGAGAGGGTCAGACGCTCGCCGGCAGCAATGGCGAGTTGCCAGTGCACAAGGTCAACGCCGGTAACCATCTCAGTGACCGGATGTTCGACCTGGAGCCGTGCATTTGCCTCCGTGAAGTAAAACCGGCCGTTGCGATCAACGAGGAACTCGAAGGTGCCTGCACCGACATACCCGACAGCCTTGGCACCGCGCACTGCTGCCTTGTGCAATGCCTCGCGCACTTTGGCGGGCAAGTTCGGCGCTGGGGCTTCTTCAATTAGCTTCTGGTACCGGCGCTGGATGGAACAATCGCGTTCGCCCAAGGCAACCACGTTGCCGTACTGGTCAGCAAGGATTTGCACCTCAACGTGACGAGGGTCTTCAAGGTAGCGTTCGAGGTAGACGGAGCCGTCGCCAAAGGCGGCGTGCGCCTCCTGCTGAGCGAGTGCCAGTGCTTGGGCAAGCTCACTTTCGTGGCGCACGATGCGCATTCCCCGGCCACCGCCGCCAGCAACAGCTTTAATGAGCAGCGGATAGCCGATGGACTTCGCCAGCTTTCGCGCTTCCTGGGGCCCACTGACCGGCTCCTCCGTCCCTGGAATCACCGGGAGACCAGCTTGGCTCATCATGCGGCGTGCTTCGGCTTTGTCGCCAAGCGCGGAGAGGACCGAGGGAGGAGGCCCGATAAAGGTGATGCGGCACTCCTGGCACACTTCGGCAAAGACTGGATTTTCGGAGAGAAATCCGTAGCCAGGATGGATGGCATCACAGCCAGTCACCTCAGCGGCACTGATAATCGCCGCAAGGGCGTTATAGCTTCGTTCGGCAGGCGGTGGGCCGATGCAGATGGCTTCGTCGGCGAGCCGCACGGGCAAGGAGTCGCGGTCGGCCTCAGAGTAAGCCACGACCGCTGGGATGCCAAGCTCCCGGCAGGCGCGGAGCACCCGCAGGGCAATTTCGCCACGATTCGCAATTAACACTTTCCGAAACATGGGTCCCTACGCTGCCATGAACAAGCCGCCGTCAACACAGAGCACAGCCCCCGTAATGTAGCGGGCACCCGGCGAAGCGAGGAAGGCAATCGCCTCTGCGACATCTTCGGGGGTGCCGTAATAGCCGAGCGGGATCTGCTTGAGGAGCTGTTCTTGCAGTTCAGCGGGAATTGCCTCCGTCAGTCGTGTCTCGATGAAACCTGGCACGACGGCATTGACGGTAATGCCACGTGAGCCAACTTCACGGGCCAGGGCTTTGGTAAAGCCGATGATGCCAGCCTTGGCCGCGGCGTAGTTCGTCTGCCCAGCGTTACCAACCAGGCCAACAACCGAACTCAGATTGATGATGCGTCCGTAGCGTTGGCGCATCATCGGGCGCACCGCCGCGCGCGAGCAGAGGAAGGTGCCCTTCAAGTTTGTGGTGATCACCGCATCCCAGTCCTCTTCGCGCATCCGCATGATCAGCATGTCCCGGGTGATGCCGGCGTTGTTGACCAAGACATCGAGGCGACCGAAGCGGTTGACAACATCAAGGATCATTTGTCCGACTTGCTCTGCGTTCGTCACGTCGGCCTGGTAGGCGATCGCCTTGCCGCCGCGGGCTTCAATTTCACGGACGACGTCGTCAGCAAGGGCAGGATCAGAGCGGTAATTCACCACGACGTGATAGCCGTCTCGGGCGAGACGGAGGGCCGTTGCGCGGCCAATACCCCGAACGGCACCAGTAACGATCGCGGCGCCACGTTCCTCATGACTCACGGGTGCCAACCTCCTCCCCGCGTGACCGTGTGCGTGGCGTCGGTTTGTCAGCAGCACATTCTGGTAACAATGCTTCGGCGGTGTGCACTGTTGTATGGGGCACGATGCGTGGGATCAGCCCGGCCAGCACGCGGCCGGGACCGACTTCGTAGAACGTCTGGGCGCCGAGTGCAACGGCCGCCTGGACGACATCGATCCACCGGACGGGGGCGGCAATCTGCGCCAAGATTGCCTCTCGGATCTCGTCTGGGTCAGTCCGGGGACGGGCATCGACGTTGGCGATGAGCGGCGCAATCGGCGGCCGGAGGGCAACGCCTGCAACGAGTGGACGCAACCCCTCGATGACAGGGCGCATGAGCGAGGAATGGAACGCGGCGTTGACCGGCAAGGGGACGACGCGGCGTGCGCCACGCTCACGCGCGAGCGTGGTGGCTGCGGCGAGAGCTTCCTGCGTGCCGCTCAGGGTAATCTGTCCCGGTGCGTTAATGTTCGCCACTTCCGCGCCAGTAGCATGCGCGATCTCTTCGAGCACGGCACGGTCGAGGCCAATGACTGCGATCATGCCACCGGCAGCGTACTGCTCCATCAGTTCGCCACGCCGGCGAACGATCCGCAGGGCATCTTCGAGCGCAAGACTGTCAGCGACGACCAACGCGGTATATTCGCCCAGACTGTGACCAGCGATGCAGCACGGTGCAGGGAGCAGCCCTCGTTGTTGGAGGACACGCGCATAGGCGACGCTGACAGCTAGCAACGCTGGTTGCTGGTTGCGCGTGGCCTGGAGTTCTTCAGCCGGCCCTTCAAAGATGATCTGCGAGAGCCGAAAGCCAAGCACGCGGTCAGCCGTTTCAAAGATAAGACGCGCAGCCGGTTCGGCCTGGGCCAGGGCACGCCCCATGCCGACATACTGGGAGCCCTGTCCCGGGAAGACCCACGCGACGCTCATCCTGCCTCCCGTCCTGGCACACCCTGCCACCCCCAGCGCACCACGCTCGCCGCCCAGGCTAAGCCAGCTCCAAAGGCAACGAGCACGACGTTCATGCCAGGCTTCAACGCGCCAGCATCCGCGGCTTCGGCAAGACAGATGGGCACAGAGGCAGCAGACGTGTTGCCATAGCGATCGATGTTGACCCAGACCTTCTCCATCGGCAGGCCAAGCCGCTTCGCAGCGGCATCGATGATGCGCAGATTGGCCTGGTGCGGAATAAACAGGTCAATGTCCTGAGGCTGGAGGCCAGCTTGCTGAATGGCTTCGAGTGCGGCCTCGCCGAGGACGCGGACAGAGAAACGGAAGACTTCGCTGCCCTTCATCCGCATGTAGGGGCGCTTGGGTGGCGTTGCTCCATTGGCGCTGAGCAACTCGCGGAAGCCGTCGATGTACAAGCTCCACGCACCGGTCCCGTCTGAGCCGAGCACGGTCGAGAGGATGCCCTCATCCGCCGTGGTCGCTTGCAGGACAACGGCGCCTGCGCCATCGCCGAAGAGCACGCAGGTGCTACGGTCTGAGAAGTCGACCCAGCGCGTGAGCGCGTCGACGCCGACAACGAGTACGGTTTGCGCCGTGCCAGCGGCAATGAACTGCGCGCCGACGGCGAGCGCATAGACGAAGCCGGAACAGGCTGCTGCGAGGTCGAAGGCACCAGCCCGGCTGGCACCGAGTTCGGCCTGGAGGAGCGAAGCCGTGGACGGCATCAAAGTATCTGGGGTGACGGTTGCGACGATGATGAGGTCGAGCTGGTCTGGGCCAAGCCCGGCCGTTGCCAGCGCATGGCGAGAAGCCGCGGCGGCCATTGCCGTCGTCGTCTCGGTTGGCGCAGCAAGGCGGCGTTCACGGATGCCCGTGCGCGCGACAATCCATTCGTCGGACGTCTCTACCATGTGCTCAAGGTCATGGTTTGTCAGCACACGATCTGGGAGATACGTTCCCCATCCGGTGATCGTCGCACGCCGCCCCACCGCTGCCCCTCCTGTTTATCGTGGGTCTCGTGCCCCTGCCTGTCTCGTTGGTCGCTCGCTGCCGCCTCTTACTCGCGGTCAGCTCGGCGCTGCCGGCGCGCGCTGGCCGGCTCGATGACCTGCCGACCACGATACGTGCCGCAATTTGGGCACACAAGGTGTGTTGGCTTCAGCTCGCCGCAAGCTGGGCAGGTCATAAGCTGCGGTAGCTTCAGGTACTGGTGGCGCCGGCGGTAGCCTTCGCGCCGCTTGCTTACTTTATGCTTTGGTAGCGCACCCATGGACTGTACCTCCCCCTTACTCCAAGAAGGCCGCGTTAATTCTCCAGCAAGAGACTCGCAAGTACCGCGAGCCGGTCATCGACGGGCATTGCTTCTGGTGGCAGGAGCGACTCAAAGCCTGGGCAGTCTGGTCCGCAGACGGGGCGAAGAGGCTGTGCGAGGATCGCTACCTGCCGAAGCAATTCGTTCAAGTCCAGTTGGTGATTCTCATCGATGATGAATGTCTCATCATCTTCTGGGAGCGGCAACGGGGCACCCGTCTCGACATCGATGCTGGGCCAGAACTCGGCGGAGACCGTCTCGGTGTATGTGCCATCGAATTCCGTTAAGCAGCGGGCACAGACCTGGTGGCCGGTGACCTGCACATCGCCAGTCACCAAGATGCCGGACGTAATGCGCGTCAGCCGCAGGTGGGCCTCGACACGCTGGGTTGGCAGGTCAACATCGAGTTCGAGCGCATCGAGATGGACGTCAATGCGCCGCTCCGCACCGACGCGCGCCTTGAGAAGCTGCGCGACATTCAAGACGGTATCGTTGTAAAGCTGCTGCGGTTGCATCGTTCACCCTCCGGGCGAGCGTCCCCACATCATGGGGCGCAACTAGGATACTATACTGCTCTCCTCCGGCGCTGGCGAGCCAGGGAGCGCGCAACGCGGCAGACGGTAGTAGAATGCCGGGCGGAGACGAAGGGATGGCGCCGTGCGGGAAAATATGCTCAAGCGGAAACTGGCGGCCGGTGAAGCCGTCATCGGGTGTTTCGTACCATATCCGTCGGCCGAGCTTGCTGAGTTGGTCGCGCGGCTCGGCTTCGACTTTGTCTTGATCGACTGCGAGCACGGGCCGACGTCGATCGAGTCGGC
>ERZ795042.1664-NODE-1664-length-13892-cov-181.066561_pt1 | contig 13892 bp, 12 predicted proteins | sample MGYA00375126_ERZ795042 | MGnify/ENA primary metagenome ERZ795042 (study PRJEB30171, sample SAMN05518105) | compost metagenome | isolation source: Feedstock adapted compost from Newby Island compost facility, Milpitas, CA | place: USA:Newby Island compost...
GCCTGGCATCAAGGATGGCGAGCAACATTTCGGCATCCTGATGGATGAGGTGGCCTTTCAATTGGGAAAGAAGTTCCGGATCCCATTTATCGCCGGCCGAACGTTCCAGGTAATGAACGGTGTATTGGATAATGGCGTTGCAAAGCGCGACGCGATCTTTCACGGCCGTCTCGCCGTGATCGAGATACTGCAGAATCCGGGTGAGCAGACGGCCCATGTATTGGCCCAAAACGACCGCCGATTCCGCGCTGTCCATTTTCTTTTTGTCCGCGCGCCATAATGCGTCGAGCTTCGACAGTTCGGAATCCAGGCAGTCGTTGATGACTTGCTCGTATAACCCAAGCTGAAGCATCGCGCCACCGCCGCAATCTATCCTGTCTTCCAATATTCGACATATTTTGAAATAGTCCTTCTTTCCTAACTGACAAAACAAAGACTTTTGCTTCAAAAGACAAAACAGCGGGACTATAGACGGACGTCAAGCCGCCAGATAGACAACGCCGAACATGGCCAGCGTCCCCGCGAGGGCAAATTTCCAGTTCCAACGGAAGCTGAAGGTGAAGCTGGATGTTTGCAAAAGCCCGCCGAGCAGAAGGGACGGCCCGGAAAACGGGGAAATGACCTGGCTCAGGCCCCATGCGCAAAGGATTGCCGCGGAGACGGGTTCCTTCGCGAGCCCGAAATCGGTACGGGTAATGATGGGGAGGATCAAGGACACCACAACCAGGGGCTGAAACCCGAAAACGACCAGCACATAGAGAACGGCCACCATGGCCGCGAGGACCAGCCAGCCGGACAGCTGCTCCGCAAAAAAATCCGCGAACCCGCCGGCGATCCTGCTTCGGCCGGGTTCGCGGATGTTCCGGTTCGAGAATCAATCAATCCCCGGCTATCATGGCCATCGCGGCGCGTACCCGGGCTTCGGCCTGCGGCTGAAGCGGGGCGGGCAGGCCGAAGTAATAAATGAAGTCCAGCGCCTCGTAGCCGCCTTCGGCGATCTGGTCCGCCGTGGCCACGTAGCCGATCATGCCGTTGGAGTAGCAGACGGGCAACACCCGTCCGCCAAAGGCGGAAGCGAGAAAGGCGCCGTACGCCCCCGACAGCTCCGCGTTGGCCGCGAGCAGCGCCAGATCGTCCGCCAGCTTCAGGCAGGTCAGCTCCAGCTCCACCGTGCGGCGAAGATGACGCCCTTCCGCCAAGAGCAGACGGCTCCAGTCGGCAAGGATGCGCGCGTCGGGCATCAGCTGGCGAAGGCGGTTGCCTCCCGCCGCGGCTCCGGAGCCGCCGGAGGGGCCGCCGGCGTCGCGACGGGCGTCGGCATGGGAGGCGTTCTCCGCGCCTCCGTTTTCCGCCCAGCGGCGCAGCTCATCCTCCGACGGCGCCGGCTGCAGCGGAAGCGGAACCGTCAGCGTCCGTCCCGCCGGCGGGACCGGGCGCGCGGGTCGCATCGGCCGCGACAGAACGGCCCATGCCGCATCCGCGAGCATCCGCGCGTAACGGGCGACTTCTTCGGGTCCGCCGCGGTAGAACTCCCCATCGCGCACCAACGCGGGCCGGACGTCCGCGCAGCAGCCCTGCAGAAACGCCGCGACCGCGCCGTCGCCCAGCTTCGCTTCCAACAGTTCCATGCCAAGTCCCGGATATTCGGACAAAAGCACGTTCTCGCCGGAAATGGTCGGGTGGCAGGCATAGTGGACGAATGCGCCTTTCGTCCGCCCGCTTTCCGTCACGAAGCGGACCGCCGTCAGCGTCGGGTCCGCCGGCACGTCCGGGTTGGGCGCCATGAGGATGCGGCCGTCCACCCGCCTGCGGCGGTAGACGCCCATCTCCAAAACCCCGCTTCCGCGCTCCATTCGAACCGGTTCCATTGACCGGACCGCCTGCTCCGCTCCATCCAGCACGCGCTCCTCGAGCAAAGCCATGTACGCCGGATCGGGGATGCCCAGGGAAGGCGTGCCGTCCGTAGCGATCTGCGGCCCCGAATGGTTGTGGGTGCCGTGCAGGATGATCTGCTCCGCAGCGAGTCCCCAGCGTTCGGCCAGCCGCGCCCTCAGGCTGGCGACCACTTCACGGCCCCAATAGAGCAGGTCGGCCGAAACGACCAGCGCCTGGTGCGGGGTGCTGCCGGATTTGGCGCCGGACACTCCGTCTCCGTCCCGCCGGAAAAAGAAAATGCGGGCGTGGAGCGGCGCCGCAATCCGCTCGTACACGCCCTTCCGGTGCGCGAAGCCGGCCAGCGCCAGGGGCTTCTCCGGCGTGATGTCGACCTTCGCGCACCCCAAAAGCAACGGTTCCGTCACCGTGTCCACGCTCCCGAAGTTCGTTTGTGCAGCACCGGCGCATGAATCGACGTATCCGCTTTCGCATCCGTTTGCATCCGGCAACGCATTCGACTACGCGCCCGTTGGCGCATCCGCCTATGCATTCCTTGGCGCGTCAGCGGTTGCATTCACTGACCCGTCCGCCAGAAGCTCGATGATGAGCAGCACGTTGCGCAAAATGTGGAACGGGTCCTTGACCGGCAGGGCGACCGTTTTCTCCACCGGGCGGCCCTGGCGGTCCCGGATCTGGATCCATTCGCCGACCGTCTTGTCCGGATTGGGGAACGTGCGGAACACATACTCGTGCGCCTGCCCGTACATCCCGCGGAATTCGTCCCTGCCGGTCAGGCGCCAGGCGAGAAGCAACGCGTACAACGCTTCGGAATGGGGCCACCACAGCTTCATGTCCCACGTTTCCCGCACCAGATCCTCATAGCGGCCGCCGATCAGCCGGCCCCGCGGCTCGCCGCCGTCCCGGTCGATATAGCGGAACAGCCCGCCCGCTTCGTCGTCCCAGCCGAGCCGGAACATCCGCGCGATCACGTCCGCCGCCTGGCCGATCCGCTCCCGCCGACCGGCACGGAGCGCCGCCCGCATGACGAACCACATGCTCTCCAGGGCATGTCCCGGCGTCAGATGGCGGCTCAGAAGCGTATCCGCGTCGCCCGGATCGGCCGGCAGCATTTCGCGCACCATCGCCCCGTCCCGGAACCGGTCCATGATGTCGTCCATGTACGACACCGCGTCCGCCCGCACCTCGCCGGCCGCCGGATGCCCGTGCGTCTCCAGCGCCTCCGCCAGCTCGTCGGAGACGCACAGCAGGATCATCGGCGTGGCGTGCGCCTCGTAGCCGGCGGGCACCGGGTACGGCTCGCTGCGGCCGTCCCCCGCCGCCAGCCGCGCCACGATGCGCCGGTACAGCCCCAGCGCCGCCTCCAGCACATCCGCGTCTTCCGCGACCTGCGCATACCGGGCGAAACCGAGCGCGACGAAACAATCCGCAAAAAAGCTGATGTCATGCCCGAGGCCCGGCAAGGCCTCCTTCAACCGGCCGTCTTCCGTCAGCAGATACGCGCAGTTCCCGTTGTCCAGAAACGCGTGCTCCCGCAAAAACGCCACCGTCCGGCGGGCCTGCTCCAGACAGAGCGCCTCATCTCCCGCCAGCAGCCCCCGCCGCATCATCGACGCCGCCTGCGCGAGCAGCCAGATCATACGCCCCTGCGACCAGGTGTATTTGTCCGTGCCCACCAATTGCTTTCCGGCGTTGTCGAAACACGTGTACACCCCGCCGCGCGCCAGATCCAGCGCCCGCATCCAGAACGGCAGGAGGTCTTCCTCGGCATGGCGTCGGTAAAAAGACAGCAGTTCAGCCGTTTCCATATTCCCATCGTCCCCCGGTTCGCCGCCGTTTCCCGTCACTTCATGCCCGTCATGGCGACGCTCTGGATGATGTAGCGCCGCAGCACCAGGAACACAATCAGGATCGGCAGCACCGAAATGACCGAACCGGCGGACATGACCGTCGCGTCCACGGAGAACGACGACTGGAACATCGCCAGCCCGAGCTCCATCGTGAACAGGCTCTTGTCGCCGACCACGAGCAGCGGCCAGACGAAGGCGTTCCACGCCTCGATGAAGGCGAAGATGCCGAGGGCGCTCATCGGCGCCGTGAGCAGCGGCAGCACGATCTGCCCGAAGATGCGCCATTCCGAAGCCCCGTCGATGCGGGCCGCTTCGATCAGCTCGTCGGGAATCTGCTGGATGACGTTCTGCCGCATGAAGAAGATGCCGAAGCTCATCACCAGGTAGGGCAGCACCAGGCCGCCGAATTTGTTGAGCTGGCCGAGCTCGTGCACCTGGAGATAGAGCGGGATCATGTAGATTTCAAACGGAATGATGGCCGTGGCCAGAAACATCGAGAACAGAAACGCGAGCCCCAGGTAGCGGAATTTGGCGAAAATGTACCCGCACACCACCGACGTCAGCACGATGGCCAGCGCGGACGTCGTCGCCATCCGCAAGCTGTTCAGGAAATACAGATGGAACGGCGCGGTATCGAACAGCGTCACGAAGTTTTGCCAATGGAACGTGTCCGGGATGAACCTCGGCGGCCAGTAGTTGAGTTCCGGCGGCGTCTTGAAGGCCGTCGACACCATCCACACGAACGGAATGAGCATGATCACCGCGCCCAGGGCGAGCACGGCCACAATTCCGGCCTGCGCCAGCCGCTTTCTCCGTTTCATGCCTCGGCCACCTTCTTTCTTCTCCATCTTCTCCGGCCGCCCCGTTCACCGGCCAGCCAGAGCTGCAGCAACGTGAGAATCAGCACGATCACGAACAGCACGACCGCTTCGGCCGCCGCGTAGCCCATGAGGTAGTAACGGAACCCGTTTTCGATCATGTCGTACACGAGCACGCGCACCACATAGCCCGGCGAACCCTGGATGTCCGAAGCCAGGATGTAGATCTGGCTGAACACGTTGTATCCGTGGATGAGGGTGACGATCGACACAAACACGGTGATCGGCTTGAGCAGCGGGACGGTGATGTGGCGAAACGCCCGGAATCCCGTCGCCCCGTCGATCGCCGCCGCCTCGTAGTATTCCTTGGAAATGCCGGTCAGGCCGACGGTGAAAATGATCATGTTGTACCCGAGCGTTTTCCACACCGTCAGCATGATGACCGAAGCCAGCGCGAGCCGGTGCTCGAACAGCCAGGGCTGCGCGGGGATGCCGACGAGGGACAGCACGTAATTGAGCAGCCCCTGATTGGAATCGAGAATCCATTTCCAGGTCATCGCCACCGGCACCATCGGGGTGATGTACGGCAAAAAGTAGACCGCTTCGAAAAACGTTTTGAACGGAATGCCTCTGCTCAGCAGGAAGGCGATGACCATGGAAACCGGCACGCTGAAAATGAGAATGCCGAACGCGATAATCGTGGTGTTTTCCAGCGCGAGCCAGAACAGGTCGCTCTTGAACAGGTCCGCATAGTTGCGCAGGCCCACAAACGGCTTGTTCGCGGAAATCAGGTCCCATTGGAAAAAGCTGATCCAGATCGTCTTGGCGATCGGGACAAAACGAAGATAGGCGTAGAGCGCCAAAACCGGCGCAATGCAGATCAGGACGAACCAGTGCCCCGGCTTCAGCCTGAACCTTTTTCCGGCGCTCGCATGCATGGGGGCCGCCGCCCTCCTTTCCTTGTCGGTGTCGGAAAATGAACGATGAACCGGGGCATCACAGCAGGGACGCGCTTTCCTGGTCCAGGTAGATGGAGCACGCCTTCGCCGTCCGCAACACGGAAGCGGGACACCGCTCGGTAAGCGGCCCGTACAGGGCCTCCCGCACCGCCTTGCTTTTGCGGATGCCGGGAACGATGCAGAAGATAAAGGAAGCCGACAAAATGGCGGGCACGGTCAGCGTGATCGCTTCCCGCGGGACATCCTCCAGCGCGGCGAAACATCCGTCGTTGACCTGCTGCCGCCGGCTCGTCTCCTCCAGCGTGACCCGCTTGACCAGGAGCGGATCCCGGAAATCGGCGACATGCGGTTCGTTGAACGCGATGTGGCCGTTCTCGCCGATGCCGATGCAGGCGATGTCGATCGGATGCCGGGACAACAGTTCCGCGTACCGGCGGCATTCGTCGTCCGGATCGTTCAGCCCGTCGATGGCGTGGAACGCCGCGGGCTGCCGGTAGTTGAACACCCGGTCGCGCAGGTAGCGGGAAAAGCTTTGCGGCGCGTCCGCGCCGAGACCCACGTATTCGTCGAGATGGAAACAGATGATCCGCTGCCACGGGATGCGGTCGTCTTCCCGCAGCGCTTCGAGAAAATCGTCCTGGGAAGGCGCGGAAGCGAGCAGCATGCGGACATTCTCCTGCCGCCCGAGAAGCTCCAGGATGCGGGCGGCGACATCCGCGGCGGCCGCCCTGCCGAGCGCCTTTTTGTCCGGAAAGCGGTGGATCGTCAACTGGTTGACTTCAACAGATTTTTGGCCCATGAACAACCTTCCGTTTCCTGATTATTCCTTTACCTGATTATTCCTTTATTGATTGACCGTATTCAAAACCTTCACCGAAGCGCGGACGACAAGCCGCTCCTCGAACTGGATGTGCTTGTAGCCCGATTCGCGCCGCTCAAGGATGCGGTCGAACAGCGTCCAGGCCATGGCTTTGCCCGCGTCGTACGTCGGAATGGAAACCGTCGTCAGCGGAAACGTGTTGAACTCGATGTCGTCAAAACCGACGACCGACAGGTCGTCCGGCACGCGGAGCCCCGCGTCCTGAAGCGCCTTGATCACGCCGATGGCGATCAGGTCGTCGAAGCAGATGACCGCGCTCGGCCGGTCCTCCATTTCCGCCAGGCGCCGGCCGATCTCCATCGCTTCGCCCAGGGTGCTCGTGTGGCCGAACACGTGCCGCGGATCCGGGGCGAGACCGTGTTCCTTCATCGTGTCCAGGAACGCGGCGAAGCGCAGTTTGGCCGCCCGCGACGTGCGGGGCCCCTGCACGAAGCCGATGCGGGTGTGCCCGCACGCGAGCAGATGCTCGGTCGCCTGCCGTCCGCCCCCGTAATCGTCGAATTCGAAGGTGTCGCAGGACAGTCCGGAAATCCGGCCGAGCAGCACGAACGGTATCCCTTTCTTTTTCAGGGCGTGAAAATGATCGAACGTGACTTCTTCGAGAAGAGGCGCGATGATGAGTCCGTCCACCCGTTTGCGGGTCATGGCTTCCATGTGCTTGATTTCCGCCTGGTGGGATTCGCCGCTGCTGCACAGAAACACGGTATATCCGTGCTCTTCGGCCACTTCCTGGACGCCTTTGGTGATGTGGTTGTAGAAAGGGTTGGTAATATCCTTGATGATGAGGCCGATGGAACCGGTGGATTTCGAGGTCAGGCCCCGGGCCAGCTCGTTGGGCACGTAGCCGAGCTGTTCGGCGGCTTTCAGCACCTTCTGCCTCGTTTCCTCCGAGAAGCCTTCCTTGTTGTTCAGGACGCCCGAAATCGTGCTTTTGGCCAGGCCGGTCAGTTTCGCCAGATCGGCGATGGTCGGATTCTTCCGGGGATTCATCCCGTTCCCTCCACCGCCGCCAGCGCCGCGCGCAGCCCGTCCAGCGAGAGCCGCGTGCCGTCCGCCGGCGTGCCGCCTTCCGGGACATAGTGCGTCTCGATGGTGTACAGTCCCCGGTATCCGTCCCGTTCCAGCGCGGCGATCTGCTCCGCATACGGCACCCGGCCGCGGCCGATCGGCACGCACCGCGGGGTGCCGTCTTCCGTGATGAGGGCATCCTTCAAATGCACATGATCCAGGACATTTTTCACTTCATGGTAGCCTTCCGGATACGCCGGCCGTCCGCCGTACGCCTCGTTGCCCGGGTCCCACAGCACGCGGAGCCACGGGGATGCGACGAGGCGCGCGAGCCGTCCGACTTCCGCGGCGAAACCGCCGTTGCAGCTCGGTTCGTTCTCCAGGAGCAAAAGGACGTTTTCCCGCTCCGCGACGGCCGCCGCCGCTTTCAGATGCCGCACGACGTCTTCCTCGTACCGCCGGGGATCCTGCTCCCGCCAGAAGGAGAAAATGCGGATCCGCCGGGCGCCCAGCAGCCGGGCGATCCGGATCGCCCTTTCCAGCTTGGCGTAGTGGGCGTCCACGTCCTCGTCCTTCTGCCCGAACATGTCCCCTTTCATGACGGGCCTTGCGGGATCCAGCGCGCATTTGAACACGGGCGAAGCCACGGCGGAGACAAACAGCCCGCGCCGCTCCGTTTCCCGGCGAACGTCGAGCAATTCGCCGTCCGACAGATCCATCACGTTGCGGCCGTTCACCGTGCGGATCTCGACATGCTTCAGTCCGTGTGCGATCGCCCAGTCCAGCGCTTCCGCTAGGTCGGGCGAGACTTCGTCCGTCAGCACGCCCAGGCGGTCCCAGATCATGCGCAAGCTCCTCTCTCCGCGAATGCGTCAAAAATAATCGGTCAATACAAAAATCGGACAATTATGCGAATGATGTTACCACCTTGCGCACGGCTTCCGCGATGTCGTGCATGTCGCTCTCGTCGCCGAGCAGCACGTTCTGCGTCAGCCAGAACGCTTCCTCCCCGCAGGCCTTTTCGGCGACCGGGCACTCATAGACGCGGGCCTCGCCGGTCCATTTGCGGATGTCCTCGAGAATCGCGCGGTTCCGGTTCAGGGGCACGTAGCCTTCGTGCGCCGGAATCCCCTCCGCGTTCAGCATCCGGCAAATTTCCTTCTTGGAAGGCCTGCCGGGGATGTCCGCGTCGATCATGAACAGGAACAGATGCCAGGCGTGCCGGTCGATGCGGGCGTCGTAACGGGGCACCCGGACCCCGGGAATGCCGCCGAGCAGTTCCGCGAGCAGGCGTGCGTTGCGCTCCCGGCGCGCCATCTGTTCTTCCAGCCGGGTCAGCTGGCCGAGCAGCACCGCGGCCTGGAACTCGGTCATGCGCAGGTTCCAGCCGACCACCTCATGCTGATACCACTCGCCGCCGCGGATGCGTCCGGCGTTCGTCAGCGACCAGGCGCGATCCGCCAGTTCGTCGTCGTTCGTCAGGATCATGCCGCCTTCGCCGGCGTTGAGATTTTTCGACGACTGGAAGCTGAACGTGCCCAGGTCGCCGATGGCGCCGACGCCGCGGCCTTCCCAGCGGGCTCCCGCCGCCTGCGCGGCGTCCTCGATGACCCGCAGGCCGTGCCTGGCGGCGACCGCCTTGACGGCGGTCATGTCGGCCGGCGCCCCCGCGATGTGCACCGGGATGATCGCCTTCGTGCGGGGCGTGATGAGGGCCTCCGCCTTCGCCGGGTCGATCAGCAGGGTGTCTTTCTCCACATCCGCGAACACGGGGATCGCCCCGAACAAGAGCGGCGCCGAGGCGGTGGCAAAGAACGTGTACGGAGGCACGATCACCTCGTCCCCCGGCTGCACGCCCGCCGCCATGAGCGCGACGGTGATCGCGATCGTGCCGTTGACGCACGGAATGGCGTGCCGGGCGTCGTGCAGTTCGGCGAAGCGCTTCTCCAGCTCGGGCAGCTTGATCCGCCCCGTGCCGCCCCACTTGCCGGAGTCGAGCACCTCAAGGAGCAGTTTCCGCTCCGCGTCTCCAAACACCGGCCACTCGGGGAAGGGTCTGGTTCGGACGGGCGTTCCTCCGTCGATCGCCAACTTGGTCATCTCGCATTCTCCTTCTGCCGCGTATGTTTCCGCTTCGGTCCGGTTCGCCGGGAATCCGCGCCGGGATTCCGGCAGCCGGTCATCCGCCTCAGGCTTCCGGCAGCCGGACTTCCCGGCCCGTACGGGCGGATTCGTAGATCGCCAGCACGAGATCCACCGGTTTGCGCGCTTCCTCGCCGCTGACGAACGGTTCCCGGTCCTCCCGCACGGCCTCGATGATGTCGCCGACATAAAAGAGGTGGCCGTTCACCGCCAGCTGCTGGGAGCTCGTCGTCGAAGCCAGCCCCAGCGTGTCCTCGACTTGCGGGAGCGGCTCCTCGATTCCCGTGAACGTCCATTGCTTGAAGCCGGTGTCGCCGAATTCGATGGTTCCCTTGTCCCCGTGCAGTTCGAAACGGGTCTCCTGTCCCGGATACACGGAAGTGGCGCCCTGGATGACGCCGTACGCCCCGTTCTTGAACTTCAGGGCGATGACGGCCGTATCCTCCACTTCAATGCCGCGGGCCAGCGTCCCGGCATAGGCGAACACGGATTCCACGTCCCCGGCGAGGTGCACGAGAAGGTCGATGCCGTGAACGCCCTGGTTCATCAGGCATCCGCCGCCGTCCAGTTCCCAGGTTCCTCTCCATCCGCCGCTGTCGTAATATTCCTGGCTGCGGTAATATTTCAGGTACGCGTTGGCCATGACCAGCCGGCCGAGACGGCCTTCCGCCAGCGCCCGGCGCGTGATTTCCGCCGCCGGCATCAGCCGCCGCTGGAACACGCAGCCCAGTTTGACGCCGTGCCGGCGGCACGCTTCGATCATTTCCGACATGCGCTTGGGATCGATCTCCAGCGGTTTCTCGCACAGCACATGCTTGCCGGCCTCGGCGGCGGCAATGGTCCCTTCGGCGTGCTTGCCGCTCGGGGTGCAGACGCACACGATGTCGATGTCCGGCCGCTTCAGCATCTCGCGGTAATCGTCATACGCGTCGGCCCCGTATTCTTCCGCAAGCCGCCGCGCCTTCGCCAGCGTGCGGTCGTACACCGCCGCCAGCTCGGCCTCGGGGTGCCGCCGGATCGCTTCCGCGTGGACCTTGGCGATGATACCGGCCCCCAGGATCGCGAACCTGAACTTTCCTTTTGAAGAAGGCATCTCCAATCCCCCATTATAGACGAGGCAAGCCCGGGCGTGCAGCCGGGCTTGCGCTCGCCCCGCGGTTCATGCGTGTTACTCGGCCAGACGTCCCGCTCTCTTCAGGATGTCGTTGGTCTCCTGCGCCGCTTCGTTCAGGAACGCCCAGATCTTGTCCGGATTGTCCACCATGCTCGGGTCCGTGAAGCCCTTCGTCGCCAGCCGGTCGGCGAACTTGGTGAGGATTTCGTCGAACTCGGGCAGCGGCGGGTACATTTGCCATTCCTGATCGACGAAGAACGCTTCGAACTGCGGATACTTGGCGTACAGGTCGGACAGGTCGAGGTCGTTCCGCGGCACCAGCCAGCCGCTCATTTCCATGAGCTGCTTGTGGTTTTCCGGCTGGGTGATGAACCGGACGAAATCCCATGCCGCGGCGGCCTTGTCCGGATCCTTGGACGACACGTAGTAATTGATCAGGCTGATGACGTTCGCCTTCAGCGGGGCGGTTCCGTAGTTGAGGTCCGGCGCCTTCTTCGCGGTATCCAGGATCACGTTGGATTCGCGGATGTAGAACGCCGCGATGCCTTGCTGGAACGCCTCCGTGTCGTGCTTCAGGTTCGGATCGTCGGTGTGGTATTTGTGCACCATGTCCACGTACAGCTTCAGGGTTTCAAAACCGACGTCGGTGTTGTAATTGGCCTTCCATTTGCCGGGCGACACTTCCGTGACGATGCTGCCGCCTTTTTGCGCCATGATGTTCCAGAACTTCTCGCCGACGCCGCTGCCGCCGCCGCTCAGCCGCAGGCTCTGGCCGGCGCGGATCAGGTTGCCGTTGGCGTCGTACTTCGCCAGCTTCTGCGCGTATTCCAACAGGTTGTCGGGGCTTGGGGGTTCGGTCAGGCCGGCTTCTTCCAGGTAGTCCTTGTTGTAGAAAATCGCCCCCGCTCCCATGAAGGCCGGCACGCCGTAGGAGGTGCCGTTCACGATCGTCGTGTTCACGATGATCTCCTTGTGGATGCCGGACTGGTTATGCTGCACCAGGTCATCCGGCACCGGTTGCAGCATGCCGCCCTCGACATAGCGCAGCGCGATGTTCGGGTTGATCGGCAGGATATCCGCCGCGCTTCCGGACGGCAGCGAAGCCGCAAGCTTCTTCTCGTAGTCGCGCAGCGGGAACGACGAAATTTCAAAGGAAACTTCGGGATGTTCTTTCTTGTACTCTTCTCCCATTTTTTCGTAGTAGGCGTCCAGCTCGGGCCACCCGGTCCAGATGGTGAGGGTAACCGGCTTTTTCGGCGCATCCGACGCGCCCGATTGCCCTCCGCTGCCGGGCGACGGGCTCGAGCTTTGTTTCGAACCGCTGCCGGAGCAGGCGGTCAGGGCGAGAGCCGCCACCAGCACGATCGCCAGGCTGTAGGAAAACAGTTTTTTCAAGCGAACCAGCTCCCTTGCATTGAGTTTGATGTTGTACGCGAAACCAGACGACCCCTGCTTTTTTTCATTCGATATGCGCTTTTCGATCGGTCGCAACCTGTTGTCTGAGTCCGGTTGCCGCTGTCGCTCACCTCCCGCAAGAATCGACAAATTTGTACCGGTTCAAATTTTGCAGAAAAGAAAAGATGAAAAAAATCTGTTATCAAATTGTACAATCTGGTTCCTATTATAACGAAAATATCACACTATGACGCTTATAATGTCATGTTTAATAACACAGAAATTCATTAAAAGCGCCCAATTATGTTATATTTTCTTACGCATATCCGGCCGTTTTCATCATGTTTATAAGCGCTTTCATTATAATAGATTGAACCGTTTCAAGCAAGCGGGAAATTTAAACCGGCCCTTCCCGCAACAGGCTGTCCGGACCGGAACGCCTCAGATTTCTGCCGCTTCCGCGACGATCCGTCCGCTCTTGATCACCTTCCGGATAAGGAGCCTTCCTTCCGAGTCTTCCCAACGGAAAGCGATCAAATCCGCCCTGCGGCCCGGGCCGATTTCGCCGAGCAGCGGTTCGCCGATGAGCCGCGCCGGACGGGCCGTCGCCGCGCGGATCGCTTCTCCGGGAGTGCAGGAGACGAACCGGCGGTACCGCGCCACGCAGTCGGCCAGCGTCACGGCCGAACCGGCCAGCAGGTTCGGGTTCGCCGCCATCTGCAGCCGCCCCGTGGACAACAGCTCCACTTCTCCGCCGATGTGGGTTTTGTACCGGCCCGGTTTCATGCCGGCCAGATGGGCGGCGTCGCTGACCAGGACGACGCGGCCGTTTTTGGCCCGGGCCATCACCTTGACCACCGTTGGATGCAAATGGTGGCCGTCCGCGATGATGCCGGGCGTCAGGCGGTCGTCCGCCAGCTGCGACCAGATGTAGTTGGGGTGCCGGGGCAGAAGCGGATGCGCCCCGTTGCCCAGATGCGTTGACATCCGCGCGCCGGCTTCGGCCGCGGCCTCGATGTCCTCGTGGCCGGCCGCCGTATGCCCGATGCAGACGAGAATGCCTTCGGCGGCCAGCCTGCGGATCATGGCGACGGCGCCTTTGCGTTCCGGCGCCAGCGTCACCATGCGGATGAGCCCGCCCGCCGCCTCCTGCCAGGCGGCAAACTCGTCCCAGTCCGGATCCCGCACCTGGTCCTTCGGATGGGCGCCCCTCGGGCCGTCCTCCCCGGAAATGTACGGCCCTTCCAGATGGATGCCGATCACGCATTCGCGGACCAGCGGGTCCTGTTCGCACGCCAGCCGGACCGCCGTCACGGCGTCGCGGATCTGTTCGAATCCGGCGGTGATGATCGTCGGGCAGAACGACGTCGTTCCGGTCTTCAGCACTTCCCGGGTCATGCGGCACACCGCCTCCACCCGCGCTTCGAGCGGCATATCCGCCGCGTTGAGGTCGTGGCCGGCGAAGCCGTTGATCTGCAGATCGACGAGCCCCGGCGCGATCCAAAGCCCGGATTCATCCCTCTTGTCCGGCTCGTCCGGCGACGGCCCGGGAACCGGCGCCACCGAAACGATGCGTCCTCCGGAGATTTTGACGCGCACCCGCCCGCCCGTTTCCGCCAGCCGGCCTTGCAGTTCCTTCACTTCCACGTATGGCCCACCCCTTGCTGCCGAATGAAAGCGGGTTGCTTCCCCCGCAATTACTCATCATTATCTCCGCTCGTTTTCCGCCGTGTCAATTCCGGGAATCCCCGCCGGCGGCTCCCCTACCCCGCGGAGAAGGAACCCTTGGCTGAATCGAGTAGAAGGGGGCGGCTAGCCCCCGTCCTCTCACAC
>ERZ795042.1676-NODE-1676-length-13809-cov-237.534317_pt1 | contig 13809 bp, 11 predicted proteins | sample MGYA00375126_ERZ795042 | MGnify/ENA primary metagenome ERZ795042 (study PRJEB30171, sample SAMN05518105) | compost metagenome | isolation source: Feedstock adapted compost from Newby Island compost facility, Milpitas, CA | place: USA:Newby Island compost...
CATGCCAGGTGGTGTGAGAGGACGGGGGCTAGCCGCCCCCTTCTACTCGATTTTCATCGAAGATGCCCAATTTTTTAAGTTATTACTGATTGCAATTCGACCACCGCCGGAACGCCGGGCGGCGCGAAAGGCAATCGGCGCGGGAGATGGGAACGGGGCAGCCCGCACCTGTCGGAAGTTGTACGCAAGAAGGAAGCGGTGCATGATCGTGCGAAAGGCGAACCGGCCCGGCCGGCTTGCGGGAAAGCTGGTTCCGGCTGTCTTGGCCGCGCTGTTTTGGTTCGAGCAGGCGGCCTATGCCGCGGGTTTGTTCGTCCAGAACGGCTCGAACGGCCAAGGCGGATACCAGACGGGAGGGTACGACGCGCTAAGCCCTCAGCCGGCCGCCTACTTGTTGCCGAGGCTTTTCAGCCTATCCTAGTATTGTTAATGTCCGCATCACTTTACTTTTTGAATCAATTCATCCCATTCCTTGATGCCGTTTTCTATTTTGGAGTTTCGCTTTTGTTGCATGAGTGGTACCCCGAATCCGGCAAAAGAGCAAGAATTAACATCAATTACAATTATAATATTGAAAAATGTTCAATCCAATCCATTTTGGTCAATATGGCAGGGAAGGACTGATCTGCTTCTTGTCGAATATTTTTTGTAGAAAAACCAACAACGGGATTGAACAAGGCGCCCTGATCAGCATGGAGGGGTCGATGAAATGGGCATCGTTGAAAAGGCGGCACGTGACTGCATCAATCACGAACTGGCATTTGTCAAATTCATTTCCGCAAATGATTCGGGAGCAACCGGATCCCACCAGGCCGGTTTCTACATCCCACATAATTCATGGCAAATCTTGTTTGACACTCCCGGCATCAAGGGGGAAAACAAGGACAGGAAGGTCAAAATTCGCTGGCAGGATGATTTTGAGACGGAGAGCAGATTCATTTATTACGGCAGAAAGACACGAAACGAGTACAGAATAACAAGGTTCGGCAGGGGATTTCCCTTTCTCCGTCCGGAATGCATGGGCGATCTTTTTGTTCTTGTCAAGATTGATGCCGACTACTATCATGCCTATGTAATCCAAGGCGATGAAGATATTGAATCCTTCTTTTCAATCCTTGGGATCGGACCGGAACAGACGAACGATCTTCTCCGTTCCGCCAGGTCGCCGGACGATGTGCTGGACGGCCTTTTTCGTGGATTCATTTCCGTTCTGGAAGTCGATTTTCCGGAATCCGCCGTCATTTCGGAAAAGGCGAGGGAATTCTTCAATGCGGCCAACCGGGGTCGCCGGCTTGATTCCGATTCTCTTCTGATCGGATGGCTGGAAACGGAATACTCCCTTTTCAAAGCCATCGAAGCCGACAGATACAGGGATCTGCTGTCAAGGCCGTTTTCTTCGGTGGATGAATTGGTGGAATGTGCGAATACGGTGCTGAACAGAAGGAAAAGCCGTGCCGGGAAATCGCTCGAGAATCATCTTGCGGAAATTTTTCGGAGAAAAGACTTGCCTTTTGAATCCCAGGTCCAGACCGAAGGCAAAAAAAGACCCGATTTCATCTTTCCCGGTGGCTGGGCATATCACGATCCTGCCTACCCTGAAAACAGACTTGTGTTTCTGGGAGCAAAAACTACGTGCAAGGATCGATGGAGACAGATCCTGAATGAAGCCGACCGGATCGAAGTAAAACACCTGTTTACGCTGCAGCAGGGAATTTCGGAAAACCAGCTTGCGGAAATGTATCATTACAGGGTGACTCTGGTGGTGCCCCGGCAGTACATCGACAGTTTCCCCAAAAGCTACAGAACAAGGATCCTTTCGCTGGAGAAATTTATTGAAACAACGAAGCGGGTGCTGGCGGCAGGTCGCTAGCCAGGCATAAATCACGGTTTTCATGCCAAACGGACAGCAGGGAAAAGCATCGGGGATAAGAGGGAATGGCCATGGCCGATATTGTGGACAAGGAAACCAGAAGCAGAATGATGCAGAACATACGTGCGGTTTCCCGGCTGGAAGACAGGATTTCCAGGCGTCTCTGGCAAATGGGATTGCGATACAGGAGGAATGTAAAGGATCTTGTCGGCAAGCCGGATATCGCCATAAAGAAATACAAGGCTGTTGTTTTCGTGGATTCCTGTTTCTGGCATTCATGTCCGGACCACCGGGTCATGCCGAAAAGCAATGGGGAATTTTGGAGAAGAAAGCTTGAGGCCAACAAAAAGAGGGACACTGAAGTCAACCTTTACTACGAATCTCTCGGCTGGAATGTTCTAAGGCTGTGGGAGCACGAATTCAAGGAAGATTTCGAGACGGCGGTGGCGAAAATACACGATTTCATTGTAAAATGCAGGGAAAAAAGCCAATCCGGATCATAATGAACACGAATATCTGTTTGCTTTTTTAGGCTTAGGGATTAAAATGGGTATATAAAGAATCCCGAGGTGAAACCCTTTGAAACAGATACATATCAAACTTGACAACGAGTTTCATTACAGGCTGACTAGACTTGTCGAACGGGAAGGAACCACGATCCAGGAATTCGCCCTGTCTGCCCTGTACGGAAAATACCGTGAAATGACCCGACCCGGGGCGGGGAAGGAAGAGTTCACATTCATCGATCTGTTTGCCGGAATCGGCGGCATGCGGCTTGCCTTTGAATCTGCAGGGGGAAAATGCGTATTTTCCTCCGAGTGGGACAAATACGCCCAAAAAACCTATTTCAGCAACTTCGGCGACTTGCCGGAAGGCGACATAACCAAGATCCCCTCCGAAAGAATCCCCGATCACGATATTCTTTTGGCAGGCTTCCCTTGCCAGCCATTTTCAATAGCAGGTGTATCCAAGAAAAACAGCCTAGGCAGAGCGCACGGATTCCTTGACGAAACACAAGGCACCCTCTTTTTTGAAGTGGCCCGCATAATCAGGGACAAGCGCCCCAAGGCATTCCTGCTTGAAAATGTAAAAAACCTGAAAACCCACGACAAGGGCAGGACGTTCATGGTTATCCAGTCCACGCTTCAGAAGCTGGGTTACAGTCTCCATGTCGCGATTCTGGACGGGAAATACTATGTGCCCCAGCACAGGGAAAGAATCTTCATCGTCGGGTTCGACATGAATGTTTATGGAGGATGGGAAAATTTCCATTTCCCCGATCCTCCGAAAAAGAGCCCAAAACTAAGAGATATACTCGAAGAAAATGTGGACGAAAAATACACGCTTTCGGACAAGCTCTGGCAATATCTGCAGAAGTATGCCGAAAAGCACAAGAACAGCGGGAACGGTTTTGGATATGGCCTTGTCGATCTTGACGGAATATCAAGAACCCTGAGTGCGCGCTATTACAAGGATGGATCGGAAATTCTCATTCCCCAGCCGGGGAAAAACCCGAGAAAACTGACCCCCAGGGAATGTGCCCGGCTACAGGGATTTCCCGATGATTTCAAGATTGTGGTATCCGACACCCAGGCATACAAGCAATTCGGGAATTCCGTGGTCGTCCCCCTTGTGGCGGACATAGCAAAAAACATGATCGAATCAATGAGAAACCATCATGCCCTTTTTCCTGAACTCAAGCAGGCTTGACCCGGCAACCGTGACGGGAAAATCTTTGAAATCTCTTCATGCGCCCGTTTCAAGGGCTTTTTTTTTCGGGCCACCCTGCTAAACCATGCCTGCAGTCACCCCGTATAGGAAAAGAGGAGTAAAAAAGACCCATGTCGAAAATGTTGAATGATAGTTATTATTGGCTGGTTTTTCCCATATAAAGGAATCTGTTGAAGAACAAACGGCCTTGATGAGTGTGGGGGAAAACTCATGAAGAACGTTTACAGTCCGGAATACGACAAGGTTCGCGACTGGATCAGGCTGGCCAGAAAAAATGGAAAAACGTGGGATGAAATTCGTTCGACGAAAGTGTACGAAAACGAAGAAGTTTTTTTTAGACGAATCACGTCCGAGGAATGGAATGCAATAGTCGAGGCGCTGCAGGAAGCCGAAAAACAGGAGATCATCATTGTTCCGAAAGATTCGATAGGCACAAGAAGGGATCCCCCGACCGATCCAAGATCGGCCTGGGTGCTTTACAAAAATCATTTGCTGGAATCCGGATGGAACGAAGATTCCATAAGGGAGCTTGAAATTTCGACGGAGACCATTCTCAACAGGCTGAACCTTGATGAGGAAGGTTCCATTGTGAAAGGCATGGTGGTCGGGCATGTGCAGTCCGGAAAAACAGCCAATATGGCCGCATTGATGGCAATGGCCGCCGATTGGGGCTGGAATTTGTTCATAGTCCTCTCCGGGACCATCGAAAACCTTCGAAAACAGACACAGGCCCGCCTGTTCAGGGATCTCAGCGGCAAAGGCAGATACGGCAATCTCGTCTGGAGAGAGATAAGGCATCCGTCTCCCCATACGGATATAGGAGAAAAATTGCACAATCTTGATTTGGGGATAAAATCGCGAGAGCGCTATTTTACGGTGTGTCTGAAAAACTCCAGAAGACTGGAAGACCTGATCAAATGGCTGCAATCGGATCCTCACAATCTAAGGAATGCCCGAATCATCGTTCTTGATGACGAGGCGGACCAAGCCGGCATCAACACCGAAGATGTCTGGGCGCAAGAACGATCGAAAATCAACAGCCTAATCGTCAATCTCGTCGAGGGAAGACGGCCCGACGGATCGGAGTTTCACACGAAGCCGGCATGCATGAATTACATCGGGTACACTGCCACGCCCTATGCAAATTTTTTGAACGAATCGTGGGAGGAATCTCTTTATCCGCGGAATTTCATCCATGCCTTGAAGCCCTCGAACGAGTATATTGGCGCCAGACAGATCTTCGGACTCGAGGGCACCGAGGAAAACGAGGGCATGAATATAATCCGGGAAGTCCCTAAAAAAGATTTGGAGCAAATCAAAAACATCCATAAAAATTCCCGCGCCCTTCTTCCCCCATCCCTGGTTGATTCGCTGCTGTGGTTTCTTTGTGCGGCCGCGGCCATGAGGAGAATCGGGTACAAAAGAAAAGCGATCAGCATGCTGGTGCATACGAGCCAAAAGCAGATCCACCATACAAACATGGCGCATGCCATCAAAAACTGGCTGGAGGCGAACAGACAGGAATCGAGAATGGAATCGTTGCTGAAAGCCTGCAAAAGCGTATGGCAGGCGGAAACGAAAAATTTTGGAAAAGAGGATTTTCTGGCCAAAATGCCGGACTATCCGGGCAACATTGGCGATTATCCGTCATTTGAAGAAATCGTGCCATTTATAAAACAATTGATTCGAAGAATTTCCCATATCCATCTCAATGAAGATGGAGAACTGGATTACCATGACGGGATTCATGTGTGCATCGACAACTGTTCCTACAATTTCAGCAGGGATGGGGACGTGTATGTCAGATTGGCATATCCCGATCCGTCGCGGCCCGATTATCCGGATCCTGCGCCGGCGTTTATTGTCGTGGGCGGCAGCACGTTGTCGAGGGGTTTGACAATTGAAGGATTGGTGAGCACCTATTTTCTCCGTGCCTCCAATCAGGCTGATTCGTTGATGCAGATGGGGAGATGGTTCGGGTATCGAAGGGGATATGAACTATATCCCCGGATATGGATGACGGAGAACACAAGGTCCAAATTCGTTTTCCTTGCAAAACTGGAAAAAGACCTGCGGGATGATCTGCGCAGATTTATGGAAGAGGGTGCGGATCCTTCGGTTTATGGACCGAGGGTCAGGAATTCGCCGGATTTGTCTTGGCTCAGAATTACCTCGAGAAACCGGATGCAAAGTGCCATCGAGTTCGATTTCTCCGGGACGAATGCCCAGACAGTCGTCTTTCACTCCGATGAAAGCATTCTTGAAAAGAATATTCGGACAGCCGATCTCTTCCTCGAGGGACTCGGGCCGGGGCAGCCTTCGTTCAGCGGCAATTCCGTGGTTTGGCGCAAAGTTCCTTTTGAAAGGATAAAGGAAGATTTTTTGCGGAAAATGGTTTTTCATCCGAGGGCGAATTTCTTCAACCAAATCGATGCCTTCTGTGACTGGTACACACTGTCGGCAGGAGAAGCCGGGTACACGGACTGGAATGTCGTGGTTGCCGGAACCAAAGTGTCGTCTGCCGAGAAAGCCTGGCATGTGCCTGGCGGGATGGTCGGGAAAGTGAATCGTTCACGCAAGGACGCTGCCAGGGAAGACGGCTCATTGAATATCGGTGTCCTCAGAAACCCGAACGATCTGTTTGAGGATCTGGAACGTGGATTGCCCGATCTTCCGACGGGATCCGGAGCCGTTCCCAATGAACAGGTCAGGAAGATTCGGGAACGGGCCGGATTGGGCAAAACACCGCAATTGATTTTGTACCGGATTGACAAGGATTCGCAACCCAACTCCAAAGATCGCAAACCTTTGGGTGTCAGGCATGACATCATAGGGATCAGCATCTGGGTTCCGACGGTGGAAGCAAGCAAGAATCTCGGCAGGATGCTTACCGTGAGAATAACCCCGGATCAAATCGACACGGATGATGAAACGGGTGATGCGGATGAAGATTGAAGTTGCCAGACAGGAGAGAATGTCCGAATCCGGAAGATCGCTGCTCAGGTTGATCCAGAATGAAGAAATGCCCCTCTGGGATCTGCTTGTCAGGGAATCTGTCCAGAACAGCCTGGATGCTGCACTGGATGGCGAAGGATTTGTTAGGGTGGATTTCTTGATCCGCGAATTTGAACGTTCCAGACTTTCGCGGCATTTCGAGGGGATTCGAGAACGCTTGGACGAGCTCTATCCTCTCAAAACGTATCGTTTGCTGGAAATCCGTGATTCCAATACTTGCGGGTTGACCGGCCCCATCGAGGACAGCAATCTGAGAATGAGCGATTACGGAAACCTGATAAAGCTTGTCTATCATATAGGCAAGCATCAGCAGAAAGAGGGTGCCGGCGGTTCTTGGGGTCTCGGGAAAACGGTATACTTCAGGATCGGGATCGGCCTTGTCATTTATTACAGCCGAATATTTGAAAACGGAGAATATGCTTCGCGACTTGCCGCATGTCTTGTTGAAGATGAAGAAAAGCAGGATGCGCTGCTGGGAAATACGGGAAACCATCGCGGGATAGCCTGGTGGGGAGAGAGCACTGCCGACGGGCATCGCACAATACCTTTGACCGAAGAAGGCAAGATAAAGGAGATTCTTGACGATCTGGGCGTAAAACCGTTCGGGGGCACGGAGACGGGAACATCCGTAATCATTCCATTTTTGAGGGATGATCTCAGGCCGGAATACCAGGAGTTCTTGGAAAATGGTTCGGTTGCCAAAGCCGAGGTGCCCTGGTGGAACCATACCGACCACGATTACATAAAGATTGCGCTTCAACGATGGTATGCTCCCAGATTGATGAACGGGAACTACAGGCATGGGAGATGGCTGAAGGCTTCCGTCAATGGTGAATTGCTTGAGCCCGAAAATTTCCTTCCCGCATTCCGGATTGTCCAGAATCTGTACAATGCAATTCTTGCGCATGACGGAAACGAGGAAACCAGGGCGGAAGGCCTGGTGTCTCCCCTGCATGTTTCAACGGTCAATCTTCGAGGGGTTTTTGCAAATGGCAGCGTGGCCGGATGGATCGGGTACGGCAGGTTTACTGCCGAAGATTTGAAAATGACCCCGCCGCACAACAACCTGTCTCCCTGGATGCAAATCTTCGGGAGGGAATTAGAAGGAGACACCAATCCGGCCATCATCTGTTTTACCCGTAAACCGGGCATGATTGTAAATTATGAATCCGTCGGCAAATGGGTCGAAGGAATTTCAAGGACCCCGAAGGACCAGTTCATAATTGGACTGTTTGTTGCCAATTCGGTCAACAGACTGAAAGATGATTTCAAGAGGCACGGAATCCGGGAATTGACCCTCGAGGAATATATCAGGGGATGCGAAAAGGCGGATCATGCGAGCTGGCAGGACTGGGTTCCGAACAAAAGGAATCCATTGATCATTGACAAAATCCAGAACCAGGTTTCAAGAATCATAGAAAGACAATTCAGGGACGAGCAAACGGATGTTCATCCGCAAAGGCATGCCTTGCTTGGCAAGGTTCTTGCAGATGCCCTTCTTCCGCCCGAAGGCTTCGGGAACCTGGGGAATGTGCAGCCGGCCGGCCGTGACAATCGGCAGCAGCGCATTGTGCTGTCAGGGGTCAATCCGGTGCTTCAGCAAATTTCATCGCCTGTATATACACAAGGGCATGTAAGGCTTGATTTCCGGCTCGTTTCGGGAAAAAGGTCCGGAATCATGAACTTCAAGCTGAGAGCGGTAACCGAAAGCGGCACCATCGACTCGGAAACATGGGAACAGGCGGAATCCGGAACGGGATTGTTCTTTCCATGCGAGATAATGTTTTTCAAGCTTGAATCCAGCAACGGCGATGAAAGACATGAAGAAGCTGTATGGATAGCCAACAGGGGACTTCTCAGACAGGAAGGCTTGCGGATTGAACCCATATCTGCCCCCTTGTCAGGTAAAACGGTCGGATTCAGGATTATCGGAAACACCAAAACGATATACAAGGGATCCCTGCTGATGCATGTCACGGACCCGACAATTCATGTTTCCCTTCATGTCGAATCGGCAACGGAGGAAGAACTTGCATGGGCATGATCCTGACCCCATATCCGGTTCTGAGGGAAGATCTGCTGAAAAAAATCGGACATCAGGTTTTTGATTACGAATTTGAATTTGATGACGGCACCAGCACCAAAAAACTGTCGATAGGTCCCTTGATGGGCCAGGAACATGTCACGTCTAAGCTTCATTTGTCGGATGCAGAGGGAATCTGGAATCCGGATTTTCACAATCTCAGATTTCGGCGCAAGATCGTTATTTCCAACACGCACTTTTTGTTTGGCAGGGATGGAATAGCTCCGAAAAATGCGACAATCGGCATTGCCGTCAAATGGATGTCAAAACCGTCAAGACAGCGGGGAGTATTTGCGGGCGATTCAATATCGATCGGTGACGGCAAGACGGAGTTTGCCGTCCAGGGAGAACTGCCGCCCGGCACATTGAGGGACCATGTCGTTCTTTCAACCGTGCTGTATTTGAAATCCCGTGGCAAACCCGATCCCGGAGAAAGCCATCTTGCCAATGAACCCGGAATGGAACTCGGATCGTTGGACACGATTGTCTTTCATCTGACCGGAGAAGGATCGTTTTTCCCCGTTCTTACGACAAAAGACGACGGACCCCTGTGGAGGGTTGAGTGCCTGTGGGACGACCCGCGTTCCGATCCTTTCGATGAGTATTCCTTCAGAATCGTGCTGAATGAAAACCATCCGGACTACAGGCTGGTCAATTCCCCTGACGGCCGCACCATAACGCCGCTCCTGAAGGAGATATGTCTTTCGGCTGTCCAGATTCTCATAGAAAATGTCATCGAACAGGTCCCGGTCGAAGAGATCAGAGGCGAGAAGGACTACGACAGGGGAAGTGTATGTGATGCCGTGAGATACTTTATCGATACTTTCGATCTGGACACCGGAAAAAGGGAATCGCTTGCCTTTACTTTGAGGGACAGCGTTTTCAGGAACAGGTGAGGCTGGACCATGCATCTGAGACTGCCCGGCAACGACGAGCTTTACAAAAAGATCGAAAGCTGGAAGACCATCGAAGATACCCTCGGTGACCTGGACGAAACCTATTTGAATGAAAGAAAGATGCTGTTGCAAATTCACGAAGAAACCAAAAGCGGACTCGGCATCGATTCGGCCAGGGGAAACGAGTACAGGTACGACCTCTCGTTCGGCCTGAGAATGTATGAAACTCTCCGGATTACCCCAAGAACTGCAGCAGACAACAAATACTGGGTCCACAAGAGCGTCTTTGTTGTTCCGGATATCGTGTTTTGGCGCTGGGGACCGCAAGCCCATGACAGATACTACAAAAAACCCGGTAGAAATTGGCTGAAGACCATCTGGTGGTATATCCACCTTTCCTGGCAGGGGAATGCACGGAACACATACCGGGTTCTGGAAATGAATTCGACCGATACCATCCTCCAGCTGGTTGACAGAGCCGGAACACATGGGTACCGGGTGAACCTCTGCCGTGTACTCATGAACCATTACCACCTTCATTGCAAAAACAGGGGAAGGGAAGATCCCCAATTTTTCAGGAGATTGATGAAACTGAACACCGCCAGACTTGCCGCCGTTGAGCCATCGCTGTGTGAAGGGGAAGAGGAAGGGTATGTCCGGAAATTGTTTGCTGCTCTCGAAGGCCGGAACTGATGCGCTGCCCCCGGTTGTCGACCTGTTTTCGGGATGCGGCGGACTTTCGTTCGGCTTCCAGTCCGCGGGATTTTCCATTGCTGCCGGACTGGATCTTTCGGAAGCGGCCGTGCAAACGGCTGCATACAATCTTTCATGGCGAAACGGAATGGCCGGCAATCATGTCCGTGGAGACATCACGAAAATGGAGGCGAATGTTTTTTCAAAATTTCTCGGCGGAAGGGATTGTGTGGTCATAGGAGGACCTCCATGCCAGGCATATTCCCAGATCGGCAAAGGAAAGCTGAAGTCGCTGGGGGCCGGACGATCCCATTTGAATGATGACAGAGGGACGCTGTATCAGGATTTTCTCCGCATTGCATTCGAGCTGGATGCCAAAGCGATTGTCATGGAGAATGTTCCGGAAGCCATCCATTACGGCAATATCAATATTGCGGAAACGGTCTGTGACATTTTGGATAAAAACGGATACTCCGCGAAATGGACGATTCTGAATGCCGCGGATTACGGTGTGCCCCAAACCAGGGAACGGCTGTTTGTGATGGCCATAAAAAAGTCGGAGAAAACCGAACCGGCATTCCCGGAACCCACGCATCGGCCAAAAGACGGGCAGGCTGGAGTCTACAGGCAGCGGTTGCATCGTCTGTCCGCATATCCGCATTTCGAATCTCCTCCCGATTACCAGGGAGAGCTGAAACCGTGGGTTACGGTCGGAGAGGCGCTTTCGGACTTGCCGGCGCTGTTTCCGACTTCGAAATCGACATACCGGCTGTATGACCTGAACATGCTTCTCAAGTACAGAACGCCTCCCCGGAATGAGTATCAGAAACTGATGAGAGAGTGGGGAGGACAAGTGACGGAATATGTATCAGGGCATGGGTTCAGAAAGACGGTCAGAGATTTTCCGATATTCGAGAGAATGAAGCATGACGACAACTATCCGGCTGCGGTGAAAATCGCCGAAGAAATTTTGGAGGAAGTCTGCAAACGGAAAGGAATACCCCTTGATCACAATTCTGTTGAATACCAGAAAATGAGGAAGAGAATTGTTCCTCCATATGATCCGGAAAAATTTCACGACAAGTGGAAGAAGCTGAATCCGGACAAGCCTTCGCATACTCTGGTCGCGCATCTCGGCGTGGATACATACAGTCACATTCATCCCTGGGAGCCAAGGGGAATATCGGTTCGGGAAGCCGCGAGATTGCAGTCGTTTCCCGACAGCTTTTTGTTCCAGTGCAGCATGGGGGATGCATTCACACAGATCGGAAATGCCGTCCCGCCACTGCTTGCCAAGGCAATCGCCGGCAAACTTGCGGAGATTTTGGCGGGCAGGTGATGGATTATGCACGACCTGACAATGGAGATCCAGAAATTGTTTGCCTCGTCTTCCGCCATGAGAGCCATTCCCATCACCCTTTTGCCGGACGAATTCAAAGCCTGGGTCATCCGGACGAACCGAGAATATGGTGTCGCCATACCCGTGGACGAAAGCATCCAGGTTTCCGAAAAATTTTCCGGGGCCCGATTGAGGAGCGAAAAAATGCAGATTGGCGAAGCATCGATGAATCTGTTGATGCTTACGTCGGAAAAGGAAAACCTGAGGCTGGAGTTTTCCGTCATCTGTTCGCAATTTGTGGATCCCGGGGAGGGTGGTTCAAACAGGGAATTGCTGAGGACCAATCCCCATGAGTGGTGGGAACACTGGCGCAGTCTTCTTGGAAACAAGTATCACGAGAAAACGGTTCACGGACTTTTGGGTGAACTTGTGGTCTATTTGATCCTCCTTGAACGAGGTGAGTCGCCGCACTGGACCGGGGCAAGCAAAAGTTCGGTGGATTTTGTGACATCCGACTGCGATTATGAAGTCAAATCAACCATAAGCAGATATGAATCCAATGTGAAGATTTCAGGCCAGTTCCAGCTTGAAAGAAATGGCGAAAAGCCCCTTTCCCTGATACTGTGCAGATTTGAACCCGCGTTTGAGGGTCACAGCATCAACGGGTTGGTCGACCGATTGGTCAACCATGGGATCGACAGGTACGAGCTTGAATCCGGGCTGTTCGATCTCGGTTTTGAAGAAGGTTCATCTTCGAGAAACCGTTGTTTCAAATTGCACGAGATCAGGCATTACAGGATAGATGACAATTTCCCGGGAATTACTTTGAAGTCATTCAAAGAGGAGAGGCTGCCCGAAAGGGTGAAACATTTGTCATATACAATAGATTTGACAGGAATTCCGTATGACGAATGGAATCTGTAATCTTCAATCTTCAGCATGCCGAACGGCATGGGTTTACGACGGAATATGAAACAGGTGGCATCCGGCAAAATGAAAATTTATGTTGGAGTCACGGACATTGATTGGTTCAATTTTTGGGCCAAGGAACAGCCTGAGGAGGAAAACTTTTGGCTGCCCGGTTCCAAGCAGGCGTTTAGAGCCCTCGGTTCCAATGACCAATTTGATCACCGGGCGGGGCACGCATTACGACGAGGATGAGCTGTTCGCGGCACAAGCGAAAGGGGAGCAGGCGGAAAAGATCTACACCAATTGGAAAAAGCTCAAGCAAACCCGCACCCTCGCCTTCTGCTCCTCGATTAAATATGCGGACTTCCTTGCTTCCTATTTCCGTGAACAGAGGGAGCGTGCGATCAGTCTGCACTCGCAGACGAAGGAGATGACCCGTGCGGACCCGCCGGGATGCTTGGTCGATCTGAACCTTCGAGTCGTGGATCTGCTCAAGGAGATAGCCCGCAAGCGGCAGCTGCGCAAGGACAGACTGCTGGCCGCCTACTTGGATTTGAAGCGTGAGATGGACCGCCGGCCCACCTACCTGGAACTGGACCTGCAGGGAAGGGAGGACAGCCCGCAATACCGGCGAGAGTTCGGTTCATACGCCGGTTTTCTGCATTGGGCGGGCGAGCTGGACGGGACGGAGCAATCGGTGTATTTGGCCCGCAGGCGGTGGCATGAAGAGGCGGAAAAGACGTCGATGGTCAACAGCTACAAAATGGTCCTGCTGCTGGCCATGCCGGAACGGAGACAAAGCGGCTGGTACAAGCCGATAGCTGCCAGGGAAGCGGCGCCCTTTTTCCACCAGTATCTGACGGAAAAAGAGTACCGAAGCGCATCGATTTTTCGGACAAGGAAACAACCCGGCTCCACCGGCATGACGAACGAAGGGTGGCTGCTTTGATCGAACACATGCCGATAACCATGTGGAGCGGCAGCTCCCGCGGGTTGATTTCGTTCCGGGACGACGTGTTCGCCCCGAAGCTCGGGGTTGCTCCGGAGCACGAAGCGATCCTGTATTCCTGGAAGCGGGAGATTGCCGTGTATCGGCTGCATGCATATTTTCAGAAGAAGAACGCAGCCCAATGAGTTATTTTATGGTAAGAAAGTTTATTTTTCTCAGTATCGTATCATGAACTGTAAGCTAACCAGATTAGGTATTATTTACAATTTCGCTGTCAAGCGTCTGTGAAAATGTCAGGTTAACTGTTCTATGAAAATGTCAGGG
>ERZ795042.1679-NODE-1679-length-13789-cov-5.257609_pt1 | contig 13789 bp, 18 predicted proteins | sample MGYA00375126_ERZ795042 | MGnify/ENA primary metagenome ERZ795042 (study PRJEB30171, sample SAMN05518105) | compost metagenome | isolation source: Feedstock adapted compost from Newby Island compost facility, Milpitas, CA | place: USA:Newby Island compost...
GGATCGGCCGTTCTAAGGCCACGGTAGAGCGGGAGTCGGCCTTCCGCTCAGGGAACCGGGCGTTCTGGATCGCCAGATCCAGGAGCTCACAGGCCGGGAGATTGACCCCCTCGATCTGGCGGAGGAAGAGCTGGGTGGCGTGGTAGCGTTCCGGAAACTTCTGGGCTTCCGGTCTCGTCACGATCGTCACCCCGTGGCGCTTCCAGACATCGAGGACGGAGTCGCCCGTCGCCTGGGACCGCTGAGCCGCCGCTGGATCGCCGAAGACGACGGGGAGCTGCCAGGTGGCATGTTCCGCGATCTTGGCCTGCTCCTCCTGGGTGTAGGTATAGGGGCAGCCCTCGAAGTACTCACCGGTGACGAGGGGGATGAAGAAGTCGGCCGGTTTCCCTTTGGCCTCGTAGTAGTCGACGATCCGGTACTGGCCGGTCTTGGGGTTCTTCTGGGCCCAGATGATGGCGGTGGGGTCGGCGATCCCGAAGTCGATGGCGACGAAGAGGGGCCAGTCGGGGTTCGGGGGGTAGTGCCCCTTGGGGACGAGGTGCCAGCCGGGGTAGACCTGCCCGGAGACGGAGCGGTCGTAGGCGATATCGAGTTCCTGGGCGATGGTGACGGGGTCGATCAGCCGCTCCTTCTCCCGCTGGTACCACGCCTCATCCCGATCCGGCCGGAGCGACCAGTGGAGGGTGAGGACGTCGATCTGCCCGGAGAAGCGGAGGCTGGCGAAGAAGTTCCGCCCCTTGGGGGTGGAGACCAGGATCCGGCAGGGGGACGACTGCGAGGTTGCCCGCCAGACCTCTTCCAGATCCGGCCAGGTTGCCGCCTCATCGATGAAGATACAGGCAAACCGGCCACCCCGGGAGAAGTTGGGGTTGGCCGAATCCCCCAACAGCACGGAGCCGTTGGCCGGGTTGACCAGCCGGAGCTTCACCCGGTGCTTCCGCTCCTCAAAACCCTGCGGCAGGAGCCAGCCGGGGAGGTGGTGGAGGGCGAAGTCGAGTTTGCCGAAGAGGGAGCGAGGGGTGCGATCATCGGCCTCCTCCTCCTTCCAGGAGCCGAGGAGGGCCTGGAAGTTGGGGCGGAAGAGCCACTGGTGGAGGAGGAACCAGAGGACCGTCCAGGTCGCCCCGACATCCCGGGACTTCTCGACGAGGAGATCCTTCCCGGTGAGCACCCGCTGGTGCAGCTCCCGGACGAACTCCCGCTGGAAGGGGAAGAGGAGGAACGGTTGAATCGCCTCCTCCCCCTGACGGCGGGGCTCGAGGGTCACCCCGAAGTAGTCGATGAACCAGACGGGGTCGGCTGCCGCCTTCACCTTGACCTGTTCCCGGAGGTCCCGGGACTGCTGGCAGGCTAAGGCGAGGGCAACCCGCTTGCGGATATCGGCCGGTCCTTCCGGGACCGGCGAGAGGTCACGGAGTTCCGGATACCGACCAACCATCAGTTCCCCAACAGTTTGCGGTAGTACTCTGCAAAGGCTTCATCGGGGGCATCGGGTGGGGGCGGGGTGGGGAGCTGGAGGGGCTTCTCCTCAGCTTTGACTTCGACGGTACGGATTGCTGCAATCTCGAAGACGAGCTTAGCGGCGTTGAGCTTCACCGAGGGACCAGCGGGTTCCCTCCCCGAGAGGATCCGGTCGACGACGTCGAGGGCTCGGGTGACCAGTTCCCCCATCGCCTTGAAGGCTCCGGCTCTGGCCTCTTCCAGCGTCACCTGGGAGCGGTAGTAGACCCGCTGATCTCGTTCCGTCGCCCGGACATCCCACTCATCTTCCTTCGCCCACTGGAGGAGCTGCCCCTTGGAGAGCGAGGGGACTGCTTCCGGCCCTTCCCGTTTGGCGATCTCCCGGTACTGGCGGATCAGGGCTTCGACCGTCCGCTTGGGCCCCAGGGCCCAGTAGTCCTCGAAGGCTTTGAGCCGCCGGGCTTCAATATTCCCCCGCTTCCCCACGGCCGCCCGGGCTCGGGCTGCCCGTTCGGCTGGGGAGAGGGGCGCTTTCCGTTCTCCTTCGGTCATTTGTCCTCCGTCTGTCACTAGTATAGGGGATCTTTTCCGGAACGATCCGTCTCCTCCGCCTCTCTTCCGATTATCCCCGCCTCCCCCAAAACCATCCCACTCCCCTTCCTCCCTGCCCATAACTAACCTTTGTTTCAACTCCCCCACCGGGTGGGCTTCTCCCCGACCACTTCCCCTTCCCTTACTTCCTAACCTTCCTAACTTCCTACCTAACCATCTCACTACCTTCCCTCTCTTCTCTTCCCTCCTTACCTTACCTAACCAACTAACTGACTACCTTACCTAACCAACTTACCAACCTTCCTCCCCTCCCCTCCTTCCCTTATCCACCTTCCTCCCTTTCCTAACTGACTACCTAACCAACCCACCTCTCCTCACCATCCACCCCTCGCCCCGGCTCCCGAGTCAGGGAGCCGGGGCTCGTCTTCTCTCCCACCACTCCCCCTCTTACTCGGACCATGGTCGGGGAGGATCGAGCAGACGATCCTCCCCGACCATGGCCTCCTACCCTCCCCACTCCCTCTCCCCCGGCCCCCGGGTCAGGGGGCCGGGGGAGGAAGGACAGCTGCCTAACCAGTACCCCTCTCCTCTCCCGGCCCCGCCCCTTCGGGGCCGGGAGAGGAGAGGGTGGACAGTGGGAGTCCCACCACCCCCCTCCCCCGCCCCACCTAGGGCGGGGGAGGGGGAAGGCAGCTGCCCTACCCCTGACCGGCGGCTTTCCCGCCGCCGGTCAGGGAGGAACCAGCTACTCCCTGACCCCCAGCCCCGGCCAAACCACAGTAGCCTGGCCGGGGCTGGGGTGGTACAGCTGACGAGAACCCGGAGCTGGGGGCGATCACCGCCCCCAGCTCCGGGCAGAGGAGGGAAGTGGTAGCGGGGGCGGGAAACCACCAGGGAACCACCCCGCCCCGCTGGAGGGGAAGGCCCATCCCCCCGCCCTTCCCTGAAGGGAAGGGAGCCCGAACGGGAGGGGGGCCGGGGGAGGGATACTCGTCCTGTCCGCCCTGGGCCGGGGAACCACCACCCGGCCCAGGGCATACTCCCAAAGCCCCCCTCCCCCGGCCCCCCTGGGAACTCGACCCACAGACCAAATGGTTCCTCCCCGTCGGACGGAGGAACCAGTTCCCACCCTCCCGAGGTGAGCAGACCCTCAGGCTGTTGCGTAACGGTAGTGGCAGCGCTGCTCTCGCTGTTCATCTCTGGCGAGGAGACTAGGGGAGGAGGACTCCCCGACCCACTCCGGTCTGCTGACCGCTTCCTGGTCAGCATCGCCCCCTGACTTTCCTATCACCCGGGAGGGTGGTAGCGGCGATTTCATCGCCCGTGCCAGGGGCCCGAGGGCCAGGAGTGGTGGGCGGTGGTGAGAGCTGGCATCACCAGCGCCACTCGGTTGTCGGGAAGAAGGATACTGTACGGACGGAATTCTGTCAAGTCAAGGGGGTAGGAGCAGCGGGAAGGAGGGAACAGGAGATCGGAAGAGAGGTGATAGGTGAGGCGGAGGAATTCACCCCTAGGACTTGACATAATCGTGGGGCTTTGCTATCCTGGAACCGTGGTGAACGGACAGAGTGGTCGTACAGAAAGGAGGGATTGGTTGGTGAAGCGGGCAGTCTTAGATGCCGACCGGAAGGAGGCGATGCTGCAGCAGTTTGCCGAACAGCTCTCCACCATCCGCCAGGAGCGGGGACTCTCCCAGGGGAAGCTGGCGAAGCTCAGCGGGATCGATCGGACGACGATCTGCCACTACGAGGCAGGTAGGCGCCATCCCGGCCTCTTCGCCGCCGCTGCCCTGGATAGGGCGCTCGGGGCTGGGGGGAAGCTGGTCGAAGCCGCAGGCTACGTCGTGGTGGTCGTCGGAAAGGAGCAGCCGAGTGAGCAGTGAGAAGCCGACCTTCGACCCCGCCAAGCACCTGATCCGGATTACCCGGCAGGGGAAAGTCGCCGAGTACCTGCCGGTGCAGAAGCGGGTGCTCTGGCTGCGGACGGAGTACCCCGAGGCGAAGGTGGAGATCGACCTCGTCCACCTCAGTGAGAAGCTGGCAGTGGCCAAAGCCACCGTCGAACTCCCCACCGGCGCCAGAGCCTCTGACTACGGCTCCGAGACCCGGGATGAGTTCCATGACTTCATCGAGAAGAGTTGCACCAAGGCCTTAGGGCGGGCACTGGCCCAACTCGGCTTTGGGACCCAGTTCGCCCCGGAACTGGAGGTGGAGAACGAGGACGGGAGTCCCCATGTCGTCGATTCCCCGGTCGAACGGGTCCGGGGCCGGAGCTATGGGCGCTACTAACCCGGAACAGCGCTATGCCGCCCTCCTCCGGGAGCTGGTGGCTCTGGAAGACGAGATCGCCCGGCGGTACCGGCTCCTGGCGGAAGTGCAGCTGGATGCGCCGGTCGATCCGGCGCTCCCCGACGAGTACCGGGCGTTAGTCCGGGATATCCGCTCTCAGGCCGAACTGGATCGGCGGGAGAATATCCTCTTCCAGCTCTGGATGAAAGAGCGGCTGACCAGGGGACCCCTCGACCTCGAACTCGAGGAGTTCTCCGAGGTAGTAGCAGGGAGAGCCCTGATCCGTCTCCTCCACTACGTCCCCAAGGGGCGGGAGCTTTTAGCCACCCTCGGCCCCAAGGACGAGGACTGGCTCCCTGATCCCCGGGACGTCCGCTCCTTCGTCGTCCGGGGTGGGTTAGCCGAGAAGGACCCCGAGAAGTTCCTCGCCCGGCTCTTCCGGGAAGTCCCCCGCTCCCGCCGGGCCCTCTACCGGATCCTCGGGGCCTACAAGGTGGCGGTGGAACTGGCAGGGGAGAAGGAGCGGCCACCCCTGCCTGGCGAGGACCTGAAGACCCAGGTCAGCTGGGATCTCCTCGTCCGGCTCCTCGGCCCCTCCCCCCGGCCCTGGGAGGAAGAGCTGGCCAGAGCCCGCCGGTTCGTCGCAGCGGTGGAGGCCTATACCGCCGGGGCCTCCTACCGGGAGGCGGCGAAGCTGGCCGGAGAAGCCCGGGAGCGGTTTCGACAGCGATTGGTGGAACTGGGAGTGTTGCGTCACCCTGGCCGACCAAAAGGGAAAGGGATGTCCGATGCAGGTTGAGAAAGCGCTCCTCGAACAGCTGTTGACCAATCTCGATACTGTCCGCCGTACCATCCTCGAGATCTTAGCCACCGGGGAACCCTACGCCTCAGAGTTCCCCGCCTTCGCCGCCGACTTCCGCCGGGCGGTCGCTGGCCTCTGGGGGAAGGAGGGGGTCTGGGACGAGCGGGAGATTGACCGGCTCTACCGGGCAAGCCGGGGGGACTTCCTGACGGTGCTCACCCTCCTCAAGAAGGTGCGGAGCTACCAGAAGCAGCCGGACGTCTCCCAACTCCCCCGCTACCTGACGGCGATCTTCGCCAAGAAGGGGCTGGTCGGGGTGCAACAAGAACTTGGGCTCCTCGATCCGCCGCAGCCCTCGGAGGAACCGAAGCAGGAACCGGTAACCACGAAGGAACCGGTGGCTACTGGGGACCCGGTGATCTCGTTTTCCTGGGGAAAAGCTGAACCCCACGCCGGGAACGGCACCGTCGTCCACCTCCTGAACCAGGTCGTGGAGGAGGCCGTCCGTGCCTATCCGAACGGCCGCTGAGGCAGTGGGACGGGCAAGGGAGTGGGTGGTGGCGCGGCGGGAGCAGCCGGGACAGGTCTGGGGGCGATCGACCGGCTTCCCCTCCTGGGACCGGCTGACCGGGGGGCTCCACGGCGGAGAGGTGACGGTGGTGGGAGCCCGGACCTCGGTGGGGAAGACCGCCTTTGCCCTGCAGGTGGCGCTGGCAGTGGCAGCCAGCGGGGGGATCGTCCTCTTCGTCTCCCCCGAGATGACCGATCGGCAGCTGATCCTCCGCGCCGCGGCGCAAGCCAGCGGCGTCTCCCTCCGCCGTCTGGCGGTCGGTGACGTCACCCCCCAGGAGCACGCCGTCGTCGACCAGGCGCTGGAGGCGATTGCCCGCCTCCCCCTCCACCTCTGGACCGGGGAAGAGGTCGATCTCTCCGCCCTGGAAGCCCGCAGCCAGGAAGCCCACCACCTCAACCCCCTCGCCCTCCTGGTCGTGGATTACTTAAACTTAATCCGGCACCAGGCCCTCTCCCCGTACGAGCGGGCGACGGAGATCTCCCGGCGGATCCGGGCGTTAGCCAACCAGCTGGAGATCCCCGTCCTCCTCCTCTCCCAGCTCCGCCGCCCAGCGGGCGGGGACGAGAAGCCCCCGTCCCTCTACGACCTCCGCGACTCGGGGAACATCGAGCAGGATGCCGACAACGTCCTCCTGCTCTGGCGTTCCAGCCGGGTCGATTCTCTGGGCCGGGTGGAGCGGGAGAATTTGACGGTCGCTGACCTCGTCAAGCAGCGGAATGGGCCGACCGGGAGCTTCCAACTCCTCTTCTGCCCCGACTCCACCCGCTTCGACGACCTCGGGGGTGGGCGATGAGCAGTCGGCAGGCCCGGCGCCGGGGGAAGGCGCTGGAAAAGCGGGTAGCGGACATCTTAGGGGGGCAGCTCTACCCCGGCCAGGCGGGGGATGTGGTCTGGGGGGACTGGGTCATCGAGTGCAAGTACCGCCATGGCTATCGACTCGAACGCCAGGATCAGTTGCGCCACTGGGTGGCGCAGGCACAGGAGAATGCCCGGCGCCAGGGGAAGGCGAAGTGGTGCTTGGTCGTCTATGGAGGGAAGGGGACGGAGTACTTAGCCGTCCTCCCCTTGAGCGAGTTCAGCAGAGGAGGGCCGATGAACGGACACCGCTTCCCCGACATCGTCGACCGGCTCCTGGAGCGGCTCAACCCCACCACCCTCACCCCGCTCTGGGAGCGGATCGGCGAGCTGATCACCACGCAGGAGCTGGAGACGGCCATCGAAGAACTCGAGAAGCTGGGGCTGGAGTATGCCCACCTCACGGATCTGGCCTACAAACTCGCCGCCCTCTTCGACCTCCTGACCGAGAAGGGGGTGGAAGAAACGGAGGAGACCGATGAACGCTGATTTCGTCCTGGAGGAGAAGGCGGCTGACCTCGTGAACCGGCTCCACCCCCTGCGGGCAGCGCTCCGGGAGCTGGAGACGACGCTCCTGCGACGCCAGGCGGCCTACGGCTACCCCCTCACCTTCATCGCCCGCTACCGCGACCAGCTGGAGGCGACCTTCGGCCTCTCCTTCCCCGGGGTGCAGGCGGTACTGCCCCTCGTCCTCCTCAAGCTGACACGGCTGCAGCACAACCCGCACCACGAGGACTCCTGGCTGGATCTGGCGGGCTACGCCCTGATCGCCCTGACCCTCCTGCGCCAGGAGAAGGAGGAGGAGGCAAGCGATGGGGACGGCAGCTAAGTCCTGGTCAGTCACCCTCTCCCCAATGCCGGGGGAGGGAGAGCGGATCGTCCACACCGGGGAGGACGCGGTGGCACTCTGCCGCCTCTTCTTCTCCCCGTCCCGGCTCCTCCTCCTCCTCGACGACGTCGCCCTCTGGGCGGTGCTGGAAGGGGAGGACGGGGTGGCGACCTTCCAGTGCGTCCTCGAACTCTACCGCTGGGTAGCGATCCTGTCAGCCCGCTGGGGGCAGCGCTCCGCCTTTGCCTGGGGAACGGGGGCGAGTCCGGAGGCAGCGATCGGGAAGCTGGAGGAAGAACTCCGGCAGCGGAATGATGGGGGGCTCCTCGCCCTCTTCCAGCAGGTGGTCGGCGATGCGGGTCGGGATTGACATCGAAACCACCGGCCTCTCCTTCCGGGAGGGGGAACTGGTCGCCGTCACCATCGCCTACCCCGATGGGTCGGTCCGGGTCTACCCCGCTGCTGACGCCCTCCCCCCGCTCCAGGCTGTCTGGGAGGCGGAGCTGGTCTGTCACAACGCCACCTTCGACCTGGTCTGGCTCTGCCGCCACTTCGGCCTCCCCATCCCCCGCGCCGTCTTCTGCACTCTGACCGCGGAGAAGCTCCGCTGGAGCGGGTTGTGGGACGAGGGGGGAGAGCGGCAGGTCGACCTGTCACTCGCAGCGACGGTGGAGCGGGAGCTGGGGGTGAAACTTGACAAAGAGCTTCAGACCTCGTTTACCGCTGGTTCACCCCTCACCCCCGACCAGGTGCGCTATGCCGCCCGTGACGCTGCCGTCCTCCTCCCCTTAGCCGCCCGCCAGGAGGTGGCACTCCGGGAGCTGGGGTTGGAACGGATCTGGGAGCTGGAGAAGCTGGCCTTCCCCGTCTTCCTCCAGATGATGGTCGAGGGGATCCCGTTTGACCGTGAGCACCTCGCCACCCTCGTCGCCGTCAAGGAGGAGGAGGCGGCAGCGCTCCGCCGGGTGGTGGTGGAGCGGTTGGGGCCAGCGGCGCAGACGGTGAAGGCCCGCAAATTCCGCTCCGACCTCCAGGCGTTCCAGGCGTGGGAGCGGGAGCTGGAGGAAGTCCGAAAGACGGCCGAACAGGCCCTTTCGACCGACCCCGCCTCCGCCCCCTTCCCGGTCGACGACTGGCTCCTCGCCCACCCCAAGAGCTACGTCCGCCGGTGGGAGCAGTGGTGGCGGGAATCCAACCCCCGCCCCCCGAAACCGGTCGAACCCTCCCCCTTCAACCCCGACTCCGTCGACCAGCTCCGCAGCGCCTTTGCTGAGCTGGGGTGGGAGGTCGACTCAGTCGCCGAAGAGAAGCTCCTCGTGGCGATTACCGACCCCGCTGCCAGGGAGACCTACGTCGACCCCCTCCTCCGCTACCGGCGGCTCCAGAAGCAGATCACCGCCTTCGGCCGGGGGTGGCTGGCCCTGGTGGAAGACGACGGTCGCCTCCACCCCGAGTTCCAGCCGGTGGGGACGGCCTCGGGACGACCGACCTCCCGCAACCCCAATCTCCTCCAGCTCCCGGCCGACCCCCTCTTCCGCTCCCTGGTCCGGGCACCCGAGGGCTACGCCGTCGTCGCCGCCGACTACTCCCAGATGGAACTCCGGCTGATGGCGGAACTCTCCGGCGACCCCGAGATGATTGGGGCCTTCCAGCGGGGGGACGATCTCCACTGGGTGACCGCCAAGAAGATCTTCGGGGAGGGGGCGACGAAACAGGAGCGGTCGGTGGCGAAGACAACCAACTTCTTGATCCTCTACGGGGGTGGGGCCCAGACGCTGGCGGAGAAGCTGGCGGCGGAAGGGATCCTCCTGACGATGGAGGAGGCGAAGCGGATCGTCGGGGAGTGGCGGGCGACCTTCCCGGTCGCCTGGGCGGCGATCGAAGCCTGGCGGGAGGAGGGGGTGAGGCGGCGGCAGGTGGCGTCCGCCTGGGGGCGGATCCGGCGCTTTGCCCCGGACGACCACCCCGAGGTGGTGAAACGGGCAGCGGGGAACCACGTGATCCAGGCGACCAACGCCGACATCACGAAGCTGGCGATGGTGGGGGCTGACGCGGTGCTCCGCCCCCTCGGGGGGCGGCTGCTCCTGCAGGTCTACGACGAGCTGGTGGCGCTGGTGCCAGAAGCGGTGGCGGAGCTGGCAGCGGGGCGGCTCCGGACGGTGATGGTGGAGGCGGCGAAGACGGTGCTCCGCCAGGTCCCCGTCGAGGTTGACGTGGCCTGGGGAGCGTCCTGGGCAGTGAAAGGGTAGACGATGCCACAGCGTGGTTGGGAGATCGGGGGACGGCGGGTGAGTTTTGCGGAACTCCGGGAGAGCCGGGACCTCTTCCTCGACGGCTGGCCGGTGCCGCTTCTCCTGGCGTTAGGACGGGAACGGGAGGAGGACTGGCGGATTCTCCACCCCTCGGAGCTGGGACGGTGCCTCCGCCAGCGGGTACTCCTCCACCAGGTCGACTACTTCGCCCGTCCCGATCCCGCCTGGGCACCGCTGCTGGGAACCGGGATCCACCAGCTCTTAGCCGAACAAGCCCGCACCCTCTACCCCCCGGCGGAGTGTCTGGTGGAGGAGCGGTTGGAGTGGGCATTTCAGGTCGAGGGGGAGACCTTCCGGCTCTCCGGGCAGATCGACCTCTACCACCGCCCAAGCCGCACCCTCGTCGACTACAAGACGACGAAGCGGCTCCGGGAGGGGGTGGACTGGGGGTATGAGGTGCAGCAGAACCTCTACGCCCACCTCCTCCGCCAGCAGGGCGAGGCGCCGGAGCGCTCCCTCCTCTGGTTCGTGGAGACCCAGACCCGGCGCAAGAAGGGGCAGGCCGGGGAGCATCTGCAGTTTCAGACCGTGGAGGTGCCACTGTGGAAAGCGGCTGAGGTCGAGGAGGTGCTCCGGCACCTGGCGGCCGTCTTAGTCCGGGCGCATCGGGACGGGGTCCTTCCCCGGGCGCTCGCCTACAGCGATGAGGGAAGTTGGCAGTGCTGGTACTGTCCGGTGTGGCAGCGCTGCCGTGAGTTGGAAAGGCAGGGACAGTGAGCTACGTCGTGTTGACCGATCGGGAAGCGGAAGCGATTCGGAAAGCGGTGGAGCAGGCCCGGGGTGGGAAGGCGGACGAGGAGGTGATCGATACCGTCCTCTCCCTCTGTGACTCCCTGGCGCTGGCGGCAGCGCTCTTGACCGAAGTGGTCGAGGGGCGGCTCCTCATCGATCTCGGCCCCGACGGGGAGCCGGTCTTCCTCCCCAACCGGTCGCCCCTCGTCACCTTCGAGACCCCGGGGGAGGTGGGGTGATGGAAGCGGAAGTGGCAGTGGTGGTGGCGACCGATCGCCGGGTGGAGGTGCGCTGGACGGCGGCAGCTCCCGCCCTCCTCGACCTCATCTGTGAGTCGGCCCACTGGCCGAACCAAGTGGTGACCGCGGGGGTGAGAGAGTTCGTCGACCGGTTCCGCCGAACCCTCCGCTCCGAGGAGTTTTCGGCCAGTTCGGCCGGTTCAGGGAACCGGCCTTCCCTCTCCGTCGTCGAGTGGCTCTGCTGGGCGGCGTTTGGGCGGGGGTGGTTGGAAGAGCGGCTCTGGTGGGCGGTGCGGGCAGCCAGGGAGGGCACTCCCGTCGAGTACGATCCGGCAACCGATACCCTCCGGATCTGGTTTACCAATGAAAAGGTTGAAGATGCGGTCCCAGTTGCCGCCTTCTTCTGGGAGGAGGTGGGGACGCTCTACGCGCCCGGGGAGGAAGGGGAGGAGGACGGGAGGCCGGTGGGGGTGGTGGTCTGGAAGGCGAAAACGGTTGCTCCCTCCTACCCCCCGGTTGCCGAACTCCTCGCTCTTGTGGAGGAGCGCCGTGGGACAGCTCAACCTCAGCCAGCTCTTCGGGGTGCCTGACGGCACCCGCTACGTCTTCCTCCACTGCCCTGCCCACGGTGATCAGGGGCGGCCGAACCTGGCGGTCTACCCCGATGGGGCCTACTGCTTCGCCTGTGGGTATCGGGAATCGCCGGAAGCGCTCCTTGCCCGGATCGGCCCCGGGCCCCACCATCTCCCCGGTGGGGCCCGGGGTGGCAGGGGGACTGGGGGGATCGAACGGGACTGGGAGGCGGAGGTTCGGGTGGCGGAACTCCTCCTCTGGGAGGGGGCGTTTCAGGAGCGGCAGCGGTACCTCCAGGATCGGGGAATCTCCGCCACCCTCGCCCGGCGGTTTCGGATCGGTTACTCCGGGGTGAGCTTCGTCCTCCCCTACCGGGACGAGGACGGAAGGGTGATCGGCTACAAGGAGCGGGCGGATCCGGAGCTGTCGCTCCCCTGGCGCTACCGCAATACCCCGGGGTTGGGAACCCGGCTCTTCCGCCCCAACCCGACCGGAGGGCCGATGGTGGTGGTCGAAGGGGAGTTTGACGCGCTGGCACTAGCCGAACTCGGGGTCGATGGGGTGACGACAGCGACCGGAGCCGGAGGTCTCATGACGCTCCCCCTCCCCCGGCGGCGGGGGCTGGTGGCGACCGATTGGGACGAGGCGGGAGAGCAGGCGGCAGCGGCACTCCTCCGCCGCTACCCCGGGCTCCGTCGGCTCCCTCCCCCCGCCCCCGGGGTGAAGGATGTCTCCGAGTGGTTGGGGAAGCTGCCGGTTGGGGAGCGGTGGCAACGGCTCCGGCGCTGGTTGGAGGGCGAATGAACCAGGTGATGCTGACCCGGCTGCTGCGGGAATTGGCCCAGGAGCTGGCCGGGAAGGGACTCTTCTTCTGGTGGGCGATGGATGGGGGCTATCTCATCGTCGGGCTGGAGGGGCGGGGACAGGTCAGGATCCCGCTCGCGGTGGCGGCAGAGCGGGAGGTGCTCAAGGGGATCGTCCTCAACTTCGCCCAAGGGTACGGGGTGACGGGGAGTGGGGTGGAGACCGAGTTCGGGGAAGGGCTCTTCCCCTTTGACCTCTTCGATGACCGGGAGCAGCAGTGGCTCCGCTGGCAGAAGTGGCGCAAGGAGCGCGGGGACCTCGAGGATGACTGATCAGGCGATCATCAGTGGGAGCCCAGAACGGATCCCGCCGGAAGCCCTCGCCTCCTACCTCCTCCGGTTAGAAGTGGGAGCGGCGGAGTGCTCCGTCACCTTCCGCCAGTGTCAGGGGTTCCCTGAACCCGCCTTCGAACTCCTCGTCCGGATCTTCAATCAGCTCATCCCCCTCCACCCCCTCCGGGCGGAACAGCACTTAGCCGCCCTCACCCTTCCCCCGGCCTACCGGCAGGTGGTGGCAGAGCTCCTCGCCCAGAGTCGGCTGGTGGCGAAGCTGGCGGGAGGGTGAGGAAGGGTTCGAAGAGGCTGGCAGCGCCCGTCTGGTGGGGGAGGGCGTGGGCGTAGACCCGGAGCGTAATCTCCGGGGAGGCGTGTCCCAGCTGGGCGGCAACCTGCGGGATTGGGATCCCGGCGTCGAGGAGCAGGGAGGCGTGGAGGTGGCGGAGCTGGTGGGGGCTGAGCGGGGGGACGGCAGCCTGCTGGCAGAGGCGGCGCAGGACGGTGGCGATGCGCCGGGGAGAGGGGGGTTCGTCACCCCCGAAGAGGAAGGGGCCGGTCCGGGGGAGGGTGTGGAGGGCAGCGGCGAGTGAGGGGGGCAGGGAGAGGCGGCGGAAGCCTGCCGCCGTCTTCGGTGGGGCGAAGAGCCACCTCCCCTGGCGGCGTTGAGCGGTCTGCCGGATGGTGAGGGTCGTCCCGGAGAGATCCTCCCAGGTGAGGGCGAGGGCTTCGCCGATCCGGAGTCCGGTGGTGACGAGGAGGCAGCAGAAGAGGCCTTCCCGCCCGCTCTGGCGGGCGACGGCCAGGAAGCGGTGGAGTTCGTCGTTCCCCCAGGGGATGGGGCGGCGGGGAGGCCGGTAGGTCGGCTTGGGGATGTGGTCGAGGGGGTTGTCGAGGAGGAGGCCTTCCCGGCAGGCCAGGGTACAGAGGCGGTGGAGGAGGGCGTAGACCTTGGCCGGTTGCCGCTGGCCCGGGACGCTGCGGAGGAGGAGGCGGATGGCGGCCGGGGAGAGGGAGCGGAGCGGCTGGTTGGCCAGGGGCTGGCAGAACCGGTCCCAGAGTTCCTGGTACTCCAGGCGGGTGCGGGGTTTGAGGGGGCGGGCGAGGAGGAGGGAGAAGGCAGTGGCGAGCGTTGCCGACCGGTCGAGGAGACCGAGTTCCCGTTGGAGCTGGTGGAGTTTGGCTTCGGCTTCTTGCCGGGTTCGGGCAGTTGTCGCCAGTCGCTTCCCTCCAACCCGCAGGTAGACGTCGAAGGTGCCATCCTTCCGTTGACTGATCCCCATCGGGCTCCTCCCGTAGCGTTCCGGCTCACGATCGGTTGACGATCACAGGTCGGCGGAGGGAGGAGCTGGTCAACGAATCGGATGGTGCGAACGGACGGTGCCGAAGGAGGGACTCGAACCCTCACGGGGTTGCCCCCAGCGGTTTTTGAG
>ERZ795042.1688-NODE-1688-length-13749-cov-5.471301_pt1 | contig 13749 bp, 14 predicted proteins | sample MGYA00375126_ERZ795042 | MGnify/ENA primary metagenome ERZ795042 (study PRJEB30171, sample SAMN05518105) | compost metagenome | isolation source: Feedstock adapted compost from Newby Island compost facility, Milpitas, CA | place: USA:Newby Island compost...
ACGTTGTACAATAGCCCGACGAACACCGCCCCGGCCAACAGGAGGACGCCCAACGTAAAAGAGAAGCCGTGGCTTTGGAAAACCGCGCCGCTGGCGGCAAACATGACGACCGTCAAGGAAAACAAGTAGACGAGAAGCAACCCGTCATACACGGTCACCATCCGAGGCGGCAAAAACTGCGCCATCACATCGGCGTAATCGCTTTTTCCCGCTTCCCAACTGATGCACAGCATAAACCAACAACATACGATAAACAGCCCGACGAACACCGCGATGCCTTGCAGGGCGGCTTCTCCGTAGACGGTAAAAAATTCCCATATTTCTCTCCCCGAGGCGAAACCGGCGCCGATGGTCGTACCGGCAATCGTCATCGCCAGACGAAAGCCGTCCTGCCAGCCTGGTACACCTTGTTTTCGCAAATGGCTCTCCTCCTCCAACCTCGACCGGACAATCCTCACTTCATGTATATTTCCGATGATTCCTACGTATACTAAGTATTAATCCTTTTCGCGCGACGACGTTTCCAACTTGCCGAATCGACAAGTAGGAAAACGTTTTTCCAGGAATATAAGAGGACTATGATGAAACGGTGGGAGGCCATTTGCGAAACTCGACCCAACCGATCCAACGGAACGCAATTTTGTGCCGCGTCTTCTATCACGACGACAATGCGGCCGAGCTGTTGGCCCAAGCTTTAATTCAATCGATCCAGCCCCACATTCCGGAACGGGAACTGGTTGTGCTATCCATCGGTACCGATCGCTCCACCGGCGATGCCCTCGGTCCCCTGGTCGGCACCCATCTCCAACAGTGGAATACGGACGGCCTGTGCATTTACGGCACATTGGACGAGCCGGTCCACGCCATGAATTTGAAAGAAACAATCGAACATATCCAGCTCGCGCATCCCCGCGCCTACATATTGTCCGTCGACGCCTGTCTCGGACAGTACAAACATATCGGTTTGATCAGTTTGCAGGAAGGCAGCCTACGGCCCGGCGCGGGCGTCAACAAACGCCTGCCGGAAGTCGGCGACCTGTCTTTCACGTGTGTGGTCAACTCCGGCGGTTTTATGGAATATTTCGTTCTGCAAAACACCCGCCTGGCCCACGTCATGAAAATGGCGCAAGTGATGGCCACCAGCATTCATCTCGCTTGGAACCAATTGCAGCAAAGGCCGCCCAAAGAACGGCCCGTCATTACGATTCGCGGAGCGGAAAAAAATGTGCCGCTTTCGGAAAAGCGGCACGATTGGCATACCGGATGAAATACGTGACTACCGTACTCTGGTCAACGGCGCGTCGGCCGTTGCTTTTTTTTGTTCACTCCGCGTGGAATTTTCATCCATGGCCTTTTGGATGGCCATGATTTCTTCTTCGCTCAAAGGATAAGGCGATTGTCCCCCGAAAATCGGCTTGGCGTAAACGTTGCTTTCTCCCCGGGAATAAATACTCGTCAATACGACACCGTCCTGCCGTTGATTCAACCAGGCGACGGAAAAACTCAAGTCGTGGCCCGTGTCCCGAAAGGCGTTGTAACGGACGACGCCGACCCGGCCCACTTGCCCTTTGAGCTCCTGCTCCAACGCAGCCAGCGCCGCCTGCGTCCGCGCCAAATTTTCTCTCAATTCGGCGACGTCGTTTTCCAACCGCCGCTGTTGCGACAGCCAGCGGTCGATGCCATCCCCGTCGGCTTGCTTCCCCGCCAAGGCCATTCCGACTTCGTAGCGCCGCCGGAGGCGGCGGATTTGTCTGGCTTGGATGCCGATGACGATGAAAAAGACGATTTGCAAGAAAAACAATCCCAAGACGACGAGCGACACGATGGGTCCTACCGGCATTGACCCCACGGTCGACCATGCGGAATGCCAGACGGAACTCGTCTCTGCGGCAGTATTCATTGTGGTTCATCGACCCCTTCTACGCAAGTAACTCCCGCACCGCGGCCAGGAGCTGTTCGATTTCGGCATGATTGTTGAAAAGACCGACACTGACTCGCACCGTCCCCGTCGCCAACGTACCTAACCGTTCATGCGCCAACGGTGCACAGTGCAAACCGCCCCGCACGGCGATATTGAAGTGCTCAGCCAACAAAATGGCCACTTCTTCCGAATCATATCCCTCCACTAGAAAAGACAGCACGCCGACCCGGGTATGTTCCGCCGGCGTAAAGAGCGTAATCCCCGGAATTTTCGCCAATTCGCGCTGCAAATGAGCCAACAGTTCCCGTTCGTGGCGGGCAATCGCTTCCACCCCTTGACCCAAAACAAATTCCACCCCGGCGGCCAAGCCGGCCAGCCCCGGCACGTTGAGGGTCCCGCTTTCGTACCGGTCGGGCCAAACAAGCGGCTGATCCGGCTCTGCCGAAGCCATGCCCGTCCCGCCATGAACCAGCGGCGTCAAGTCGATGCCTTCCCGCACATACAATCCACCCACTCCCGGCGGGCCGTACAGGCCTTTATGCCCGGCAAAAGCCAGCATGTCGATGCCCATGGCCTCCACGTCAACAGGTAAGACGCCGGCGCTTTGCGCCGCATCCACCAGCAAGGGAACACCGGCGGCTTTCAGTCGGCGGCCGATCTCCCCCACATCGGCCGCCGCGCCGGTGACGTTGGAAGCGTGGTTGATGACGACCAACCGGGTGTGGGGACGGAGCGCATTGACCACTTCCGTGGCCGTCGGCACGCCCCAACGGTCGCCTTGCAAAAAAGTGACTTGGACGCCTTGCCGGGCCAAAAACAATAAAGGGCGGCGGACGGCGTTGTGTTCCATGCCGCTGGCCACCACGTGATCCCCGGGCCGAACCCATCCTTTGATGGCTTGGTTGATGGCTTGCGTGGCATTGAGAAAAAAAAGAATCCGCTCCGGATTCCGAATGGAAAACAGTTTGGCCACCAATTTGCGGGCGTGCATCACTTGCGCTTCCGCCTGTTGGACGAGCCGATGGCTGCCCCGGCCCGGATTGACGGCCCATTGGAAACTGCCGGCTACCGCTTCCCGGACTTCTTTCGGCTTGGGAAAACTGGTGGCGGCCTGGTCCAGATAGATCAATGCTGTTCTTCCCTTCCGCGCAAAATCCATTCGATGATGCGGTTCAAATCTTCCTCGGAAAAGAAATCAATTTCGATGCGCCCCCGTTTTTTCCCCGGCTTAATCCGGACCGGCGTACCGAGCCGCTGTTGCAACGTCTCTTCGATATAAATGACGAGCCGGCTTCGCTCCGGTTTCTTTTTCTTGGATGTTCCACGTGAAACATTTTGCTGTTTATGTCTTTGGATTTCTTCCTCCAATTGGCGGACGCTCATTTTTTCCCGCACGACTTTTTCCGCCCACTTAATCTGCGACTCTCCATCGGGCAAGGCCAACAGCGCCCGGGCATGGCCCATCGTCACTTCTCCGTTGGAAACCATTTCCTGCACCTGCGGGGGCAGCTGCAACAGACGCAAAAAATTCGCCACGTGGGGACGGCTCTTGCCTACTTTGGCGGCCAACTCCTCCTGGGTCAAATGGAATTGTTGCATCAACTTTTCGTACGCTTGCGCCACTTCCATGGCGTTTAAATCTTCCCGTTGCAAATTTTCGATCAGGGCAATCTCCATCACTTGTTCGTCGGAAAATTCCTTGACCACCACCGGCACGGTCTTCAAATCGGCCATTTTGGCCGCCCGCCAGCGCCGTTCGCCGGCGACAATTTCGTATCCTTTCAACGATTTGCGGACGAGAATGGGCTGGATCAACCCGTGCTGGCGGATGGATTCGGTCAGTTCTTGCAACGCTTCCGGCGAAAACACTTTCCGCGGCTGATACGGATTCGGGCGCAACTGGCGGACGGCAACGTGCTGGATTTGTTCTTCGCTGCTATCCAGCTGCGGAATCAAGGCATCAAGGCCACGGCCGAGACCTTTACTCACAACCCATCACCTCTTTCGCCAGTTCCCGATACATTTCCGCCCCCTTCGAACGGTGATCGTAATCGAGGATGGACAGTCCGTGACTGGGGGCTTCACTGAGCCGGACGTTCCGGGGAATGATGGTCTGGTACACTTTCTCGCGGAAATATTTTTTTACTTCCTGAACCACTTGAATACCCAAATTGGTGCGGGCATCGAACATCGTCATCAATACGCCCTCAATTTCCAATTCGGTGTTTAAATGTTTTTGCACGAGGCGAATCGTGTTCAACAATTGACTGACGCCTTCCAGGGCGTAATACTCGCACTGAATGGGAATCAGTACCGAATTGGCGGCAGTTAGTGCGTTGACGGTCAAAATGCCTAAGGAAGGCGGACAATCGATCAAGATGTAATCGTAATTTTGTTCGATCATCGACAACGCCCTTTTCAGCCGCACTTCCCGGGACATGACGGGCACCAGTTCGATTTCCGCCCCCGCCAACTGGATGGTCGCGGGAATGATCCACAAATTATCCACTTTTGTCGGCAAGATGGCCTTTTCCGGAGGAACTTCGTTTATCATTACGTCGTAAATACAATATTCCACTTCCCCTTTGTTAATGCCAATGCCGCTGGTCGTATTCCCTTGCGGGTCGATATCCACCAGCAGCACTTTATTTCCCATTGCCGCAAGGCACGCTCCCAAGTTAATGGCCGTCGTCGTCTTTCCTACTCCACCTTTTTGATTGGCAACCGCGATGATTTTGGCCATCCATTTTCACCTCGTGTCGGAATGTACAGAAAAAAACACCCCGTATAACGGGGAATGAGCGCAAGCCCTACCATCATGACAACAATTGTATTTCTCGCCTGTATTTCACGCCGGCTACTTTTTCGGCACTCGGATGGTAAAAAGCACAAATTCTTCGTGATCCTCTTCCTTAGCCTCAATGTTCATGCCACTGCCGCTGATCATCTTTAACGACTGGCGGATCGTGTTTAAAGCCAACCGGACATCTTTCGAATAAAGCGTGCGCCGGGACCGTTTTTCCTTCGTCCGCTGCTCCGCTTCCAGCAACTGCTTGACCCGTTGTTCCGTCTGTTTGACGTTCCATTCGTTCTCTAATATCTCACGCAACATTTTTTCCTGCAGTTCCGCCGACGGCAATGACAGCAACGCCCGCGCGTGCCGTTCTGTAATTTGCCGGTTCTTGATGGCTTCTTGCACCAACGGCGGCAAGTGAAGGAGGCGCAGTTTGTTGGCAATGGTCGATTGCCCTTTCCCCAGTCGCTGGGCCAAGCTTTCTTGCGTTAAACCGTGCAGTTGCAACAATTGCTGGTACGCAAGGGCTTCTTCAATGGCCGTCAGGCCCTCCCGCTGCAAATTTTCGATCAGGGCGATGGAAGCCGCCTGTGTGTCGTTCAGCGACCGGACAATGGCCGGGATGGTGGGCAAATTCAATTTTTTCACGGCCCGCCAGCGCCGTTCGCCGGCGATGAGTTCATACCGTCCCGCATCCAATTTCCGCACGAGGATCGGTTGAATGACGCCGTGGGTGCGAATGGTTTGACTCAATTCCTCGATGCGTTCATCGTCGAAGACGGTGCGCGGCTGATAGCGGTTCGGTACGATTTGCTCCACCGGAATCTCCCGCACTTCTTCCACAGCGTCCATCTCTTCAGGCCCTTCGGCCCGTTTATTCCCAAACCATTTGCTCAGGGGCCCTTTCACATCCATCACTCTTTCTTTATTTCCGTCAACAGCATATCGTCCCAACAGACATTTCAATCATGGCGCTGCACGTAAACGATCGCCGTCGGCCAACGTCCGTCAACAACGAACTGGCCGGAGCATGCTGCCCGTACAAACTGCTTTGTATGTTTTCGACATGGCGCAAAAAAATTCCTGCCGGCACTCATCCATTTTCGCTTCCGCAAATGTTTCACGTGGAACAAAAAAGACGGCATCATGAGACACCGTCAAAGGAGCGGCTTTTTCGTCGGCACCCCCGGCCCCCGGGGATAATCCGGCGGGGTGGATCGTTCTTTTTTCACCGTGCATAACGTGCGCTCACCGGCGCCATCGGGCAAAGAAAAAGAAAATGTTTGGACGGCTCCTCCGCCGAGCCGTCGGACGGCCCGCGCCGCTTCTCGCACTTCTTCGGCCACTTGCCCGCCTTTCATGGCAAGAAAGACGCCTTGAAGGCGGACAAAGGGAAGGCAATACTCTGCCAGGACGTTCAACCGGGCCACGGCCCGGGCCACGGCCACATCGTATTGTTCCCGGTGGGCAGCATCCCGCCCGATTTCTTCCGCCCGGCCGTGCACAAGCTCAACATCCCGCAACGCCAATTCCTCCACCACCGCCTTCAGAAATGCAAGCCGTTTCTGCAATGAATCCAACAACGTCAGCCGCAGGTGGGGAAAAGCGATTTTCAACGGAATGCCGGGAAAACCGGCGCCGGTTCCGACATCGATGAGCCGCTGCGCGCCGCCAAAATCGCAAACGAAAACCGGCGTCAACGAATCGTAAAAATGTTTCACGTAAACGTCCCGGGGCTCGGTAATGGCCGTCAAATTCATCCGTTCGTTCCATTGCAACAGCAGTTCCAAATAACGGGCCAACTGCCCCAATTGGGTCTCGTTCAAGACGAGATGCGGCCGGCAAGCATCCGCCAACCACGCTGACAATTCCTTCTGCTGAACACTCACGCCGACGTCCTCCGCTCCATCTGTTCCAAATAAATCATGAGCACGGAAATGTCCGCCGGGCTGACGCCGGAAATGCGCGCCGCCTGACCGATGGACAGGGGCCGGATTTTGCTCAACTTCTCCCGCGCCTCGGAAGAAAGGCCGTAAATGGCGTGATAATCGATGTTCTCCGACAGCCGTTTGTTTTCCATTCGTTTCATCTTTTCCACTTCGTGCATCAGCTTATCGATATAGCCCCGGTACTTAATCTGGATTTCCACCTGTTCCGCCGCTGCGGGCAAAATTTCTTCCGGCGGCGGGGCCAACGCCACAACGTCGGTGTAGGAAAGTTCCGGCCGCTTGAGAAGCGTCGCCAAATCCACCGCGTTGTCAATGGGGGAAGAACCGCGGGCGGCCAAATATTCGTTGACTTCTTGCGCCGGTTTGACCTTCGTCGCCGACAGCCGCTCCAACTCCCGTTCGATCTGTTCTTTTTTCCGCAAAAAACGCCGGTACCTCTCCTCGCTGATCAAACCAACTTCATAGCCGATTTCCGTCAACCTGAGATCGGCGTTGTCGTGGCGCAACAGAAGGCGGTATTCGGCCCGGGAGGTCAAAAGACGATACGGTTCCCGGGTGCCTTTCGTCACCAAGTCGTCGATGAGGACGCCGATATACGCCTGCGAACGATCAAGTATGACCGGCGGTTTGCCTTGCACTTTGCGGGCGGCGTTGATGCCGGCCATGATTCCTTGGCCGGCCGCCTCTTCATAACCGGACGTGCCGTTGATTTGACCCGCCGTGAACAAGTTTTCCACGATTTTCGTCTCCAGCGACGGCCAAAGCTGGGTGGGCACGATGACGTCGTACTCGATGGCGTAACCGGGACGCATCATTTGCACATTTTCCATCCCTTTCAGCGTCCGCAACATCTGCTCCTGCACTTCCTGCGGCAACGACGTCGACATGCCCTGGACATACATCTCTTCCGTATGGCGTCCTTCCGGTTCAATGAACACTTGGTGCCGTTCCTTGTCGGCGAAACGGACGACCTTGTCTTCAATCGAGGGACAATAACGGGGCCCGGTCCCTTCGATTAAACCGTTGTACATCGGGGCCCGGTGCAAATTGTCCCGGATGATCTGATGCGTTTTGGACGTCGTGTACGTCAACCAGCAAGAAAGCTGGTTTTTCATGCCGCTAAAGTCGGTCGTCTCATAGGAAAAGGCCCGCGGCACGTCGTCACCCGGCTGTTCTTCCATTTGCGAAAAATCAAGGCTTGACCGGTTGACGCGGGGAGGCGTGCCGGTTTTGAACCGCGCCAGTTCAAATCCGAGCTCGGCCAAATGGCGGGCCAAGCCGACCGACGGTTGCTGGTTGTTCGGTCCGCTTTCGTATTGCAAGTCGCCGATGAGAATTTTTCCCCGCAAGTACGTGCCGGTCGTCAGCACCACCGCCTTGCTGCGATACACCGCTCCGGTCCGGGTCACAACCCCTTGGCAGACGCCGTTTTCCACCACCAGCCGTTCCACCATCTCTTGCCGCAGCGTCAGCCGGGGTTGGCGTTCCAACGTCCGCTTCATTTCCCGCTGATACATCACTTTGTCGGCCTGCGCCCGCAGGGCCCGCACCGCCGGACCTTTGCCGGTGTTGAGCATGCGCATTTGCACGTACGTCTTGTCGATGTTGCGGCCCATCTCGCCACCCAAGGCGTCGATTTCCCGCACGACGTGTCCTTTGGCCGGTCCGCCGATGGACGGGTTGCAAGGCATGAAGGCCACCATGTCCAAGTTGATGGTGAGCAAGAGCGTCTCGCACCCCATCCGGGCCGCCGCCAAAGCCGCTTCACAACCGGCATGCCCGGCGCCGACGACGATGACGTCGTACCTTCCGGCTTCATACGTTGCCATGGTCCATCCCTCCTTTTCTACTTGATTTTCTGCTGCTTATTTAATGATGCTTTTCAACATAGTTAATACAAATTTTCTACATATAAATTAAATAATTGATGAAAGTTACTGAACCAAGTTATTTACCCAAACAAAACTGGGAAAAAATTTCATCCAGTAACGCTTCACCCACTTCTTCCCCGAGAATTTCCCCCAAGAGCGACCAAGCCCGTTGCAAATCGATAGCCGCCACGTCCACCGGCACCGCCGCTTGCAGCTGTTCGGCCGCCTCCTGCAAAGCTTGCAGCGCCTCGTTGAGGAGACGAATGTGGCGGACGTTGCTCAAGTACGTGGCATCGTCGGTATCCACTTGGCCGGAAAAAAACAGGGCGGCGATTTTTTCTTCCAAGGGCGCAAGACCCGGTTCCGCCACGGTGGAGGTTTGGACGACGCGGCCGGGAAACGCCGCTTCCACCGCCGCCATATCCAGCCGCCGAGGCAGGTCGGCCTTGTTCACCACGACAATCGCATCCCGTCCCTTTACCAGTTCCATCAGTCGGCGATCTTCATCGGTCAAACGCTCCGCTCCGTTGAGAACAAGCAACACCAATTCGGCTTCTTCCAACGCCTGGCGAGAACGTTGCACGCCGATTTGCTCCACCACATCCGTCGTCTCCCGAATGCCTGCCGTGTCCACCAGGCGCAACGGAATGCCGCGGATAGTGACCAGCTCCTCAATGATGTCCCTGGTCGTGCCGGGGATATCGGTAACAATGGCGCGGTTCGCCCGCGCCATCCGATTCAACAGCGACGATTTACCTACGTTGGGACGGCCGACGATGGCCGTCGTAATCCCTTCCCGCAGCACCCGCCCCTGTCGGGCCGATGCCAACAGGCGGCCGATGGCCCCTTCTACTTGCGCAATTTCTTGGCATAATTGCTGCCGCGTCAATTCTTCCACATCGTACTCCGGATAATCGATGGTCACTTCCACATGGGCAAGCAACGAAAGCAACTGCTGCCGCAACTCCCGGATTTTTTGCGACAGCTCCCCGTCCACTTGCCGGACCGCCAGCCGCATGGCCCGCTCCGACTTGGCCCGGATGAGGTCGATGACCGCTTCCGCCTGCGCCAGATCAATGCGTCCGTTCAAAAACGCCCGTTTCGTAAATTCCCCCGGCTCCGCCAATCTCGCCCCCGCGTCCAGCACCAGTTGCAACACCCGCTGGACGCCGACGACGCCGCCATGGCAATTCACCTCCACCACGTCTTCCCCGGTGAACGTCCGCGGCGCCCGCATGACCGTGACCAACACTTCCTCCAACTTCTCGCCGGACGACGGCTCCACGAGAAAGCCGTAATGGATGGTGTGACTCGGAACTTGCGCCAAAGGCGTTTTGCCGCGGAACAATTTGTCGACCAACGCCACCGCTTCCGGCCCGCTGACCCGGACGATGGCAATGGCCGCCTCTCCCAACGCGGTGGAAATGGCCGCAATCGTATCCCGTTCCATGGGCACCACCTGCCTCTACATTTCGTCACAATAACATAAGCGGTGGGCAAAAAAAAGTGGTAATGTATCCCGCCGAAGCCGACAAATGCGCCCACGGCATCTTAAACGCGCCGCTGGTTCCTGCGGCGGTCGGCAGAATGCCGAGGACGGCCCTCCCTTCTGGGACGGCGCCGCAAGGCCGACGGGTCCGAGAAGGCCGACCGTTCCCCTGCCCTCTCACTTCCGATCTGTTCCTCTTTCAGATAAATGACGATGTGCCGCGCGGAACCTTCCCCTTGGCTCTCGGTATAAACATGGCGGTGATCACTTAACGCCAAGTGAATACACCGCCGTTCCCAAGCGCTCATCGGTTCCAAGGCGACCGGACGGCCCGTCCGCATGGCCTTCTCCGCCAGCCGCAACGCCATTTGCCGCAAAGCTTCTTCCCGCCGCCGGCGGTAATCGCCGGCATCCAGCTCCACCGGCACATACCGCTCGGAGTAGCGGTTGACCACCAGCGAAGCCAAATATTGAAGCGCTTGCAACGTTTCGCCGCGGTGGCCGATATAAAGGCCCAGCTGCTCCCCGGACAAGCGGATCCGGAGCCGTTGGTCGTCCTCCGCCACGTCCAATTGAGCCGGCACCCCCATCCAATGTATGACTTCCTGCATGAAGTGCCGGACTTTCTGAATCGGATCCGGCCGCCACACCAACTCCACTTTCGCCGTCCGTTTACTGAACAAACCGAACAAGCGGCGGCCCGGCTCCTCTAAAATCCGGACTTCCACTTCATCCCGCGGCACACCCAACTGCTTCAGCCCGGTCGCGATGGCCTCCTCCACCGTCTTTCCTTCGGCCGTCACCCGTTTCACGACGTGGCCTCCTTCTGGACCGTTTGCCCGTACAGCCATTTGTAAAGCAAATACGTCTGCAAAATGGAAAACAAGTTGCTGTACACCCAGTACAGCGACAACGCCGACGGCAACGTAATGGCAATGAACAAAATCATCGCCGGCATGATGACGCCCATCATTTTCAACATTTGCTGCTGTTGTTCCATTTGCGGGGTCAAGCTCGCCTGTGTCGGCATCATTTTACGGGAGACGACAATCTGGAAATACGTCGCCACAGCGGCGATGGCCGGCAACACATAAAACGGATCCGGCGCCCCCAAGTTCATCCAGAGAAAACTGTGTTCCCGAATTTCCGAATTGCGCATGATGGCGTGATAAAAAGCAATAAGAATCGGCATTTGAATTAATATCGGAAAACAACCCATCAACGGATTGACGTTGTGTTTTTGAAACAGCTTCATCGTCTCCAGCTGCAGTTTTTCTTGGTTGTTCTTGTATTTTTTCCGCAGCTTTTGCAGTTCCGGCTGAAGCTCTTGCAGCTGTTTGCTGCTTTTCATCTGCTTGTACATCAAAGGAAAAATGATCAAGCGAATGACCAGCGTCACCGCGAGGATGGACAACCCGTACGAACCGGCCAACCAACCGGCCACCGTGTCCAACGTCCACGACAAAGGAAAGACGAAGTACCGATCCCAAATGCCTCCGTTCGGATCGATCGGTTTCATGTAACTTTCCGGTGAACAGCCGGCCAACAGCAGGACGAGCAAACCAAGGCTCAACCATACACCAAAACGCGCGTACAAGAATAAACCTCCTACCTCTCACGTAATCGTCAACGTCGTTTCACACAGCCACATCACGGTACCGGATCGTAGCCGCCGGGGTGGAACGGATGGCATTTGAGCAGCCGCCGCAAAGCCAAGTAACCGCCCCGCCACACGCCGTGCCGGGCGACAGCTTCCAGCGCATACTGGGAACACGTCGGATAAAAGCGGCACATCGGCGGCTTTAAAGGCGAAATGAACCGTTGATAAAACCGAATGCACCCCATCAGCAGACGACGCATCCAACCGCCCCGCTCATCGCACAATTTTCCCTTTCCAAAACAAGTGGCCCAAACTTTTTCTCACGCCGTGAAAATCCAGCGTGCCGGCCGGAATGCGGGCAATGATCACAAGATCGGTGTGATCCGGCAACTTGTCCATAAAATGCACCCGGACAACTTCCCGCACCAACCGTTTTACCCGATTCCGCACGACCGCCTTGCCGATTTTTTTGCTAACCGATACACCTAAACGAAATCGCTCCACTTCCGGATTATGTAAAGTATAACAGACAAACTCCCGGTTTGCCACCGATTTCCCCGACTGGAAAACCTTTCTGAAATCCTCCCGCTTCACCAAGCGCAACGGTCGCGGCAACATGGGGGTCCGCCACATCCTTCCGCCATGCTCTTGTCAAAGAACGAAAAAAAGGCCTTGGGCAGGCCTCTCTTCTTAAGCCGAAAGCACTTTTCTCCCCTTTTTCCGGCGAGCCTTCAACACTTTACGGCCGTTTTTCGTACTCATCCGCTTCCGAAATCCGTGGACTTTTTTCCGCTTCCGCTGATTCGGCTGGAACGTCCGCTTCATCATCCCACCTCCTCACCGCTGTTCCTAACACGTGCCACATCTACGTTATTCTAGCCGTTGCCGCCCCTTTGTGTCAAGAAACCGTCCCGAAACCGTCCCGTTCACTTTCATCATAATCCATTCCTTCGCATCCACATGCGGATATCGGGCAGATCGTGTTTATCCACATCAACCATTTATTCACAAGCTAACCACAAAATCTAGTGTTGTGGATAAAAATATCCACAATCCCTTGGTCCTTCCAAAAAAGAATTGCCGCCGTATTTTTTTTTGTGTTATGATAGGCTTACCAATTTTGTGGATAAGTATAAATCGGAACGAAATTACCCACAACCTGTTGATAACTTTGTGGACAGTTTTCAAGGGTTGTGGATATTTTTGTCTACAAGCTGCAAAATTTGTGGAAAATTGCCGTAAGATGCGGGAACGAGGAGGATCAGCAGTGCAAACCGTGCACGAGCGGAACCGGGTGTGGGAAGACGTCATCCAAGAAGTGCAACAACGGGTCAGCAAACCGAGTTTTGAAACGTGGTTGAAAGATACAAAACTCCTGCGCTTGACAAAAGACGCGGCCATCGTCCAAGTGCCCAATCCCTTCATTCAAAACTGGTTGCAAAAACACTACACCGAGCTGCTGCAGGAAATTTTGTACGAAGTGACCGGGCATGCGTATCAATGCCAATTCGTCTTGCCGGAAGTCGAAACGGAAAAAAGCGAGCCGTTCAACAAACAAGTCCACATCCAAGGAAACGGGGAAAAATTCGCTCCTTCGCGCATCAACAGCAATCTCAACCCAAAATACACCTTCGACACCTTCGTCATCGGCGAAGGGAACCGTTTCGCCCATGCCGCCTCTTTGGCCGTGGCCGAATCGCCGGCCCAAGCCTACAACCCGCTCTTCATCTACGGCGGCGTCGGCCTCGGCAAAACCCATTTGATGAACGCCATCGGACACCACGTCTTAAAACGGGATCCGAACGCCAAAGTCATGTACATGACTTCGGAACGGTTCACCAACGAATTCATCCATGCCATCCGCGACAACCAGCCGATGCAATTTCGCGCCAAATACCGCAATATCGACGTACTGCTCATCGACGACATACAATTTTTGGCCGGTAAAGAACAGACCCAAGAAGAGTTTTTTCACACGTTCAACGCCTTGCACGAAGCGGACAAACAAATCGTCATCTCCAGCGACCGGCCGCCCAAAGAAATACCGACGCTGGAAGAAAGGCGGTGGACCCGTGTTGGAGGACTCGTCAGTACCAACGTCCACGACATGGAATTCGACGCGGGC
>ERZ795042.1689-NODE-1689-length-13742-cov-139.504493_pt1 | contig 13742 bp, 9 predicted proteins | sample MGYA00375126_ERZ795042 | MGnify/ENA primary metagenome ERZ795042 (study PRJEB30171, sample SAMN05518105) | compost metagenome | isolation source: Feedstock adapted compost from Newby Island compost facility, Milpitas, CA | place: USA:Newby Island compost...
GGACCGCTCGCGCGGCTCCCGGCGGCCCTCGTCGTCCCTCGCACCGCTCACCGGTCCTCCCCTCACGGCCACGTCTCGGTGTCGTGCCCGAGGGCACCACTGCCCGCGTCGCCGCGCCCCCATGCCGGTCTGACCTGGCCCTGACCGGTCCATGACCGGGTCCGGCGGCGGGTGCCCGCCCGCGGGTACGGCCGGGCCGTACGTTGACGGGGATTGCGGGCCACGGTACGTTTCGAGGGAGTTCGCGGCGGTTCAAGGGAAATCCGGTGAGAGGCCGGTGCGGACGCGCCACTGTATCCGGGACGTCGATCCCGGGAGCCAGGTCGCTTGAACCGTCGTGGGACCTCACCGTATGGGCGCGTTATCCCAGAAGGAGGCACTTGTGAGCGATCTGTCCGCTCCGTCGTCCATTCCCTCGTCTGTTCCCTCGTCCTATCCCCTGGCACGGCTGCGGCCCTGGCTGCTCGCCGTCCCCGTTCTGCTGCTCCTCGCCTACCTGGTGCTGATGGACAACGGAGCGGTCTCCCGGGCGGGCCTGCTCCTGCACGAGCTGATGCACGACGGCCGGCACCTGCTCGGCGTGCCCTGCCACTGAGGGCACCCCATGACGATCCGCACCCTGGTGGCCAGGGGCCTGCTCGTGGGCCTGCTGGCCGGGATCCTCGCGGGCGCGTTCGCCTTCCTCGCCGGCGAGCCGCACGTGGAGCGCGCGATCGTGCTGGAGGAGGCGGGCGCCGCGGCCGGGGAGGGCGCGACGGCACACGGTCACGATCACGGTCACGACCACGGCGGAGCGGCGGGTCACTCGCACGGTGCCGGGGTCGTGGTGAGCCGGCCGGTGCAGCAGGCCGGCCTGTTCCTCGCCACCGGGCTCTACGGGCTCGCCGTGGGCGGGATCTTCGCGCTGGTGTACGCGGGGCTGCGGGGGCGCGTCGGGCCGCGCAACGACGGCCTGCTCGCGATCGTCGCGGCCGGGACCGCGTTCCTCGCGATCGTCCTCGTCCCGTTCGTGAAGTACCCGGCGAACCCACCCGCCGTGGGCGATCCGGACACGATCGACGAGCGCACCCTGCTGTACCTGGTGATGGTGCTGGTCGGGCTCGCCGCGACCGCGGTCGCGGTGGGCACGGCCCGCCGGGCCGGGCCCGATCCGTGGCGGCGCTGGACGGCCGCGGTGACCGCCTTCCTCGTGCCGGTGGTCGCCGCGTGGCTGCTGCTGCCGCCGGTCGACGAGGTGCCCGAGGGCTTCCCGGCCACGTTGCTGTGGGACTTCCGGCTCGCCTCGCTCGGCACGCAGCTGGTGTTCTGGTCGGCGCTCGGCGTGCTGTTCGGCCTGCTCACCGAGCGCGCCACCCGGCGGGCGGCGGTCGCCCCGGCCGGGTAGACCGCGTGCCGCGCCCCGGCGCGTGCCCCGTGCGGCCACCGCGCGGACGCCGTGTGCTCCCGGCCGCGCCGCCGCCCGCCCGGTCCCCGGTCTCCGCCGGCGCGGCGCGCCGGGCCCCCGGCGCGGACGGCGACGGCCGCCGGCTCCCATGTCCCCCGAGCAAAGGCGTTCGATGATCAACTTTCCGTTCAGCGCCGTCGTCGGGCTCGACGACCTCAAGCTCGCGCTCCTGCTCAACGCGGTCTCGCCCCGGGTCGGCGGGGTGCTCGTGCGCGGCGAGAAGGGCACCGCCAAGTCGACGATCGTGCGCGCGCTCGCCGCGCAGCTGCCGCCGGTCGACGTGGTCGCCGGGTGCCGGTTCGCCTGCGACCCGGACGCGCCGGATCCGGGCTGCCCGGACGGGCCGCACGAGCCCGGCGCGCCGCGGGTGCGGCGGCCCGCCGCGCTCGTCGAGCTGCCGGTCGGCGCCTCCGAGGACCGGCTGGTCGGCTCGCTCGACGTGGAGCGGGCGCTCACCGAGGGCGTGAAGGCGTTCGAGCCCGGCCTGCTCGCCGCGGCGCACCGCGGCGTGCTCTACGTCGACGAGGTGAACCTGCTCCACGACCACCTGGTGGACCTGCTGCTCGACGCCGCCGCGCTCGGCACCTGCCACGTCGAGCGGGACTCGGTGTCGGTCCGGCACGCGGCCCGGTTCCTGCTCGTCGGCACGATGAACCCGGAGGAGGGCGAGCTGCGGCCGCAGCTGCTCGACCGGTTCGGGCTCACCGTCGAGGTGCGGGCCTCCCGGGACCCGGACGAGCGGGCCGAGGTGGTGCGGCGGCGGCTCGCGTTCGAGGCCGACCCGGAGGGGTTCGCGGCGCGGTGGGCCGGGCAGGAGGCGCACCTCGCCCGGCGGATCGCGGCGGCGCGGGACCGCGTCCCGCACGTGCGGCTGCCGGACGCCCGGCTGCGGCAGATCGCGGCGGTGTGCGCGGCGTTCGAAGTGGACGGGCTGCGCGCGGACCTGGTGACCGCGAACGCGGCGATCGCGCACGCGGCCTGGCACGGCCGGGACACGGTCACCGCCGCGGACGTGCGCACGGCCGCCCGGCTGGCGCTGCCGCACCGGCGGCGGCGCGACCCGTTCGACGCGCCCGGCCTCGACGAGGACCTGCTCGACGAGCTGCTCCGCCGGACCGAGCCGGACGACGAACCCCCGGACGATTCGGGCGGCGGGCCGTCCGGCGGGCCGGACGGCGACGGCGGCGGGGCGGGCGACCGGCCGCCGGGCACGCACCGCGCGTCCCCGCCCGACCGGCCCGATCCCACCGGCCCGCCGCCGGACCGCGCCCCGCCGCGCGGTGGCCCGGCCCCGGAGGCGGCCGGGCCGCGGGACGGCGCGGTGCCGGGCCACGGCGAGGATGAGCCCGCACGCGCGGCGGGCCCGGCCGCGGGCGGCCGGGTGGCCGGGGTGGCCGCGCCGTACCGGGTGCCGCTGCTGCGCGTGCCGGGGTTCGGGGCGGGCGCGGCCGGGCGGCGGTCGCGCGCCCGGGGCCGGTACGGCCGCGGCATCGGCGCCCGCGTGCCGCGCGGCCCGGCCCGGGACGTGCACGTGCCCGCGACGCTGCTCGCCGCCGCCCCGCACCAGCGGCGGCGCGGCCGCACCGGACCCGGGCTGCTGCTGCGCCGCGGCGACCTGCGCGAGACGGTGCGCGAGGGCCGGGAGGGCAACCTCGTGCTGTTCGTGGTCGACGCGAGCGGCTCGATGGGCGCGCGCCGCCGGATGACCGCGGTGAAGACCGCGGTGCTGAGCCTGCTGCTCGACGCCTACCAGCGGCGGGACAAGGTCGGCCTGGTCACCTTCCGCGGGACCGCCGCCGAGGTGCCGCTGCCGCCGACCTCGTCGGTGGAGGCCGGGGCCGCCCGGCTGCGCGCGCTCGCCACCGGCGGCCGCAGCCCGCTCGGCGCGGGCCTCGCCAAGGCGGCCGAGGTGCTGCGGGCCGAGCGGCTGCGCGACCCGGCCCGGCGGCCGCTGCTCGTGCTCGTCACCGACGGCCGCGCCACCGACGGCGACGCCGCCGACCGCGCCGCCCGCCTGCTGACCGGCACGGCGTGCGTGGTCGTCGACTGCGAGACCGGCCCGGTACGGCTCGGCCTGGCGGCCCGCCTCGCCGCCCGGCTGCGGGCCACCCTGCTCCCCCTCGACGCGCTGTCCGAGCCGGGCGCCGCCGTACCCGCCCGGCGAGCCCACGCGAAGGCGGTGTGAGATGCCACAGGGAAGGCCACCGGTGATCCCGGACGACGGGCTCACCACCCGGCAGCGGCGGAACCGGCCGCTGGTGATCGTGCACACCGGCCCCGGCAAGGGGAAGTCCACGGCCGCGTTCGGCATGGCGCTGCGCGCGTGGAACCAAGGCTGGCCGATCGGGGTGTTCCAGTTCGTCAAGTCGGCGAAGTGGCGCACCGGCGAGGAGCGCGCGCTGCGGCTGCTCGGCGCGAGCGGCGAGGGCGGCACGGTCACCTGGCACAAGATGGGCGAGGGCTGGTCCTGGCTGCGGCGCTCCGGGACCGGGCACGACCACGCGGCCCAGGCCCGGGAGGGCTGGGAGCAGGTGCGGCGGGATCTGGCCGCCGAGACGTACCGGTTCTACGTGCTCGACGAGTTCACCTACCCGCTCGCCTGGGGCTGGGTGGACCTCGACGACGTGCTGGAGACGCTGCGGGGCCGGCCCGGGTACCAGCACGTGGTGATCACCGGGCGGAACGCGCCGGAGCGGCTGGTCGAGGCGGCCGACCTGGTGACCGAGATGGGCAAGGTCCGCCACCCCATGGACCGTGGGCAGAAGGGCCAGAAGGGCATCGAGTGGTAGCGCCGCCGGGGCCCGCGGCCGCCGGGGCGGCCCGCCGTACCGACGCCGCCGTGCCCCGGCTGGTGATCGCCGCGCCGTCGTCCGGGGCGGGCAAGACCACGGTGGCGACCGGGCTCATGGCCGCGCTGCACGCGCGCGGCCTGCGGGTGTCGCCGCACAAGGTGGGCCCCGACTACATCGACCCCGGCTACCACGCGGTCGCCACCGGGCGGCCGGGCCGCAACCTCGACCCCTTCTTGGTGGGCGAGGACCTGGTCGGGCCGCTGTTCCGGCACGGCGCGCGCGGCTGCGACGTCGCGGTGGTCGAGGGCGTGATGGGGCTGTTCGACGGGCACGCCGGCCGGGACTTCGCCTCGACCGCGCACGTGGCCCGGCTGCTCGACGCCCCGGTCGTGCTCGTCGTCGACGCCTCCCGGGCGGGCCGCTCGGTCGCCGCGCTGGTGCACGGCTTCGCCACCTTCGACCCGCGGGTACGGCTCGGCGGGGTGATCCTCAACCGGATCGGGTCGGACCGGCATGAGGAGCTGTGCCGGGAGGCGCTCGCGGGCTACCCGGTGCTGGGCGCGATCCGCCGCGACGAGGCCGTGGCCACCCCGTCCCGGCACCTCGGCCTGGTCCCCGCGGCCGAGCGCGGCGCGCCCGCGGTCGACGCGGTGCGGCGCATGGGCGAGCTGGTGGCCCGCTCCTGCGACCTCGACGCGATCGTCCGGCTCGCCCGCGCCGCGCCGCCGCTCGGCGCGGCCGCGTGGGATCCGGCGGAGGCGCTCGCCCGCGCCGCGGGCGGGCGGGGCGAGCCGTACCGGCGCTCCGGCACGGTGGTGGCGGTGGCGGGCGGGCCCGCGTTCACCTTCGGCTACGCCGAGCACGTGGAGCTGCTGCGCGCCGCCGGGGCCGAGGTCGCGGCCTTCGACCCGCTCCGGGACGAGGCGCTGCCCGAGGGCACGGCCGCGGTCGTGCTCGGCGGCGGCTTCCCCGAGGTGTACGCGGACCGGCTCGCGGCGAACGAGCGGCTGCGCGCGGCGCTGGCCGCGTTCGGCGGGCCGATCGCCGCCGAGTGCGCCGGGCTGCTCTACCTGTGCCGGGAGCTCGACGGGCGGCGCATGTGCGGCCGCATCCCGGCCGCGGCGCGGATGACCGACCGGCTCACGCTCGGCTACCGGGAGGCGGTGGCCCGCCGCGACTCGCTGCTCACCCGGGCGGGCGAGCGGCTGCGCGGCCACGAGTTCCACCGCACCGTGGTCGACCGGGTGCCCGACCCGCTGCTGTGCTGGGACGGCGGCGCCGACGGCTTCGGCGACGCCCGCCTCACCGCCACCTACCTGCATCTGCACTGGGCCGGGAAGCCGATCCTGGCGCACCGCTTGGTCGCCGCCGCTGCGAAGTACCGGTGGCGCTCCGCGCGGGCTCGTCGCCCGTCCTGACGGCGAGCCACGCAGCGGCCACCGGCATTGCCGTTCGGAACGGGCGAGGTCGCGGCGTGGCCATCGCGAGCCAAGGGTTCGTACCGTCACGACCGCGAATGTCCGCCGAGCGCGCGCCCCTGTAAGCCGTAGCGAACTCCGCGCGAGCAGGTGCGCTCGTCGGCCGCGAGTCCCGGCTCGGCAAGGGCGGCTTCGGCGACGGCCGTCGCAGCCGGAGGCCCGATGTGGGCCGGGGAGGTACGCCGATTCCGGCGGGGCGGCCGGGCCGTCGGTCACCGATCAATCGGCCAATGGAAACGAAACGGATTCAGTTACCGGAGTGACGGGGATAAAGATCTGATTTGCCCACCAATGTGAAGCGTTCTCGCTACCATCTCCACCACTGCCGTGTCAGGTACCACCGGGCGGGCCGGCATGGAGCCGCACGGCTCGTATAGGCCTGCGAAGACCTGACCCAGGGTCGGTGACGCAGGACATGCCGCATGCGCGGCGTACGTCGAATCCCCGGTGCCCTCGCGCCGGGGACCGTATCCCAGGTGACCACCACGACACGAAAGACCCACCCGTGATCAAGAAGCTGCGGCCCAAGGACTACAACGACGCCTTCTACGTGGGGCACTGCTTCCGCAGCGGCACCGCGGTCGTCATGGACGTCTCGCACCTCCTCGACGACGTGGCCAGGCCGCTCGTGGACTTCTGTGCGGGCCTGGTCTACGGGCGAGGCGGCGACATGGAACGGCTCGACCGGAAGGTGTTCCTGCTCCAGCCTCCGGCGCGGCCCCGGATCGCGGCCGCCCACATTCCCGATCTCGCCCACATCGCGGACTGATCGGAAAATGCCGCCCACCGCCTCCTGTGCCGGTATCGCCCACCGGCACGCCGCCCCGCCCGCGGCGCACCGATTACCGCCCACTGCGACGAGAAAGTTTCAACCGCCCGTGGCGGGCCGCTGAGCGGTGACCAGGTACCCCGCCTCACCGACCGACGCCGCGCCGTACCGCGCGGCTCACTCGCGTTCGCAGGCGATGGCGTTGACGGCCGCGGCGGCGAGCGCGCTGCCACCGCGGCGGCCGTGCACCACCAGGTAGTCGAGGCCACTATGGACGAGGGCAAGCTTCGACTCGGCCGCGCCGACGAAGCCCACCGGGATGCCGAGCACCGCCGCTGGCCGGCCCGCTCCTTCGGCCACCAGCTCGAGCAGCCGGAACAGCGCGGTCGGCGCGTTGCCGATCGCGACCACCGAGCCCGCCAGCCGGTCCCGCCACAGCTCCAGCGCGGCCGCGCTCCGGGTGGTGCCGAGGCGCTCGGCGAGCTCGGGCACCCGCGGGTCGTTGAGCGTGCAGACGACCTCGTTGCCCGCGGGCAGCCGCCGCCGCGTGATGCCGGAGGCGACCATCTCGGCGTCGCACAGCACCGGCGCGCCCGCCCGCAGGGCGGCCCGCGCCCGGGTCACCACCTGCGGCGACCAGGCCAGGTCCCGGACGAGGTCGGTCATCCCGCACGCGTGGATCATCCGCACAGCGACCTGGGCCACCTCGGGTGGCAGGCCGTCCAGGTCCACCTCGGCCCGGATGGTGGCGAACGACCGCCGGTAGATCTCGGCGCCGTCCCTGATGTAGTCGAACGGCGGCCCGGCGTACCCGGTCACGGCCCCTCCTCCCGGTAACCGGTGGCGGTCGCCACCATCTGCCGCACCCGGCCGCGCGGGAGCCCGCAGCGGCGCTCACACCCGGACCAATGCACGGGAACGTCGGCGGGCGCCGTCCGGGCGCGCACCCACGCGGTCGCGTCCGCGCGCACGTCGGCGAGCGCTCGGGTGCAGCCGGGCAGCCCGGTACACGCGGTCACCCCCAGCCAGGGTGAGCGCGGGTCGGTGACGAGCCCGACCGCCTCGAGGACCTGCCGTACCTCCTCCGGGTCGGCCACGTCCCGGACCACGACGGTCCGCCACGGCGTGATCCGCACCTCGGCGGCCGACCAGGCGATCGCATGCGCCTGCTCCGGGGTGAGCCGCCCCAGCGGCACGAGGGCCTGTACTGCGAGCCCGCCCGACGGCTGCGCCACCACGCCCGGCTCGCGCGGCTGCGGCGGTGCCTGCCGCACCTCCCCGGCGGCGGCGCCGCCGAGCGTAGCGGCGATCCGCGCCGGGCCGTCGCTGAGCTCGGCGATCCGCCACTCGGTGGTGCGCAGCCGCAAAAAGGCCTCGGCGGCGTCGAGCATCACCGGCACGGCCCGCTCCGGTGGCACGTCGAGCCCGGCGTCCCGCCCGGCGAGCAGCAGGCGGCCCTCGACGTATGTGACGTCCGCCTCCAGCCCCAGATCCCCGATCGAAAACAGGAACCGCCCGGGCAACCGCGCCAGCACGGGGCGTGCGCACAGCTCCCGGTCGAGCGCGTCCACAAGGTCCCCGTCCCCGAACGGCGAGGCCACGATGTTACGCACCCGCTCGTGGGTGGTCGACGGCAGCAGGCCCGCGGCTGCGATGCGCGCGGTGAACGCCTCCGTCGCGGGCGCCGCATCCGGCCCCGGGGCCGTCCCGGACAGGCCGCGTACCTGCACGTTCCCGCGCGAGGTGAGCTCGATGACGCCGTTGCCGAGGGTGGCCGCGCAGTCAGCGAGCACCCGCAGCTGCTCGGCCCGGATCACGCCGCCGGGCAGCCGGACCCGGGCGAGCGGCCCGTCTGCGGCCTCATGCACCTGCAGCGCCCCCGGACAGGCGTCGGGGCGGGTTCGTCCGGGAGCGTCGGGCTTGGGCACGAGATGGATGGTAACGCCAGATCTTGCCGTCGTAGGCTGAGAGGGACGGTGCGGAGGTAGCCTGTGCGGAATCCGGCGCGGTCCCGCCACTGTCACCGGGGAGCGAACCCCAGCGATGGCCACTGCCCGTCCGGGTGGGAAGGCCGGGGCGAGCGTCGATCCGGGAGCCAGGAGACTCCGGCCACCGTGACACCCCGCGACACGGGGCGAGGACCCCGAGGGAGGTATTGCGGCGTGCCCGTTGTTCTGCTGCTGTCCACGTCGGACACCGATCTGCTCAGCGCCCGGGCGAGCGGCAAGCCCTACCGGCTCGGCAACCCCGCACGGCTCTCCGTGGACGATCTGCCCGACCTGCTCGACGGCACCGACCTCGTCGTCGTACGCCTGCTCGGCGGTCGGCGCGCCTGGGAGGAGGGCCTCGACGCGCTGCTTGCCGGGCCCCGGCCGGTGGTGGTGCTCGGCGGCGAGCAGGTGCCCGACGCGGAGCTGATGGAGCTGTCCACGGTGAGCGGCGGGGTGTGCGCCGAGGCGCACGCGTACCTCGCCTACGGCGGGCCGCGCAACCTCGCCGAGCTGCACGCGTTCCTGTGCGACACGCTCCTGCTCACCGGGTACGGCTTCGCGCCCCCGCAGCCCACCCCCGCCTGGGGCGTGCTCGAGCGCGAGGCCCGCGACGTCGATGGGCCGGTGGTAGGCGTGCTCTACTATCGGGCCCACCACGTGGCCGGAAACACCGCGTTCGTCGAGGCGCTGTGCCGGGCGATCGAGGAGGCGGGCGGGCGGCCGCTGCCGGTGTACTGCTCGTCGCTGCGCACCGCCGAGCCCGGCCTGATCGAGGCGCTGCGCGCGGCCGACGTGCTCGTGGTGACCGTGCTCGCCGCGGGCGGCACCCGGCCCGCGCTGGCGGGGGCGGGCGGCGACGACGAGGCCTGGGACGTGGGTGCGCTCGCCGGGCTCGACGTGCCGATCCTGCAGGCGCTGTGCCTCACCACGAGCCGCCGTGCCTGGGCGGAGAGCGACGACGGGCTGTCCCCGCTCGACGCGGCCGCGCAGGTGGCGATCCCCGAGTTCGACGGGCGGATCATCACCGTGCCGTTCTCGTTCAAGGAGTTCGACGCCGACGGCCTGCCGCGCTACGTGCCCGACCCGGAGCGCGCCGCCCGGGTGGCGGGCATCGCGGTACGGCACGGCCGGCTCCGCCGTACCCCGCCCGCGGAGCGGCGGGTCGTGGTGATGCTGTCGGCCTACCCGACCAAGCACGCCCGGCTCGGCAACGCGGTCGGCCTCGACACCCCGGCGAGCGCGGTACGGCTGCTCGCCGCCCTCGCCGCGGCGGGCTACGACCTCGGCGACGGCCTCCCCGGGGTGGCCGAGCAGGACGGGGACGCGCTCATGCACGCGCTGATCGCCGCGGGCGGCCAGGACCCGGACTGGCTCACCGAGGAGCACCTCGCGGGCAACCCGGTGCGGATCTCCGGCGCGGCCTACGCCCGCTGGTTCGCCACCCTCCCCGCCGACCTGCGCGAGGCGGTCGAGCGGCACTGGGGGCCGCCGCCGGGCGAGCTGTTCGTGCACGAGGGCGACATCGTGCTCGCCGCGCTGCGCGCCGGGAACGTCGTGGTGATGGTGCAGCCGCCGCGCGGCTTCGGCGAGAACCCGATCGCGATCTACCACGACCCCGAGCTGCCGCCGAGCCACCACTACCTCGCCGCGTACCGGTGGATCGCCGACGAGTTCGGCGCGCACGCGATCGTGCACCTGGGCAAGCACGGCAACCTCGAGTGGCTGCCGGGCAAGTCGGCCGCGCTCTCCGCCTCGTGCGCCCCCGACGCCGCACTCGGCGACCTGCCGCTGATCTACCCGTTCCTCGTCAACGACCCCGGCGAGGGCACCCAGGCGAAGCGGCGGGCGCACGCGGTGCTCGTCGACCACCTCGTGCCGCCGATGGCCCGCGCCGAGACCTACGGCGACATCGCCCGGCTGGAGCAGCTGCTCGACGAGCACGCCACGGTCGCCGCGCTGGACCCGGCGAAGCTGCCCGCGGTCCGCGCGCAGATCTGGACGCTGATCCGGGCGGCCCGGCTCGACCACGACCTCGGGGTGGCGGACCGGCCGCACGACGCCGAGTTCGACGAGTTCCTGCTGCAGGTCGACGGCTGGCTGTGCGAGGTGAAGGACGCGCAGATCCGGGACGGCCTGCACGTGCTCGGCCGGGCCCCGGAGGGCGCCGACCGGGTGAACCTCGTGCTCGCGATCCTGCGCGCCCGCCAGATGTGGGCGGGCCGCCGCGCGCTGCCCGGCCTGCGCGAGGCGCTCGGCCTCGCCGAGGACGGTACGGCGGGCCGGGCCGAGGTGGACGCGGCCGAGGCGACCGCCCGCGCCCTGGTCGAGGCGATGGAGGAGCGCGGCTGGGACGCGGCCGCCGCGCCCCAGGTCGCCGCGGCGCTGCTGCCGGACGCCGACGCCGACCGCCGGGAGACCGTGGCCAGGATTCTCGCCTTCGCCGCGACCGAGGTGGTGCCCCGGCTGCGCCGTACCACCGACGAGATCGACAACGTGCTGCACGCGCTCGACGGCGGCTACGTTCCGGCCGGGCCGAGCGGGTCGCCGCTGCGCGGGCTGGTGAACGTGCTGCCGACCGGCCGCAACTTCTACGCCGTGGACCCGCGGGCGGTGCCGAGCCGGCTCGCCTGGGAGACCGGGCAGGCGATGGCGCGGTCGCTGCTCGAGCGGTACCGGGCCGAGCACGGCACCTGGCCGCGCTCGGTCGGGCTGTCGATGTGGGGCACGAGCGCAATGCGCACCGCCGGGGACGACGTGGCCGAGGTGCTCGCGCTGCTCGGGGTGCGGCCGGAGTGGGACGAGGCGTCCCGCCGGGTGATCGGGCTGGAGCCGATCCCGCTCGCCGAGCTGGGCCGGCCGCGGATCGACGTCACCATGCGGATCAGCGGGTTCTTCCGGGACGCGTTCCCGCACGTGGTGGCGATGCTCGACGACGCGGTCCGGCTCGTGGCCGAGCTCGACGAGCCGGACGAGGACAACTACGTGCGCGCGCACGTGCGGGCCGACGACCGGGGCGACCGGCGGCGGGCCACGCTGCGGATCTTCGGCCCGGCGCCGGGCGCGTACGGGGCCGGGCTGCTGCCGCTGATCGACAGCCGCAACTGGCGGGACGACGCCGACCTCGCCGAGGTGTACGCGGTGTGGGGCGGCCACGCCTACGGTCGCGACCTCGACGGGGTGCCCGCCCGGGCGGACATGGAGAACGCGTACCGCAGGATCGCGGTCGCGGTGAAGAACGTCGACGTGCGCGAGCACGACATCGCCGACTCCGACGACTACTTCCAGTACCACGGCGGCATGGTCGCCGCGGTGCGCGCGCTCACCGGCCGCTCCCCCGCGGCGTACCTCGGCGACACCACCCGGCCGGACGCGGTGCGCACCCGCACCCTCGCCGAGGAGACCGCGCGGATCTTCCGCGCCCGGGTGGTGAACCCGCGCTGGCTCGCGGCGATGCGCGCGCACGGCTACAAGGGCGCGTTCGAGCTCGCCGCCACCGTCGACTACCTGTTCGGCTACGACGCCACCACCGGGGTGGTCGCCGACTGGATGTACGACCGGATCGCCGCGGCCTACGTGCTCGACCCGGAGAACCGGGCGTTCCTGGCCAAGTCGAACCCGTGGGCGCTGCACGGCATCGCCGAGCGGCTGCTCGAGGCGGCCGAGCGCGGCATGTGGGCGAACCCGGACGCCGGGATCCTCGAGGGCGTGCGCCGGGTCTACCTCGAGACCGAGGGCGACCTCGAGGACGCCACCGGCCGCTGAGCCGCTGCTTCCCTTTTGTCCCTCGTTTCCCCCGCCCCAGGCAGCAAGGACCCCAGGTGAGCACCATGACCGGACGTCTGTACGGAGTCGGCCTCGGCCCCGGCGACCCCGAGCTGATCACGGTGAAGGCCGCGCGGCTGATCGGCGAGGCCGACGTGATCGCCTACCACGCGGCCCGGCACGGCCGCAGCATCGCCCGCTCGATCGCGGAGCCGTACCTGCGGGCGGGGCAGATCGAGGAGCCGCTGCTGTACCCGGTCACCACCGAGACCACCACTCACCCCGGCGGCTACCAGGGCGCGCTCGAGGACTTCTACGCCGAGTGCACCGCCCGGCTCGCCGCCCACCTCGACGCGGGCCGCACCGTGGTCGTGCTGTGCGAGGGCGACCCGCTCTTCTACGGCTCCTACATGCACCTGCACAAGCGGCTCGCGCACCGCTACCCGGCCACCGTGGTGCCCGGGGTCACCTCGGTGTCGGCCGCGGCCGCGGTGCTGGGGCGGCCGCTGGTGGAGCGCGACGAGATCCTCACCGTGCTGCCCGGCACGCTGCCCGCCGGCGAGCTCGCCGACCGGCTGCGGCGCAGCGACGCCGCGGCCGTGCTCAAGCTGGGCCGCACCTTCGAGAAGGTGCGGGACGCGTTCGCCGCGGCCGGGCGGCTCGACGACGCCTGGTACGTGGAGCGGGCCACGATGGCCGGCGAGCGGGTGGCCCCGCTGCGGGAGGTCGACCCGGACGGCGTGCCGTACTTCTCGCTCGCGCTGCTCGCCGGGCCCGGCGGGGGCGCGGTCCCGCCCGAGCCGCCGCGGCCCGCGGTGGCGCCCGAGGTGGTCGTGGTCGGCCTCGGCCCGGCCGGGCGGCCCTGGCTCACCCCCGAGGCGCAGGAGGCGCTGGCGAGCGCCACCGACCTCGTCGGCTACGGGCCGTACCTCGACCGGGTGCCGCCGAACCCGCGGCAGCGCCGCCACCCCACCGGCAACCGGGTCGAGGCCGAACGCGCCCGGCACGCGCTCGAGCTCGCCCGCGAGGGCAGGCGGGTCGCGGTGGTCTCCTCCGGCGACCCGGGCGTGTTCGCGATGGCGAGCGCGGTGCTCGAGGCCGCCGAGGACTACCCGGACGTGCCGGTCCGCGTCGTGCCCGGCATCACCGCCGCCCAGGCCGTGGCCGCCCGTGCGGGCGCCCCGCTCGGCCACGACTTCTGCGTGCTGTCCCTGTCCGACCTGCTCAAGCCGTGGGAGGTGATCGCCGAGCGGCTCACCGCCGCCGCCCGCGCCGACCTGGTGATCGCCATCTACAACCCGGCCTCCCGCCACCGCACCTGGCAGCTCCCGGCCGCCCGCGACCTGCTGCTGGAACACCGCTCCCCGGACACCCCGGTGGTGATCGGCCGCGACGTCGGCGGCCCGGAGGAGAGCCTGACGGTGACCACGCTCGCCGCCCTCGACCCGGCCACGGTCGACATGCGCTGCCTGCTCATCATCGGCTCGTCGACCACCCGCGTCACCA
>ERZ795042.1697-NODE-1697-length-13669-cov-5.752020_pt1 | contig 13669 bp, 9 predicted proteins | sample MGYA00375126_ERZ795042 | MGnify/ENA primary metagenome ERZ795042 (study PRJEB30171, sample SAMN05518105) | compost metagenome | isolation source: Feedstock adapted compost from Newby Island compost facility, Milpitas, CA | place: USA:Newby Island compost facility...
TCATCTCGGACAAGGTCACGGAAGCGATCATCGAGCGGATCGTGGCCCAGGTGGGACGGCGGATCGACAAGAGTCAGCCGCTTGTCGATGCTCGCCTGCCCGACGGTTCCCGCGTCAACGCCATCATCCCGCCGCTGGCTGTGAAAGGCCCGTGCCTGACGATCCGGAAATTCCCGTTGCAGCGGATGACGATGGACGACCTCATTGAGCTGGGGTCGATCACCAAAGCTGCTGCGACGTTTCTCCGGGCGGCGGTCATCGATCGAAAGAACATCCTTGTCAGCGGGGGCACAGGGGCAGGAAAAACCACGCTGCTCAACGTCCTGAGCAGCTTCATCCCGTTCAAAGAACGGATCATCACCATCGAGGATACTGTTGAACTTCGCCTCCATCAGGAGCATGTCGTCACACTCGAAGCTAAGCCGCCCAACGTGGAAGGGCAGGGAGCCTACACCATCCGCGACCTGGTCCGGAACGCACTCCGGATGCGGCCAGACCGGATCATCGTGGGTGAATGCCGTGGGCCGGAAGCCCTGGACATGATTCAGGCGATGAATACCGGCCATGACGGTTCACTGACGACGCTCCATGCAAACACCGCGCGAGAGGTGATCGAACGGTTGGAGGTGCTCATCCTCATGGCGGCCGATTTGCCGATTTACTCCATTCACCGGCAAATTGCCTCGGCGATCGATCTGATCGTCCACATCTCGCGGCTGCCGGGCGGAAGGAGGGTGATCACGGAAATCACCGAGGTCGTGGGCGTCGATCCCGAAACGAAAAACGTGATCATGCACGACATCTTCAACTTCCGGAATGGCCAGTCCCTGGAGCCGACCGGCTATCTTCCCACCTTCATCGACTCACTGGTGGAAAAGGACCTGCTGGACCTCAACTTTCTTTATGGGGAAGGCTATCAATCCGTGCAGGCTGCTCCCGGGGGTACGGGCCCTCAGCACGAAGCCGTCGGGGAGGACCGGAGGGTTCGGGTATGACGGGAAACCAGGATTTACTCCTGCTGGGCTGTCTGTGCTCGGGAATCGCGGCTGCGATCCTGGTGTACAGCGGTCGTGATTGGCTTGCCCAGGCATTCGCCTGGATGGAAGCCGACGTCACCGACAAGCTGCGGCGTTTGCGAGTGAGGACCACACGGGTAAGGTTCTGGCTGGTTCTCTGGCTGGTCGGCATCGCCGTAGCTTTTTTAGGCTTCTGGTTGCTGGTGGACAGCCTCATCTTCGCGATTTTGACGGCTGTGTTGCTCCTGGCAGCGCCGTGGTACCTTCTGCGACGGATGGCCGAGTTCTATCGGCGGAAAATCGAGGATCAACTCGCTGATGCGATGGTGACCCTTGCCAACGCGGTGAGAGCGGGTTTGTCACTGGCCCAGTCGCTGGAGATTCTGGCGGCCCAGTGCCCCCGGCCTATCAACGCGGAATTTCGCCAGATTGTGGCGGAATACAACCTCGGCAAGCCCCTCGATCGGACGCTCATCGAGGCCAAACAGCGACTCAAAAGCGAAAATTTCGCGCTGTTTGCGGCGGCCTTGCTGGCCAGCCACGAACACGGTGGGCGATTGAACGAAACGGTGGAACGAATCGCAGGCTCCGTCCTGGAGCTTCAGCGGCTGGAGCGTAAAGTCCTTTCAGAAACGGCCCAGGCCCGCAAATCGGCGGTGTACATGGCGATCGCGCCGGTGATCTTTCTCATTGGCTTTTACATCATGGATCCCGCCAACACGATGCTTTTGTTCACACAGCCGTTGGGACACCTCCTGTTGGGGATGGCCGTCATGTTGGATGTGATCGCCTATCTCTGGGCCCGCGCCTTATTAAGACCTGACATCTAATACCGAAAAAACCGAAAACGGGTGCACACGCCGTGAGCGTCAGCAAAAAGAATCGCAAACCACCCCATCCTGAAAAGGGATGAGTTGCCTATGGAGACCTGGCAAGCTGGACAGCAACATGCATTTCTGCTGGTTGTTTCCTCGGCGCTGTGGGCAGCAGCCGGCTTTTTTGTGACCCAGTGGCTGTGGCAGATCGTTCATACGGAAGATCTACCCCAGGGTGCCGAGTGGCGCTATGACGTGAGTCGAATCAATGAACTGCGTCGGGCGGACCGCTTTTTCCGGCTGTTTCAGCCGCTTATTCAACTTTTAGCGCGATTCAATCGGGCGGCGTTTCGCGATGCACTTCCCGAGATCCAGCGGCACATTCACTGTGCCGGGTTGCCACGATTCTGGCTGGCGGAGGAATACCTGGCGAAGCTCGAACTCATCGCGGTGATGCTTTTCCCGCTGTATACCTATGTCGCGGTGCGGGCAGTGGGAGCCGCGGGAGTTCTCCTCGCTGTGATTTTCTCGGGGCTCACTGTATGGCTGTTGCGATTGCGGCTGGCTGACCGGGCAGCCCGACGGCTGCAGGCCATTAAACGTCGGCTCCCGTTTCTTCTGGACTTGCTGACCCTTTTGATGGAAGCGGGCTCCACGTTTCTTAACGCCCTGGCGCAGGCTGTGGAAGAGTATCGCGGGCATCCCATTGCCGAGGAATTTGGCCGGGTTCTCGCCGACATCCGAATGGGAAAAACACGGTATGAGGCCTTCCACGCCATGCGAGAACGCTTGGCCGATGACGAAATCACAAGCATCATCGGCTCCATCTTGCAGGGAGAAACCCTGGGAACACCGTTGGCCTCCATCTTCCGCACCCAGGCCGACGTGCTCCGCATCAAGCGATCCCAGCGAGCCGAGATGATCGCCGGAGAGGCGGGGGTCAACATGCTTTTGCCGGGAATCCTGGTCATGGCGGCAGCCGTGCTCATCCTGGTGGGGCCGTTTCTCATGAACTATCTTTACTTCGGTTTGTCGCTGTGAGGCAAAGAAGTTTTCAGAAAGCATGCACTTTAAAGAGCCAGAAGTGAATACCTGGCGGAAGAATCCCGGTCGAACAACCTGAAAGTCTGGATTGGCAGAGAACGGATTGGTGGCATGCCCGTCAAGATTCAATGTCCATTGTGCGGCACGGAAATGACCGTGAGCGATGCGGCGATGCAGAGCAAGGTGGCCTGCCCCTGGTGTCGCCATCGCTTCCGGCCGGAGTCCGTTCTCCCACAGCAGCCCGAATCGAAAGCCAGGCCAGCAGAACCCCCGGTGGCCAGTCCACCCGTTGCTCCGGCCCCCGAGGCAGCCAGGGAAGAGGCGAAAAAAGAAGGCAAAAAGGTCCCGGAAATCTCCCCAGCCAAAGGGGAGCGCCCGGGGGTGAAAGACCTGGGGACGCCTGCCGCAGCTCGTGAAAGACCTGGCATCGAACAGGCACGGCGGGAGGTGGCAGCGGAAAAGAACAGGCCGCGCGGCGATGGTGCCGGGGCGGCGCGGGCTGAAAAAGCGGCGAAAGTCGATTCGCCCGTCGCAACAGGGAAGGTGGCCACTCCTGCTGCGGGAAAAAAGGTGGCCCGACTCATCCTCACCCAGACGGCGGAACCTGCATGGAAGCTGGCCCCCGACGGCAGTCTGCCCAGTTTGCACCTGGAAGAAGATTCCCCTGATGAGAAAAAACGCGAGGTCAAGCGATCGAGCAATCCCGTTCTCCTGGTGGTGGTGCTGGCTGCCAGCCTCTTGACCTCGTTGGCGCTCCTTTTCGTGGAACCCGCTCCAACCACGCGGAGTAATCTGGAAGAACTCGAACGCGCCAGGGAAGAACTCGCGGCGGAGTACTATTCCAATCTCAACCCAAACGCGCCACTGGCCGAGTATCAAAGACTTCTCCGCGAGGCTCACTGGGCCCACAGCCGGGGTGATCATCAGCGCGAGCGGGAACTCTACCGTCAGGTTCTCCTCTTGCTCTACGCGGAAAAAGGGCGAAACTCTTATACTGGATTGACAGGAAGTCGCTCGCGGGATGAGCGACTGGAGGAGCTTTTACGGATCCTCCTCAAGGAATAGCCTGGCGCAACTTGCGTGATGTGACAAGTTCGGTCGGAAACAGAGACGCAGGCCACGCCGCCGCGGTTCGGTGTGAGGTTGGGAATGGGCCAAGCATCCCGTTATGACATCGTGGGCACCATCGCTACCGGGGACTTTGCCACGGTCTATCGAGGGCGAGACCGGGAACTAGGCCGCGACGTGGCGATCAAGGAGATTCATCCCCATTTTCGACGGGATCCCAAGCAACTTGAGCGCTACTGGAAAGAAGCACAGCTCCTAGCGACCCTCCAGCATCCGAATATCATCACCATCTACGATGTGGTGCGATCCCGGGGGTGGCTCATTCTGGAGTTGATGCGGGGGAGCCTTCAGGCCAGTGTGCAAAAGGGGCCGATCGACCTGGATTTTCTCCGCGAAATCCTCATCGATTCGCTTCAGGCCCTGGATTTCCTCCACACCAACGGCATCATCCACGGTGATATCAAGCCCAGCAATCTGCTATTGGATTCTCGTGGACGGGTCAAACTGGGGGATTTTGGGCTGGCACGCAGGGCCACAGATGAGCATGGAAGTCTTTTGAAGGGCACCACCAAGTACATGGCGCCGGAGCTCATCAGCGCCCAGTTCGGCCCTGTCGGACCTGCCAGCGATTTATATTCTCTGGGGTTTACGGCCTACGAACTGATGTGTGGGCCGGATTTCGAGTTACTCTTCCCGACGCTGAGCACGTTTGGTCGGGATCGCCAGATTGCGTGGATGATGTGGCATGCCTCACCCGATCAAAAATTGCCCCCCATCCATCGCGTGCTGGAAGGTGTTCCGGAGGACCTGGCTCAGGTGGTGGACCGTCTGGTGGTCAAAGATCAGCAGCAGCGCTTGAGTTCTGCCCGGGAGGCCCTGGCGCTTTTGAAGGCTCCGCAGGTGAGTGTGCCCGCGAGCATCTCGGGGGAACGATCACAGCCCAGCGAAGAGGAACTCAAGCAGCAGCGACAAAAAAGAACGATGCGGATCATCGCGGGCGTGGCCGTGGCGTGCTCGCTTCTCGTGTCGATTTTCATGCTCCTGCCCGAGCGGTCTGGACCTCCGGCGCCGCCCCCAGCGGTGGCCCCAGTGCAGGGACGCCTGGAAGTGGTGCTCCTGGATGCCCGGCGGCTGATCATCGACCATGACGGTCAGGGCAAGGAAGAACGTGAAATCCGGTCATGGGACGAGGTCATCATCAACGACAAGAAGTCGCTGTTGCGCGATCTTCAGCCGGGCGATCGCATCACGATCACGGTCTATCGCGACGAACAGGGCCGACAGGTTCAGCGCATCGAGGCGATCCGTCCGGAACGGCTGATCGGCCAGATCGAAGCCGTGGCTCCCGAAGAGGGGACGATCACCGTCGCCAAAGAACCGGAAGGGGAAAAACTGGTTCTTCGTGTACCGCGGGGAACGCCTGTGACGCTCAATGGACAGCCCACCTTTCAGGGGCAAAAGCTGGAGTACACGGAGCTCAAAAGTGGCGACCGGGTGGAGTTGTTCTATCAGCGTGAGGGGCGCGAGCTCGTCGTGACGGAAGTGGCTGCCTTGCGGGTGGTGCAAATGAAAGGAATCGTGCGGGAGGTGGACGCCAAAAACGCCCGCTTGACCGTGGAATCGGACGTATCGGGACAGGTGATCACGCTTCCCTGGGCAGAGGATTGTGTGGTCACCCTCAACGGTCAGGCCAATGTGGGCGGGCAGATTCTGCGACCTGCGGACTTGCGTGTGAATGACCAGGTCGAAATTGAGCACGACACCCGCATCCGGCGGATAGATGCCTACCGAGTCCTGGGCGTGGCCGGCGTGATCGAACGGGTCCATTTCGACGCTGGGTCGATCGACGTCCTCCTCAGCCAGGATCAGCAGACGATGCAGTTCCTGGTACCGCCGACTTGTGAAATCACGTTAGCCGGAGAACCGGCCCAGCTAACGGATTTGCGGGCCGGCGACAAAGTGGACATCCAGCACGACACGCCCGACGGTCGCGTCGCGCGGGCTCTCAAGATCACCGTGGTGCGGCCCGAGGATCGCAGGCGGTTTGCCCTTCTGGTGGCATTGGGCGAGTTCGATGATGAATCGCTGCCGGATGTGCCTGTCCTTGTTACGGGCGCGCAGAAGCTCGCGGATGTGCTCATCCGGCGAGGAGCCTTCCCACGCAGCCAGACCCTTGTCCTTGCCAACCCCAGTCGGGTGCGATGGGAACAAGCCCTGCGGGCCTTCCTGAAGGAGGTGCCCACGGAAGGGGAGGTGGTCGTGTACTATTCGGGTATCGCAGTCCGAGATGCGAGCAAACGTGTGTATCTGCTCTGTCGCGACAGCAGCCTCGATCGGCTCGCGGAGACGGCGCTTCCCGTTCAATCGCTTGCGGATGCGATGGAAAAGTGTTCGGCTTCCAAGAAGCTGCTGATTCTGGACGTGTCTCCAGCAGGAGCTCAGATCCCTGGTGATGTGGTTTCTGCGGAGGAGGCCCTCCAGGCCGTTCAGGGACCGCCGGGTCGCGCCCCGTTTCGCACTGTCACGGCGATTGCCGCGACAACGTCCGGCCAGCGGGCCGTCACCAACCAGGAAGGTTCCGCCACGGCGATTGCTTTACTCGACGCGTATCGAGGGGCGGCCGACGAAAATCGAGATGGGCAAATCGACGCGGGAGAACTCTATGCTTTTCTGTCGCGGCAGTTGCCCCAGATCGCCGGGACGTCGCAGTCGCCGCGGTTGCTTCTGCCGGATAATCGTCCTCCCCGTCTGACAGAAGAGGCCAAGAACGCCCTGCGGGGCCTTGGAGCGATGCTCCTGCAGGACAATCTGGATGCGAGAGTGGTCAATGACGCTTATCGCACGGCCCTCAAACTCGCCGGCAAGGAACCGGAACCTGTCCTCTTGTACGGGCTGTTGCAGATCAAAATGGCACAATTCAGTGAAGCGGAACGGGTCTTCGAACCGCTGAAACTGGAACGTCCCGAAGAACTGGTGAGTTATCTGGCCCTGGCGTGGACGAAGCTCTTCCGACGCGACTACAGCGGGGCGGTGACGGAGATGTTGGCGCTTGCTTCTCACTGGGAAAGTTCTCAGGTGAAGCCGAAACCTGGCCTGATCGTCACGGTTCTGAACGGGCCGGAAGTGTTCCATTTTTTGGGCCAACTCCGCGAATACGCAGCCCGAGTTGGGGAAGGGAATGAACGCCCGCCGGATTCCCTGTTCCAGAAACTAGACGAGAGCGTGCAGCAATTGGAGGAACCGCTGACGTCGGCGTATGAACAGGGTCGAGAACAGAGTCGCCAGATCCTGGATCGATTCGACGAGCAACTGGCCCGAGCACCGGATCAGGCCACCCAGGTCAAAATTCGTTACGAGAGAAGGCAGTTGGGACGATACGCATCATTTCCGTTCGAGTCGCTATCGCGGCAGATTCTTAACGGCTTGGATCGCTAGAAGAGGAAAATCGGGCCGCGGTTTGACTCTTTGCGACAGGCCGTCGGCCGGAAAGTCGGCCCCCGAAAGGGCGAGTTGGGTATAAAAAAGTGGGCTTCCGGCGTGCCACCTCCGCAGTGGCGAAATCATGCGGTAGGGCAAGGTACCCGCATGACGACCGCTGCGCCGGAAACCCCACGGGCCAGCCTAAGCTACCATTCGGACAGATAGCAGGATCTGTGCCAATTAATCAATAATGACACTCATTCGTAACGCATTTTGTGAACACGACTTATGACCGCCCGCGTGTCCGCCGGTGAAACGAGGCAGGATCGCCGAACGGGCTAGGGTGGAGCAATCTGCAACACTCTGGTCAATCCGGCAACACAGGGCTCGCTAATGCAAAGTCGGGTCAAGATCGAGTGTAGCATGATGCTACACTCCGTGGACGGGGCTTGTCTGCGAATATAGAGGGGTTTGGGGTGTATATTGGGAAGGGGCCTGGTGCGGTATCATGATGTTTCCGACCGATTTGCCACAGTTTTCCCTGACCAATTGATTCGATGCGACATGACCGTGCGAAGGAGCGACTGCAACTGCATCGTCATTCTGCATAACCCGAAAGCGGGGAGATGGCCCGCCGATAAGAAAGTCGGCCGCCTCGTCAGCGCTCTCGCTGACCGGGGATACTCCGTAAGAGTGAGTCAGAATTTGGGGGAAGCTGTGGAGCTGGCGAACGGGGAGTTCGAGGCCGGACGGCTCAAATGCTTGATCGGTGCCGGAGGAGATGGAACCGCCGGGGAATTAATCAATCGTGTGGTGCCTGGCTTGCCGCTTTCCTTCTTTCCCACCGGAACATCCAACCTGGTGGCGAGTTACTTCGGGTTTTCCCGGAAGCCCGCCAAAGCCGTGGAAACGCTGACAAATGGCGAGCCGATCGCCATCGACGCGGGGGTGGCCAACGGTCGCCTTTTTTTGGTAATGCTCAGTTGCGGTTTTGATGCCGCCGCCGTGGAGATGGTCCACCGGAAGCGGATGCAGGGGCATCGGGGGGGCCGGGGCGGTTTCGCCACCTTCATCGGCCCGATTTGCCACCTCATCGGGACTTATCCCTTCCCGGAAATGACCGTCCAGGTCTGGAATGGCCACGACGGTTCCGACGCTTCGTCGATGCATCCGCAGGCAAACCCGTCGGCGACCCTCGCTGCGAGATGGGTGTTCGTGTTCAATTTGCCGCGATACGGGTGGGGGCTGCCAATCTCGCCGGAGGCGAACGCCACCGACGGACTGCTTGATCTGTGTACTTATCGCGAGGGAGGTTTCTGGAAGGGACTGTGGTACACGCTCATGACGCAGTTCCAGCTCCATCGTCGCTTGCGGGACTTCCAGCATCTTCGCGGCCGACGGTTCCGAATCACGGCCGAGGCCCCCGTGCCATATCAACTTGATGGCGATCCGGCCGGGTATCTTCCCGTGGAAGTTGAAGTTGCCCCACGCCGCGTGCACATCGTCGTGCCGAAGGGGATTGCGCGACGATTGGCGGCAACCGCGCCAGGGAGCTGACTTCGGACAAATCGGTGGGATCGGTGGGATGGGAGAATAAACGGTGGCTGAAGGAAAGGCCCAGATTGCCGGTTATGTGTGCGGACCAGGCGAGCCGCTCCTGTTTATTGCCGGTCCATGCGTGATTGAAAACGAATCGATCACTTTGGAGATCGCCCAGTCTCTGGCAGAGTTTGCACGTGCGCAACACATTCACCTTATTTTCAAGGCATCGTTTGACAAGGCGAACCGCACGAGCCTGCATTCGTACCGTGGGCCGGGCCTCGCCGAGGGTCTGCGGATCCTCAGCCGGGTGAAAGAAGCCACCGGGCTGCCCATTACGACGGATATCCACGAACCGGCTCAGGCCCTCCCAGTAGCGGAGGTCTGCGACTTGATTCAGATTCCGGCCTTTCTCTGCCGACAGACGGACCTTCTGGTAGCTGCCGCCCAGACGGGGAAACCCGTCCACGTCAAAAAGGGGCAGTTCCTGGCTCCGTGGGACATGCGCTATGTGGTGGAGAAGCTGCGTTCCGCGGGATGTCAGGACATTCTCGTGGGGGAGCGGGGAACCTTTTTCGGGTACGGACGTCTGGTCAACGACATGCAGGCGATCCCCATTCTCCACGAAATCGGCGTCCCCGTGATCTTTGACGCCACGCACAGCGTACAGCAACCGGGGGGCCAGGGAGGACGATCCGGGGGTAACCGGCAGATGGTGGCCCCACTTGCCCGGGCGGCCGTGGCGGTGGGAGCCGATGGAGTTTTTTTCGAAACGCACCCCCGACCGGACGAGGCCCTCAGTGATGGTCCCAATATGGTGCCTCTTTCGGAATTGCCCGCTCTGATCCAAACTCTTGTGGAATTGCGCCAATGGGTTCTGTCGCATCCGTAATTTCAAATGCCCGGAATATCCTTCCCTATCTAGCTCGAAGTGTGCGCCCGCGATCGTCCCGCCTCGGCGCGGTAACCGCTATCGTTCTCCTGTCGGTGTGCTTGACGACGGCGGGTTGCCGTCGAGGCACGCAGGGCGGTTCAGCGGGCACGTCTCAGACTTCGTCGGACACTGCCGGTCAAACCGCCACCCTCCATCGCGACGAGCTATTCGAAATTGCCATCAGTAATCTCAATCGGCTGTATCAATTCGAGGGGACCGAGATGGCCCTTCAGGTGGCCGACCGGCTTGACCAGTGGATCAAAACTCAGCCGCCGCTGACCGATTGGGCACCTGATCCGCTGCTCCAGAAGCTGCCCCCTGATCTCGCGCAACTCAAGGCGGTGAAGGAACTTGGGGAACTCAGGTTCACTCGGGATGACGGCATCTTTCTGCAAACGGCCGTGTGGCTTCGCGACATCGCTGGTTGGGCCCGTGGGGACCAGCCGGATGAGCTGAGCCGCGCGATCCAATTGTTCGATTGGGTGGTGATCAACATCCAGTTGGATTCGCAGGAGCGAATGATCCAGCTTCCCTCCGGGCAATTGCTCATCCACACGCCGTGGGAAACGCTCCTGTTGGGCCATGGGACGGTTTTCGACCGGGTCTGGGTCTACCTCCTCCTATGCCGTCAGGAGGGGTTAGACGCTGCGGTGGTGGCTGTCAATCGTGCGGCCGCGGGGGCTCGGCCACTTTGGGAAGTCTTTGCTGTCGGAGTTCTCATCAACGGGGAACTGTACCTGTTCGAGCCGGCACTGGGGGTTCCGATTCCTGCCAAAGATGGTCTGAAAGTGGAAAAAGGAAAAGGGCTTGTCATTCGACCGGCCACGCTCAAAGAATTGGCAGCCGATGATTCGCTTCTTCGCCGCTTGGATGCAGATCCCCGCAATCCCTACCGCGTCAAGGCGGACGACCTTCGGGAAGTCATGCTGTACGTGGAAGGGTCACCGCCTTATTTGTCTCGGCGAATGGAAATGGTCCAGAAGATGCTAGCGGGGACGGAGTCCCTCGTGATAACGGCGCATCCCAGCGAACTCGCCGAACGGCTCCGTCAGGCGGAGCACGTGAAGGATGTCGAGCTTTGGGTGGTGCCCTACGAGGCTGAACAACAGCGGGAGACTTTCGGACAGCAGATTGGACAGCTTGTCCTGCGGGAAATCATGCCCTACCTGGCGCCCGTCGGGGCGGTGATGCCTTTGTGGCGGGGGAGGGTTCTCTACTTTCGCGGGGATCTGGTCGGTGAAGAAAGTGCCGCGTATTACCTGCAGCTTGCTAGACCCCCGGAAAGGCTTCTGGCCTCGGGAAATCTGCCGCCCGATCAGGAAATGATCCTCAACAGGGCGAAAATCAACGCGAGTTACTGGCTGGGAATTCTCGCCCTGTATCAGGGAAACCGGAAAAGCGCCGAAGATTACTTCATCAAGCGGACTGCCCTCTCCGAGCCCGATTCGCCGTGGGAGTCCGGCGTCCTTTATGCACTCGGACGACTCAACGAAAAACTCGGGGATTATTCCCGGGCGATCACGGCCTACCGATCGGAGATGCACCTGCCGAACCGGTACGGCAACTTGGTTCGGGCAAAATGGCTGGAAGAACTGACGGGTGCCAAGCCCCTTGAGATCGATGGGAGTTCCCACAAGTGATCGGCGGAGCTTCATCACGAAGGCCGGGGTAGCTGTGAGAATGCCTCGTTTACCGCCCGGCAACTGGGGGAACTTGCCTCAAAGCTCTCGTATTCGCTTCTGAATCGTCCCCACTTTTGTCAAAGCCAGGAGATGCCGCGGGAGAAAGTGTCCTGGGGCCATTCCTGAATTGCGCCTACCCATCGACCAGTAACCGAGCCAGGCGCCTGGGACGCGGCTGACGAAATGGCTCATCCAACCATCGGACTGTGGACCAGGCAGGCAGGTTGCTCCGGGCTGAATTCCACTCCCCGCACACGCCCGTGTGGACTTTCGCGTGAGAAAAAGTGGGGATGTATCAGATCCGGTACCAATTGAGGGTTCCGGCGTTCTGCGTTACACTCAAAAAAGAGGAGGGGATGGGCGGTCGCCTTATGCGCAGGCCAAACCCCCGCGTTAGCGGGGCTTTCCCGCTTGGCGGCGCGATCTCAGTCGAAAAAAGTGCCCGTTAATGGGCGGGGATCCGCAGGAAGGTTTTCCTGGCTTTGCGACGCCGAAATGGCACTCGGAAAACAACGGCCACTGACGTGAGGACTGTTTTATGAAAGAAGGCATTCACCCCAAGTATGTGGACTGCAAGGTCACCTGCGGGTGTGGCAATACGTTCATGACCCGCAGTGTGAAGTCCGAGCTGAAAATCGACATTTGCAACATGTGTCATCCCTTTTTCACCGGCAAGCTCAAGTACGTGGACACCACGGGACGCATCGAGAAATTCCGCTCGAAGTTTTCTGGTGGTTACACGGGCGGGAAAAAGAAGAGCTGACGATTCTGGGCCCTGTTCCGCCTTGTCGAGCGCCACAATAACTGGCGAGAACTGACGAAGGATCGCGGTCGCCCGCTAAGGTACCATTCGCCAGTCTGGGGTGTTGTGTCAGGGAGCCGGCGGCGCTTCTGTTCTATCCATGCGCAAAGAACTGGACGAAAAACTCGCGCGGTTTGAAGAGCTGGAGCGGCAGCTCCATGATCCGGGCGTGCTGGCAGATTCAGCGCGTCTGGCTGCTGTTATGCGCGAGCATGGGGCTCTGGCCAAAGTCGCCGTCAAGTACCGCAAATTTAAAGAGGTCAATCAGCAAATCCTCGAGTTGCGCGATCTTCTGGAAGGTGATGATCCCGAGCTCCGCGAGCTGGCAGAGGAAGAATTGCCCCGGCTTCGTCAGGAGCGCGAAGCCCTCTGGGATGAGTTGCTGGATCTGACCATCGGTGGCGAGGACGCGAATCGCACCCGGTGTATTCTGGAGATCCGAGCAGGCACTGGCGGGGAAGAAGCCGCCCTTTTTGCCCGCGATCTTTTCGAGATGTACCGCCGGTATGCTGAGTCCAAGGGTTGGAAGATTGAAATCCTGGGGATGAACCCGACCGAGTTGGGGGGCTTCAAGGAAATCAGCGTCGGCCTGGAAGGTGACGAGGTGTATCGGCGGCTCCAGTACGAAAGCGGGGGGCATCGGGTGCAGAGGGTGCCGGAAACCGAGGCCAAAGGCCGGATTCATACTTCCCTGGCCACGGTGGCCGTCCTTCCCGAGCCGGAAGACGTGGAAATTGAAATCAAGCCGGAAGATTATCGGCGCGACACGTACCACGCCAGCGGGCCCGGAGGTCAGCACGTCAACAAGACTTCTTCGGCCGTCCGCTTGACCCATTATGCGACGGGGATTGTCGTCCAGTGCCAGGACGAAAAGAGTCAGCACAAAAATTTTGCCAAGGCCCTGCGGGTGCTGAAGACGCGGGTGTACGAATACTATCGGCGTGCCAAAGAGGCCGAACGGGCCCAGGAACGTCGTAGCAAGATTGGTTCCGGAGATCGCAGTGAGCGAATTCGCACCTACAATTTCCCCGAAAACCGTGTGACAGATCACCGCATCAACCTCACGCTCTATCAGCTCGACAGCATTTTGGAAGGAAATCTCGATCCGATCATTGAGGCCCTTCTCGACTACGAACGCAACGAGCTCCGCGCGACGTTTGGGGCGCTCGATTGACGGGCCGGCCCGGGTCGGTTTCGGATTTTCGTTGCGTGTTGCATCATGCGGGCGGGAAAGAGGCATGTGAAACGGCATGGGAACTCCGTGATACGAAGGATCGCTTCCCGATGACCCAGGCCGATGTCTGGACGGTAGGCCGACTTCTCAACTGGACCACGGAATATCTCCGCCG
>ERZ795042.1701-NODE-1701-length-13643-cov-6.302031_pt1 | contig 13643 bp, 11 predicted proteins | sample MGYA00375126_ERZ795042 | MGnify/ENA primary metagenome ERZ795042 (study PRJEB30171, sample SAMN05518105) | compost metagenome | isolation source: Feedstock adapted compost from Newby Island compost facility, Milpitas, CA | place: USA:Newby Island compost...
AGATTCACCCCGCATGGAAAGACCCGGTGGAATTACGCCATCGATTCGTGGGAATTGCCGTCACGGTTCGCTATGTCCCCAGCAATTTGCCCGCCACCGGGCCCCTTTCTCCTGAGCAGTTCGACAAGTGGATGGGCAACTGGTATCAAAATCTTTCACCAGAACCTTTCGTCCCGTTGATCCGACCGGGGACTGTCGTCGTGATTGACGACGCGGACAGGGCAGACGTGGGGACAATTGGCTCGAACAACATTCTGAGTTGGAAGAAACGCGGTTGTGTGGCCGTTGTCACCGATGCCACCGCCCGGGATCTTGATGAAATTGCCTTGGAAAAGGTGCCACTTTATTTGCGTCGGCCCGGTCGTGGTGTGCGTCCTGGTCGAAATCTGGTCGAATCGGTCAATCGCCCTGTCGAAGTCGGCGGGGTGCTCGTACGGCCGGGCGACGTGGTTGCAGGTGATGGTGATGGCGTCATTGTGGTACCACGTGAATTTGCTGAGCAGGTGGCATTTTATGCCCGGAAAACCCTCGAAACGGACAAAGTGCAGCGTCGACGTCACTATGAGAGCTTAGGGATTCCGGAAGATATTTCCGTCAAGTGAGATTCCGTCAAGTGAGATCTCGTACAAAAATCAACGCTTCCGCGTCGCTACTGTGATCTCCTCAGCAACTCCTGGATGACATCGTCTGTGATATCGAGCTGGGGTTCCGCCCAGATCACTTCCCGCGCGAGGTAGGACAGAAGCTCCTGCGGGTTAGACGTGGCAGCGGGAGGCCGGGATTGCTTCAGGACGATGACCAGTCCTTTGGCACGGGCTACTTTTTGCACGGCCTCGTCGATTCGGCCAAGGGCCGAGAGATACGCCTTTCGCTCCCGTTCGAAAAACTGTTGCTGCTGCAATTGCATTTCCGTTTGGAGTTGGCTCATTTGCTGCTGTAGCGTCTGCTGGCGCTGTTGAAACTCCTGACTTTCCGGGGAGAGCGTTTGCAATTCTTTTTGCAGCGACAGAAGTTCGGACTGTCGCTTTTGAAACTGCGATTGTGCCCGCTGCACATCGCTCTGAAGCTCTGTCAATTCGGCACGTAATTCGGGAATTCGTTGCATCACGGCAGGAAGATCGATAACACCGATTCGGGCATCAACTTGATTATTAGCCGCAGCCATTTCTGCCCGAGCAACGGGAGGAAAATCATGCCAGTGGTGACCCAACCACCAGGCTCCAACACACAGGACCAGAATAGAGAGCAACCACACCGAACTCAGTCGAAAGGAAATCCAAGGTGACTTGCGCATTGCCTGACTCCCACAACGTAAACCAATGTGTCATCTTTACCCCATCGATTGTAACGGTTTGCCCTCATGAAAACACCCTTTGCCGTGTGGGTACCTGAATAATCTCCGCCCTATAGAGGATCTGTAACAATCGCCGAGTGTCGCCGTCACGAACCTGCGACGGTCGTCGTGCGTTGTGGGTATCATGGATGTGTTCTACTGAAACTGCATAACCAGCCACGCCAGCAGCAGACTGGTCAGATTGAGACTCATGTGAAACACGACGCTCGGCAAAAGACGGCCTGTCCGTGCATACAGAGCGCCGAGAATGATCCCCACCCCGAGAATCGTCAACGGGTCCACCACGATGTGCTCGGGCACGATGCTGGAAAGAAAAAACTGGACACCGTAGATCGGCAGGGCCGCAGCAGAAAACCAGCCCAGTCCCAGGGCCACATCTGAGAGAATGGAAGACCGCAGCAGGCCTAGCTGTCTCCACAGGGAGGAATTCCGTTGTGCGACAAAGGCGAAAAAAAACACGAGAAACAGGACGTAGGCGAACGTGCGTCCCCAGAGGAGCAGTCGGATCGTCTCCGGAGCGGGAACATTGTCGGTGGATCGGGCATGCAGGAGTGCGAACACGGATGCGGAGATCGCGACCGACATAGCTCCGACGGGAACCCAGCGTTCCCGGAATGTCGGCCGAAATCTGAGCGATCCAAACTCATCGCTTGCCGCGGCCATGCGGTCTCGGCCGAATCGTCGGAGACGACTGCGGAGACGCTGCCAGCGGAGTTCGTGCCCATGAAGCCATCCCTGAACAAAAAGACGGAATACGATTTCTTCCACCAGCGGCCCGAGCACACCCGCGCTGGCGACGACTAATAGAAGTGTGGAAACGCTCGGCTGCTCATTGAGGAGCAGAATCGCCCAGTGGGCCCGCTGTGTGGAGGCCGATTTCTTATTCCTGCCCATCTGTAAATTGGCGGTGTGCGTGCGCTGGCCGGAGTGACTCTCATTCGTCGTGGTCCCCTGAAGAACACTGGTGATCAAAAGGGTGAGCAGGATAAGGGCCAACCATGCGCCACACACATCCACCAGTCGCCACGGGGGTGGGCGAAACGAATAACGTGGCCACATACGCTTACGCAATCCGGGGAAACTGAAGAGGAGCACCCAGCAGCCTACGGAAAGAGAGGAGATACCGATGAAGACCACGGATTCGGGCGGGAAAGCCACAATGTCACGCCTCCAAGCGTCGAATTTGCCGCAAACCGATGATGACATAGGCCGCACCAGAGTAAACGGTCAAAAGGAGCGTGCCATACGTAAAAATGACCAGGAGTGTCCACAGCCCTGGATCTTTTGCCGGGGTGGCTTCACGGTCAAGGTACAGAAAAGCCACGATAGCCAGAATGCATTGAAACGCCATTTTGAACTTCCCCGACCATTTTGCGGAGAAATCCACCGTCTGGCCTTCCAGGAAGCTCCGCAATCCCGTGATCAGCAGTTCGCGGCTGATGATCACGACCACGATCCAAGGATGAAGCCCCCCGGGCGTTTCGAGCATCTTCGGGTCAGCCGCCAGGAACACGAACGTCCCACAGATAATGAGTTTGTCAGCAAACGGATCCAGCACACGCCCTAAAGAGGTCACCTGATGGAGCCGCCGTGCAAGGAAGCCGTCCAACCAATCTGTTCCCGCTGCGACTACGAATAATATCAACGAAGGGAGATAACCCAACTGCTTATGAAAAGCGAGCGTTACGAACAGGAAGATTGTCAAAACTATTCGGGCTGTGGTGATGGTGTTGGGGATATTCCACCAACTCAATTTTTCACCGGAGGTCTGCAAAGCACGACTATCGCTTCCACTGTTCATTCCCGACTGTCTCCCTGACATTGTTGATGCTCATCTGTTCCCTGAGTCGCCCCGGGGATTCTCGACCGTAGCGACACCGGCAGACTGTTTGTTGCTTCCCGCGGATGGTGCGGCCGATCGGCCGGCCCTCAAGAATTGCGTAACCAGTCATGTGAATGCATCGCTAGTGTGCTGGGGTGTTGCTATCCTGCAGAATCGACCATTCATCGGATTCAGCACAGGAACTGCCGCACTGATCGCGACTCAGCTAGCCACTCAGCCTGTTCACCATGTGCTCATTGTAATCTACCGGACTCCCTGAGTGGCTCGCAATTGCCACTCAAGACTGCGGAGCGAGGGGGCGGGTCCGTGCTCCGAAACCCCCTTCGATTGGGGCAGTCGAATTGAGTAGAATTGGACAATCAAGCTAAACGGTCAGGATCCAAAAGGAGTTTGCGAATGTCGAGGTGGAGAGGACTTGAAAGGATTGTCCGAGAGCAGGAGCCGCTGGCCATGCACACGTGGCTGGGGGTTGGGGGACCGGCCGAATTTTACGCCCAGCCACGCAACCAGGACGAATTGATCGATATAGTCCAGCGGGCAAACCAGGAAAACATCCCTGTGCGCATCCTTGGTAACGGTTGCAATGTCCTGATTCGGGACGAGGGAGTCCCCGGGCTGGTCATCCATCTCGATCATCCCGCTTTTGCAGACATTCGGGTCGTGGAAAATTCGGTATTGGCCGGAGGTGGGGCGAGTTTGCCAAAGTTGGTCACCACCTCCGTGCACGAAGGACTGGCCGGTCTGGAAGTCCTTACGGCAATCCCGGGCACGGTAGGGGGAGCAGTCCGCGGGAATGTGGGAGCACACGGCGGGGATATCGGCCAATGGGTGGCGGAGGTGACGGTTGTCACCCACGGCGGGGAGATCGTGGTCCGCCCGCGCAATGAGATTGTTTTCGGTTACCGGCGAACCAGCCTTGATGACCTGGTTATCCTCCAGGTGCGGTTCGAGCTGCAACCGGAGGAACCCCGCGAACTGGCACGACGCCTTCAAAAACTCTGGATCGTGCGCCGTGCTGCCCAGCCGCTAGGACACCAGGCGTCCGTCCGGGTCTTTCGAGATCCTCGGGGGACCGCCGCGTCCGAACTGATCGAGGCCGCTGGTCTTAAAGGCACGCGAATCGGCGGGGCCGTCGTCTCTGACCGAAACGCCAATTTCATTGTTGCCGAACCAGGTTGTACCACAGCCGATATTCTCCGATTGATCGATCTCATCCGAACACAGGTTTCCAACCGCCTGGGCGTTAATCTCGAACTGGAGTTGGAAATCTGGTAGGGTGGTTTTGCTCCGGGCTGTGCTTGCCTGATTATTTTCCGACACGCCCCGCGGACGGGGTTCACAGGCACTTTGCCCGACCTTTGTGACGATTGTTCTTGAAACTCTACCATCAGCGTCTCCGGTCAAGTCCCGTGTATCGTGCAGCCGAAACACGTTTGGGGAGGATCTGCGCGCGGCGCCGGTCATCCTGTCCGGCTTTTATGGGAAAGTCGACTTCGTTGAAAGCCACAATGGCCAGATCAAAACCGAAAAAAGGGCAAACGAACGAGTCTGAGCGGCACAGTTCCGCAATGGTGCGCGGGGTTCGCTGGTTGGCTGTCTGGGGATTCCTGGGCGTACTGGCTTTCATTGCAACACGAATTTTGTGGGACGGACACCGAGACGCGTTGCTTGCCGACCCGCGATTCCGCCTCGTTCCCGAAGAGATTGAAGTGGGCTCCCTTCCGCCGTGGATCCACCAGGACCCCCGATCCGAGTTCCTTTTGGATGCCGCCCAAGGTGGGTCACTCTCCGTTGCTGATCGGGACTGTTTGGAGAAGCTCGTCACCGCCATTGATAAACATCCGTGGGTCAGGCGTGTTGGCCGGGCGGAGAAGCGTTTTCCCGGGGTAGTGGTTGTACAACTGGAGTGGCGGCGACCCGTGGCGATGGTCCGCGTTCCGGGAGGGCTTCTGCCGGTCGACGAGACCGGAGTTCTCTTGCCCACGCGCGACTTCACCCCACTGGAAGCCTCTCGATACCCACGAATCGAGGGTGTCGAATCGGTACCGCGAGGGCCCGCGGGCACTCCCTGGGCAGATCCTCTCGTGAAACAGGGGGCAAGTCTTGCTGCTCGCCTGCTTCCCGTATGGGCCAAATACCAGTTTCGATCGATCATGCCACTGCAGGAAAGCTCTGGGGCCCGGGATCCTCAATTCCAGATCCTAACAAGAGAAGGTAGTGTTATTCTGTGGGGTGATGCAGGGAATGGAGGAACGAACGACGCGCGGACCGTCAAAAAGTTGCAATGGCTTGAAGAATACTATCGCGAGCATGGCTCCTTTGCGGGGCTGGATGGTCCGCTGGTCATCGATCTGCGTCCGGCCAAGCCCCAAATCAAGGCCAGAGATTTAGTCCCGTGATGGTCGCCGGAGTGACCGTCAGGCGGCGGTACCCCTTGGCACGGGAATAGTTCCCCGCTAAATTAAGCTTTTCCGGAACGTTACGAAGCCCACGCGAGATCAGTCATCTTGCACCCTGCAAGGCAGATGTGAGATTTTTTGATGATTCGCGTCGGGCGGCCGTTTGGAAGTTCCCGTTTGTCCCAGGACCAGGTGCGAACGGGGGACATTATGAGGAAGAAACTGGCCGTGATAAAAAGCTATCTGGCGAAACCCGGTTCGTTGAAGCCGAAGTGGTATGTTGTGGATGCGACCGACAAGGTGGTCGGTCGACTGGCGTCCGATATTGCCACAATTTTGATGGGGAAACATCGGCCGAATTATACCCCCCACGTGGACACAGGTGACTACGTCATCGTCACAAATGCCGAAAAAGTCGTATTCACCGGCAAGAAGTGGGAGCAGAAAGAGTACACCTGGTACACAGGGTTCCCCGGTTTGCGTTCAGAGACGGCGGCCGAGCGAAAGGAAAGGAAGCCCGAAATGATCCTCTACGAGGCGGTTCGCCGGATGCTTCCGAAGAATCGGCTTGCCAAAAAAATGCTACGCAAGCTCAAGATTTATGCTGGGCCGGAACATCCCCATCAGGCTCAGCAGCCCACGCCGATCGAACTCGGTGTCAAACAAAAAGGGCGATTTCGTCGGTTTTTGCCGGTGTAACTCTGGTGATCAGCAAGGCGATATTCATCGATTTGAGGAATCAACTCGACGGGTTGAAAAGATATGGTGAAGAAAGTCGTCATTGAGGGCAAAGGGACGAACGATTTTCTGGGAACCGGTCGTCGCAAGGCGACGGCTGTGGCCCGGGCAAGGATTCGGCCAGGGCAGGGGCGGATCGCTGTCAATGGCCGGGCCCTGGAAGATTATTTCCCCAACGAGCTGTATCAGAAGCGGGTGCTTCAACCTTTGGAGCTGACCGGCCGTCTGGAGACTGTTGATGTCATTCTTCGCGTGGCAGGCGGTGGGATTTCAGGCCAGGCGGATGCGTGCAAACTGGCCATCGCTCGTGCCCTTCTCCGGATGGACCCCGAGTTGCGGCAGACGCTCCGTGACGCGGGACTGTTGACCGCGGATGGTCGGAAGAAGGAACGGAAGAAGTACGGCCTTCATGGTGCCCGTCGCGGAACGCAATTCTCCAAACGGTGAATCGCAGCTGGCGACCGTTCTGCCCCCCAGGGCTTTCTCAAGAAAATTTTCTCAACCGGCGAACCTTCCGCTCATTGTAGCGTAGAGTATAAAAGCATAGCCCACCTCCTTCGACGATCGGCCGCGCTGGCCCCCACCGGTGCGGCCGATTTCGTTTTTCTTCATCCCGGCCCAGCCGGCCGCCCGTCTCATTCGCTTCACGCCGACGGCTTTCCCGTCTGAAAAAGTGCTGAGGCGTCTCCGGGGCGAAACGCTTTCCTTGCTACTTCGCGGGGTTAATGAGAATCCCCATAAAGGGGGCATGGTGGTGATAAGGCTTGACGAGGATGTCCAGATCGCCATCACCATCAACGTCTGCGAGACGCCCTTCGTGGATTCCCTGTCCCCGGTAAATGACTTCCTCGCGAAAATTGCCCTTTCCATCCCCCCACCAGATGAGGATGCGCGCATCATCCCCAGCTCCCGGGCTCCCCATTTCCCCAATCATGATGTCGAGATGACCGTCGAGGTTGAGGTCGCCCATTTCGCACGTATGACCGTGACGAACGGCCCCCAGCACGTGACCCCGCCACCGCTCGCCGTCCCATTCGTACCATTTGGCGTCCCCATCAGCATCGCCCGGAGATAAGACAACCTCGGCAAAACCACCCGAGATAAGCTGGCCTGCGGCGCACTGCGTGAACCGCATACTGTCTTCAATCGTGTGTGGAACAAACTCTCCATTGCTGTACTTGAACCACACACCTCCGCCCACGATATCGATGAGCCCGTCACTATCCATGTCAACCGGTTGGGACGGGAAGCCCTCGTATTCGGCACCGGTGGTCCAACGGAAGATCTCTCTGCGAGGCCACTCGCCGGATGCTTGGGGATTTTTGGGAATATCAAAGAGTAGCAAAGACCGGGCTCCCTGGTTCCAGCTTACGAGTTCGGCGTAACCGTCGCCGTCAAAATCGCCAACCGTTTGGTCGTGGTGCTTCTTTCCACCGGTTGTTTTGATCGGCCGCCGAACCCAAGGGTTGTCGAAGTTGGGAAAAGGATTTTCCCACCACCACATTTGGGAGCCGCTTGCATCCTGCCCCAGGATGAGATCCAGGTCTCCGTCGCGGTCAACGTCGAAGGCAACGCCGCCTGCCTCCGGCCGGAGACGCGAGTTATCAATCACCACACGCTGCCATCCCTTATTCGAGTTGCGGAAGAGCACCACGGACGGGGCCTGCGTTCTTTCTCCGATGACGAAGTCGATCCGCCCGTCACCGTCGAAGTCGCCTGGCACGAGACACGTTTGTTGATCGCCAGTATTGGGCAGGGGAAGATCACCGGTCTGACTGCTGATCAGGCGCCAGGCCTCCCCGGCTTGAAGAGCACAGTTACAAATTCCCCACACAACAAAAACTGTGACGAAGACCTCCCGCATGGCTTACCCCTATGGAATCAGGATTATTCTTATCCTATCTCCCATCCTTGACGTCGCTCTCTTCGGAGCGCCGCATTGGCTGCCGGATGGTTAACAATTTCCCCTCGCTTGGGCTCGTATTCCAACTCTTCTGCGGGAAACAGCGTAGCCACATTGCCAAGCATAAGGAGTTCGGTAAGCGGGCCGGAATAGCCGAAGTGGGACATCGTCTGCCCGCGACCTTTGCACGCCACTGTCCATTCCCTTTCGTGGCTTCCTCCCCGAGGCAGGGTTAGCGGTGGACCTTCCTGCTCTGATGTGCGCCCCGAGGGCAAAAGCACAAACGTCGAATTGTGGCCCGTAGCGTGAATCATTTGCCGAGCACCGCAGATGAGGCAGCCCGCGTGATCTTCCCATTTCTTATTACCGGCGTCTCCCCAATCCAGTTTCTTTCCCATCAACTCCTCGACATGGACGCGACGTCCGGGAGCGCCGGCGCCGTTGAACCACTCGAAGCGCACAGGCGGAAGATTGCCCCGCGCCGGTATCTGCCAGCGAACGATCTCCCACCGGGGAAAGGTGTGCTGCGTTCGGCTGTGCACCTCGGCAACGACCCGGATGCGGCCTTCACTGCCGGGTTGCCATAGCGAGTCGATTCGCAAGCCCATGAAAGCCATATTCGCAGAATGCGATGCCCAATTCCCCAGGTTGCCGGTGGCGAAATCCCGCCACACGTGCCAGTTCAGCCACTGTTCGTGGAACGGCCGATTTGCGGCAGGTCCCAGCCAAACATCCCAATCGAGATAGTCAGGAACAGGCTGTTCACTGCTGGGCAACGGCCGTTCCCCTGAACCACCGCTGTCTTTCCAGACATAGACTTCGTGGACATCGCCGATTGCCCCAGATTGAATGAGTTCCACTCCCCGGCGAAAGGCATGGGTGGCGGTTCCCTGATTCCCCATTTGTGTGACCACGCCAAACCGAGCGGCGGCTTCCCGGAGCACACGCGCCTCCCATACATCGTGGGTGAGAGGCTTCTCACAATAAACGTGTTTTCCCAGGCTCATGGCCGTGTACGAAATCATGGCGTGATTGTGGTCCGGCACGGCCACCACAACCGCATCGATACGATTCGCCATCGTATCGAACATCCGTCGAAAATCTCGGAACTTGGGAACGGAGGGGAATCTCGCAAAAGCTGCCGCGGCGCGGCGTTCATTGACATCGCACAGCGCTACGACATTTTCCCCAATCTGCGGAATCGCCTGGACAAACCACGAGCCCCGTCCGGATACGCCGACCAGAGCGACGTTGAGACGCTCGTTGGCTTGATAGGTGGTCGCGCTCGCCGCAGACTTTAAGATGATTACGCTGGAAAAAATCAGCCCGCCGCGCGATACCTGGGCCAGAAACTCACGACGACGGCATGGGCGAACCATCTCTGAGGCCTCCCCGAGACTTCAGCATGGGCGGAACGGCTGCCGCGACGGCCTTCAGTGTAATAGTCGCCAGGGCTGACTACAAGAGTGTGTAAATGACGGCGAGCGGGCGGGCGGTCTGGAGGATCCGCCATCGTACAAGCAACGGGAACGAACAGGCTTCCGTTCGATGTTGCGGGGTGCCGGACTGTTTAGCTCTCGTGGTCATCGGCGGTTGTCGACCCAGCGCCTTTGTAGAACTTCCGATTGAGCACGGGGCAGTAGGAAGTCCACGTCCCCTCTGGGAGCGGATCCCCCTGGATCCGCTCCAGGCATGCGGCCATTCGGGAGTCGAGGTAATCCAGGCAATGGAGTGCCACCGCTTCGGGCGTCATCGGAAGTCGAAAGCTTCCGAACTCGTACTCGCCATGATGGCTGAGGATCATATGCTTCAGACGAAGCCGCAACTCGCTGGGGAACTGTTCGCCGACCAACTCTTCTGCTTTGGGAATTGCCTCATTGAGCATTTCCAATCCCAGGGCCAGGTGCCCCAGCAGTTGGCCTTCATCCGTGTAATTGGATTCAAAATCGGTCGCCAACTCAGCCGTTTTCCCGATATCGTGCAGAAAAACCCCCACCAGGAGAAGGTCCCGATTGACCGCCGGATATAGTGGCGCCATAGCCTGCGCAAGTTCCAGCATGGTCACCAGGTGGACCACGAGTCCTCCGGGGTAAGCGTGGTGAAAACTGACTCCAGCCGGGACCTTGGCTAGTTTTGCCATGAACTCTTCATCGGTAAGGAAAACTTCCAAAAGCGCTCTCAGGTGGGGATTTTCCACCGATCGAAGGATCTGGGCTAAATAGTTAAGATTCTGGTCCAGTTTTTGCTGGGTCAACGGAAGGAAATCGGCGGGGTCAACTTCCTCGGCTGGTACCGGTTTTACTCGAGACAGAATAATCTGGAGATTTCCCTGGTAAACCTGGGTCACGCCTTCCACTCGGACATAACCGCCGGGAAGCACGCGTTCCAGGAGGCTCTGGTCGGCGTTCCACAGACGAGCATCAATGGAGCCCGTGCGGTCGGACAACCTCATCTGAAGATAGAGGACTCCGTTTCGGTTGGGACGCAGTTGACGGCTGGAGACGAGATAAACCTCGTTCACGGTTTCTTCCGGCCGAAGATGACTGACAAATTTGCGGCTCATTGGTTCTGCCTTACAACTTTGTGAACACTTACAACGTATTGATCCCTGGAAGGGACGGAGACTGGGGCTCAATGCGCATCGAGCTGGCGATGCCGTGGAAGCACGCTGGATGACGTTTTCGAGCTACGGAACCCCTCAGTGTAGAAGACACATTCCCAAGCGGTCAACCCACGTGACCTTGTAGGAACGTAGGCGGCTGGTCTAAAATCACATTTTCTTAAGACTCGCCGGGGGCGCAGAGCGATCAAAGAATGTTCCCGGTCCCTGACTTTGGGTGTGGAAGCATTCCGCCCGAACTTGGATCACCCCGAGAAAAGGTTCTGGCAGGACTGCTGGATGGCAGAGAATTGCCAAGATTTTTGGTCTTTCATCTGAAAATGTGACTGAAGGCGATTGAGGCATGTTGTGGTCCAAAACTTTCATCCCCACGCTTAAAGAAACCCCAGAAGGGGCCGAGATTCCCAGCCATGTGCTTATGCTACGAGCGGGACTCATCAACCAGGTCATGGCTGGCGCGTACACGTATCTTCCGCTCGGGCTGCGTGCGCTACGGAAGGCTGAGCAAATTGTTCGAGAGGAGATGGACGCAGCAGGGGCGGTGGAGTTGCTCATGCCGAGCCTGAGCCCCTTGTCCCTCTGGGAACGAACTGGCCGTGATAAGGCGTTCGGGGATGTTCTCATTCGGGTTGAGCTAAAGCGGCAGAATCGAAAAGTGAATGCCGTCCTGGGGCCCACGCATGAAGAAATTGTGACTGATTTGGTGGCCCACCATATTTCGAGCTACCGCCAGCTCCCCATCACGCTCTATCAGATCTCCCCGAAATTCCGCAATGAGGAGCGGCCCCGTTTCGGCGTGCTGCGGACGAGCGAGTTCCTCATGAAAGACGCGTACAGTTTCGACACGTCGCTTGAGGGCCTCAACCGCAGTTACGAAGCTATGTATCGCGCTTATTGCCGCATTTTTGACCGGTGTTGCCTGGCCTATATTCCGGTGGAGGCCGAGAGCGGTCCAATCGGTGGGGAGGCCAGTCACGAATTTATGGTGCCGGCCAACAATGGTGAGGACAAGATTGTCCACTGTGCTGCGTGTGGTTACGCCGCCAATCTTGAACGTGCCGAGATCGGTCCGCGAAGGGCGGAACAGCCCACGACAACCGAGCCGGCTCCCCTTGAGCGAGTCCCGACTCCGGGTGCCAGCTCGATTGATCAGGTCAGCCGGTTTTTGAACTGTCGTCCCCAGGATTTGATCAAGACGCTCATTTACCTGGCCGACGGCCAACCGGTTGCGGTCCTCATTCGCGGAGACCACGAGGCGAACGAAAACAAAATCCGTCGCGCTTTGGGGGCAAAGGAAATCCAACTCGCCGATCCGACCACCATCGAACGTGTCACCGGTGCGCCGGTTGGATTCGCAGGTCCTGTAGGGCTCAAAGAAAAGGTCACAATTATCGCGGATTATGATATTCAGTTCATGCGCAACGCGGTTACGGGTGCAAACGAGGCCGACACCCACTTGAAAGGGGTCAATCTTGGACGGGATTTCCACGTGGAGCGTTTTGCGGACCTTCGTTGTGCCCAGGACAACGACCCCTGCCCCCGGTGCAGTGGGATCCTGCGGCTCAGGCCGGCCATCGAAGTGGGGCACGTGTTCAAATTGGGTACGAAGTACTCGGAAGCCCTGTCTGCCCGGTTCCTTGACCCAAGTGAACAATTGAAACCGATTATAATGGGCTGCTACGGCATCGGTATCAACCGAATTCTCGCAGCTCTCATTGAGACCACCCACGACGAAAATGGCATCATCTGGCCGGTGGCACTCGCGCCCTACGAGGTGGTGATTGTGCCTGTCAACGTGGCCGATGAAAAATCGCGCGAAGCGGCATTCCAGCTTTACGATGCCTTCCGAAAAGAGAATATCGAGGTGATTCTGGATGACCGTGATGTGAGGGCCGGAGTCAAGTTCAAGGATGCCGATCTCATCGGATTTCCGATGCGCGTGGTGGTGGGTGAACGGGGACTGGCCCAGGGAAATGTGGAAGTGAAGTGGCGGTGGGAGAAGACCGCGCAGCTCGTGCCCCTGGACAAGGTCGTAGGGGAAGTTAGCGGGTGGATCCGCGAGGAAAGGAAAAGCGGTGCCCGCTTCAAAGCGGCCCTGTATGGCAGCGACGAATAGGGAATCGGCTCGATTCTCTGGAGTTTTCTACTTTAACTGGTCGGGTCCGGACGCGCTGTGGCGCGTCGGTTGCCGATTTAACGAGGGCAAGTGCTCAGCACGCCGAACCTGGAAAGCACCCAAAATCGTTGGACGACCGAGAGGCTATGTTTGCCCGATCCGTCCGGGAACAAGACAGAGGATCATCGCTGGGCACATTTTGGGCAGGCGACAGATTTTAAATCCCGTGCCGGAGTGAAGACGGATACCAGAGTGACGCATCGATTTATCGCTTGAGCGGCACGCGGGATCCGCCGACCTCAACGACGATTCGGCCCATCACTTCCCCGTTGAGAATTCGGTCGAACCACATTGGTAACTCTTTGAGGGGGACGATTTTTCGAATGCGATCGAGCTTTTCGATGCGCCAGGGGCCGGCAAACTTTTCCCAGATCGCCGCCTTTTTTGCCAGGGGTTGCCAGGCTGCGTCGATTCCCGCAACGGTAACCCCACGCAGGATGAACGGATAGACCGTCATTCGCAGGTGAGGACCGCCGGCCAGACCGCATGCGGTCACACAACCAGAATGTTTCGTCGCGCGGAGGATACTGGAGAGCATATCGCCGCCTACAGTATCCACCCCGCCAGCCCAGCGACCGGATAGGAGGGGTTTTTCAGGATCGGCCAGCAC
>ERZ795042.1702-NODE-1702-length-13635-cov-7.852135_pt1 | contig 13635 bp, 9 predicted proteins | sample MGYA00375126_ERZ795042 | MGnify/ENA primary metagenome ERZ795042 (study PRJEB30171, sample SAMN05518105) | compost metagenome | isolation source: Feedstock adapted compost from Newby Island compost facility, Milpitas, CA | place: USA:Newby Island compost facility...
GCCAGCTCGTCCAGCTCGTCGAAGGAGTAGTCCACGCTCTCGTCCTCGTCGGTGAGCACGGTCAGCGTGTGCTCCTCGGGGTTGATCGCGGTCACCACCCCGACCGTGCCGTTGAACACCCCCGCCGCGCCCTTCTCGTAGTTGTTGCGCAGCTGGGTGACCTTGTCGCCGACCCGGAACACCCGCCCGCCGTACCGGCGCTCGGGCACCCCCTCCCGGGGCGGGGTGAGCGCCTCCTGCAGCGCGGCGTTGAGCGCGGCCGCGCCCGCCACCCCGCGGTGCATGGGGGCGAGCACCTGCACGTCCCGCCGCGGGTCCAGGCCGAAGCGGCGCGGGATGCGGTTGGCGACCACGTCCACGGTCAGCTCGGCGATCTGCTCCGGCTCCTCGCAGGGGAACAGGAAGAAGTCCGGATAGCCCCTGGTGTAGGGGTGCAGGCCCTGGTTGACCCGGTGGGCGTTGACCACCACGCCCGACTGCTGGGCCTGCCGGAAGATCTGCGTCAGCCGCACCCGGGGGATCTCGGGGGAGGCGAGCAGGTCGCGCAGCACCTCCCCGGCGCCGACCGAGGGGAGCTGGTCGACGTCGCCGACGAACAGCAGGTGGGTGCCCGGCGCGATCGCCTTGACCAGCTTGTTGGCGAGCAGCAGGTCGAGCATGGAGGCCTCGTCGACCACCACCAGGTCCGCGTCGAGCGGGTTGTCCCGGTCGTAGGCGGCCTCCCCGCCGGGCCGCAGCTGCAGCAGCCGGTGCACGGTGGTGGCCTCGTGCCCGGTCAGCTCCGACAGGCGCTTGGCCGCGCGGCCGGTGGGGGCGGCGAGGATCACCTTGGCCTTCTTGGCCCGGGCCAACGCGACGATCGACTTGACGGTGAAGCTCTTGCCGCAGCCGGGGCCGCCGGTGAGCACCGCGACCTTGCCGGTGAGCGCGAGCTTGACCGCCTCGGCCTGCTCGGGCGCGAGCCGCGCCCCGGTACGGCCGGCCACCCACGACAGCGCCGCGTCCCAGTCGACGCCGGCGAACGCGGCCAGCCGGTCGCGGGAGGTGGCCATCAGCGCGCGCAGCGACGCGGCGAGGGACACCTCGGCCCGGTGGAACGGGGTCAGGTACACCGCGGGGATGCGGCCCTCCCCGCCGCCGGGGGCGGGGATGTCCTCGCACACCACGCCGCTGCCGGTGGATCCGCCGTCCCGCCCCTCCTGCTGTTCGGCCATCTCGCGCAGGCAGGCGGCGACCAGGTCGGCCGGGACCTGCAGGATCTTCACCGCGTCGGCGATCAGGTTGGGCGCGGGCAGGTAGCAGTGGCCGTCGTCGGCGGCCTGCGACAGGGTGTAGCGCAGCCCGGCCTTGACCCGGTCGGGGCTGTCGTGGGGGATGCCCACCGCCTGGGCGATGGTGTCGGCGGTCTTGAACCCGATGCCCCACACGTCCTCGGCGAGCCGGTACGGCTGGTTGCGCACCACCGAGATCGACGCGTCGCCGTACTGCTTGTAGATTCGCACCGCGATCGAGGTGGACACCCCCACGCCCTGGAGGAAGACCATCACCTCCTTGATGATCTTCTGCTCCTCCCAGGCGTCGGCGATCATCTTCTGCCGCTTGGGGCCCAGGCCCGGCACCTCCAGCAGCCGCTCGGGGGTCTTCTCGATCACCTCGAGGGTGTCGACGCCGAAGTGGGCGACGATCCGCTCGGCCATCTTCGGCCCGATCCCCTTGATCAGCCCCGAGCCCAAATAGCGCTGGATGCCCTGGATCGTGGCCGGCAGCACGGTGACGTACGACCAGACCTCGAACTGGCGGCCGTAGCGGGGGTGGGAGGTCCACCGGCCGGTCATCCGCAGGCTCTCGCCGACCTGCGCCCCCAGCAGCGGCCCGACCACGGTGAGCAGCTCGTCGCCGCTCCGCTCGGTGGCCACGCGCGCGATCGTGTAGCCGGTCTCCTCGTTGACGTAGGTGATGCGTTCCAGCACGCCCTGCAGGACCACGCCGGGCGGCCGGGCCGCCTGGCCGCCGGTCTCGGTGCGCTCACCCACGAGCCGCATTCTGCCGCAACCTGCGCCCCGCCCGCCCTCCGCGGCCGGATCATCCCGCCCCGGCCGGGGCCCGGCGGGGCGCCGATCCGGTCCCGTGACACCACTGACGTGTCGGGTTTCTGCGCCGTGGGCCGATAAATAGCGACGAAACCGTAATCTCATCCGGACTGAACGTTCCAATGCCCCGTTGTTACGCCTATTAGGGTTTTGAGCGTGGTGTTGACCTTGGTCAGGAGAATGCAGTGCCGTCCCTTGTCAGAACCGGAAGGAAGCCGCTAGCGGCGATCATCGCCGCGGCCACCCTGCTGCTGGGCACCTCGTGCTCCGGCGGCGAGCCCACGGCCAGCGGCTTCCAGCAGCAGAAGCAGACCAAGCCGGCACCCCCACCACCCACCATCACCGTCGCCCCGGCCGAAGGCGCCAAGCGGGTCCGCCCCGACAAGCCCGTGGTCGTCACCGCCTCCGGCGGCAAGCTCGAGAAGGTCGTCGTGCGCGCCGGCAGGCACGTCGTCGACGGCCGCCTCGACGACTCGGGCACCCGCTGGCGCTCCACCGAGCGGCTGCGCCCGGCCACCACCTACACGGTGGAGGCCCAGGCCGTGGGGGACGGTGGCCCCACCCAGGTGAACAGCAAGTTCACCACGCTCAAGCCCCAGAACGAGCTCGCCGTCATCGACGTCACCCCCGCCGTCAAGGGGGAGATCCTCGGTGTCGGCGCGCCGATCATCGTCACCTTCAACCGGCCGGTCGAGGACAAGGCCGCCGTCGAGCGCGCGCTCGAGGTCAAACCGGAAAAGCCGGTCCCCGGCGCGTGGCGGTGGGTCAGCGACCGGCAGGTGATCTACCGCACCTCCCGCTTCTGGCCCGCCCACCAGAAGGTGCGCTTCACCGCCCGCATCGCCGGGGTGCGCTCCGGCCCCGGCACCTGGGGGGTGAAGAACGTCAGCCACACCCTGCGCATCGGCGCCGCCTGGATCAGCACGGTCAACGTCAAGACCCACACCATGGTCGTCCGCAAGGACGGCAAGGTGATGCGGCGCATGCCGATCAGCGCGGGCAAGGCCACCACCCGCGAGTACACCACGACCAGCGGCATCCACCTCACCATGGAGCGCGGCAACCCGGTCGTGATGATCTCGCCGGGCCGCAAGCCGGGCGACCCCGGCTACTACCGCGAGGTCGTCAACCACGCGGTGCGGATCTCCAGCAGCGGCGAGTACGTGCACGCCGCCCCCTGGTCGATCTACGCCCAGGGACGCGCGAACGTCAGCCACGGCTGCATCAACGCCCACCCGCGCGACGCCAAGTGGTTCTACGACAACTTCCACCGCGGCGACGTCGTCAAGATCGTGGGCACCGATCGGCCGCTGGAGTGGAACAACGGCTGGGGCTTTTGGCAGCTGTCGTTCAAGGAGTGGAAGAAGGGCAGCGCGCTGGACACCTGACCCCGGCCCCGGAGCGGTACGGCACCGCGCCGGGGCCCGCGCCACCGCCCCCTCACGGCGGCGCGGGCCCCGGCGCGGGCGTTTTCAGGCGGCGTCCCCGGCCGGCTCACCGTCGCCGCCCAGGACGCGGCGCAGCACCGCGGCGAACCCGTCCGGATCCCCCTGCATGCCGTACTCGCCGCCGAGGAACCCCGCATGCCCGCCCGGGAACTCCACCAATTGCGCGCCCAGCCGCTCGGCGGCCGCCACCGCCGCCCGGTAGGCGAGCTGACCGGCCGACTCGGCCCCCACCGCGAACACCACCCGCACCGGCGCGGCCCGCAGCGCCGCGAAGTCCGGCTCGTAGTGGGTGCAGCTGATCAGGTTCTGGCCGAGCAGCGGGTCGTCCCGCGACCCGTCGTCGCCCGGCGGGAACCCGAACGCGGCCGGGTCCGGCGCCGGCAGCTCGGCGAAGCCCGCCGGGATCTCCCCCTGGATCGAGGTGAGGGAGATGAAGTACGCCATGCCCGCGCCCAGCCCGTCCCGCTCGTAGACGCGGCGGATGTGCCGGATCGCGGCGAGCGCGTGCTCCCGGTCAGGCAGCAGCGTGGCCAGCGGCGGCTCGTGCGCCACCACCGTGCGCACCGCCCCCGGATGGCGGGCGGCCAGCGCCAGCGCGTTCACCGCCCCGCCGCTGCTGGCGAACACGTCCACCGGCCCGCCACAGGCCGCCGCGATCACCCGGCTCAGGTCGCCGGCGTGGACCTGCGGCGACGGCGGCGTGGCGTCGGTGCGTACGCTGCGGCCGGTGCCCCGCGGGTCATAGGTCACCACCGTGCGGTCGGGGAACCGGGCGGCCAGGCTGCCGAACCCGGACGCGTCCATCGGCGACCCGACCATCAGCAGCGGCGGCCCGGCCGCGCCCGTCGCCTCACGCACGTCATACCGCAGCACCGCCCCCGGAACCTCGAGGGTGCAGGTCGTCGGCTCGGTCATCGCTGGCATCCACTCGCTCCTCGGTCCGTCATCCACCCCTACCGACCGGGGCGAGCGGCGAAACTCATCGCACCGCCGCGAGCGAACCGAGCAGGGAAACTTGAGGGCGGGCGACCCGGATACGGCACCGCCGCGCAGTACCGGACGCGCCCGCTACAGCAGGGCGAGCTGGCGGGCGGGGGAGCGGCGGCGCCGCCACCGCCGCGCCGAACGGCCCACCCCGTACAGCTCGGCCAGCCGCGCCACCTCCGCCGTGATCCGCTGCCGGTAGCCCTCCGCGGCCGCCGCGCCGGAGGCGTACAGCTCGCCGTAGCGGCGCACCAGCGCCGGGTGCTCCTCGGCCAGCCACGCCAGGTACCACTCGCGCGCCCCGGGCGGCAGCGCCAGCACCGCGGGCGTCACCTCCACCGCCCCCGCCTCGGCCGCCCGCCGCACCGCCGCCTGCAGCTGGTCGAGCGAGTCGGTCAGGCACGGCAGCACCGGCGCCAGCAGCACCCCGCACGGCACCCCCGCCTCATTGAGCGCCGCGCACAGCTCCAGCCGCTTCTGCGGCGAGGGCGCGCCCGGCTCCACCATGCGCCGCAGCCGGTCGTCGACGAACCCCACCGACACCATCACCCGCACCGGCACATACCGGACCGCGTCCGCCAGCACCTCCACGTCCCGCAGCACCAGCGGGCTCTTGGTCAGCACCGTGAACGGGTTGCCGGCGTCCCGCAGCGCCGCCACCACCCGCGGCATCAGCCGGTAGATCTCCTCGGCCGGCTGGTAGCAGTCGCCGGCGACCCCCACCGCCACCGCCTCGCCCGGCCACGACGGCCTGGCCAGCTCCGCGCGCAGCCGCCACGCCGCGTTCACCCGGACCACGATCGCCTCGCCGTACCCCGCGCCCGCGTCCAGCCCGAGGCGGCGGTGCGACCCCCGGCCGGGGCAGTACCGGCACGCCGCCGCGCACCCCCGGTACGGGTTCACCGACCAGCGGTAGGGCAGCCCGGTGGCAGGCGGCACCGCCTCGATGACCGACCGGGCCTGAACCTCATAGAAGGTGGTCGCGCCGTGCGACCGCCGTACGGCACGGCGCTCGATCCGCGGCCGGGCGGGACCGGCGTCCACAAGCGAAGTCGCCTCCCACCGCATGCGCTTCAGTAGAACACGCATTCGACCCGGCTGCCAAGCCGTCCGGACGGCACACCCATGCCCCGTTGCGCGAGACGACAAAGCCGTGGGCGGCCGCAACAAAATCTGGCCACCCCACCCGGCGCCGGATAGCCTCGGCCACGTGCCGCACGCCCGCGGCACCCGCATCGGCGCCGGCCACCGCACCTGATCGGCCGCACGTGATCGGCCCCGGCACGGCACGGGCACGCGGGCGGCCGCACCCGCCGCGGCGGCCGCCCGGCCGCAACCCCGCACAGTGCCACCCTTGAACGCACAGTGCCACCCGTGAACAGGGCCCCGCGCACCGGGACCCCGCCCGAGCCGACCGGAAAGGCACGATGCCCACCGCCACCGCACCGTCCGCCACCGCCACCCGGCGGCTGCGCCGCGCCCGCGCCGCCGTCGCCGCGCTGTTCCTCACCAACGCCGCGGTGTTCTTCAACGTCGTCCCGCGCTACCCGCAGATCAAGGCCGACCTCGGGGTGAGCAACGCCGCCTTCGGCACCGCCCTCGCCGCGCACCCGGCCGGGGCGCTGCTGGCCGGGCTGCTCGCCGGGATCGCCGTCCGCCGCCTGCGGTCGGCGCGCGTGGCCGCCTTCGGCATCGTCGCCACCGCCGCGGTGACGCTCGCCATCCCGTTCGCCCCCAACGCGGCCGCCTTCGGCGCCGCCCTGTTCGCCGTCGGCGCCCTCGACGCGATCGTCGACGTCGCGCAGAACGCCCACGGCCTGCGCCTGCAGCGGCGGTACGGGCGCTCCATCGTCAACTCGCTGCACGGCGTGTGGAGCATCGGCGCGGTCCTCGGCGGCCTGATGGGCTCGGCCGCCGCCGGCCTCCGCCTGCCGCTCGCCGTCCACCTCGGCGCCGCCGCCGCCCTGATCAGCCTCACCGCCCTGGTCGCCTACCGGTTCCTGCTGCCCGGCCCCGACGACGCCGAGCGTCCCGCAGCCCAGGATCCCGCCGCCGAGGACACGCCCGCCCGCCGCGCCGCCGCCCGGGCCGCGGCGTGGGCGCTCGCCGCGCTCGGCGTGCTCGCCGCCTGCGGCGCCCTCGTCGAGGACGCCGGCGCCTCCTGGGGCGCCCTCTACCTCAGCGGCCTCGGCGCGGACGCCGCCACCGCCGGGCTCGCCGTGGTCGCCTTCCAGACCGCCATGACCGTCGGCCGCCTCACCGGCGACCGCGTGGCCGACCGCTTCGGCCGCCGCGCCGTGGCCCGCGCCGGAGGGATCCTCACCGCCGCCGGCATGGGCGCCGCGCTCGCCCTGCCGTCGATCCCGGCCGCCCTCGCCGGATTCGCCCTCGCCGGGCTCGGCGTCGCCACCCTCGTCCCGGCCGCCATGCACACCGCCGACGAGCTGCCGGGCCTCGCGCCCGGCACCGGGCTGACCGTGGTGAGCTGGCTGCTGCGCGGCGGCTTCCTGGTCTCCCCGCTCGTGGTCGGGTTCGTCGCCGATCTCGCCGGCCTGCGCGCCGGCCTGCTCTCGGTCGTCGCTGCCGGGATCGTCACCGCCGCCCTCGCCCGGGCGCTGGTCGACCGCGTCCGCGGCTGAACCCCCTGCGGCCACCGGCCCCGGCCGGCGCGGACGGCCGTGCCGTACCCGGGGCCTGCGCCACCCGCCCAGGCTCCGGGCGAACCGGACAGCGACCCCACACCCCGCACCACACGGGCAAAAGGTGTGAAAGCACAAGATCGTGGTGGCTAGGCTGACGTCATGGAACTGGCCGAAGCACTCCAGCACTGGGAGCCCGACCCGGGCTACCTCAACACCGCGACCCACGGCCTGGCCCCCAAGCCCGCCGTCGACGCCCTGCAGACGGCGATCGACGAGTGGCGGCACGGCCCGGCCGGCTGGGAGGCATGGGACGTGGCGACCCCACGCGCCCGCGCCGCCTTCGCCCGGCTCGTCAACGCCGACCCCGGCGACATCGCCATCGGAGCCGCGGCATCCCAGCTCGTCTCAATCGTGGCCGCCTCACTCCCGCCCGGCAGCCGCGTCCTCGTCCCCGAAGGCGAGTTCACCTCCAACCTCTTCCCGTGGGTGGTCGCCGGCGCCAAGGTGCAGACCGTCCCGCTCGACCGGCTCGCCGACGCGATCGGCCCGCACACCGACGTGGTCGCCTTCAGCATCGTCCAATCCGCCAACGGCCACATCGCGGCCGTCGACGACATCGTCACCGCCGCCCGCGACCACGACGCCCTCATCCTCGCCGACGCCACCCAGGCCTGCGGCTGGCTGCCCGTCGACGCCACCCGCTTCGACGTGCTCGTCTGCGCCGCCTACAAATGGCTCACCTGCCCGCGCGGCACCGCCTTCGCCTACCTCGCCCCGCACGTCCGGGACCGGCTGCGCCCCTACTGCGCGAGCTGGTACGCGGGCGCCGACCGCGCCGCCTCCTACTACGGCCTGCCCATGCGCCTGGCCGAGGACGCCCGCGCCTTCGACGTCTCCCCGGCGTTCTTCAGCTACCTCGCCGCCGCACCCGCCCTCGAACTGCTCGCCGAGATCGGCGTCGAGCGGATCCACCGGCACAACGTCGCCCTCGCCGACCGCCTCCTCGCCGCCCTCGGCCTGCCGCCCCGCGGCAGCGCGATCGTCTCCATCGAGGTGCCCGACGCCGAGCGCAGGCTCGCCGCGGCCGGGGTGCGCGCCGCCGCCCGCGGCGGCCGGACCCGGCTGTCGTTCCACCTCTACACCGGCGAGGCCGACCTGGAACGGGCCATCACCGCCCTCACCTGAGCCGGCCGCCGGGCGACCGTGCCCCCTCGGTGCGCGCCCCAGGCCGGGATGCCCGGGGCGCGCCACGCCGGCTCCGCCGTACCCGCGCGAAACCGCCGACCGGCAACCCGCTAGGCCGAGGGCGGGAACGGGACCTTGGCCAGCAGCGGGATCAGCTGCTCCTCCTCATAGGCCAGATGCGCCTCCAGCTCGGCGGCCATCCGGTCCAGATCCGCCCGGAACCGGTCCGGGTCGGCGACGGCGATGTCGGCCGGCAGCGCCTCCAGATCGGCCCGGATGCGGGCGACCACCGCGTGCTCGGCCCGCAGCCGCGCCACCACACCGGCCAGCTCCGGATACTCCACCTCCAGCCGCGGCAGCAGCTGCTCGTCCTCGCCGGTGTGGTGAAACCGCAGCGACTGGCAGAACGCCAGGCAGTGCTGCCGAATCCGCAACCCGAGCGGCGGCGGGGGAGGGGCGCCCCCACCGGCGTGGGCGGCACGCGCGGCGAAGTACTCCTCGGCCTGGGCGCGCACCTGCTCCAGCTGCCCGCGCAGCCAGCCGTGGACCCGCAGCAGCATCGCCGCCATGTCCGCGACCTCGGCGTCCCCGCCGGATTGGGCGCGCTCCAGCGCCACCACCGGCAGCACCCGCTCCGTCTTCGCCTGGTAGTCGCCGTACCCCGGCTGCCGGCGCACGATCTCGGCGAACACCTCGTCACGCTCGGCGCCCTCCAGCGGCACCGCCACCGCCGCGTACCGCTCGGCGCCGATCTCCACCTCCACCAGCGGCCGGGCCAGCAGGTTGCGGTACCAGTCGGGGTGCCGCGGCGAGCCACCCGCGGAGGCCACCACCAGCAGGCGGCCGCCGATGCGCAGATACCCCAGCGGCACGGTGTGCGGCAGGCCGGTCCGGGCCCCCAGGGTGGTGAGCAGCAGCAGATCGGCCCCCGCGAACATGCCGCCCACGCGGCCGCCGTTGGCGCGGAACTCCTCCACCACCGGCCGGTTGAACTCGCTGATACGGGCGTCGGGACGCCACCCGGCGCCGGGCGAACTCGACAAGCTTCCTCTCCTTAACGAATCGACGATGATGACCATCCGCCCAATGCGTCACCATCGCCGCGCACCCGGCGCATCCCCGCGCCCGGCAGCCGACGGCACGGCACGCGGCGGTACGGCACCGCCGCGGCACTCCGCGGAATCAGAGCAGGGGAGAGGCACACCGGAGGAGATCCACCGGACACCGCCGGACCACGACGCCCCATCCCGCAGGCAGGCCACGGCCACCGGCGGGACGACGTCAGCGCGCAAAAGCGGGGGCGTGACGACGGGTGACGCCGGACGGCACGCCGGCAACGGCCCGAGACGGGCCCGCGACGGCCTTGACATGCGGCGCTACCACGCCGAGAAGCACGGCGAGACCCGGCGGCCCCGCCGCGTCGGCGGTGTCAGAGAAGGTGCGTGATACGTGGACTCACGACGCACACCCCCGGCTGGTCCGGTGCCTCCATGCCGCCGCCGTCCACCTGGCCGGCGGCACGCGACACGCCGCCCATTCAAACCACCCCGCACCGCCACCGTCAACCCGGACCCCGCGCCCGGGGACACACCACCACCCTCCGGGGCAGAACCGCTCGAACCCCCACTCGGCCCGCCTCTAGGCTGTACGGGTGCTCAAACCCGACTACCCGCTGCGCACCGAGCGGCTGATCCTCCGGCCGTTCACCCTCGGCGACCTGCACGACCTGCACGCCTTCCACTCCCTGCCCGAGGTCGCCCGCTACCTGTACTGGGAGGCCCGCGACCTCGACCAGACCCGCCAGGCCCTCGAGGACAAGATCCTCCGCTCCGCCCTCTACGACGAGGGCCAGGCGCTCAGCCTCGCCGCCGAGCTCGCCGACACCGGCGTCGTCGTCGGCGACCTCACCCTCTTCTGGCACAGCCGCACCCACCGCCACGGCGAGATCGGGTTCGTGTTCAACCCCGCCTACCACGGCCGCGGCCTGGCCACCGAGGCCGCCCGGGAACTGCTCCGCCTCGGCTTCGACGAGCTCGGCCTGCACCGCGTCACCGCCCGCTGCGACGCCCGCAACATCCGCTCCGCCGCCGTCATGGAACGCCTGGGCATGCGCCGCGAGGCCCACTTCGTCGAGAACGAGTTCGTCAAAGGCGAGTGGACCGACGAGTACGTCTACGCCATCCTGCGCCGCGAATGGCTGCGGCAGCGCGAGCAGGGCTCCTGAGCACCACCACTCGCACTCCTCGCCGACCCCCGCCGTGCGGCCGTACCGCCCCGGCACGGCCGCACGGCCGCTCAGCCGCCCCGGCGCGCCGCCGCCGGCGGGCGGCGGGCCGCGGCCGGGGCGTGCTCGGGGCGGACACCCACCCCGATCATCCGGGCCGGCACCACCGAAAGCCCCGGCGCCAGCCGCAGCAGCGGAGCCGCCACCAGCGCCACCCGGGGCAGCCGCCCGGCCAGCAGCGACCGGAACACCAGCCGGTGCAGCACCCGCTGCATCAGCTGGGTGACCACGGTCGGCAGCAGCCGCCTGCGCCGCACCGCCGCAAGATCCCGCTCGGTGACCCGGCCGCGCAGCAGCGGACCGGCCAGCAGCCGCGCCGCCGCCACCGCGTCCTGCACCGCCAGATTGATGCCCACCCCGCCCGCGGGGGACATCGCGTGGGCCGCGTCCCCGATGCACAGCAGCCCCGGCAGGTGCCAGCGGCGCAGCCGGTTGAGCCGCACGTCCAGCACGTGCACCTCGTCCCAGCCGCGCACCGTGTCGACGACCCCGGCCGCCTCGGGGACGGCCGCGGCCACATCCCGCCGGAACGCCTCCAGGCCCCGGGCCCGCAGCCGGGCGTCGGCCCCCTTGGGGATGAGGTGCGCCACCTGCACATACCCCTCGCGCGGGATCAGCCCGAACACCTTGCCGTCCCGCACCCGCGGCACCAGCGCCCCGCTCACCCCCTCTAGCGGCGGCAGCCGGAACCACCACACATCCAGCGGAACCGGGAACTCCCGCGGCCGCAGCCCCGCCGCGCGCCGCACCGCCGACCACCGGCCGTCGCAGGCGACCGTCAGCTCGGCGCGCAGCTCACCCGGCCCCTCCCGGTCCCGGTACCGCACCCCGGCCACCCGGCCGTCCTCCCACAGCAGCCCGGTCACCTCGGTGCTCATCCGCAGCGTGAAGCACGGCTCCTCACCCGCGGCCTCGGCGAGCAGGTTGAGCAGGTCCCACTGCGGCACCATCGCCACATACCGGTGCCGGGTGCGCAGCCGCCGGAAGTCGACCGCGGTCACCTCGCCACCCGGCAGCGGGAACGCCAGCCGCTCCACCCGCGTGTGGGGGAGCGATGCGAACCGCTCGCCGAGCCCCAGCTCGTCGAGCAGCTCCAGCGTGCTCGGGTGCACGGTGTCGCCGCGGAAATCCCGCAGGAAGTCGGCGTGCTTCTCCAGCACCGTCACCCGCACCCCCTGGCGGGCGAGCAGCAGGCCCAGCACCATCCCGGCCGGCCCGCCGCCGACGATCGCGCACGTCGTGGCCTGGCTCCGCATCGCGCCTCCTCCGGCCCTCTTGAGGGGTTCATCACCGGTGGCGCCCGCCGTACACCCCGGCGGCCCGCATCGGCCACGGCCGGACGGGCCGACCGTCAGGGGAACATGAACCGGGCCAGCCGCCGGGAGGCGAGCCACAGCCCGCCCAGCGCCATGACCACCAGATACGCCAGCGACGCCAGCAGACCCCACTCCAGCCGCCACAGCGCCAGCCCGCGCAGCAGCTCCACCGCGTGGTACAGCGGGGTGAGCCTGACCACCACCTCCAGCACCGCCGGATAGTCCCGCACCGGCACGAACGTGCCGGAGAACAGAAACAGCGCGAACTGCCCCGTGGACACCAAATCGAAGTCCTCCCAGCCGCGCAGGTACGTCGAGATCGCCGCGCCGAACCCGCCGAACGCCAGCCCCACCAGCAGCGCCGCCGGGAACGCCGCCGCCGCGCCCGGCGCGGGCACCAGCCCCAGCGCCACCATCACGGCCAAAAAGATCCCCGAATACAGCGCGCCGCGGATCATGGCCCAGGTCAGCTCGCCGAGCACCAGCTCGAACGGCCCCACCGGTGTGGCCAGCACCGCGTCGTACAGCCGCGCGTACTTCATCTTGTGGAAGAAGTTGAACGTGGTCTCCGCCAGCGCGCCCGACATCGCCGACACCGCCAGCATCGCCGGCGCCACGAACACCGCGTACGGCACCCGCGACCCGTCGTCCAGCTCCATCGTGCCGATCAACGCGCCCACGCCCACGCCGATCGACAGCAGATACAGCAGCGGCTCGGCCAGCCCGGACAGCAGCACCAGCAGGTACGACGGCCCCGACCGCATCGCCCCGATGTTGCGGCCCACCACCGCACCCACCCGACCGGCCGACCGCCGCGCCGCCAGCAGCGCGATCACCACACACCCCTCACCTGTACAGCCGCCTGCGGAACGCCACCGCCGCCAGCACACAGCCCACCCCGCCCCACACGGCCAGGTAGGCCAGGTGCGCCGCGACCGGCCACGCCGGCGGAATCCCCAGCGTCGCCGCCCGGTTCAGCTCCACCGCATGCCACAGCGGCGTCGCCTGCGCCGCGGCCTGCGCCGCCGCCGGCAGCCGCTCCACCGGGAAGAACACCCCGCCGAACAGCGACGACGGCACCATCGCGAACCGGAACAGCAGCGCGAAGTAGCTGTCGCTGTCCACCACCGCCGCGAACGCCGTCACCGGCGCCGCCACCGCCAGGGTGAGCACCGTGCACACCAGCGGCGCCACCACCGCCCACGGCGAGGCGAGCCCGCCGAACCCCGCCGCGACCACGAGGAACACCGCGACGGCGAGGACCACCCGCAGGACCAGATACAGCAGCCAGCCCTGCAGGATCCCGGCCACGCCCACCGGCGTCGCCGATATCGCGAAGTAGGCCCGCGTCCACTTGAAGTCGCTCATCACCGGGTAGGTCGACTCCACCAGCGCGATCTCGAACGCGGTCATCGACAACAGCCCCGGCACGATCCACTGCAGGTACGGCGCGCCCTCCAGCTCGCCGACATAGCCGCCGACGCCGATCCCCATGCTCAGCAGGAACAGCACCGGCAGGATCAGCGACGAGAACACCGAGCCGCGCCACACCCGCCGGAACAGCACCAGCTGCCGCTCCAGCACGGCCAGCGTCTGCCGGGCCGGCGCGGCGCCCGCGCCACGCGCCCCCGTGGCCGTCACCGCCCCGCCGTACCGCGCCGACACCGCGGCGGGTGAGCGGTCCCC
>ERZ795042.1703-NODE-1703-length-13614-cov-5.107751_pt1 | contig 13614 bp, 18 predicted proteins | sample MGYA00375126_ERZ795042 | MGnify/ENA primary metagenome ERZ795042 (study PRJEB30171, sample SAMN05518105) | compost metagenome | isolation source: Feedstock adapted compost from Newby Island compost facility, Milpitas, CA | place: USA:Newby Island compost...
GGGCGATGTCGGCAATGGCTTCCAGATCGGGAACATCAAGCCGCGGATTGCCGATGATTTCGACATACAAAGCTTTCGTTTTCGGCGTGATGGCCTTGCGGAAGTTTTCCGGGTCGCGACCGTCCACAAACCGGACGTTGATGCCGATCTTCGGCAACGTGTGGGCGAACAAATTGTACGTGCCGCCGTACAAGCTGGCAGAAGAGACGATTTCGTCTCCGACGCCGGCGATGTTGAGAATGGAGTAGGTAATGGCCGCCTGGCCGGACGATGTGGCCAACGCTCCAATCCCGCCTTCCAGGGCCGCCACCCGTTGTTCAAAGACGTCTTGTGTCGGGTTCATGATGCGGGTATAAATGTTCCCTGTCTCTTTCAACGCGAACAAATTGGCTGCATGTTCGGTGTCGCGGAAAGCGTAGGACGTCGTCTGGTAAATCGGCACCGCGCGGGCTCCCGTCGTCGGGTCCGGTTGTTGGCCCGCATGCACGGCCAGCGTTTCAATCCGTTGTGGTTTTTGTTCCTCTGCCATTTCACTTTCTCCTCCCGTATTCTGGAATTTATATGTTGGGTTTATCAAAAAAGCCCTCTTCATAAGAGAAGAGGGCTTTTGGATTCACTCTCTACTCTTATCTTCCAGAATCTATGTAGATTCTGCTGGAATTAGCACCTTGCAGCTTCCGCTGCCGGTTGCCGGGTTTCATCGGGCCAGTCCCTCCACCGCTCTGGATAAGAGTTTACGCATTTTCTTTTCAATTTTGATACACACATTATAAGTGCCGCTATCCCGACTGTCAAGCGCAAGTTAATTCCCATTCTCAGCTTTTTTACCGGTCCAAACGCACACGGGCGCCATGCATCAGCCCGAACAAGATGGTCAATGAACCGGCCAAAAGGTGCAACACCAGCCACCAGGCCGGCAACTGGGAGACGAGCATCCGCCCGATGCCGGTCCCCAACACGGAGAAAAACGACAAGCACAGGGCCACGCCAGTCCACGTCCAACGGCTGGAACCTGCCGATTGCCTCCCGCGGCTCCTGTGCAGCAAAAGCGCCAGCAGAAAAGGCGCCACCGCCAACAGACCAAGCCAACCATGAAAAGACAAGGCCACGGGATACAACGGCCAAAGGGAAAAAGGTGGCAACAACAACAGCACGCCGCTGCCGGCGGCCACCAACACGGCCACGGTCAGCCCTTTTAACCATCGGCGCCGGGACAACGGCGGATAATCTGGCCTTTCCGGTGGAATTTTCGCGTCCAACAGATGGATCAAACTCCTTCAGGCGGCACCGCCTCCGACTCAACGTCGGAACGGGCTTCTTTTTTCAGCCGCATTCGTTCTTGCTCGACGTCGACATACCCTTCCCAAAGGGTAAAATCGTCAGGCCGGGGATTGCCGAGAATGGACATCACTCCCGCTTCATCGAGACGTCGCTTGTAGTCGGTAAGCACGTCATTGTCCACATACATGCGGGCTCTCCCGCGCAAGTCGGTGGCGAGAAACGCTTCGATCTCCTCGGCAAAACCGCTGCCCTCGTCGTCCTCGCTCGCTTCTTCGTACACACCGTCACGTTCATTATAGCGCGCCACTTCTTGCCACGCATCTTCTTTGTCGTAAAAGGACGGATCATCATAGCGGAGCGACCGCTCACGCATCAATCGCTCTTCCGTCGGCCGCGCATCCGGCACAACCGCCGGGGCGTGTTCGACACAGGTGGTAGCCGTCGGCATCGCCTCCAGCCGCTCCAGCGGAATCGGTTGGCCGCAAACCTCACACCGCCCGTACCGGCCTTCTTTGATCGCTTGCAACGCATTTTCCAAGCCGGCGATTTCCCGCGCCAAATGTTCTTTCAAAGCGACGTCCTTTCCCCGCTCGAACCACTCGCTGCCTTGATCGGCCGGGTGATTGTCCACATTGGACAATTCTCCCAACGAGTCCTTGGCCATCGCTTGCCGCAGACCGAATTGATCATTTTTCGCCATTTGCCGACGGGCTTCCGCCAGCCGCCGGGACAAAGCGGCTTGTAAGCGGGCCAACTGTTCATCAGACAACATCTCCGACCCCTCCTAGAATGGCTGGTGATGCGTAGTACATACGTTACGTGCAACGCAGCTTTGCATCCAGCGTTAGTATTCGCCGTTCCTCACCGACGGATGTACGATTTGGGGGCGTCGGGCGATTCTTCCACATATAACACCAATGTGGGCAACGGCCGTTGTCTCGCCGCTTCCGCCGGGATTTTGTCTTCGGGCGGCAGTAACCCAAGACATTCATCGATAAAACTTATGACCAATTCCACATTGACGTCCCAGTGCCGCGGCAAATACGGTTGCAAATAATTCCGGGAGGAATGAAAAAGCCGCCGGGCCCCTTTGCAGTTGCCGTTTTGATAATGATAAATGGCCACCGACATTTGCAACAAACCTTGCAAAAATTTGTTCGACCTCTCTTCCATCCACAATTCTTCCAACAAATCGTGACAAGCGTAATACTCCCCTTGATTGAACTGTTCAAAAAATTCGTAATACAATTCGGGGTATTTGTTGCCCAACTTACTCCTCCCCTTCTAACGTCCTATCATCTACGTCGCTAAGCGGTGATAAAAAACAATAGACGTCTTTCAACACAACCGATACAATAAGTATGCAGAAAGGACGGTTGGCATGGAATTATTGTACAATTATCCCCTTTGGGCCGCTTTGGTCGCCATCGGCGTCGCCCAAAGCATTAAAGTGTTGCTGCATTGGTTGGCCTTACGGAAATGGGACTGGAACTTGCTGATCAGCACCGGCGGCATGCCCAGTTCCCATTCGGCCGCTGTCGTTGCCTTAACTACCGCCATCGGCATCCAAGAAGGGCTGCAGTCGCCCTTCTTCGCTATAAGCGCTATTTTCAGCATCATCACCATGTTCGACGCGGCGGGCATACGCCGTCACGCCGGCGAACATGCCGCTATTCTCAACCAGTTGTTGGAAGAGCTGAAAAACATCACGCAAATCGATTGGAGCCATCCGGAAAAAGGCCAGGAAAAACTAAAGGAACTATTGGGCCACAAACCGACGGAAGTTTTTGCTGGCGCTTGGCTCGGGTTTTTCACCGCCCTGGCCATAAACGCATGGTCCCCTTTTTAACGGGTCATATACCATCGTTATACGCCAATAAAGACGGAATGACAAACCGTCCCGCCACGCATCCGGATCGGGTGTTAAGCCGGTTGATTCGGGCCAATGCGACGTTTCACCGTCCGGATCCGGCCTGTACCGGTATCGCCGGTTGCCGGTTGAGCTCATCCAGCATCTCTTCCGTCACGGTGCCGTCGCCTTTTTTGACCACATACACTTGCACTTCTTTTTTTCCCCATTCCTCATAAATTTGTTCCACGGTCTCATAATACAAATCAATGACGTATCCGCGAATGGCCGAACCGGTGTCGGCCACAACTCCGTACCCGTAGCCGGGAATGTATAGGATCGTCCCCATGGGAAAGACCTTTGGGTCGGCGGCAATGGTCGAATACACGTCCCGCCGCACCCGGACGCCGGAAGCCGTTATGCCGTAGGCAGGATGTTCCGGCGTCTTGCCCGTCGATTCCACCCCTGCCGTATACCCCGTTGCCACGACTTTCACTACGGGAAATCCTTTTAGATGCTCTCTGACATTTTCATATTGCTTCACCGTTTCCAAGTTCCAGGCCGATGCGGCCGGTTTGGCCCGTTCCGGCGCCGCAGGTTTCGTCCGTTCGTGGCGGCCGACATGTTCATCGGTCATGGCTCCGATTCGATGGGCCGATTGCGTTATCTCAGTGGCAAACGGAAACAGCCACACGCTTTCCACTGTAAACAGTTGTATCCAGAACAAACATCCCAGGATGAAAAGAACCAACTTTCGTTTCGCCAAATGGGGCACCAACCCCACCTCCCATCGCGGGAAAGATTGTCGGTTCCGACATCCAAAACCAACCTTTAGCTTTCCCCGATGGTCGAAAAACATGCAGATTCTTTCCCGTGCCCATCTTTGAATGCCGAGGAAAATTTGCTAAACTGAACGCAAAGGAAAAATTTCATCACCAAGGCACGCGGGAGTCGGTAGACATGGTCCGGCTGAGAGGATGCTGCCTGAAGCATCGACCGCCCGAACCTGTTCTGGGTCATGCCAGCGTAGGGAGAACTGCCGCCATAGACGCATCGTCGACTGGGATGGATGCTTGCGCCGCTGGTTCAGCGGCGTTTTTTCATGGTTCGGCAAGGAGGTGGCCGGTATGAGACAACCTGCCTTCATCGTTATCAGCGACGGAAAAGGGGACGGCAAACGGTTGTTGCATACGGCCATGACGCTTTCTTCCATCATCGATGTTTTCATGTTGCGGGAAAAACAATGGACCGCACGGCAAATGTGGGAATGGGGGGAAGCGCTGCTGGCGGCCGGTTTTCCGCCGCAAAAACTGTTCATCAACGACCGGGCGGACGTCGCCTTGGCCCTTTCGGCCGGCGGCGTGCATCTGGCCGGGCACAGCTTGCCCGCCGGATTTGTGAAACAGATAGTGCCGCCGGAGATGAAAATCGGCGTCTCGGTCCATTCCTTGGCCGAGGCCCGACATGCCGCCTCTGCCGGCGCCCATTACGTCATGTACGGACACATTTTCCCGTCCCCGTCAAAGCCCGGTCTGCCCGCCCGGGGCATTGAGGCACTCAAGGAAATGGTGATGCAAATGCCGATCCCCGTCATCGCCGTCGGCGGCATCGACGCCGTCAATGTGGCGACGGTGCTTGATACCGGCTGCGCCGGCGTCGCCGTCATCTCCGCGGTGATGGGGGCCGCCGACCCGCGGCTCGCGGCCCGGAACATCGCGGGCCGGCTGCACTCGGCCGCAAATTAAGTAAACAAATGGAAAAAGAAAGGAGGCGCTCCATGCTCCTCACCATCAACGGCGAAAACCGCCATGTCCCGCCGGAAGTGGACAACATCCAAAAATTGTTGGAACACTTGAACATCCAGCGGAAAATCTTAATCATTCAACACAACGACCAAATCGTTGCGCCGGACAATTATTCATCGGTCACCGTCCGGGAAGGCGATCGCATCGAACTGGTCCATTTCGTCGGCGGCGGATAATCCCGCCCCCACACCACATCACGCCAAGGAGGAAGACTTCATGGACAGCTGGCAAATCGGTCCGTACACCTTTCACTCCCGCCTTTTGCTTGGGACCGGAAAATTTTCTTCGCTGGACATCCAAAGCAAAGCCGTTGCGGCTTCCCAAGCGGAAATACTCACTTTCGCCGTCCGGCGCCTGAATTTGGACAACCCCAACGAGCCCAACTTCTTGGAAACGCTGGATTTGAAAAAGTATAAACTGTTGCCGAACACGGCGGGAGCCAAAACGGCGGATGAAGCGTTGCATATCGCCCGCCTGGCCCGGGCATCCGGCCTGTGCGACATGGTCAAAGTGGAAGTGATCGGCGATCCGAAATATTTGCTCCCCGACCCCGTCGCCACCTTGGAAGCGACAAAACAATTGGTCAAGGAAGGATTTATCGTATTGCCCTACTGTTCCGACGACCCGATCTTGGCCAAACGGCTGGAAGAAGCCGGTGCCGCCGCCGTCATGCCGGGGGCGTCGCCTATCGGCAGCGGCCTCGGCCTTCTCAACCCGTACTATTTGCAAGTCATTGTGGAAAACGCCCGGGTTCCGGTCATCGTCGACGCCGGCATCGGTTCGCCGGCCGACGCGTGCCAGGCCATGGAGTTGGGAGCCGATGCCATATTGTTGAACACCGCCGTCTCCCAAGCCGCCAATCCGGTCTTGATGGCCGAAGCCATGCGGGAAGCCATCATCGCCGGCCGGAAAGGCTTTTTGGCCGGACGCATCCCGAAAAAAACGGCGGCTTCCCCCTCCAGCCCGACCAGCGGACTGCCGTGGGAAACCGCCAAGACATCATAAAAACAAGCCGCCTACACGTACCTTGTAGGCGGCTCGCTTTATGCATAACGGCTATTCATGGGGCCAATAAGTGGGCCAAGGCCTTTTTTGGTTTGCGGTCTTCCCGGGAAAAGGACGCTTCTTGCGCTTTTCGGGGCAACGCCAGCAACCGGCTCATGTCCACGTTGCCGCCGCTGACAATCACCGCCACCTTTTTCCCTTTCAACCACGGCAAGCGGTTGGCGAGCAAGGCCGCCACGCCCACGGCCCCGGCCCCTTCCACCAAGCTTTTGTTCCTTTCCAACAAAAGCCACATGGCCTCACTAATATCCTCTTCCGACACCGTGACGATCTCATCCACCACTTTCTGGACAAGGGAAAACGTCAACTCGCCGGGCGTCTTCACCGCCAAGCCATCGGCGATGGTCTGGATGGAGGACAGCGTCGTCCGTTGGCCGTTCTGCAACGATAGGGCCATGGACGGCGACCCGGCCGGCTCGATGCCAATGACTTTCATCTGCGGCTGAATGGCTTTGACGGCAACGCCGACCCCGGCGATGAGCCCGCCGCCGCCGACAGGCACCAAAATGGCGTCCAAGTCCATGCGGTCTTGTAAAATTTCCAAAGCGACGGTCCCTTGACCGGCAATGACATGGGGATGATCAAACGCGTGAACGAACGTTGCGCCGGTCAGGCGGCAAAACTGCTGGGCATATTCATAGGCGTCGTTGTATGTGCTGCCCCGCAACAACACTTTGGCGCCGTATCCTTCCGTCGCCTCAATTTTCGCCTGCGGTGCCTTTTCCGGCATGACGACGGTGGCCGGAATGCCGAACAGCGATGCCGACAGGGCCACCCCTTGGGCGTGATTTCCGGCCGAGGCGCAAACGACGCCTTTTTGCCGCTCATCGGGCGGCAAATGGGCAATCATGTTGTATGCCCCCCGGATTTTAAAGGCCCCGGTACGCTGCAGGTTTTCCAGTTTCAGGTAAACGTCGCAGCCGCTCCAGCGGCTGAACGTTTTCGAATACAAAAAAGGCGTCCGGTGCACGACGGAGCTGACGACATTTAATGCGTCCACCACATCGCTGTATTGCACCCAATCCCCATCATGCATCACCTCGTTAATGAATATGATCCTTTTTCAAATCAAAAAACCTCCCGTCCCAAGGGACGAGAGGCACCCGTGTTACCACCCTTATTCCGGCAAAAGGCCGGCACTCATGGAGGCGTTCTGCCCCCTTTCTGTAACGGGAAAACCCGGGGTAGCTTACTGAATCAGCGCAAAACGGCGGCTGACGTTCAGCTCCCATCTCCCAGGTGATCTTCACAAACGGCCGCTTACCGGATTCCCACCCGCACCGGCTCTCTGCAAAGCCGGCCGCCTGCTACTGTCCTGTTCATCGATGTTCGACTTGCAATGATTGATCGTCTTTTTTGCAATTGTAGCATATTCGCGGCAGAAGGGTCAATGTAACGTCAAAACATGCGAAATCCTTTCTGCCGCAAGGAACGGATGACGACACCGCTCAGCACGCACCCCACCATGCCGCTGGACAATACGATCCAATCGACCATGGCGAAATTGCCTTGGGTTTTGAAAAAGAACAAATAAGCGACCAGCCCCAAGTACAACACGATGGGTACCCATGTGGTTTTCGCCAACATGTTTAAGATAAAACCGATACCGAAGGCCAACACCATAAACAAAACGATGGAAATGATCAACTGGGCGATGTTCATCGGCTCACCTCTGGTTTAAAACTTGCCTTTTTTCAGGACCAGCGACAAGCCGCCAACCATAAACAACGCCCGGTTGTCCACGATTTTTTTCATAAAGGCCGCTTGCGCTCCGAACAGCTTCCGCCGTCCGACCATCCCGATGCCTTCGCCTTTGCCCAATGAAGCGATGGTACCGCGGTGAATGTAACGGAACGGCGTCATGGCCCCTCCCCGGAGCAAGGCGACCAAATTGGCGCCCAAGGCTTGGCCTTGCTGGGTCGCCATCTGGGCCGTCGGCGGATACGGCCGCCCCTCATCGTTAAACACGAGGGAACAGTCGCCGACGACAAAGACGTTTTCAAACCCCGGCGCCCGAAGGTATGCATCGACTTTGACCCGGCCCCGCATCGTCTCAATGCCGCTGTTCTCCACCAGGGCATGGCCTCGCACGCCGCCGGTCCAGACGACGGTGGCCGCCTTGATTTCCCGCCCGTCGGCCAATATGACCCCTTCCGGTGTGCATTCTTTGATGGGCGTGTTAATTAAGAACGTGACCCCTTTATTCTCCAGCACGTTCACCGCGTATTCCACCAGTTCGGGGTCAAATCCCGGCAAGGCTTGCGGCGCCGCTTCGATGTTGTAAATTTTGACCTTCTCCCGGTCGATGTCATATTCCCGGCACAATTCCGGCACCCGATCGGCCAGCTCACCGACGAATTCAATCCCGGTGAAACCGGCGCCGCCGACGACAATGGTCACCAGTTCCGGACGGTGAGGTTCATTGGCAAATTTGGCAAACATGTATTCGATGTGCTGTCGGATCATCCGTACCGTATTAATATTCCGGATGCCAAAGGCGTATTCCAACAACCCCGGAATCCCAAACGTCTCGGGCGCGCTGCCCAAGGCAATCACCAAATAGTCGTAATCCAGCCGATCCCCGGTGGCCAACTCGACTTTTTGCGCTTGGACGTCGATGGCCGTCACCCGGGCTTGGAGGAAGCGAATTTTTTGCTCGTTCAAAAGGGATTTGATCGGTACGCGGAAACGTTCGTGATGGCCTGTCCCGGCCGCCGGGATGTGCAATTCAGTCGTAAAATAATGATAACTGTTTTCGTTGACCAACGTTACCTCGGCTTCGTTGTAGTGCAGTTTTTTCTGCAACGTCACGGCGGTTATCAGCCCGCCATACCCGCCGCCAAGTATCAAAATTTTTGCCACGTTTCACGCATCCTTTCTAATACGTCCCGCTCCAGTCCGCAATCCGATAGGAATCCTTTTTCCATCATATGCTTTTCCTTGTCAATTTTCAAGACAACAACAGCGTGGTGCAAACCTCTGACAAGCCTTTTCACGTCTCAAAAATTCGTAGTATCGTCATACTATTTTACCTAATATGTTTTTCTATCAATGGGGTTTATTAAACGGTCACTAAAGCTTATAATGAACGCGAAATAAAGTCTCAACGGAATAATCGGGGGTGTTGATGGATATGTCGGAAAATGAAACGCAGCGCGTCGATGAACAAATGTACGACATCACCATTATCGGGGGCGGCCCGGCGGGACTGTTTGCCGCCTTTTATGCCGGCATCCGCAATTGCAGCGTGAAACTCATCGAAAGTCTGCCACAGCTCGGGGGCCAATTGGCGGCGCTGTACCCGGAAAAGTACATTTTCGACGTGGCGGGCTTTCCGCGGGTTCGGGCCCAGCAACTGGTCAATCAATTGATTGAACAGATGAACAAGTTCAATCCGACCATTTGCCTGGAAGAACAAGTCATGAACGTGGAAAAATTGGAGGAACGTTCTTTCCGCCTGACCACCAACAAGGGCGTTCACTACAGTAAGGCCGTCATTATCACCGCCGGTGTCGGCGCCTTCGAACCGCGCAGACTTCCCCTGGAAAACATCGCCCACTTCGAGAAAACGAATTTGTATTATTTCGTGAACGATATCAATCAATTCAAAGGGAAAAAAGTGTTGATTGCCGGCGGCGGCGATTCGGCCGTCGACTGGGCGTTGATGCTCGAACCGGTGGCACAAGAAGTCACATTGGTGCACCGGCGGGATACGTTCCGGGCCCACGAACACAGCGTCGACAACTTGAAAAAATCATCGGTGCGCATTATGACGCCGAAAGAAATCGTCGCTTTGAAAGGCGAGACGGAAATTAATCAAGTCGTGTTGCAAGACAACAAAACGAAAGAAGAAACGACCGTCGATGTCGACGCGGTCATCGTCAATTTCGGTTTCGTCTCCTCCCTCGGGCCGATCAAAAATTGGGGCTTGGATATCGAAGGAGGTTCCATCAAGGTCAACTCCCGGATGGAAACGAACATCCCGGGCATTTACGCCGCCGGCGATATCGTTACATATCCGGGCAAAATCAAACTGATCGCCACCGGATTCGGCGAAGCCCCCACCGCGGTCAGCAACGCCAAACAATACATCGATCCGAGCGCCCGCCTGCAACCGGGGCATAGCAGCAGCTTGAATCTATAACAACGAAATTACGGAAAACAAAAACGGGCTGTCCAACTGGCGGTTGGACAACCCGTTTCTTCTTCCCGTGTTCTTCAGCAATGTTCCGGTTGGCCGGCGTCGTCTTTCGTCCGGAACGAATGGCCGCAGCCGCACGTGCTGACGGCGTTGGGGTTGTGGATGGTAAAGCCGCCCCCCATGAGCGTTTCTTTGTAGTCAATCTCCACGCCTTGCAAATACGGCGCGCTAAAGGCATCCACCAAGATGCGAACGCCGTGCTGTTCCAACTCGGTATCGTCCTCATGTTTGTGATCGTCAAACCCCATACCGTAAGAAAAACCGCTGCAACCGCCGGCATGGACGCCAATCCGCAAATACAAATTGGGATTACCGTCCTTTTCCATCATTTCTTTAATTTTGTTGCAGGCCGGTTCGGTCAGTGTCAACATGAGGCACCCTCCTTTCGGTTACGTTATAATCAAGTATACGTCCATCTGCAACAACTGGCAAGCGTAGAGACACAAAGAGCAATTGGATTCTCTACAAAGATGGCTTATAATGATAATAAATATTGAAAGGAGTTGGGAGCCATGGAACAAACCCAAAACCCGACCATTGAAGAGCAAGTGCAAGAAGTGCTCGATAAACTCCGTCCGTTCATCCAAAGGGACGGCGGCGACATCGAACTCGTCGGCGTGGAAAACGGCGTCGTCAAAGTCCGGTTGATGGGGGCTTGCGGCAGCTGCCCGGCGTCCACCATTACTTTGAAAGCCGGCGTGGAACGGGCCCTTATTGAAGAAGTGCCGGGTGTCGTCGAAGTGGAACAAGTGCTTTAATTTAATTCCGTATCCGATCCGGTATACAATTTGCCCGTTATGAAATAAATCAAACCCCGTCCTAATTCTATTGGGACGGGGTTTACTGTCTCCATATTATTCCGTTTCGGCGACGGGTTCTGGCAAAGACCAACGGGATTCAAAATGTTCCGCAATGTATTGCAAGCTCAAAGGGTACACCCGATCCTGCAAAATGTAGCTGAACTCTTTGTTGTTCACAGGATAGGGCGGCCTGTCAAACAACACGACTTGGACCGTTTCAAACCCTTCCGGCAACGGTTCGAGGCGCAACACTTCGCCGTAATAAATATTTTTCGTCAACTGGAACCGTTTGCTGCGCAAGGAATATTGCCCGATCCAGCGCAACTCTTTAAGAACAGCCCCCGACTCTTCGTACACTTCCCGTACCGCCCCGGCCATCGGCTGTTCTCCCCGCTCCACTTTTCCGCCCGGCAGTTCCAACCCCCGGGACTGGTGGCGCACCATCACCAACCGGTGGTTGTAATTCGGAAAAACCAACACATGCCGCGCCGCTTCGACGTCGGCATGCGCCAAATCGAACGTCAATTGGATGAAACCGCCACCGGCCGCCGGAAAATGGAGCACGCTCATTCATTATCCTCCGAAAACGCAAACACACAGTGAGCAGCCCCTTTGGCCATACACTGAACCCGTTCCACCCGGCAACCGAGCAGCCGTTCAAACAAACGGACTTCCCCGTCGCAGGCTTGGGGGAATTGTTTGGCCACTTGGGCGATGGGACAATTGTATTCTTTCAAAATCCATTGATCCGCCTGTTTTTCCAGCTCCACCATGTACCCTTTCCGGTTTTGCAATTGCACCAGTTGTTGGACCCTTTCTTCCAGCTTGGCTCCGTTCACTTCTTCCTTATACTGCCGGTACAAACGATCCGACCGGCGGATGAACAGCTGATCAACCGCATCGGCCCCTTGTTCGGATTGCACGTCTTCGATGAGTTCTATGGCAAAGGTCGTATAAGCTTTGGGAAAAAATTCATCGGCTTTTTCGGTCAAATAGTACACCCGGCTTGGACGGCCCATGGCCTGGCGGACCAAATGGGAGGACAACAACTGATCCCGCTCCAAATTGTTCAAATGCCGTCGCACGGCCATTTCCGTAATGCCCAGCTTTTGCGCGATGTCTCCGACGGACAAATTCGGGGATTGTTTCAGCAAGGCCAATATTTCTTCACGTGTACTGCCGATGCTAACCGTCACCGCGGACCACCCTTTACCCTATTCGTTAATTTATTATTCTACTGGAATCGACAGGGGAAGTAAACATAACCCAGTAATTATTTAAAAAATCTCCTAAAATAATTCCCGCCGCAAAAATTCGCGGATGTATCCGGCAAAGAGAGGAATCAGCCGGCCGGCCAGTTGGACCATTTCGGTCAAATCCGCCACGGTCACGTGTTGATAATCCCGCACCAGACGGCTCCGGAAAGCGACTAGCTTGCCGATGCGCTCGCCGTACTCCTCCGGCAAGGCCCCCTCCAGCATCATGATGTCCACCATATCTTGATAACTCCCCGCATCCCGCAGCATGAGTCCGTCGATGATTTGAGCGAACACGTCGGTAACGGCTTCGGTCAAGACATGCAACAGGCGCTCGGCCGCAAGTCTGTGGACGACATCCTCCTCCAAGGGGAGCGCACCCGCTTCCACTATTCTCTGAAGAACCGGTTGCTGGGCTTCGATAAACTTTAACAGGCCTTCCACCTTCGCCTCGTCTAACGGATAAAGCACTTCTTTCCCTCCTACTCCACCGCCCGGATGCGGACTCCTTCGGCCAACGCCGCATCAGACAGCCCGTACAATTCATCCAAGAAAGCCGTTTGAAAACTTCCCGGCCCCCGCGCTTCGGCCACGGCCCGCTCGGCCGCCAAACCGTAAAAGGCCAAGGCCGCCGCCGCCGCCCACGCCGGATCCGGTTCCACCGCCGTAAATGCCGCCACCACACCGGTGGCCAAACATCCGGTACCGGTGACAAAGCCCAGCATCGGATGGCCGTTTTCCACCGCAAACACGCCGCCGGACCCGGCGACGACGTCCATCGGTCCCGTCACCGCCACCGTCGTGCCAAAGATGTCTCTGGCCGCTTTCGCCAGCTGCACCCGGTCGCCGTGTTCCCCCACCGAATCGACGCCCCGGCTCTGCCAATCCAGTCCGGTCAAGGCCGCCACTTCCGACGCATTGCCCCGAATGGTCGTAACTTTCACCTCCTGCAAGATGCGCTTGGCCGCAGCCAAACGATATGCCGTCGCACCGGCCCCGACCGGATCGAGCAGGACCGGGATGCCGCGGCGGTTGGCGGCTTGTCCCGCTTCAACCATGGCCTCGACTTCTTCGGCCGTCAACGTTCCGATGTTCAAGACGAGGGCGCGGGCATGCCCCACCATTTCCGCCATTTCTTCCCGGGCATACGCCATGACGGGGGAGGCGCCGATGGCCAACGTGCCGTTGGCGGTAAAGTTGGTGACTACCACGTTGGTGATGTGGTGGATGAGGGGCACTTGCCTGCGCACTTTATCCCGCACGGCCGCAACCCTTTGTCCCCATTCCGCCGCCATTGTTTCATCTCCTTTTCCGAAAGTTTCTCACTGCCAAAGACGATCGGCTCGTATATAATGGT
>ERZ795042.1715-NODE-1715-length-13530-cov-5.190649_pt1 | contig 13530 bp, 14 predicted proteins | sample MGYA00375126_ERZ795042 | MGnify/ENA primary metagenome ERZ795042 (study PRJEB30171, sample SAMN05518105) | compost metagenome | isolation source: Feedstock adapted compost from Newby Island compost facility, Milpitas, CA | place: USA:Newby Island compost...
CAAAACGCGAACACGCTTCATAGCCGACAATGACAGAATGCAAAAACTGCCGGCCGGTACAGTCGGCCTGGGCTTGCGCCGATGTGAACACCGCCGGAACCACATGGGCCGCCGGGTGTCCTTTGCTCCACTGGTTTCCTTCATCCATTTCGGTGGCCACCGATCCAAATCCGTTGATAAATGCCGCCGTAAAGGCCCCCGTTTTGTAACCGGTCCCGATGATGTCGAAAGAACCGCTTTCCATATTCCGGACACGGGAAACCATACTGTCGATTTCCTTGGATTGATTGCCGAACACCATGGCCGCCAACGTATCGACCAAAACTAGTTTCGCTGCGGTAATGGTTTCATCGGAAAATTCCGACCAACTCTTACCGGTCAAATATTCAGCTAAAACAGACAATTCTTTCATCAATTTTCCCTCCTGAAGTTTGATTGTTGCTTCTCAATAGGCCTGCGCAGCAGGCGACCGTCCTCACCCTTTTGGCGGATCACCTCCTTTCATCATTATAAATCATTATTTACAATCATAAATAGTTTTATTGTAATTCTCCTATCTCTTTCAACGAACCAACTTGGCGCCGGAAATACGCCAGCGGTTCTTTGTCAAAGTTTTGCAACGCGATCACTTTTCCGACGAGAATCAGGTGATCTCCGGCTTCCACTTGCTGTACGCAATCGCATTCCAATACGCCCATCACATCCGGCAAAATCGGCAAACCGTTTTCCGATACGCGCCAAGCAATGCCAGCAAAGCGATCGACGCCCTTTTGGGCAAAACGCATGCACAATTCCTTTTGTTCGGCCGCCAACAGATGAACCGCAAAACGGGGCGCTTGCTGAAACAGTTCGTAAGATGAAGCATGGCGGCCGATGCACCATAAGACCATCAACGGTTCCAGAGAAACCGAGGCAAAGGAGTTGACCGTCAGTCCCACGGGCTTTCCGTCGGGCGCCATGGTCGTCACGATGGTGACGCCCGTAGGGTAATTGCTCATCAATGCCTTAAATTGTTCCACATTGGCGTTCATACCTTCACTCCTCAATTTATTTCTTCACTCCTCAATTTATTTTGAACCGCCGATTTCCCGCGCTTTTTGCGCAAACCAGTGAATATAACCGCAGGCGGTGCAAGTCAGTGTCATCGCGTCCCGGTTGAGCCAATCCAAATCAAAGAACGAAAATCCCCGCGTGTTCAACAGCGCCCGGCCTTCGACAAACCGGTCGTGTCCGCAATGGACACACGCAATCGGCTTGCCGGCGCGGGATTTATAGCGCTTCCCGCCGTCTGTCATATAAACCCTCCTCAAGAGCCTATTGCGATTGTTATCAATAATTGTTTATTTAGGTTACCATAAAGACGGTTGCCCTGCGAAAAGGAAAATTGCCACCATACATTCGGCGGAATATTCCGATGACGAATGTGTGACAACGGTGTACCTTCCTCTCCACGATGTGGTATCTTTGTAGGGAAAAAACAAACCAGATCTCAATAAAGGCAAGGGGAGGCAGTCCTGTGGCAAAGAAACAATCCAGACCAGCCGGCAAAGGTACATATCAATCGAAGAAAAACCCCATCCGTCCCCTCATGTGGGTCACCGTGGCGGTCATTGCGTTGTTTCTCGTCATTGCATTCATCAACAAAAGTATGGAAAGTAAAGCGGAGCCCATCGTCTACGACGAAATGCCGTCGCTGGACGGACAACCGCTTTACGGCGAAAGCGGGGCTCCCGTCACCGTGGTGGAATTCGGCGATTACAAGTGCCCGTCCTGCAAATACTGGGACGAAAACATCTTCCCCAAACTGAAAGCCGATTACATTGACAGCGGGAAAGTGAACTACACGTTTATCAATACGCTGTTCCACGGCGAAGAATCGGTTCTGGCGTCTCTGGCCAGTGAAACGGCGCTGGCCCAATATCCGGAACATTTTTGGGACTTCCATCACGCCTTGTTTGCGGCCCAACCATCCAATCAAAACGCCCAATGGGTCACGATGGACAAAATTCGTGAATTGGCCGAGAACCACATTCCCAATATTGATATCGAATCATTCATGCAAGCATTGACGGACAAAACGTCGCAAGCGGCCGTCAATGCCGACGACAACTTGGTGGAACGTTACAAAGTCCAACTTACCCCTACAATTATGGTGAACAACGTCATGATGGCGGACCCGTTTGACTACGATGCCATCCGCGCGGCCATCGAGGAACGGTTGGCGGCAATCCAATAGGAAACAATTCATCAGACCACTGACATGGAGGCGAACCGCTCATGGCAATAGCCCTACTCCGTCCGTATTTGCTGTACCTCGCGTGGCTCGTGTCGGTAGTGGCCACTCTGGGAAGCCTCTACTTCAGCGAAATTCGGGGCTATGTCCCGTGCGAACTGTGCTGGTTTCAACGCATTCTCATGTACCCGCAAGCCATCATCCTCGGCATCGCCGCCTATCGGCAAGATTACAACATCCGCCGTTACGTGTTGCCGCTGTCCGTCATCGGCGGCGCCACGTCGTTCTATCATTACTTGTTGCAAAAGGTGGACGCCCTCGCCCTCACCCAACCGTGCCGTGACGGCGTGCCTTGCAACATCGAATACATCAACTGGCTCGGTTTTATCACCATTCCGTTTTTGGCGTTGACCGCCTTTGTCCTCATCACCGTATTGCTGGCCATGATAAAACCGGAGCAGTAACCGGATAAGCAAAGGGGTGTCCCCTTCCGAAAAGGGGCACCCCTTTACCCTTTAAGAGATTCCAACCATTCCCCGTAGCATGCGTCGCACAAAATTTCGACCCGTTCCTCGACGCCTTTTTCATCGTACAAAGTGATGTCGTGGGCGTGGGCGTCATCGACCTTCGCGGCGCAGTAATAACACGTATACGGCACGTTCATCCCACCTCATACACTTCTGGGTGGGATTATTGTTGCCTGTTTCTCCGTTTTTTATCGCAAACTTTTAACGAACGGCGGCCGGCGCCGCAACGAGTCGCCAACGGCGCCGCAAATAACCGCGCTTATACGACTGCGCTGCCGACGTCGGCCGTGATCCAACCGCGCTCCCGGAGATATTCGATCACCTGGTCCACCGACTCTTCCAGCGATTGCCGGTGGGTTTCCACCGTCACCTCCGGGGCCAGCGGCTCCTCATACGGCGAAGAGATGCCGGTAAATTCCGGTATCTCACCCTGGCGCGCCTTCTTGTACAGCCCCTTCGGATCCCGCCGCTCGCACTCTTCCAAGGGGCATTTGACGTACACTTCGACGAACTCGCCGGCGCCGACCAACCCCCGCGCCAGCGCCCGGTCTTCCCGGAAGGGGGAGATGAAGGCCGTCAGGACGATGACCCCGGCGTCGACGAACAGTTTCGCCACTTCCGCGATGCGCCGGATGTTTTCTCTCCGATCTTGCGGCGAAAAGCCGAGGTCGCGGTTTAAGCCGTGCCGGATGTTGTCGCCGTCCAATACGTAACACCGCACGCCGTGGAAATGGAGCTTCGCTTGCAACGCGTTGGCCAACGTCGACTTGCCGGAACCGGAAAGGCCTGTCAGCCAAATCACGCCGCTTTTGTGGCGGTTTAGGGCTTGCCGATCGTCTTTGGAGACGGAAGACGAATGCCACACGATATGCCGGGCGGCCGTGCCCGTCGTTTTGGCCGCAGGCGCTGAAGCCGGCGCCGTTGCCGACGTCCGCTCCGATGCAACCGCCGCCGACACCGCCGTCGCCGGTGACGCCGCCGCATCGAATGTCGCCGGTGACGCCGCCGCCCCCGACGCGCTCGGCATTGTTGATGCCGTCGGCTCTGGCGCCGCGGCTTGAGTTTGCCGCCGCATGCCCCGGATGAGCACGTCCACCACTTCGGGGCGGCTGAATTCCGGCGGCGGGGCGATACCATCGCTCAACATGGCCCGCACTTTCGTCCCCGACAAGACGACATGATGCGCCGCATCGTGGGGGCACGTTTTGCTGGACGCCATGTTGCCGCACCGCCGGCAGTAAAAACTGTTTTCAAAAAAGAGGGGCGTAATGTCCAGCTCTGCCGGCGCAAACTCGTCAAAGATGCGCTGGGCGTCGTAGGTGCCGTAATAGTTGCCGACGCCGGCGTGATCGCGGCCGACGATAAAATGGGTGCAACCGTAGTTTTTCCGCACCAAAGCGTGGAAAATCGCTTCCCGCGGCCCGGCGTAGCGCATGGCCGCCGGAAAGACGGCGAGAAACACCCGGTCGTTCGGATAATATTCCCGCAACAACACTTGGTAACTTTCCATGCGGATGTCGGCGGGAATGTCGTCGGATTTCGTCTCGCCGACCAGCGGATTCAAAAACAGCCCGTCGACAATTTCCAGAGCCGTTTTCTGGATGTATTCGTGGGCCCGGTGCACCGGATTGCGGGTTTGAAACCCGACCACCGTCTTCCATCCCCGTTCGGCGAAGGCATGGCGAGTTTCGACCGGATCCAAGGTAAAGGCGGCAAAGGGCCCTTTGTCCGGCCGTCGGCACATGGTGACGGGCCCGCCCAAATACACCGGCGGCCGCTCGAACAGTTTCCGCACTCCGGGATGGGCCAAATCGGTGGTGCGGTACACTTTCTCCGCCTCCACTTCTTTATTCGGGCGGAATTTGTCCCGCACTTCCATGACGCCATACAGGACGCCGTTTTGCTCCAGCCGGATCATTTCACCGATGGCGATGCGTTCCGCCACGTCCTCGGGCACCGGCAACGTAATGGGCAGGCTCCACACGAGCCCGCTGGCCAGCCGCATCGACTCCACCACGCTGTAATAGTCGGCCTCGCCCATAAAGCCGGTCAACGGGCTGAAGGCGCCGCTTGCAATGAGTTCCAAATCCGACAGCGCCATGTTGTCCAATTCCACCGCATGTTTAAGACGCGCCCACGCGCCCGCTTCCTCGGACCACCGGTTGATCAACGTGCCGCCGTGGGGCAAGATTTGTGTCATAACTACGCGCCTCCTATGATTTTCCTGCACATGAAACCGTCTACGCATCCAAGCCTCATCTACGCATGCAGGCCGCATTCGGTCTTGCCGAAACCGGCCCACCGTCCGGCGCGGGAATCTTCCCTTCCTCCCGTCGGCCGGGTGCAATGGCTGCAACCGATGCTGGGGTATCCCCGATCGTGCAACGGATTGTAAGGCAGACTGCGATCCATGATGTATTTCCAGACGTCCTTCCACGTCCAATGAATCAAGGGGCAAATTTTGATGGAACGGAACTTGTGATCCAAATTGACGAATTCGGTCTTGGCCCGGGTGGGGGACTGTTCCCGCCGCAGCCCCGACATCCAAGCCCGCACGCCGGTCAGCGCCCGCGCCATGGGCTCGACTTTACGGATGCGGCAGCAGGCGTCGGGATCCCGCGCCCAGAGGGCGTCCCCGTAACGGGCCGCCTGTTCTTCCAAGGACAATTCCGGCCGGATTCGATCAATGTTCAAGCGCGGATATTTTTCGCTCACTCGATCGATCAACGCATACGTCTCGGGAAAATGGACGTCGGTGTCAAGAAACACCAACCTTGCGTCCGGCTTGACCTGATAAATCAAATCGATGAGCACCATGGCTTCCGCCCCGAAACTGCAGGCGTACACCAAATCGTCGCCAAATTGCCCGTACGCCCACCGAATGACTTCCAACGCCTCTTTCCCTTCCAACCGGGCGTTGAGCGCGGCGACATGCTCCCCGTCCAAATTGGCATAGCACAACGCTTCCCGGTTCACCCGCATCCCCCCTCGTCGCTCGTCCTCACACTTCCTCAACGGTGGGGATGACGTAGCCTGCGCCTTTGCACAGCGGCTTTTTCTCCAAAATGCTCAACCGGCTGACGGCCGGCTTGGCCACCGTATATTGCAACAGCCGATTCTCGGCGAATCGAAAGGCCTGCGCTTCCGTTTCGGCGGCCACCACCACCGTCAACAGAAAACCGTCTTGCATTTCCGCTTCTACCCGGTACAAATACATGGTTGCTTCATCCATAATCGGCCACTCATCCCCATCCATTGTTGTTCATGTTTTGGTCACGCGGTCGTGGCCAAAATATCGTCCAACAGTTTTTGAATGTGGGCGACGCCCACCCGTTCCACGTATTGCCAGTACAGCTCCCCTTCCTGCCGCTCGGCCTTGTACGATTCAATCAGCCGGGCCAGCACGGGACCGAGTTGTTCCGCCGGCACCCGCCCTTTCAAACGGTGATTGTACCGGGCGCCGGGCCCCAACGTGCCGCCGACGAAAACGTCGAAGGCGTCCACCGTTCCCGCCTCGCTTTTCACCAGCGCCCCTTGCAGGCCGATGTCGGCGATCTGCCGCTGGCCGCACGAGTTGGGACAGCCGACCATGTGAATCCGCACCGGCGTGTCGAGTTCCACATGCTCATCCAAATAGCGGGCCAGCCGGCGCATCCGCTCCTTCGTCTCGACCACCGCCAAGTTGCAATATTCGATGCCGGTGCACGAGACGGCATAACCGACAAACGGTTTCGGTTTCAGCAAAAAGCGGTTTTGAATGATCGCCTCTTGTTGGAATGCTTCCAGTTTTTCCTCCGGGATGTATCGGATGATGACGTTTTGCGTGTTGCACGTGCCGATGGTGCCGTCGCCGTACTCGTCGGCCAGCCGGGCCAATTCAAACAGTTCGTCGCTGTTCATGCGGCCCACCGGCACCGACAGGCCGGCGTAATAATACCCTTCCTGCTTTTGCGGATGGATGCCGTAAAAATACCCGGCGTTCCAACCTTTCAACATGTCTTCGCCGGCCGGCTCCAGCTCGCCCACCAGCTTGATGAGCTCTTCCTGGAATTTTTCGACGCCCCAGTCGGCCACGAGAAATTTGAGCCGCGCCCGGGTCCGGCTTTGCCGATAGCCGTAATCCCGGAACAAGGTCGTGACGCCGACGGCGACTTTCAACACTTCTTCCGGCCGCACAAACACGTTGAGCTTTTGCGCCAAATAAGGTTTCGCCGAAAGCCCCCCGCCGACCCAAACGTGAAAACCGATCACTTCTTCCCCGGCGATGACCTTTTTCGCCGGCGTAAAGGACAAGTCGTGAATTTCGGCGTTGGCGGCGTTGTAGAGATTGGCGGAAACGGAAATTTTATATTTGCGCGGCAGATTGGAAAAATCCCGGTTGCCGACGAAAAAGCGGTTCAATTCTTCCACGATGGGCCGCGTGTCCAGAAGCTCGTTGGGGTCGATGCCGGCCAAGGGGTTGCCGACAATGGTCCGGGGGCAGTCGCCGCACGCCTCCAGCGACGAAAGGCCGGCTTCTTCCAGACGGCGGAAAATGTCCGGCAGCACTTCGACGGTCAACCAGTGAAACTGGATGGCCTGCCGGGTCGTCACATCCACCAAATTGCGGCCATAATCGCGGGCAATGCCGGCCAACGTCCGCGCCTGCGCGGACGTGAGAATGCCGCCGGGAATGCGCACCCGCATCATGAAATGCCCATCCTTGGGCCGTTGTTGATACACCCCTGCCCACTTGAACCGGTCAAAATCGTCGGGATGGATGGAGGCGAACCCGTTTTTCGCATACACGTTCACGATGGTGTCGACCACGTCTAATCCGTCTTTTTCCAGTTTGATCCGCTCGACCCGGTTGATGGTCGGATCGTCGGCCCACGGCCATTTTCTTGTCTCGGTCATGACCATTCTCCTTTCTTGTCGGCATCGCCGACCCGTCTTGTCGACTTACACAAAGGCCAAACTTTGTCGTTCTTCCGCCTGGTGCAACTGTTTCACTTGCAGCGTCTTGTTTTCCAGCCACCGGGGCTCGCCGTGGACAAAAGCCAACAGACGGCGGAAGATGACATACACTTCATCGCCCGGGCGAAGCGGCGCCTGATCGAGGGAACGGACCCCTTGCACGCGTTGCCCTTCCACGTCGGCTTCCACGTGCCAGTTGTTACCCCGGTACGAGACATTGACGACCGTTCCCCGATTGGCGGCCGGGAAATATTGCCGCTCCGCCGCCGTCAACAGGCGGACGTATTCGGGACGGAAATACGCTTCCTCCACCGCCGCATACGATTCAAACCCGGTAAAAGCGGAAGGATTTTGCAACGGATAGGAGTCGCCGAGAAACGACGCGACAAAGGGCGTCCGCGGCAATTGGTAGATGTCTTGCGGCCGGCCGGCCTGTTCCACCCGACCTTGATGAATGATGAAAATTTCGTCAGCCATTTCCATGGCTTCTTCTTGATCGTGGGTGACAAAGACAGCAGTCAAACCGACGCGGCGAATCATGTCTTTCAGCCAACCCCGCAAATCTTTGCGCACCTTTGCATCCAAGGCGGCAAAAGGTTCATCCAGCAGCAACAACTGGGGCTGGGGAGCCAGCGCCCGGGCGAAGGCCACCCGTTGCCGCTGCCCGCCGGAGAGCTGATGCGGCCGGCGGTTATCCAGTCCTTGCAAACCGGTCAACTCCAGCAGTTCCGCCACCCTCCGCCGCACCGCGTCTTTTTTCGCCTTTCGTACAGACAGGCCGAAAGCGATGTTCTCAAAGACCGTCATGTGCCGGAAGAGGGCGTAATTTTGAAAAACAAAGCCGATGTTCCGCTCCTGCGGCGGCAAGTGGTTGACGAAACGCCCGTCGAAATAAATCTCCCCCGCATCCGGATACTCCAGCCCGGCCAACAGCCGCAGCAGCGTCGTTTTGCCGCTGCCGCTGGGACCCAAGAGGGCGACCAATTTCCCTGGCGGAATTTCCAAATCGACGTTTTTGCACGCCTCAAAAGTGCCGAACCGTTTATACAATCCTTTGGCGACGATATGCATCCACCCATCCCTCCCGAATTATGCCGCTTCGTTTCGGTTTTTCCACTCCGCCACCTGCTTGACGACCAGCGTGACGACGGCCAAAAGCACCAATAAGGTCGATACGGCGAAAGCGGCGGTAAATTGGTATTCGTTGTATAAAATCTCCACGTGCAACGGCAGCGTGTTGGTCTGCCCCCGAATGTGCCCCGACACGACGGACACGGCGCCGAATTCGCCCATGGCCCGGGCATTGCACAGGATGACGCCGTAGAGCAACCCCCATTTAATGTTGGGCAACGTCACCCGCCAAAAAATTTGCCAGCCGCTGGCGCCCATGCAGGCTGCCGCTTCTTCTTCATTTTTTCCTTGCGACTGCATGAGGGGAATCAATTCCCGGGCGACGAACGGAAAGGTGACGAACAGCGTGGCCAGCACGATGCCGGGAAAGGCAAAAATGATTTTGATGTCCAAGGCCGAAAGCCACGGACCAAGCAAACCCCGGTTCCCGAACAACAAGACAAAAATAAGGCCGGCGATGACGGGAGAGACGGCAAAGGGCAAATCGATGAGCGTCACGAGCCACTGTTTGCCACGGAAGGAAAAGCGGGTGACGGCCCAGGCGGCGGCGAGGCCAAACAACGTATTGAGCGGCACGACAATAGCCGCCACCGATAAAGTCAAGCGAAGCGCCGCCAACGCGTCGGGCTCGCGGATGGCCTCCCAATACAGCGCCCACCCTTTGCCAAAGGCCTCGACGAACACAAAGACGAGGGGAATGACCAACATCAAGCCTAAAAACGCCAAGGCGATGCCGATCAACACGATCCGCACCCAGCGGGATTCCGTCAAATGATGGGAGTCCGGCTTTGAATCCGTCTTTTTCTCGGGAACTTGTTGTTCGGGGACAGTCCGCGCCGTCACCGCTGGCTCCATGTCCGATCCCTCCGTAACAAACCGTACTTTGTACCCCTCAAATCGAACAAAGGCATCATGCTCAATCGGCGGCCATGCGCCGGCTGGCCCGCCATTGCAACCCGTTAATCAGCAACAGGAGAAAAAAGGAAACGAGCAACATCACGGCGGCGATGGCCGTCGCGCTGGGATAGTCGAACTGCTCCAGCCGCGTCATGATCAAGAGCGGCACGATTTCGGTCTTCATCGGCATATTTCCGGCAATGAACACGACCGAACCGTACTCGCCCAGACCCCGGGCAAAGGCCAAGGCGAAGCCGGTCAAGAGCGACGGCAACAAGGACGGAAAAATGACGCGGCAGAATATTTGGAGTCGGCGGGCCCCCAACATGACGGCCGCTTCCTCCATCTCGGCTTCCAGTTCCTCCAACACCGGCTGGACCGTGCGCACAACAAAGGGCAGGCCGATGAACACCAAGGCCACGGTAATGCCCAGCGGGGTGAACGACACTTTGATGCCGAGCTCTTTCAGCCAACCGCCGAACCAGCCGTTTTCCGCATACAGCGTCGTCAGCGAAATCCCGGCCACGGCGGTGGGCAAGGCGAAGGGCAAATCGACCAAGCCGTCGATGAGCCGCCGGCCGGGGAACCGGTAGCGCACCAGCACCCAGGCCACCAAAAGGCCGAAAACCGCATTCACCAGCGCCGCCAAAAAGGCCGTCGTGAAACTGACCCGAAACGATGCCAACACCCGCGGATCCAACATCATGGCCAAAAACCGTTGCCCCTCCAGCGCCGATGCTTGGATAAAAACCATCGCCAGCGGCAACAGCACGATTAAACTGAGATAAGTTACGACAAATCCCATGGACAGGCCAAAGCCCGGCAAGACCCGGGCTTTGGCGCGCCGACCGAAGGGAAGGCGACGTACCATGCTTTGCGTCACTCCAGTCTCTGGCCGCAAAACCGTTCAGGATTATTAGGGAAAAATGTTTAATTGGACGGCACGTAAATCTGATCGAACAGACCGCCATCGGCAAAGTGGGTTTCTTGAGCCTTCTTCCAGCCGCCGAACAGTTCGTCCACCGTGAACAGTTCGATTTCCGGGAACTGATCTTTATATTCTTGCGCCACACTTTCCAAACGGGGACGGTAGAAATTTTTCGCGGCAACCCGCTGCCCTTCTTCACTGTACAAATATTGCAAGTACGCTTCGGCCACTTCCCGCGTGCCCCGTTTGTCCACCACCGCGTCCACGACGGCCACCGGCGGTTCCGCCAAAATGCTCACCGAAGGAACGACGATCTCGAACTTGTCTTCACCGAACTCTTTCAATGAAAGGAACGCTTCATTCTCCCAGGCGATCAACACGTCGCCGATGCCCCGTTCAACAAACGTCGTCGTGGAACCCCGGGCGCCCGAATCGAGAACCGAAACCCGTTTGTACAGTTGGGCGACAAATTCTTTCGCCTTTTCCTCGTCGTTCCCGTACTTTTTCAAGGCGTAACCGTAGGCGGCCAAGTAATTCCACCGCGCACCGCCGGACGTCTTTGGATTGGGCGTAATGACTTCCACGTCTTCCCGAATCAAATCGTCCCAGTCGCGGATGTTTTTCGGATTGCCGTTGCGGACGAGGAAGACGATGGTGGACGTGTAAGGCGAACTGTTGTACTCGAGGCGGGACTGCCAACCTTCTTGAATAAGTCCGACCTCTTGAATGGCATCGATGTCATACGCCAAGGCCAGCGTCACCACATCGGCTTCCAAACCGTCGATGACCGAACGGGCTTGTTTACCGGAACCGCCGTGGGACTGCTTGATGACGACTTGTTGGCCGGTTTCGGCTTCCCAATAGGCGGCAAAGGCTTTGTTGTATTCTTCGTACAATTCCCGCGTCGGGTCATAGGAAACGTTCAGCAATTCGACCTTCCCGCCGGAACCGGAAGCGTCGGAACCGGCATCGTTGTTCCCCGACGTCGCCGGCGCCCCGCACGCCGCCATCACCAAAACCGTCAACCCAACGACGACCAGCGACCACCAACGCTTCTTCAACCGGAATCCCCCCTGTTTTCATTTTACTCGATTAAGATAATAATTCATATTAATTTAATGCGTTTTTTATATCATTAACACGGACCGGGTGTCAATAGCCGTCTATTTCTCATAAAGAACAATTTTCCGCCAATCATCGGCAAAAATGTCCTCTTTTCGGGCTGATGTCACGAATTAATGTATGATTTGCTTACGCCTGCGGTGAATAAAAAACAAAAAAAAACGGACATGGGCGCATTGACACTGCCCATCTCCGCCGGTATAATCCTCATTAACTTTATATGATTTATTACTTTTATTAAAACATGACATAAACAATCGTTCATGCGAGTTCGATTCTTGAGGTTCCATTCCATATATTTTATATTCATGATTATGTGTTACGAAGGGGAAAATGGCATGTCGGTCGCCGTATTGGTTATCGCCCACGGTTCCCCGGACCCGGATTGGCGGCGTCTTGTCGAACAATCCATCGCTTCGTGCCGAGAACGGCTGCCTTGGCCGGTCCGCATCGCCTATTTGGGGGATCGGCATGAAGGAAGCTTGGCGGAACAAATGGCGAAATTAGAAAAAGAAGGGTGCGAAACGGTCGTCGCCGTTCCGCTTTTCGTCAGCGGCGGCAGCACCCACATCGGCGAAATCCGGCAACTGCTCGGGTTGGCGCCGGAATACCCGTTGCCGCAAGCCGTGGCGCCCCGACCCAGCAAGATGCGCATCGTCTGGTGTCCGCCGCTGGAAGATCATCCGTTGGTGGAACAAATCGTGGAAGATCGTCTGTTGGCTTTATCGACGGCTGCGCGCCGCGAAACTTTGCTGCTCGTCGGCCACGGAAGCGACCTGGCGGGATACCGGGAACATTGGGAACGGCTGTTGCAAAGACTTGCGGCCACGATTCAGCGCCGCTTTCCCTTGGCCTCCGTCGGCTACGCGACGCTCCGCCCCGATACGGTAACCGCCCGCGCCCGGCAATTGGCCGCGTCCGGCACGCTGCTCGTCCTGCCGCTGTTCATCAGCCCGGGCTATTTCACCCGCCGGGCCATTCCGCGACGGCTGGACGGAATCCCCCACCGCTACCGGGGGGAGGCGTACGTGCCCCATCCGGCCATCGGCCAATGGATCGTCCGGTCGGCGCAAGACGCCCTAAGGTCGCATGGCGCATCATGATAACACCGCAGTCGCCTCGGTGAGCAATTGATGTTTCGAAAGCGAGGATGAAAAATGAAAACAGGAAGGGTCATCTTTGTCGGCGCAGGACCAGGGGATCCGGATTTGCTGACGGTCAAAGGCAGGGAAGCGTTGCGGCAGGCCGACGTCGTCGTCTACGACCGGCTCGTCCATCCCGGCTTGCTCGCCTACGTCGGACATGACGCCCGGCTCATTTACGTGGGGAAAGAAGCGGCGAAGCACGTCGTGCCGCAGGCGGAAATCAACCGGCTGTTGGTGCGGGAAGCCCGCCGGGGGCAGACGGTTGTCCGGCTCAAAGGCGGAGATCCGGCCATCTTTGGCCGGGTCGGGGAAGAAGCGCAAGCGTGCGGGGAAGCGGGCATTCCTTACGACATCGTCCCCGGCGTCACGTCGGGCACAGCGGCGCCGATGTATGCCGGCATCCCGTTGACGCACCGGGATTTCCATTCGTCGGTCACGTTCGTGACCGGCCATCCGTGCGAACAAAACGCCGGACACAGTGTCAATTGGGCTGCCCTGGCGGCGTTGCCGTCGCTGGTCATTTACATGGGCGTGAAAAACTTGCCGTACATTCAGGAGCAATTGCTCACCCACGGCATGGCGCCGGACACG
>ERZ795042.1720-NODE-1720-length-13477-cov-7.204664_pt1 | contig 13477 bp, 10 predicted proteins | sample MGYA00375126_ERZ795042 | MGnify/ENA primary metagenome ERZ795042 (study PRJEB30171, sample SAMN05518105) | compost metagenome | isolation source: Feedstock adapted compost from Newby Island compost facility, Milpitas, CA | place: USA:Newby Island compost...
AGCCCCAGGCGCTCCAGTCGCCGCAGCATGTCCGGCGGGAGGGGCAGCCAGTCGATCGGCTTGTCGGCGAGAAAGGTTGCGACCTCCTCCGGCGCGACGATGTGCCAGCCGCCCGGCGCCGCCTGACCGGCGGCGACGCGCGCGGCGAACTTCCCCGGCGCGATGCCGGCCCGCGGGCGCAGGAGCGGCGGGACGGCCTGGAGCAGGCGGGCGGCCGCGCGCTCCGGCGAGCCGTAGTGGCGGTCGAGCCCGCGTAGGTCGACGTAACAGCAGCCGGGTGCGGCCGGCTCGACCAGTGGGCTGAGCCCTTCGAGCCGGGCGACGATGCGGTCGAACACGGCGGCGTCGCGCACCGGGTTCGGCTGGACGACGACGGCGTCGGGGCAGAGAGCGGTCACTTCGCGCAGCGAGAGGCCGGGGCGGATGCCCGCGGCGACGGCCTCGGGGGTGCAGTCGTCGACCAGGTTGCGGCCGCCGGGTGGGGTGGCGAGCACGAGCGGCCTGCCGTCGAACTCCGGGCGCCCGAGGACCTCGACCCGGAGTGCGAAGTGGGGGATGCTGACGCAGGCGATGCTCACCGTCATCCCTTTCCCGTTGCCCCTCGGCCCCCGACGGTGTGGGAGACCGGCGCTGTCCGATGACCCTAGAATAGAACAAGTGTTCTAATTCTGCAAGGGGGTCGCGGGGCTCTGTTACACTGGAGCGGGGCAGGTTGCGCTCGCGTGGGCGAGCGGGGAATTCGACGTGGAGGAGGCGCGCCGATGTCGGGTCAGGCAGAGAAGCCGTCCGGGGGAGAGTCGACCGCGGTGCAGCCGGCGACGGAGTCGGCTCCGGCCGTTGTCGAGGAGCAGGCGGCCGCCGGACCGTCGCCACAGGGCGGGGTGAGCTGGGAAGAGGCGCGCAAGGGACAGGCGCCGAAGACGATCAAGAACCCGGACGAGGCGCTGCTGTACGACCGCTATACCAGCCAGTTCACGATCGTGAACATGCCCGGGGCCACCTGGCAGCCGGTGCGTCCGCTGTTCAAGCCGGACTAGGCGCGGCGGCGACCGGGGTCAGCCGTCCGGCTGGCGAGGCGGGCGGCGTGCCCGGCGCGTCCGCTTCGGCGGGATCTCGGGCCACATGCGGCGCACCTCGGCGGTGATCCGCGCCCAGGCGCGGTAGACCGTCTGCGGGTGGACGCCGAGGAGGTGGGCCACCTCGCGCAGGTGCAGCCGGTAGCCGATGTGGAGCTCCAGCACCATGCGGTCGCGCGGGTCGAGCCCGGCACCGATCTCGGCCAGGGCGAAGAGGTCGTCGGGGTCGAGCGGCGCGATGGAGCGGGCGGTGTCGAGGTCGTCCAGCGGGGTGAGCCGGGCCGCCGACCAGCCGCGCTCGATGATGTCGATGGCGCGGGCGAGCCGCCAGGGGAAGCGACTGAAGAAGTAGCCGAGGAAGCTCTCCTGGCCCGGCCAGGCCGCGACCAGGTCGCAGAAGACGACGAACGCCTCCTGTGCGATGTCCTCCAGATCACAGATAACCAGCCGCTCGGCGCGGCGGTGGTAGCGCCGCACGAAGCGCTGGACTTTGAACCCGAGCGCGCGGTAGAGCACGTTGCGGGCGTTCGGGTCCTCCTTTGCCCGGCGCGCCAGCGCGGTGATGAGCGTATCCAGGTTCGGTGTCGGATCGAAGTCGCCGAGCGACTCGGTGAAGAGCGCCTGCGCCACGGCGGATATCCCTCCTCAGTGCGTCATGCGTCATTCGTAGTGCGTATTGCTCCCCTCTCCCCTCGTGGGCTCCGTCCGAGAGGGGCCGGGGGTGGGGGGGACGCATCACGCATGACGTATCACGTCTGACGTGCTACTCGCGCCGGGATGACCAGGCCGGCGTTGTAGCGCGCGGCGAGATCGTCGAGGGCGTGGTTGAGCCGGTGCCGCCGCAGCGGGTCGTCGCCGAACATGGTGAGCTGGATCGCGGCCGGGGCGAGCCCGGTCACCCGCACGCCGAGCAGGCGCACCGGCGCCCGGCGCTCCTCCAGCAGCCGGGTCACCAGGTCCGTCGCGACTGCCGCGATCTCCCGGTGGTCGTCGGTCGGCCGGGGCAGCCGCCGCTGCCGCCCGACCGTCTCGAAGTCGCTGTAGCGCAGCTTGACCGCGACCACGCGGCCCTGCAGCCCCTCCCGACGGAGGGCGCGTCCGGTCCGCTCGGCGAGGTGGTAGAGGGCGCGCTCGATCTCGTGCTGGTCGGTGAGGTCCTGGCCGAAGGTGCGCTCGTGCCCGATCGACTTGGCCGGCTCGCGCTCCGGGTTGACCGGCCGTGGGTCGATGCCGCGGGCGCGGGCGATCACGTCGTCCGCCCGCCGGCCGAAGATCGGCCGCAGCGCCGCCGCCGGCATCCGCGCCAGCCCGCCGAGCGTCGTGACGCCGATCCGCTGGAGCCGTTCGACCGACTTCGGGCCGATGCCGGGCATGCGCTCGACCGGCAGCGGTGCCAGGGTGATTGCCTCGGCGCCCGGCTCGACCAGGCGCAGGCCGTCCGGCTTGTCGAGATCGGAGGCGATCTTGGCCACGAGGCGGCTGGTGGCGACGCCGAGTGAGACGATCAGCCCCAGCTCTTCGCGTACCTGCCGCTTGATGGCGCGCGCCGCCTCCAGCGGGGGGCCGAAGCTGCGCTCGGAGTGGCTCAAGTCGAGATACGCCTCATCAACGCTCACCATCTCGACCAGCGGGCTAAAGCGCTCCAGGATGGCGCGGAAGCGGCCCGATAGCTCGCGGTAATAGGCGTGGTCGCCGGGCAGGAAGACGCCGTGCGGGCAGAGGCGGACCGCCTGCGCGATCGGCATGGCCGAGCGGACGCCGTACGCGCGGGCCTCGTAGCTGGCGGCGGCGACCACGCCGCGCCCGCCGGGCCGCCCGCCGACGATGACCGGCTTGCCCCGCAGCTCCGGCCGGCGCAAGATCTCGGCGGCGGCGAAGAAGGCGTCGAGGTCGGCGTGGACGATGACCCGCGGCCAGTGCGTCGCGACGCTCATGGCGCGGCTCCTCTCGTGGGTGTCAGGCGTCGACCCTCACGCTCTGGCTCCTCTCCCACCCCTTCGGCTCCGCTCAGGGTAGGTGCTTGGGAGAGGGGACCGGGGAGCGTGGTCCGTGTTGCGTGTTGCGTGTTCCGTTCTTTTCCCCTCTCCCCTGGCGGGCTCCGTCCGAGCGGGGCCGGCACGGTGCGGGGTGAGGGGGATGTCCCGTTCTACTCCGCCCCGGCAGAATAGAACATTCGTTCGTATCGTAGGGCAATGTCCGTACGCTGTCAAGGGGGATGATGCGGAGTCGCCTTGCTACAATGACCCCCGATGCTGCCGTAAGGGAAGGGGGTTGCGATGGGCCAGGCTGGCGAATCGCGCTCGCGGCCGACGTTCGAGGTCGTCGTCGCCCGCGATGTCATGGTGCCGATGCGCGACGGGGTGCGACTGGCGACCGACATCTACCGCCCGGCACACGATGGGGAGCCGCTCCCGGGGCCGTTTCCCGCGCTCCTCGTCCGCACGCCCTACGACAAGAGCGTGCCGCACACGGTGGAAACCAAGGGGCTCTTCTTCGCCCGGCACGGCTACGTCGTGGCGATTCAGGACGTGCGCGGTCGTTACGCCTCCGAGGGAACGTTCAGCTTCCTCGCCCAGGAGGCCGAGGACGGGTACGACACCGTCGAGTGGCTGGCGGCGCAGCCCTGGTGCGATGGGAAGGTCGGTACCTTCGGCACCTCCTACCTCGCCTGGGTGCAGAACGCGCTCGCCGCGCTGAATCCGCCGCACCTGGCCGCGATGTACGTCAACCAGGGTGGCTCCCAGGCGCACTCCAGCACGGTGCGGCACAACGGCGCCTTCGAGCTCCGCTTCATGGCCTGGGCCTTCATGGGCGCGGCCACCAGCCCGGAAGCCGCGGCCAACCCGGCGGTGCGCCAGGCCCTGGCGCACACCCGCTTCCGCGACTGGCTGCAGCGCCTCCCGCTGCGCCCCGGCCAGAGCCCGCTGGCGCTCGTGCCGAGCTACGAGCGCTGGCTCTTCGATATCTGGACCCGCGGCGACTACGACGAGTTCTGGTCCCAGCCCTCGCTCGACTTCCTGGCCCACGTCGAGCAGCACGCCGACGTGCCCATGCTCTACACCGGCGGCTGGTACGACTCCTACACTCGGGCCACGTTGGAGAACTTCACGGCCTTCTCGGCTGCCAAGCGCGGTCCGGTCCGCGTCATCATGGGCCCGTGGACGCACGGCACCGAGATGCCCGACCGTACTTGGGCCGGCGACGTGGAGTTCGGCCCGGGAGCCGCGATCGCCGGCACCTTCGCGGACAACGTCTACGACCACCACCTGCGCTTCTTCGACCGCTATCTCAAGGGGCTGGACAACGGGGTCGACGACGACCCGCCGGTGTGGATCTTCGTCATGGGAGGCGGCGACGGGCATCGCACGCCCGAGGGGCGCCTGTTCCACGGAGGCCGCTGGCGCGCCGAACGTGAATGGCCGCTCGCGCGCACGCGCTACACCGAGTACTACCTCGGTCCGGGCGGCACGCTCGGGACCGAGCCCCCGACGGCATCGAGTGCATCCACCAGCTTCCGCTTCGATCCGGACGACCCGGTCCCGACGGTCGGCGGCAACATGTCGTCGCTCAACGACTTCGCCCCGGTGCCGCCGGAGATCGTGGACAAGGTGCGGTTGGAGGATCGCTGGGCCAGCATCGTGAAGGTCGGCCCGTGGGATCAGCGCACGACCCCCGATATCTTCGGTGCCCGGCCACCGTACCTGCCCCTGAGCAGCCGGCCCGACGTCCTGGTGTTCCAGACCGAGCCGCTGGAGGAACCGGTGGAGGTGACCGGGCCGCTGCGTGCGGTGCTGTGGGTCTCTTCCACGGCGGTCGACACCGATGTGACGGTGAAGCTGATTGATGTCTATCCGCCCAGCCCGGATTACCCGGAGGGCTACGCGCTGAACCTCTCCGACAGCATCCTCCGGCTTCGCTATCGCAACGGCCCGGAGCGGGCCGAGCTGATGACGCCGGGCGAGGTCTACCGCGTTGAGATCCCGCTCTACCCGACGAGCAACCTGTTCGGCCGCGGACACCGGATCCGGGTCGACATCTCCAGCAGCAACTTCCCGCGCTTCGACGTCAACCCGAACACCGGGGAGCCGCTGGGTCGCCATACGCACACGCAGGTGGCCATCAACACGATCCACCACGACCGGGATCATCCATCGCACATCGTCCTGCCGCTCATCCCCGTCGAGGAGGAGTAAGCGGACGCCTGAGGACGCCCCGTCCGCGAGGCGCGGACCGGTTGGCGTGGCTGAGGAGAGAGAGGCAGAGGTGAGCGACGCGACCAACCCGGCCGGCGGCGCGCGGCCGCAGCCGCTGGAAGGCGTGCGCGTGCTGGAGTTCGGGCAGGCGGTCTCCAGCCCGCTGTGCACGATGCTGTTGGGCGATCTCGGCGCCGACGTGGTCAAGATCGAGCCGCCGCACGGCGACGCGGCGCGGGGCTACGGTCCGCCCTTCCTCGCCGGGGAGAGCCCCTACTTCCTGTCGGTCAACCGCAACAAGCGTAGCGCGGTCATCAACCTGAAGCACCCCGAGGGGGCCGCGCTCGTCCGCACCCTGGCCGAGCGGGCGGACATCATCGTGACGAACTTCCGGCCGGGGGTGATGGAGCGCCTGGAGCTGGGGGAGGAGTCGCTGCGCGCGGTCAACCCCGGCCTGATCTTCTGCCAGGTCAGCGGCTACGGCCCGCGGGGGCCCTACGCCGGGCATCCGGCGTACGACCAGATCGCGCAGGGGATGTCGGGGCTGATGAGCGTCACCGGAACGGAGGAGAGTGGACCGGTGCGGGTCGGGGTGGCTATCGCCGACTGCCTGGCGGCGCTCTTCGCCACCATCGGAGTCCTGGGTGCCTTTGCCGAGCGGCAGCGGACCGGGCTCGGGCAACGGGTCGACACCTCGCTCCTCGGCGCCGTGCTCGGCATCCTGACCTACCAGACCGGGGGCTATCTCGCCGGGGGCGGCGATCCCAAGCGCGAGGGAAACGACCACCCGGTCGCGGCGCCCTACGGCGCGTTCCCGGTCCAGGATGGCCACATCAACATCGCGGTCGCCAGCGAGCCGGTCTGGCGGCGGCTGGCCGAGGTGCTGGGTCACCCCGAGTGGGTCGACGATCCCCGCTTCCGCACCAATGCCGATCGGGTCCGCAACCGCCCGGCGCTCAACGCGCTGGTGACGGAGGCGCTGGCGGGGGACACGGTGGACGGCTGGGTCGCGCGGCTGAACGAGGCGGGCGTGCCCTGTGGGCCGATCTGGAGCATCGGGCAGGCGCTGGAGAGCGACGTGGTGCGCCACCTGGGGATCATCCAGCAGGTGCGGCACGACCGGGCGGGGGAGATCCCGCTGATCGGCCCAGCCATCGAGCTTGCCGCCACGCCGCCGGTCATCCGCCGTCCGCCGCCGCTGCTGGGCCAGCACACGGCCGAGGTGCTGGCCGAGATCGGGGTGGATGAGGCAGCGTACGCCCGGCTGCGCGAGGCCGGGGCGGTAGGGTAGAAGTATGCCGATCGGGCATTCTTTCCCAGGGCATGGTACTTAAGGTGGGTTTTCATCAGGGATGTTCGGGCTATGGCGTAACGGGCGGTGTTCTGGCAGGATGCGTTTCTGTCAAGATGCCGCAGTCTGAACCTGGCTTGCTGACTCGCGCGGCTCGCGGCGCGGCGCCGGCTATCTGTGCCACGCGGAGGTGCGAATCAGATGACCGTCATGCCTGACGGTGGGGTCTTGCTCGACCATCTGACTCGGTTACTCGCGCGGGCGTCCGATCGGGACGGCGTCGTGGAGGCCGCGCTCGATCTGGTGCTCACCCTTGGTGCGGTTAATGCCGCCGTCTTCCTCTACGACCCTGAGCGAGGGGAGCTGGTTCTCGCCGGGCAGCGGAACCACCCGCCCGAGCTGGTGGCGCAGTGGCAGCGGCTCGCGCTGGACGAGGAGACCCTGATCACGCGCGCGATCCGCACCGGTGAGTTCCAGTTCATTCCTGACCTGTCGGCAATCGCCGACCAGGTGCCCAAGACCATGGATTCCGCTGCCCGGACTGGCTTCCGAGCCGCGGCGGCCTGCCCGCTCCTGGTGGACGGCCAGCCCGTGGGCGCCTTGGCGTGCGGGTTTGCCACGGCGCCGGCCGGAAACGACCTCCCCACGGCGCTGCGCGCCATCGCGCAAGCCATCGCTATCGCGGTGGAGCACTCCCTGCGTTTCAGGCGTGTCCGCGAGGAACACGTCTTCCTCCGCTCGGTTGTCGACCGCCTGCCGGAGGCGGTGATCATCGCGGAGGGTCCGGAGCACCGGCTGACGGTCGTCAACCGCGCGGTGCGGTACCTGCTCGGCAGCGCGCCCTCCGTGGGGATGCGGCTGGTGGACTGGGCGCCGCAGTGCCCCTGCCTTGATGCGGATGGCAAGCGCTTCACGCTGGAGACCCACCCGCTGGTGCGCGCCGCGGCCGGCGAGACCCTGCGCGGCGTGGAGATGAGCGTCGAGCGCCCGGACGGGTCCGTCCTGTTCGTGCTGGGCAACTTCGCGCCGCTGCGCGACCAGGAGGGGCACCTCGTCGGCTCGGTAGGGATCATGCAGGACATCACCTGGCGTCGGGAACTGGAGCAGGAGAAGGACGACTTCCTGGCCGTCGCCGCGCATGAGCTGCGCACCCCGCTCACCACCATTCGCGGCCACCTGCAACTCATCATGCGTCGCGCCGACCGCCTGCCGGAGGACATCCGCGGGCGGATCGAGATCGTGCAGGAGCAGGTGGAGCGGATGACCCAGATGGCGGTCCGGTTGCTCGACGTCTCGCGGATCGGGATGGATCGCCTCGATCTCCACCGCACCGACGTCGACCTGGGCGAGCTCATCACGGGGGTGGTCCGCCGCTACGAGCCGCGCCTGACCCAGCATCAGGTGGTGCTCGCGCTCCCGGAGCAGCCCGTGGTCGGTTGGTGGGACGGCCCACGGCTGGAAGAGGTGCTGGCGAACCTGCTCGACAATGCGATCCGCCACGGCCCATCCGGTAGCCGGATCACCATTGCCGCCAGAGACCTCGGCGACCGGGCACGCCTGGAGGTGTGCGACGAGGGACCGGGTGTCCCCGACGACGTCCGCCCGCACCTGTTCACGCGCTACACCCGGAGCCGCAGCGACAGCGCCGGCGGCAGTGGGCTGGGCCTGGGGCTGTTCATCTGCCACGGCATCGTGTCGGCGCACGGCGGGCAGATCGACGTCGACAACCTCCCGGGAGCCGGCTGCCGGTTCTGGGTGGAGTTGCCCAAGTAGGGCAGGGAGACGGCCCTCACCCCCCTGACCCCCTCTCCCAACGTTGGGGGAACAGGCCCTCACCCCCTGACCCCCTCTCCCAACGTTGGGAGAGGGGGATGTCATGCGTCGTGCGTCACGCATCAGCAGTCAGGTGTTTTCCGTCCTGCTCCACTCTCCCAAGGGTGAGAGAGGGGCCGGGGGTGAGGGCCGTCTTCCCCTACGGCTTGCGGGCGCGGATGAAGGCGGAGATGAGGGTGCCGTGCTCCGCCTGGAGTGCGGCCAGCGCTTGCAAGTCGGTCCCACCGCCGCCACAGCAGTCGCCCATGAGGTCGTCAAGGGTCAGTTCCCGTGTCGCCTCGACGTCGATGTCGATGAACCCCGCCGCCGCGAGCTTCTCCCGGTACTCGTCCTCGCCGAGTGCCCCGCCGACGCAGGCCGACCACGCGCTCAGGCTCTGCCGCACCGGAGGCAGCAGGCGGCCGCGGACCACGATGTCGGCCACAGCAAACCGGCCGCCCGGCCGGAGCACCCGCCACGCCTCGCGCAGGACGCGGTCCTTGTCGCCGGAGAGGTTGATGACGCAGTTGGAGATGATGACGTCGACGCTGGCGTCGGGCAGGGGGATGTCCTCGATGTGTCCCTTGAGAAAGCGCGCGTTCTCGATGCCGGCCTGCTGCCGGTTCCGCTCGGCCAGCGCCAGCATCTCGTCGGTCATGTCGAGCCCGTAGGCGAAGCCGGTCGGACCGACCCGCCGGGCCGAGAGGAGCACGTCGATCCCGCCGCCGGAGCCGAGGTCGAGCACGATCTCGCCCGGTTCCAGTGCCGCAAGCGCGGTCGGGTTGCCGCAACCGAGTGCCGCCAGGACGGCTTCCTGCGGCAGGTCGCGCAGGGCGTCGGGGTCATAGCTGGTCACGACGAGTGGGCTGACCTGTGCCCCGCCGCAACAGCCGCCGCCAGCGGCCGCGCCGGTTTCGACGGCCCGGGCCGCCGCCCCGTAGCGATCCCGGACGACCATGCGGATCTCATCAAGTGCGGGCCGAGATGGCTCAGGCATCGATAACGTCCTTCCGCGTGCAGGTCGATGACCCTCACGTCGCAGGTGTCGCAGAGAGCGGACCGTCGTCGGTCCCCACGGGTGTGGGGCGAATGTCGGCCTGACCGGGCTGACCATGGCTGAGTACCGTCGGTCCCCACGGGTGTGGGGCGAATGTCGGCCTGACCGGGCTGACCATGGCTGAGTACCGTCGGTCCCCACGGGTGTGGGGCGAATCCGGGCGCCGAGTCACTGCGACCATCGACCATCGTATTTTTACGAACAACCGTCCGAAACGATTGCCGCCTCACCGGCGGCTCTTATCGGTAATTTACGATGAAGCTGGCAGGCTGTCAACACCCTGGCGAAGCCTTTCCCTTGTGGAAGAGGGGTTGGGGTGAGGGGGATGCGTCCCATCACAGCAGCCACGTGACAAGCCCGACTAACCCGCCGCCGAGGACCAGCCAGGCGGAGTTGACCCGGAAGCGGACGAGCAGGACCAGCGCGGCGAGGGCGAGCCCGGCCGTGAGCGGGTCGACCACGGCCGAGCGGGCAAGCTGCCAGGTGACCGCGGCCATCAGCCCCAGGGCCGCGACGTTGACCCCGTCCAGCAACGGGCCGGTCCAGGGAGAGCGCCGGAGCCGGGGAACGAGCGGGTTGAGCGCCGCGACGAAGATGAATGAGGGAAGGAAGATGCCCAGGGTCGCCAGCGCCGCGCCGGGGAACCCGCCGACGAGGTAGCCGACGAAGGTCGCGGTGGTGAAGACCGGTCCCGGCGTGAACTGGCCGACCGCGACGGCGTCCAGCAGTTGCTGGTCGGTCAGCCAGCCGAGGCGCAGCACGAAGTCGTTGCGGAGGAAGGCGAGCAGGACGTAGCCGCTGCCGAAGAGGACCGAGCCGATCTTGAGGAAGGTGAGGAAGAGCGTCAGCAGGCTGAACGGCACCGCGCCGGCCACGGCTGTCGCCGCCGGGACCGGTGCGCCGACCAGCGGCAGCAGCGCGGCAACCGGCGGCGGGCGTCGCGCCCGACGCGCGAGGGTAATCACGAACATCAACGCCGCACCGCCGAAGAGGAGCGCGATCTCGTTGAAGCCGAGCAGCGCCAGCGCGAGCACCCCCAGGCCGATCACGGCGGCCAGCACGCCCTTGACGGCCGTCTTTGCCAGGTTCCAGAGGGCCTGCGCCACGATGGCGATGATAACCGGCTTGATCCCGTAGAGCAGCCACTCGGCCTGCGGCGTCGTGCCGACGCGGGCGTAGGTCCAGGCGAAGGCGAGGACGATCAGCGCGGCGGGCGTGATGAAGCCGACCCCGGCGGCGACCAACCCTCGCCATCCGGCGCGGATGTAGCCGGTGTGGATCACCATCTCGGTGGAGTTCGGCCCAGGGATCAGATTCGTCGCGCCGAGCAGGTCGAGGAAGTGTTGCTCCGTCACCCAGCGCCGGCGGACGACCACCTCGTCGCGCAGCATGGCGATATGCGCCGCCGGCCCGCCGAAGGCGGTGAAGCCCAGCTTGACCGCTACCCATGCGACCTCTCGCAGGGCTCCGCGGCCGCGCTCGCCTGGTGCGCCGGTCTTGGATGCGTCCTTGTCCGTCGTGATCGTCACCGCCCCTCCGTTTCGGTGCGCCCGCCTCCCTGAGCCGGCTCGTGCCCCTGCCGGCCGTCGTCGAGGCGGGTGGTGCGACGGATCCCGCACCCCGGCCACGGGCCACGGCGCTGGACTTGTCGCACCACCCATCCCGCTCCAAGGACGACCGCGTGCCCTCGATTCGTTCGGCAAGCTCCATGCGATGACCGAGTAGTCTTATCGCACCGGCCGCCGGCTGGCAACGCACTCATCATAGCGACAGCGGGGGAGAGCGGATTGCGGACTTTTCCGTGGTCCGGGGTGATGCGCCGGCGCGGCGGACCCGGCTGTGGGAGAGTAGGCGAGGGCATCGAGGGGAGAGCCTATGGCAGGCGTTGACCTGGACGGGGATCGGCCCGCCTCCCGGCCGCGCGAATCGGTCGTTCAGCGGGCCATGCCGATCTACTACGCACTCCTGTTCGCCATCCTCACCGCGTTCGGGCTCTACCTGCTGATGCGCCTGAGTGGCGTGCTGCTGATCCTGTTTATCAGCCTCCTGTTCGCCGCGGCGGCAGCGCGTCCGGCGTCGCAGCTCGAGCGGCTGCGGATACCGTCCGGCATCGCCGTGCTGCTGGTCTACCTGGTGGCGATGGCCGTGGTAGGGGCCATCGGCTGGTTCGTGCTGCCGCCCCTTTTCGGGCAGGTCGCCACGCTGGTGGATGAAATCCCCAACTACGTCGATCGCTACCAGGCCCTGCGGGGGAGTTGGGAGCGCCTGCGCGAGCAATACCCGGAACTGCAACCGTTCGAGGAACAGGTCGCGACGGCCGGCTCGCGCCTGCTGAGCTCGGTCGGCAGCCGGCTGGCCGAGCTGCCGAGCCAGTTGTTCAGTCTCTTCCTCGACGTCCTGAGCATCTTCGTCATCTCGATGCTGCTGGTGACGACGCGCGGTCGGCTGCTGGGCTTCATCCTGTCGCTCATCAGCCACGAACACCGCGACACCGCGGAGCGCGTGATGCGCGAGATGTGGGAGCGTATCGGCTACTACGTGCGCGCGAAGCTGATCGTCATGACGATCATCGCGGTGATCACCTACGTGGCGCTGATCATCATCGGTGTGCCGTACGCGGTCCTGCTGTCGATCGTGGTGGGGCTGGGCGAGGCGGTGCCGCGCATCGGTCCGTGGCTGGCGCGCATCCCGCTGCTCATCATCGCGGCGCTCCAGGGATGGACGACCTTCCTCCTGGTGTTCGGTGCCTCGCTCGTCATCGAGAACGCCAAGGGCTACGCCATCTCCCCCTGGGTGGAAGGTGACCAGCTCGACATCCACCCCTTGCTCGTCTTCGTAGCCGTACTGGTGGGGGCGGCGCTGCTCGGCGTCGCGGGTGCGTTCGTGGCCGTGCCGGCCGCGGCGATGGTGCAGGTTATGTTCGAGGAGGTGATTCTCCCCTGGCGGCGCGCTCAGATCGCGCCGGAGCCCGCAGCGGAGCCCGCCTCGGACCGCGTACCCGCGCCGGCAGCACGCGAGCACGAAGGGTAGAGCGCGGCGGAGTCCGGCCCGGCGCCGGCGGCTGCCCTCACCGGCCGGCTGAGCCGACTGGCGGGTCGTGCCGGTGTCAGCCCGCTATGGGGCTCGACAGGAGACCCGGTCGCTCAGCTATTCTTAAGGCACGTGTGGTAGGAGTACGGACGAAGGCTGCCTCCGGCGTGCCGCGCCTCGTCGTGGCCGGGCGGGGGCATGGTACGATACCGCCCAGACAACTGGGCAGGTGGTGTTGTTGGGAAGGGCGATGCGGAGGAGATGAGTTCCCAATCAGGCCGGGAGGCACGGCGCTCCCGCAGAGCGGAGCGCCGGCTGGCGGCCGAGCGAGCGGCGCGACGACGGCGGCAGATGACGATCTTCGGCGGCCTGATCGCCGTCGCGCTGATCGCGGCCGTCGTACTGATCCTGCTCAACCGGCCGCAGGGCAGTGAGGACGTCTCGGACATCGCGGCCGCGCCGCCCCCGGACGCGAACATCCCGACCAACGGGCGCGTCATGGGGCAGGAAGGCGCCGCGGTCCACGTGGTGGAGTGGGGCGACTATCAATGCCCAGGCTGTGGTTACTTCACCCGTGCGGTGAAGCCGCAGCTCATTCAGGAGTATGTCGCGACCGGGAAGATCACCTTTGAGTATCGCGATTTCGCCTTCCTGGGCGCGGAATCGACCCGCGCGGCCGAGGCTGCTTTCTGCGCCGAGGACCAGGGCCAGTTCTGGCAGTATCACGACACGGTCTTCCTGAACCAGCGCGGGGAGAATCAGGGCGCCTTCAGCGGGGCCCGGCTGAAGGAGATGGCGCGCCAAGTTGGCCTGGACATGGAAGCGTTCAACCAATGCTACGACAACCGGACGCACAAGCAGGACGTCGAGGCCATGTACAACGAGGCCAAACAGGCCGGGGTCACCGGAACGCCGAGCATCACGATCAACGGCCAGCTCTTGCAGGGCTGGAACGGTCGCTGGGAGACGCTGAAGGCCGCGATCGATCAGGCGCTGGCGCAGTGATCCGCGGAACCGG
>ERZ795042.1723-NODE-1723-length-13466-cov-6.247036_pt1 | contig 13466 bp, 8 predicted proteins | sample MGYA00375126_ERZ795042 | MGnify/ENA primary metagenome ERZ795042 (study PRJEB30171, sample SAMN05518105) | compost metagenome | isolation source: Feedstock adapted compost from Newby Island compost facility, Milpitas, CA | place: USA:Newby Island compost facility...
GGCTGTGCCAGTGTTGGTCGCCGCCGGGCGAGCGGGTGATCGTGCCCTCGGCCGGGCAGAATTGCCGCGTGCCGGTCTTCGGCGCGTTGGATGCCGTAAGCGGCGAAGTGACGGCCCTGCTCACGCCCAACAAGTGCGGCGCCGACTTTCTGGACTTCCTCAAGTTCCTCTTGGGCGAAGACTACGCGGAACAGGAACGGGTTTACCTGTTTTTGGATAACTGTTCGATCCACCACACCCGTGCGGTGTGCGAGTTCCTTCAGTCGCAGCGCCCTCGGGTCCGTGTGATCTGGAACGCAGCCTACGCGCCCAACCTTAATCTGATCGAGCGATTCTGGGGCCACTTGAAGCGGTCCGCGATTCACAACTACTACTTCCAGACTGTGGAAAACCTGGAAGACGCCATCCTCCAAGCCATCCACAGCATCAATCGCCAACTCGACCATCCCTTCCGCCTGCAACTGAAAACTGTGCAACCTTTGTTAGCTGCCGCTTAGATACGGCCGCACTCCAAGTAGCCACTTCTGGCCGCCTTTTAGATAAGACGCAACGATCCACATGTCCATGACCGGACTCCTTTGCTAGCGGGCCAGACGCCCAACCGAGTTTTTGGGCACCCGCTCAGTCGCCGCAGAGGCGGCTAAGAAGGTGCCGACGTGATTTTCGACTGAACGTATTCTAGCAACCTCGCAAGGATTTGTCAATAAAGCAAGGCGCCGATTTGTGATTATGTCATAAGTTATGATTTGGTCTTGCGATACGGGCGCCGCTCGCGCTCATATCGCACGATCTCTGATTCTGGGATGATGAGCTCGTAAGATAATCGCACCGGCCGAATCCGCCCCTCCACCACTAGCTGTCTGACCCGGCCAGGAGTAACTTTCAGGCGGACAGCGGCCTCTTTAACCGAATAAAGCCGTTCTTTTGGTTCGACAGTCACGCTCATACCTCCATTATAGCCAGGTCGCTAGAATCACTCAATCAAACTAAGGCAGGTGGTCGAAGGCTCACGTGGCACGGAAGCCCCCCGGCCCTCGCGGAACCGGGCACCTGCCAAGCTGGAGCGGAGGGGATTCGAACCCCCGACCTCTAGAGTGCGATTCTAGCGCTCTCCCAACTGAGCTACCGCCCCGGGGCCTTCACAGTGGGCGATGCGGGACTCGAACCTGCGACCCCCAGCTTGTCGAGCTGGTGCTCTAACCAACTGAGCTAATCGCCCATCCATCTCTCCTAGCACGCTCAGGCCTCAGTACTACCAACAAAAGCACCACCGTCGGCCAGCCCCGACCAGCCTCGCTGTTCGGCTGGATCAAGCGGTCTCCGGTCGGGCAACATGCCCCACGACAAACGCCGCTGCTTCCGGCAGGCTGACCGGCCTGGCTTGCCAGGTTGTCTAGCTCTATTTTAACCGCCACAGGGACCGGTAAGTCAATAGCCCCCGACACATCTCCACATTCCCACTTTCCCTGCCAATGGGCACGCGAACGTCCGCACGGGTTGGCCTCAACCCGGAGGGACCTCCTTGTCAGATTGGATGCTCCCCTTCGCATCGGCCGGCACAACGAGCGTGCCCCTCCGAAGGACTTTTCGGAGGGACCTGCTTGTCAGGTCCACCGAACTAGTCTCCATCATCCATTGCCTTTCACCGGGGACTGAAGTCCCGCGCGGAAAGCGGGGCTGGAGCCCCGCACTCCACATAACGAGGGCCCGGCTCCACCCGGGCCAAACCATCGGTAGGGGCAATTCACGAACGGCCCCAACAACAGTTTTCACCTGTGGCAGGTCATGATGATTGGCAAATCCGGGGTTATGTTCGCCCCATCGGCCGGGATCGCCATCGTCGTCATATAGTCGCCCGTAGGATGGCGGTTTACAATGGGCGAATATCCGGTCGTGCTCTAGTTCCCAATGCCATTTTAAATTTGAAATGCATTTGGCGGTCGTGCTGCTGGCTCAACCAACCGCTGCTGGCTCACGCAGCCAGAGGAAGAATCTCCCGCCGATTTTCGGCACGGCCCGCCGGTGCTACTTGTGGCAATACAGAGGTCTTGTGACCCGGGATCGTGGTAATGGCTAAAGCGACATACAAATCCGCGGGCGTGGACCTGGACCTGTACCGCCAGGCCATGGCCCGAATCCCACAGCTTCTGCGAAAGACGATGACACCCCGGACCATCGATTTGCCCAATGGTTTCGCGGGGTTGTTCCGTCTGGACTTTCCCTGGCCGCTGTTTGCGCGGCGATATCAGGACCCCGTGCTTGTCGCCTGCACGGACGGGGTGGGGACCAAACTCAAGGTCGCGTCGCTGGCAGGGGTTTACCATACGGTCGGCATTGATCTTGTGGCCATGAGTGTCAACGACGCGTTATGCTGCGGCGCGGAGCCGCTTTTCTTTCTGGACTATGTGGCGATGCCCAAGGACGATCCGCCACTTCTGGAAAAGCTGCTGGAAGGCATTGTGGAAGGGTGTCGGCAGGCGGATTGCGCCCTTTTGGGCGGAGAGACGGCCATCCTTCCGGACCTTTACCAGCCGGGGGACTTTGATCTTGCGGGTTTCTGCGTGGGGGTGGTGGAGAGTCGCTCCGTCATCACCGGACAGGCCATCTCCCCTGGTGACACTGTGTTGGGACTGGCCTCAACCGGTTTCCATTCCAACGGCTACAGCCTCGTAAGGAAAGTGGTCTTTGAGATGGCCGGCCTGAAGGTGGAGGATCACATTCCGGAATTGGGCATGACCGTGGGCCAAGCCCTGCTCACGCCGACGCGTATTTACGTTCGGCCGATCCGCTCTGTATTGCGGTATTATCGGGTCAAGACGGTGGTTCATGGGATTGCCCATATCACCGGTGGCGGCATCCGTGAAAACCTGTCGCGAATCGTGCCGCCGGGCGTGCGGATTGTTCTGGACAAATCCGCCTGGCCGGTGCCCCCCGTTTTTTCCTGGGTGCAACGGCTCGGGGATATCGATGAACAGGAAATGGAAAACGTGTTTAACCTCGGTCTGGGGATGATCCTCGTTGTCAGCAGTTACTATGCAGCCAGTATTCGCCATCAGCTCGAAGACCAGGGCGTTCCCTGCTGGGAAATCGGTCGAGCAGAGGCAGCCGAGGAAAGCGGGGTCGTGTGGGCAGGAACGCCGTCGTGAGTTTCGTTGAGGAGGGCGAGGCCTCCGATCGCACATGATGACAGGGCGAATTGACTGGCGGCGTGAGAACGACATCCCTCCACGGCACTCGTGAACTGGGACTGAGGGTGTCGAACGATTTTCACGGGGAATCAGGCAAACGGGGAGGTGCGAACACTCCCCCACCCAACCACTGGCCTGGGAAGACCTCAGGCGGCACGAGCCTTTCGAACGCGAGAGCGTCTGGCCGCTTGGACGGGCGTTTCGCCGGTGTCCCGATCGGGAGCCGCTGAAGCCGTCCCCTCATCGGGATAAGGATCGGGCACAAACAACCAGGCATCCGCAGCCGACAACGCCCGGGACTTCCCACCGGCGTCAAAGGAATCAGAGCCCGAGCCGAGGGGAGTCGCCGTCTCAGCTTCATCGGCCTCTCGTTGCTCTTTCGAAGGGGAATCTTCTCGGGGATCGCTTTCCTGCCGTGACTCCCCGACCGAAGATGTCTGGGGAGAATCACTCCTTTCTGCGGCATCGGACGCCGCAGACGTCGCCGTGGAGTTGACCGCACTCTCCCGAGCTGATGCGGCCTGGTGCATAGACGTGGAATGGGCTCGTGTAACTGAACGGTGGGACCTGCGGGAAGACCTGCCAGGAACTGCTGCTGACGTCAGATCGGTTACCGGGATTCCGAGCTCGTAACAGATGTTTGTGATATGCTCATGGCACGTTAGCAGGAGAATTTGCTGGCGAGGTCCGGCGAATTCGGCCAGCGTCCGACAGGCCGCCCGAACACGCTCCTCATCGAAATTCACCAGAACATCATCGAGAATGAGTGGCAATTGGACTCCCCGCGCAGACCAATCACTGGCCAGGGCCAGCCGCAGGGAGAGGAAGAGCTGCTCTCGAGTGCCACGGGATAGCTCATCCACGCGACGGAGGTTTCCCGAATGATCTTCTGCCAGGAGCACACGCTCCGCAAGGGGCGTCCACACGCGGCGGTACCGGCCCTCGGTCATGGCTTCCAGAAACCGGGAGGCTTTTCGGAGGATGCGGGGTTGCCGTTCGTGCTCATACTGCTGGCGAACTTTTTCGAATAGAAAGAGCGCCAGCCGTGGTAAACGTTCGCGAATAAAAGCGGGACCGAGCTTGTATTCGATGGTCGCCAAAGCCAGGCGTTTTTCCTCGATTCGGCGGTCGTGGGCCAGCGTCTCGATCTCCGTCGTCAGTCGTTCCAGCATCTGGCGGCAGGACGCCACCTGAGCACTGTATTCCGCCACTTTGCCGATCGCTTCCTGAGAGCGCGACTCCAGCCCAGCAAAGAGCTCGTCCAGTTTTTCGGCTGGTGTGAAGCGAGGCGACAAAGCGTCGACCGACTGCCGAAGCGTCGCCGTGATCTGTTCGTGCTTCTGCCGGAGCTCCCGGGCCTTCTGCCACTGACGGTACGCGCTGCTCATCGGCCCGGAGAATTCCGTGCGACGCCGGAATTTTTGGATGTGCTGCCTCAAGGCCGTCCGCAACTTTCGCACCGCCTTTTCCTGAAGGCGCAGGTCTTTTGACACCGCTTTCCACTGACGAACGAGTTGCTTTTTCTCGCGGGCCTGGGCCACCGCTTCATCATAAGCGGCCAGCAGGGTATCGAGGACGAGTTCCAGGGAAGTGTCCGGCGTCCGAATTCCGGCAAGTTGTGCGATCTGCTGGAGGCGAGTGGACCACGTCTCGCGCTGTCGGACGAGCGACGACCGCCGCTTGTTGACCGATTCCCAGCGCAGGCGAAGCCGGCGATACTGGCGGAGCGTTTCCAGCGCAACCCGGGCCGCCGCAGGGCTGTCCGGCGAAGGAAGTCCCTGCTGGACAAAGATCCCAGCCACGCGACGAGCGGCCTCTTCCGATTGTGCCCGAAGTTCATTGACCTGCCGCTCTTCTTCGTCGATCTGCTGCGTTACATGATCAAGTTGCGACTGAAGTAGCCCCAGGGCCTCGAGTTCACGGATCTCGTTTTCCAGTGCAGGAAGCTCCCGCGGCAGATAGCCGGGAGCCGCCGAGATCGCTGTTTCCAGGCCAGCGATGTGTTCCACCAGGCGTTCGCGCTCCGCCCGGAGGGCTTCCCATTCCTGAAGAATCGCATCGGCACGAGAGCGGTGGAAACGCTCGCCGTGGAGTTTGACCGCGACTCCCGCACCAACGAGGATGGCGCCAACCAACACACCGCTCCACCCCAAACTGCTTACCGGAAATATGGCAAGCGTCAGCAGGGACAGCAGGACGAGGGCCAGCCCCAGCACAAAGGGAACGGCCACAAACAGCCAGGTTCGCCCGGGGAGCAGGGCTTCCTTCATGACGGTGAGCCGCTCCGCACGAAGCTCCTTTTGCCGGTTTTCCACGGATGTGAGCTGTTCTCTGAGTTGGGCCAGCTTGCGAAGCTGGGTGGCCTGGCGGCTGCGTTCTTCAAGGGCCGCTGGAACATTGACCGCCTGGAAGGCCTGAAGCTTCTGGCGCAATTGTTCCTGGAGTCTCTCTTTTGTCGCTCGGTCGGTGGTAAGTTTTTGCTCTTCCACCTGGATCCGCTGGTCGATGCGTTCCCACTGTGTGATGACGCGTCGAACGTCGCCCCATGGAAAATTGGGGGGCGATTCCAGGGTATCCACACCGAGGCGACTGCGGAGATTCGTCAGTTCCTGGTCGAGGCGGTCCTGGTCCGCTTGCAGGGCGTTCAGCGTCGTCTGGAGAGTGGTGAGGTCATTTCTGACCGGTCGCAGGGCCTCCAATTCGGTGGCGTGGGTCAACAGAGCCTCATTGATTGTGGTCCCGGCCAAGCGTGTTTTCACCTGGGAATGCTGCTCTTTGAGATGTTCCAACCTCTTTTTAGCAGCACGGAATTTTTTTCGCAGCCGGGCCACGCGCCGGAAAAAAACTTCGGGAACATCGGCCAGGGCCCCCAGCTCGCCAAGTTCTCTCTCAACACGACAGCGTTCCTCCCACAATGGCAGTAATGGCCGAAGCGATTCCCATATTTGGCATCTCTCGCGCCACTGCGCGAGGGTTTCTTCTGCCCTGGCGCACTGCTGCTCCACATTCTTTCGAGCGGTGAGGAGTTGCACAAACTGCGTCCCCACCTCGGGCACCCCTTGCAACTCCCGCTGCAACCGTTCTCTTTCCTCCAGCAAACCCCGGAGAAGCTCGCCCTGCCGGTGTGGGTCCGCCGCTTCCTGCAAGCGTGCGAGGACTCGCCCCAAAACGGCACGGTCGATTCCCAAACTCAGGTCGTAAAGGAGTTCCCCCGTTGCCGTGGCTTCGAGCGTGCGGAGATAGGCGATGTCTTCCAGGTTGACCGCAAAAATCGCGTTGAATGTGGTCTCGTCGAGGGGGCACAGGGAACGGACCACTTCCTCGGCCGGACGGTTCCCGCTGTCGTCAACCACCTCAACGACCTCGCCACCGCTGGGTGTCCACCGGCGGTAGAGCTGGAAGGCGATGTCCTGATGCTCACACACCAGTCGTCCGGCAAGCACCGGATCATCGGGCGCGGCGAAACCGCTTCGCTGATGAAAACCGAAGAACATCCCCCGCAGAAATTCCAGCAGGGTGGACTTGCCTGTTTCGTTGGGACCGAAAAACACGGCCAGTCCAGCAGGCAACTCCCCACTGGACCAATCACGCCAGATTCCAAACCGCTCGATGTCGATCTGGCGGAGTCTCATTCAGCACGTCCTCCACCGCTGCGCGGTGCGGGCTGGTTCTCTTCCAGCAACATCAAGCCATAAAAAAGGGCTTCTCGAACAATTTCCGGCCAACAGGCCTCCAGTCGATCGGACCATCCGCCATATGTTTGAGGCAGTTCCAACTCGCTTTCCGGCAGCCATTGGGAAACAAGCTCAGAGGGATTTGTGCCCTCCAGCGTCAGTCCCTGTCTGAGCAGTTCTCCGCGAAAGCTCTCCTCTTGCAGCCAGCTTTCCGGCCAGGGATCGCTGGGATGCCAGGTTACCTCAATCGGCCAGAAGTAGGGCGGGCTTTGCCCATAACGCATCCGCAGCAGTTCGAGGATCTCTCGATCAAACCCCTTCATCCGCCACGGGAGAAGCACCTGGGGGAGACCCTCCAGGCGGATTCGCACGAGCCAATCGGCGTCCCCCGCTGCCCGGCGGGCTTCGGCCTCCTGAATAATCTGGGACACGAGCTGGGGTTCCGTGCTTTCCGCTGCCACGTAAAGAGTGAGCGTGTGCCACCGCAAGGCCGCCAGCGAAACGGATCGCAGGAAAACCTTTCCCGGTCCATGCAGTTCCACAATCGTTATGGTGGGGATGCTTTCTATCTCTGAGGTATGGACAAAGGCCGGGCCTGGGGCGTGCGCCTTGATTCCTGCCCAATCGAACTCCGTGCGGACATGGTGCCCTCCCAAGGCCCAGTAGTCTGTTTCAATATCGCAAACGGACTGGTTCTGCCCGTCGCTCATGTCGTGTCCGTAAGCCAGTCCAACGGTGAAACCTCTTGCAGTCGCAAGGTTATCGGAAAGTATTTTTCCCGGAGTTGCCCGGGGTGGGATCACGACCTGAAGGGGTCCTGCGGCAGTAGTGACTGTGTCCACACAAGCCTCATTACCCTGGAAGAGGTGGACACTGGGTGGAAACGGAAATTCCTCTGGCCACGGGCCACAACGCTCGAGCTGGCCCCACAGCCAAACCAGGGGAATGTCGTGCGCAGCGAGTCGCTCGCAAAGCTGGAAGAGGGCGAACCAATCCCCAGGGGCCGCGCTGGCCGGATTGAAAACGTCGCCGGCGAAAATGACCGCATGAACTCCCTCGCGGCTGGCCGTCTCCGCCACACGGAGCAGAGTTTTTCGGGGGGCCTCAATCAGTCGCTCCACTAGTCGCGGCGGGAGCTCTGCGACCCCAGCGACGGCCTCGCCCACGGCAAAACCGCTTGCGTGAATGACAGTCAGCGGCGGCACAATGGCAAATTCCTCAATTCAGAGACAAATTATACTTATTGTGCAAATATCCCAATTTACAAACCGGCGCGGATTCTGTCTTTGTGGAATGCTCGGGTGTCGAGAATAGCAAATCGCCACCGTTGACGCTATGGGAATTCTTCGGTGCCAGGATTTGGGGATTTGGGACTTTGGGACTTCCGGGCCGACTAGGGCGGATCGTACCCCCCGGGATGCCAGGGATGACAGCGCAGGATCCGACAGACTCCTTTCCACGTCCCGATGAACGCCCCGTACTTTTGCACGGCCTGAATGAAATAGAGCGAACAGCTCGGCTCAAAGCGGCAACATCGGCCAAGCAGCGGACTGATCGTCCATCGATAAAGTGAGACGAGCGCGATCAGAACACCGGCCAGTACCCAATTGACGCAGAGATAAACCGCTCTGATCGCCCGGGCGGCAGCGAAGATGACCTTCCTCCACGGCGAGCCCCGAACGTTGGAAGAAAACAGGCTGCCCGCCGCTGGATTTCCAGCCTGACCTTTAAAAACAAGAGTGCTCGTTTCATTCTCTTGCGCGGGACCGGTACGGCCGGAATCGCAGGCGATCTGGGCACTGTGGTCGCCGGAATGCGAACCTTCGCCCGTCTCGTTCGACGGTTTGCTCAGCGGAGGTGGCACCGATTTATCCTGGTGAAGCTTCCTTGAGGACGCCTGTTTTGCTCCACGCGTTGGAGAAGCCTGAGGTGTTGTCTGGTCCTTGGGTCGAGCGGTGCGTTTCAACCGCCGCGCCAGTTGTTTCATGAGAGAGGGAATCCGACGCCACAACTCGTGAAAGTCGGGCTCGCCTCCTTTCCTGGGGATGACGACGTAGTCGATGCCGGGAGGGATGTCCGCCTTTCTTTGCCGAAAAACCTCCCGAATAAGCCGCTTCCAGCGATTGCGCAAAACCGGCTTGCCGAGTTTGCGGGACGCCGAAATCGCCAGCCGGGGATGAGGGAGATCGTTTTCGCATCCGTAAATGACAAGGTGCTCATCAGACACAGAGCACCGGCGGGCAAAGACTCGATCAAAATCCCGCTGCTTGCGGATGCGGTATTCCCGACCGAAACTCTGATCCACGGTTGCTCCCTCGCTTGTTTGCCGGGACTCGTCGCCGGGCCGACAGCCCACCATTCCGGTGCTCGCCGCCCCATACAGCGCGGCGACATTCGCCTCTTCAGGCCATCGCCATGACGAATCACCGCCACGTCACGCCGGCGCGCACGTTCGAGGTGTACGCGTCCTGAAGTCGCTGGAGGCTTTCTTTCAGGTTCTCGGGAATATGGGGAGGCGGCACTATGAGAACTTCGGCGTAGAGATCGCCTGGCGGCTCACCGGCTGGTCGAACGCCGTAGCCCGGGACCCGCAGCTTTTTCCCGCTGGCCGTACCCGGCGGAACACGCAGGGAAATCGTGCCGTGAGGCGTGGGCACATCCACTTTGGCGCCAAAGAGGGCCTCGGGAATGGTCACCGGCAGTTTGACGTAAAGGTCTTTTCCCTTTCGCTCAAAATGGGGATGTGGGGCGACGTGCACAGTGAGGTACAGGTCGCCGGGCTCACCGCCATAAGGTGCCGGACCGCCCTGCCCTCTGAGTCGGATCCGCTTTCCATCTTCAATCCCCGCGGGGATTTTCACGCTGAGGGTTTCGCTGCGGCCATCCGGTCGCCTGACGCTGATGGCAACCTCTCCCCCTTCCACCGCAGTCGTGAAAGGAATGGTGACTTCACTTTCCAGGTCCTGGCCGCGAAGTCCGGCCCCCGTTGTTTCCGCCGTCCTCCCTCGCCCGGCCGCTCTGCGAAAATGCTGGAAGAGATCCTCGAAACCACCGGTACCCGTCCTGCCGCCGGGAAAGTCCTGATACCGCTCTTCAAAAAACCGGCCAAGGTCAAAATCGTCACCGAAGAAGAACGTGAATTCGCCAGGACCGGTCTGCGTGAACCCGCCGCGGCCAGCCCCCGGCCTGGCGCCCGCTCCAGCCCCTGCGTACTGGAACGAGGCCCCGTAGCGATCGTACATCTCCCGCTTTTGAGGATCGCTGAGGACCTCAAACGCCTCCTGAACTTCCTGAAATTTTTCTTTGGCGTTTTTGTCATTCGGATTGAGGTCCGGATGATATTTCCGCGCAAGCTGGCGGTACGCCTTCCGGATTTCCTCATCCGTGGCGTTCCGCGGCACTCCCAGAATTTTGTAATAATCGCGTGCCATAGCAGACGGTTGCAATCCTCAGGAATGGAATTGACACTCTTCACTTTTAGCGATGCGACAAGCAGCGACGTCGGCTTGCTCAGACTTCCACCGTTGACCGGCGGCTTGGTTTCCGCCTCTTCGGAGGGGATTCAACCCATATATTCGCGGCCTATCCACTGTACTGCACTGTTTGGCGGCTGCCCTGGTCGATCACCAGGCTCCGCCCGCTCATTCGTCCGGCCGGTCCGCCATCACACACAATGGCTTTCATTTCATCAGCATAATCGATGGCTGTGCCGAATGGTATTCTACCCGCGGGTACCATTCCATCGTCCCACGGTTGTACGGCAGGATCACGCTTCCAGGAGGGAAAAATGCGATAAGTTTTCCCCGCCAGTTTGGCAGCAAGCCCCCTCTTCGATTCTCGACAAAGCAATGCGCATACCAGTCTTTAACATTGACAAAGGCGATTCTCAGAGGAGGTCAGGCCATCGTGTCTGGCGAAAGGCCATCGCGGTCTTGGCAAGGCGAGACACGCCGAGAATGCCGGGCGGGACGCGCCTGGCGAAGTTACGGGACTGACACCTGCTGGCCGTCCTGGACCGCCGACAGATAGATAAACGTGTCGCGATCAATGGTGGTTGCAAGAGGCCGACAGGAACCATCGGCGAAAGCAAACTGGACAACGCCAGGATGGCGAGAAGAAAACTGCCACCAGCCCCATCGCGTGTCGTTGTCGGCGCTGGGCCCCAGCCCCCAGGCGCTGGCCATGACTCCGCATCCGAACCACGAATACGCGCGTTCGGGGTTTTCCGTGCCCCCCATCGCTTCGCCAAAAAGAAGTGTCTGACTGGTCCCGTCGGTGATCGTGGAAAAGCTCTCCTGGGAACGGTTCCAGAAAACTCCCCGAAATGCATCACTGCTGGCAATTCCGGTGACCCCCATATACCCGCCTGATCCCAGGTAGTTTGTCCGTGCCAGAACGTCTCCGCTGTTATCCGAAAAGCTCGCGGCCGTCAGAGTGACATAGGGCGACACGTAATGAAAATGCAGAATCACGATGGGACGTTCGATTTTGGTCGCGTGATCGGATGGGCAGAGGAACACTCGCGGTTGCCCCTGAGCGGCATCCCACGCCTTGGGCCGTTGCCAGAAGGCCTGTCCCTGGCGGCTGGCATCGTAAAGGGAAATCCCGCCGAAATTGGGAGCATCAGCATCGCTCTGGTCTTTCAGCGCGCCCTGTTCGATATAGGGCAGCAAATAAGCGAGCACACTCGTCCATTGGCCTGGGTAAGGGGGAACCGGGGCCTGCGGCAGCGGTCCCAAATAACCCGGCGGAAACTGCCGGTGGGTGTCGTGGAAGTTGTGCGCCGCCAGGGCCAGTTGCTTCAGATGGTTGAGGCATTCACTCCGGCGTGCTGCCTCCCGGGCCATTTGTACTGCGGGCAAAAGCAGCGCGATGAGCAATCCGATGATGGCTAGAACGACGAGCAATTCCACAAGCGTGAAGGCTCGTCGCCTCCCCACAGATAAAAAATAGAGATCTGTTCCGGATGGAAGGATCACAGGATCACAGATGGCCGCAATAGAGTTCCCCGCGGAGTCTGTCCAATCCGGTGTTCCGCAGCCAAAACCCAACTACGGAGCAACCGCCGTGGTTTGTCACCGCGCACACCGACGCCACTCGAATACGCCCCCGTTTGGGCGACCCGCTCATACCACAATCATAGCTATCCCAATGACTTCCGTCAAAAAAACGTCCAGTCAGCGGTGACCGCATCTCATTCTGCCATCGTCATAAATGCGGAGCTTGGTAATGCCCAGGCGTGCTTTGACTGCAAGCCCCGACCGATGAGGGGAAGTTATTCTTATTTCCCGGAATTTGTTATACTACTGGCTGGAACGCGAAAGCGTGAGGAATCCTCAGGTTGTGCGGAGTGCGCCAGTGAGTGCTTCTCTGATCATCGTTTTCAGCCGACCGCGAGCCGCCCAGGCGCTTCCAGCCTTTCGAAAGCTGGTGGACCATATCGTCTCCGCTGTTTCTGGTGTGCCCGTGGTGGTTATTCCCCATCTTTACGACCTGGTTCCAGGTGGTCCGGTACTCCAGCGGCTGCAACGGTTGGCCAGCGACATGATCCTACTGGCGCCGCTGTTCCCCCGTGCAGCCCAACTTGTCCTCCGAGCAAACGGATTGAACTATCGCCTCGCCGAGGGTGACGGCGATTCGGCCACCGACACCACTTTCGGGAGCCATCGGCTGTGGGCGTTTGACTATCGCGAGTATCTCACACCGGACATTCTCAAACAGAGCGTGATGGCGTTGGTCTCGGAAATCCGAGCAGAGGAAGACGCGGAGCTTCCCTCTCTGGCAGAACAACCAGAAAACCCCATCTGGGAAATCGACGAGCCCGTCCAGCCGCGGTGGTATCCCGTCATCGACGAAGACCGCTGCACCCTTTGCTACGAGTGCCTTAATTTTTGTCTGTTTGGGGTGTACGACGTTCGAGAAGACGGCCACGTGTTCACCGCCCAGCCGGACGCCTGTCGGCCGGGGTGTCCCGCCTGCGCGCGTGTTTGTCCAAGTGAGGCGATCATCTTTCCGCTCTATCCCGATCCGGCAATCGCCGGGTCAGGAAGCGAACACCAAAATGGCTCTTTCGTCTCACCAGACCAACTGACCGCGAGCCGTTTTTCTTCTCGTGAAGAAGCGGAAAAGTGGCGGGCACGCTTTGCCGGCACGGCCACGTCAAAGCCTCCGCAACCCGCTCCAGGCCTCCCCGCCGATACCGCCCGTGGGGACAAAAGCCCCCGGAAAGAAGAACCCGGTCGCGACAGTGTGAATCCGGATCGCGAAGCCGGAATTCCGGGGCCACCGGAGCTGAGCGACGAAGAGATCGACCGCTGGCTGGAGGAAGCCGAGGGCGAGACGGGACACGGTCGCACAGATTGAGATCGAGCCAGGGTCGCTGGACCCGGGGTGGAACCGGCGCGATCGGATTGGGTGGAACGGGGCGATCGGTCGGGGTGGAACCCGACCCTCCAATCCCTTCCATGAAGGGACCCGCTTGTCGGGTGCACTTTTTCGGAGGGACCTGCTTGTCAGGTCCGCTTGTCGAGGCTGGATCATCCATTCCCCTTCGCCGGGCACGACAAGCGTGCCCCTCCAATTTTCCGGAGGGACCTGCTTGTCA